>R15__coassemble_352_pt1 | contig 64408 bp, 46 predicted proteins | sample R15__metabat2_high_PE_004 | metagenome-assembled genome bin R15
ATGGGCACGGCTGCGGCCATGCCCATTTCTGATAGGAATCCAAGCGCCCAGATGCTTACAGTGAACGGGCGCTTGTTCCTTATTGATTGCGGCGAGGGCACCCAGCAGCAGATGCGCCGCTGCCATCTGTCGTTCCTGAAGGTCGAAGCCATCTTCATCTCGCACATCCACGGCGACCATCTGTTCGGGCTCTTCGGCCTGCTCAATTCGATGGCCATGTACGGCAAGACCGGGGTGCTGGACGTCTACGGGCCCCAGGCGCTGGGCGGCATCCTGAACTTCTACCGCAATTGGTTCGGAAACGACGACGGGTTCGAGATTGCGTTCCATCCCCTGACCGGCAAGGCGCCCGAGGTCGTGCACACTTCAAAGCACATAACCGTCACCGCCTTCCCCCTCAAGCACAAAATTGATTGCTACGGCTATCGTTTCGACGAGATCGTTACCGAGCGGCACAGGCTTGAGAATCCCGCCTACAGGGGCAAGAGTTACGCCTATTGCTCCGACACGATGCCTTTCGAAGGTCTTGCGGACCGGGTGAGGGGAGTGGACCTGCTGTACCACGAGGCAACCTATATGGAAGATATGGCCGACAAGGCCGCTTTCCGCTTCCATTCCACCACCTCCGGGGCCGCCCGCTGCGCGCTCGAGGCCGGGGCGAAACGGCTCGTCGTCGGGCACTATTCGTCACGGATAACCGACTTCGATGCGTACCTGCAGGAGTGCCGCGCGATATTTCCGGACACCGTCGCCGCGCAGGATGGCGATGTTTTCGAAATTTAGTATATTTGTGGGTTATGAAGAGATTTGCAGCCATATTTGTCCTTTTGCTTTCGGCTACGGGCGCTTTTGCGGCCCATACCTTGAGCGACAGCAAGACCTATATCGAGACTTATTCTTCCGTGGCCAAGGCCGAGATGTCGCGCACCGGCGTGCCGGCCTCGATCACCCTGGCCCAGGGCCTGCTCGAATCAGGCGCCGGACAGTCCGATCTGGCCACCGTCGCGTTCAACCATTTCGGCATCAAGTGCCACCGCTGGACGGGCCGCAGTTTCTACAAGGACGACGACAAGGCGAACGAATGCTTCCGTGCCTATGACTCCGTCGAGGAGTCTTTCCGCGACCATTCCGACTTCCTGCGCTATCAGGACCGCTACAAGGCCCTTTTCGAGCTCGATCCCACCGACTACGAGGGCTGGGCGAGAGGTCTCAAGGCCGCCGGCTACGCAACCGACCCTTCATACCCCGACAAACTTATCAAACTCATCGAGGACTTCGAACTCTACAAGTTCGACGTCGACGAGGAGGTGGTCGTGCCCGAGACTCCCGCCGAGATCGAGCGGCCGAAGATAGTCGAGCCCGAGAGCATCCCTTCGGTCAAGGTGAGCGAGGAATATCAGTACCGCCTCGCGCGGCCCGTCTACAAGCAGAACGGAGTCGAATGCGTGTATGCCGCCCAGGGCGAGACCTACGAGTCCATCGCCCTGGCCCACAACCTTTTCCGTCGCGAGATTCTGCGCTTCAACGACCTCGCCAAGGACGAGGCCCTGTCGGAAGGCGACATCGTGTACCTTGCCCCCAAGAAGCGCCAGGCGGCGTCCGGCGTCGACAAGTACATCGTCGGCTCGGATTCCGAGACCCTGCGCTCGATTGCCCAGAGGTTCGGCGTAAGGGAGGCCTCGATCCGCAAGATAAACGGTTTCCCTCTTGACTATCAGCCCTCCGAGGGAGACACCATCCTGCTGCGCAAGGCAAAATGAAGAATTTCATCCGCATCTTCCTGATTGCAGGTGTCGCCTTCTGCTTTACTTACGGCCTGACCTGGCTCAAGGACAACAAGATCCCGAATTTCACGGGCAGGGTTCAATTCTACGTCACCGACACGACCGACGTTCAGGACGTGCTGGACCTGCTGCTGCCTGACGTGAAGGATACCGCAAGCCTGAAGCGAGTCTTCGAGACCAAGGAAGTGGCGCAGTATCTGAAGCCCGGATATTATGTGGTTGACAAGGGCGCCGTGAGCGTTTATGCCGCCCGTATGCTCAACAACGGCTGGCAGACTCCGGTCAGGATGACTCTTTCGGGCAATCTGCGCCTGCGCACCGAGATCGCGGGAAAGGTGGCGAGGAACCTGCAGCTGGACTCCGCCGACGTGCTGGCCGCGCTTTCGGACAAGGCTTTCCTCGCGAAATACGGAGCCACCCCCGCAACCGCTTTTTCGCTTTTCCTTCCCGACACTTATGAAGTTTATTGGACGGCTTCGCTGGACGACGTCTTCAGCCGGATGAAGGGCGAGACGGACGCTTTCTGGACCGCGGAGAATCTCGACAAGGCCGCCGCGCTGGGGCTTACCCGCGATCAGGTGACCATCGTCGCCTCCATCGTCTGCGGCGAGACCCACCACGTGCCGGAGATGCCCAAGATCGCGGGAGTGTATCTCAACAGGCTCAAGATAGGGATGCTCCTGCAGGCTTGCCCGACCGTGGCGTATTGTTATGACTATAAGCTCGACAGGGTCCTCAACAGGCACCTGCAGGTCGAGTCGCGCTACAATACATATAAGTATGCAGGCTTGCCTCCGGGGCCGATTTGCTCGCCTTCGCGCGAGGCTCTGCTGGCCGTGCTGAATCCGGATTTCGGCGACGGTGTGACCCGCGCGGGCGGCCCCGGATGCAACTTGTATTTCTGCGCCAACGCCGACTTCAGCGGCACGCACGCCTTCGCGCGCACTCTCTCGCAGCACAACGCCAACGCCGCCGCCTTCCAGGCCGAACTCGACCGCCGCGCCGCCGCGAAGCGCAGAAATTCAGGAAAATAATGTATCTTTGCATTCCCATGCGGGTGTGTTGAAACTGGTAGACAAGCAAGACTTAGGATCTTGTGCTACGGCGTGCGGGTGGCGCTCTTTATGATTGGGGCTCAGCCCCAAACCCCTGCCGCGGCCGGGACACGCTGCGGGCCTCCTGCGTGTCTGAACTGGTGCGAAGGAGGGGTCAAACGCACCAAAATCGCTGAAAAATCATCATTTTGGTGCGCCGGGAGGGCCAAACGCACCCGCGAGGCGTTTTGGCCACGGGAACGGCCTTCGGCGTGGCCGGCGGAACCCCGCCGCAGAGCCCCCGCCGCGACCGGGACACGCTACGGGCCTTCAGCGTGTCTGAACTGTCGCGTAGTCATACCCATAGTTTTGCGGGTGAGCGGAAAAATTGCTAAATTTATCAAGTCAATTGAAGCCAATATGTTCCGTAAAATCTTCTTTCTGGCCGTGATTGCATCTGGATTTTGTGTAAATTTGAACAGACAATACAGAAAAATATGACAGCATCACTTCTCGCATTCGCGCTTGCCGCCGCCGCGCCGGCCATGCCGGCCGTTACCCCGGCCACCCCGACCTCGCAGGCCGCCTGGTACGACAACTTGCCAATAGAGATAGCTCAGGCCGCAGAGGCCGTGATTCAGGAAAATACGGTCAGCCTGCCCGATTTCGGGGCGGTGCCTGACGGGGCGACGCTCTGCACCGAGGCCTTCGAAAAGGCCATAAAGGCTCTTTCCGGGCAGGGAGGAGGCCACCTGACAGTCCCCCGCGGAGTGTGGGTGTCGGGCCCGATAAAGCTGCGCAGCGGTATCGACCTGCACCTGGAGGAAGGCGCCGTGCTGGTCTTTTCGCCCGACAAGACCCTCTACCGCAAGCAGGGGAGCGCGCGCGGCGTCTCGCCCATCAGCGCCGACCGCTGCACCGACGTCAGCATCACCGGCGACGGAATAATCGACGGCTCGGGCCGGTACTGGCGTTATGCCAAGCGCCAGAAGATGAGCGACGTCGAGTGGAAGGACCTCAGGGCTCTGGGCGGAGAAGTCACCCCTGACGGCGAGCGCTGGCTGCCCTACAATATAAAAGGATTCGAGAACGCCACCGCCTCCGCCGACGAGGAAGAGGCCTTCAGGCCCCATATGATTTCGTTCAAGCGCTGCACGAGGGTCCGCATCAGCGGCGTCACCGTCCAGAATTCGCCCCGTTTCCACATAGTGCCGAGCCAGTGCGAGGACGTGATCATCGAGAACGTCACGGTTCGCTGCCCCTGGAACGTCCAGAATGGTGACGGCATCGACATCGGTAATTCGCGAAGGGTCGCGGTCGTGGGCTGCACGCTCGACGTGGGCGACGACGGCATCTGCATGAAGGGCGGCAGCGGCGCCAAGGGCGTCGAGGCGGGTCCCTGCGAGGACATCCTGATAAGGCACTGCACCGTCTTCCGCGCCCACGGCGGATTCGTCATCGGCGGCGACGTGTCCGGCGGGATGCACCGCCTGGTGGTGCAGGAATGCAGTTTCTGCGGCACCGACAAGGGCCTGCGCTTCAAGAGCAGCGTCGGCAAGGGCGGTCCCACTTCCGACATCCATATCAGCGACATCTCGATGGTCGGCATCCGCGAGTCGGCGATCGATTTCGAATGCAGTTACGTCGACGCGGGCTACCGCACGACCGGAATCGGCCCCGGAACCGCCTACGCCCCCGATTTCGGCGGCATCACCGTCAGCCGGGTCGTCTGCCGCGAATGCCCGGTGGGCATATCGGCCTCAGGCGTGGAAGGCATCAAGGCCGTGCACGACGTAGTCATCTCCGATTCGGATTTCACCTGCATCCGCGAGGACACCCGCATCGGCTCGGACTGCGACATCAGTCTGGTCGGAGTGAGGTTCCATCAGTTCAGGTAGAGGGCGATTTAGCGACTTTTAAGTACAATTTAAGTCTTTTTTATTGAAAATTTGGTTTCAGTTTAGGGGATCAGATTAAATTTGCAATATTAATGACGAAACTATGCGCAATACCATCATCTCTCTGCTTTCCGTCCTCGCGACGATAATGCTGGCGGGCTGCGCCGCCGCTCCGACAGACTACACCTCATACGTTGATCCCCGCATCGGCTCTGGCGGGCACGGCCACGTGTTCGTGGGCGCAGGCGTGCCCTTCGGAATGGTGCAGGTCGGAACCTCGGCGATAGTGCAGGAGTGGGACACCTGCTCCGGCTACAACGCCTGGGACAATACCGTTGTCGGAATCACCCACACGCACCTGAGCGGCACCGGATGCGGCGACCTGCAGGACATCTGCGTGATGCCGGTAGTCGGCACAGACCTCACGTATGCCCGCGGCACTGCGGACGACCAGTCTTCCGGCCTGTGGTCTTACACCGACCGAACGCAGGAAATCGCCGAGCCGGGCTACTACAGCGTGCCTCTGGAGCGCTACGGAGTGCTCGCGGAGATGACGGCGACGTCGCGCGTGGGCTTCGAGCGCTACACATTCCCCGAGGGAGCGCAGGGCGCCGCCCTGGTATTCGACCTCGTGTATGGATTCCAGGACAGGGTGGATGACGCAGGGCTCGAGGTCGTCGACGACACCCACGTGGTGGGCTGGCGCCATTCCTCCGGTTGGTCTCCCGAAAACAAACTGTTCTTCGCCGCCGAGTTCAGCAAGCCCTTCACCGCCATGACTCAGCACGGAGAAAGGGGCCTGTACTACCGTCTGGATTTCGACGATCCCGGGCAGCTGCTCGTGAAGGTCGCGGTTTCGCCCGTCTGCGTCGAAGGCGCGCAGGGCAATATGGCCGCCGAACTTCCCGGCTGGGACTTCGAGGCCGTCCGCAAGGGTGCGAGGACCGCGTGGAACGCCGAACTCTCGAAGGTCAAGGTCAGCCCCGACGCCGACATTCACGATCTGAGGATATTCTACACCGCCCTGTACCACACGATGATATGCCCCCAGCTGTTCAGCGACGCCGGTCACCCCGACCGCTACACCACTTTCTCGTTGTGGGATACCTACCGCGCCATGATGCCCCTGTACACGGTCCTCTGGCCTGAAAGGGTGAACGACGTGATGGAGTCTTTCCTCGACATCTACGACGCCGAGGGCAAACTGCCCGTCTGGCACCTCTGGGGCGGCGAGACATGGTGCATGGTCGGCAACCCGGGCGTGGCCGTGATGGCGGACGTCGTCACCAAGGGCTTCGACGGGTTCGATCTCGAGCACGCGTTCGAGGCGATGAAGGTCTCGGCCACCAACACCGACCGCGGGCAGGGAGAACGCATGCAGTACGGCTACATCCCCAGCGACCTGGCGAACGAATCCGTCGCCTACGAGTGCGAGTACGCCGTCGCCGACTGGGCCCTGGCCCAGGCCGCCGGGAAACTCGGCAAGACCGAGGACGCCGCTTACTTCCTGGAGCGCAGCCATTCCTGGCGCCGCCACTTCGACCCCGAGACCGGATTTGTGCGCGGCATAATGGCCGACGGCAGCTGGCGCGAGCCCTTCAACCCCTACCATTCCAACCACCGTCAGGACGACTACACCGAGGGCAATGCCTGGCAGTACACCTGGCTCGCCCCGCACGACCTTGAGGGTATGTACGAAGTCTGGGGTGGCAAGGAGGCGATGCTCAAGGGCCTTGACAGCCTGTTCGTGGCCGATTCGCGCATCGAAGGCGAGAACGCTTCCGGCGACATCTCCGGCCTCATCGGCCAGTACGTGCACGGCAACGAGCCCAGCCACCATATCATCTACCTCTACTCGATGGCCGGCGAAAGGGACAAGACCGCCGACCTGGTGCGCAGGGTGTTCGAGGAAATGTACGCCGACGGCCTCGAGGGTCTGGCCGGCAACGAGGACGCGGGCCAGATGTCCGCGTGGTACATCCTCTCCGCGCTCGGAATGTATCAGGCCGAGCCCGCCTGCGGCCGCTTCTGGTTCGGCACCCCGCGCTTCGAGAACGCCGTGATCTCGCTGCCCGAAGGCAAGTCGTTCGAAATCAGCGCCCCCGGTGTCAGCGACAGCAAGCGTTACATCCGCTCGATCAAGCTCAACGGCGAACCCTACGACCTCCCTTACCTCGACTACGCCTCCATCATGGCCGGCGGCAGGATCGAGTTCGAGATGGGCGAATAATCGAATCGGCTCAGCGACATGATCAGGAAAGCCCTTCGACTCTGCTCAATCATAGCCATATTTGCATCACTTTGCATTTCCTGCCAGGAAGAAGCGGTCCCGGAGGAGAGGCTTTCCATACCCGATTCATACCTTGAACTGGTTCGGGCCTACCGCGCCGGAAATAAATACGCCGGCACGACTACGTTCAGCAGCGTCAGCAAGGTGTTCTTCTACGACGGCACCTACGTCATCGTCAAGAAAGAGGACTTCGAGATAAATCAAGGCGACGTCTCAGACGAACACAGCTTCGACGAGGTCGACGGTTGCTGGGTTGTGGACGGGATTGCGACCGGTATCCCGAGGACGATCGGGAAGCTCGAGGAGTCCTACCCGGTGTACTCGTACTGCGACGAGAGCGCCCTTTTCGTATTTGCCTCGAACGGAGTATCCTTTGAATTCCCGGATCCTGCCTACAATCCCGCTTCGGATGACCCTGACGAGCCTGACGAGCCGGACAATCCCGATGATCCCGACGAGCCCGATGATCCCGACGAGCCCGATCCGGTGAAGGAGTACAGGACTCCCGTGATATACATCACCACCAACGGCGGCTTGTCCGTCCAGAGCAAGGATTACTACATCCCCGGCACCGTCAAGGTAGAGGACCCCTGCGGCTATTTTTCTGATGTCCTCGAGTTCGAGGCCCCGATGAAGATAAAAGGCCGCGGAAACAGCACCTGGGGCACCGTCTGGAATGGTTCAAGACGGAGATTGACAAGCTTTAAAAAACAGGCGGCCTCGGCCGCCTGTTTTTTTTCAGTCAGCGTAAGGCTCGAACATCGAGGTCGAGAGGTATTTCTCGGCACGGTCGGGGAACACCACGACCATGTTGCCGCCCTTGATCTGTTCGGCCGTGCGGATGGCCGCGAGCATGGCCGCGCCGCTGGACATTCCGACGAAGATGCCTTCCTTGAGGATTATCCGGCGCGCTGTCTCGATCGCGCCCTCGCTGTCCACCATCACCATATGGTCGATAAGCTCGGGCTTGTAGATGGCAGGGACTATCGCCTCCTCCATGTTCTTGAGGCCCTGGATGTAGTGGCCTTTCTCGGGGTACGCGCAGACTATCTTGATGTCGGGATTCATCATCCTGAGGAACTTGGCGAGCCCCATCAGCGTGCCCGAGGTGCCGATCGCGCCCACCAGGTAGTCGATCTTGCCGCCTGTCTGCTGCCAGATCTCGATCGCGGTCTGTTTGTAGTGCGCCATGTAGTTGCCGGCGTTCGAGAACTGGTCGGGGTTGAAGTACTTGTCGGGATGCTCCGCGACCATCTGCCGGACCTTGCGGATCGCCCCGTCCGTGCCCTGGTCGCCGGGGGTGAGGATCACCTTGGCGCCGTACGAGCGGATTATCTTGCGCCGCTCGACCGACACCGCCGAACTCATCACTATCTCGACCGGGTAGCCCTTGATCACCCCGGCTATGGCGAGCCCTATGCCCGTGTTGCCGGAGGTGGCTTCTATTATGGTCTTGCCGGGTGTCAGGGTTCCGTCCTTTTCGGCCTGCTCCACCATCGCCACCGCTATGCGGTCCTTGATGGAACCGGTCGGGTTGAAGCCCTCGACCTTCGCGTATATGTTGACGTCGGGATTGGGGTTCAGCCTCCCGATCTTGACCATGGGGGTGTTCCCGATGGCTTCCAGTATATTTTCACAAATCATATCAGTCGAACATCACTCTCGGGTTCATCACTGCGGGGCTCGACCAGTCGATCCCGTGGCGGGCGAGGACGGCGCTCTTGGTGCTCCAGTAACTGAAGCAGAAGCCCATTCCCTTGTGTTCGTTCTTGAGCAGTTCGTCGCACTCGAGCTCAACGTCGTAGATCTCGTCCTCCCACTCCTGCGTCCTTTCGACGGGGTCGAACTTCAGGTGCACGCCGTAGCGCTCGCACCACTCCTCCATCGAGACCGAACTGTCCAGATAGTCCTCCGTGCGCTTTCTTTCCGCCTTTATGTCCTTCTTGGTCGTCTGCCGCTCGTAGTCCCCGGCCGGCCCTTCGTATCCGTCGATGTCCATGTCCTCCTCGAGGTCGTCCTTGCTGATGAGCGGGAAGAGCGAGAGCTGGTAGTCCCTGACTTCGAGGATGAGCCTCGCGCAGTCGCGTTCCTGCACGCACTCCAACATCTTGTCCAACAGCACTATGCGGGTGTAGGGGGTGAGTTCGCCCTTAACCCTCAGGGGCAGGTCGTCCTTCATCATTGTGAACGCCTTGCGGGCGAGAGGGAGATTTTTCCACGCCGAGGCGTAAGTGTTCCAGTTGTCTACAATTTCGGAGAACAGGCCTCCGAGTTCTTCGATGTCAGCCATAATCGCAGTTGTATCAGAAAGAGTGCATGTATCCGACGACGGATTCCCAGAAACGGCCCCGGAGCTGCGCCTTCCGCACGAGCAGACACAGCATGCCGCAATCAAAAAAGCGCAGGCCCCAGTCGTCATTGCCGTCGACCTGAAGCAGGCAGACATAATCGTCTTCATATTCTTCGTTTATTTCCACAAGGTAGGGGCGGCCGAGCATCTTGAAGCCGTCGTCGATCATCCCGCAGGACTCGAAGCTGAGCTTCTCGGCGGGGTAGAAGACGGATTCGCCGGATTCCGCCCAATGCATTTCGTAGGGTTCCAGATTCTCGCAGGTCGGGCTGTACATCACCCGCACGCATTCGCGGGGCCATTCGCCGATCGGGGTGTCCAGGGGGCAGTCCAGACCCAAATAATAGTCGACCGCGGCGAAGAAATACAGCATTCCTTCGTGGGGAAGAAGGTTTTCTTCGTCCAAGGCGGCGATGTCCTCGCAACGTATTTGGCAGAGGAAGGTGAGGGGCTCGTCCCACTCGTCGTCATCGTCCTTGCAGGGCACGACCGGATAGCCGGTGCCTTTCGGCAGGTCGGGCGCGCCCCACCATTTGCTGCGGCCCTCCAGGGGCTCGTCAGTCTTTGAGAAGTTGAGTTTTATCGAGTTCATAAGCGTCTATGCATAAGCGTCCCAGCGGCCGTCGTCGTCGGGGGAGTCGGAAGAGCCGAATTCGCCGCCGCCCACGCGCACGACTCTGACGGGGGAGCCGGAGGGCCCTCCGTTGACCTCGGCGCGGTCGCTGATCGCTTCCGCGGGGCAGGGGGACACGGTGAGATAATATTCCATTTCGTCTTCGCTCACGAAGGGGGCGATCGCGTCGGGGCGGAAGACGATTATGTCGTCCTCGGTGAGTTCGAGGGGTGTCAGGAGCCCGTCGCGGTAGCGGTACAGGGTGCCGGAAACGTCGGGATAGGCGGCCTCGGGGGTGTCGACGGTGAATTTCATCAGCTCTTACAGTTTGAATTCGCGGGTGACTTCGTAAGTGTTCCAGTGGTGCAGGCGCAGGGTGAGGGCCGACTGGTCATAGACATTGCTCCACTGGGTGTCCTCGACCATGCCGTTGTCCCACACCAGGTCCTTCCAGTGCACGTCGGAAAGGCACTGCCGGGCCTCGTCGGGGGTGAGGGTGCCGTCGTGCTCCTCGAGGAAGGCGGATGCCGTCTCGTAGCGCCACCAGCTGCGGCTGTGGGGGTTGCCGACCACGGGGTCGGGCTCGGTGGTGTAGTATTTCGGGGCCAGCAGGTGGTTGGTCATCAGCATATGGTTCTTGTCCCGGGCCTTGCGCAGGATCATCGTCTTCCAGCCGTCGAAGAGGTCGAATTCGATTGCGGCGCAGTTGCCGGCGGCGTCGGCCACCAGGTAATGGTATCCGCCGCCCGCAGTCCGGTCGTGGCGCACGTCAACCGAGTTCACCAGTTCCAGTGCCTCGTCCACGGTGGCGCAGCGGTCCAGGATCAGGCGCATCAGGATGCTTGTACCCACGACAGGCTTCCCGGTGTCCTGCCAGGCCGCCTGCTTGGGCAGCGCCATTATGGATATGCACAGGCCTTTCTCGTTCATTCCGTCCATAGGAGCGTAGACGGCGGCCAGGCACAGGGCCTTCGAAGCCGGGCTTCCGGGCAGTTTGTCGAGTTTGTAGCCCAGGTGCGAGAGGTCGCAGGTGGAGAGCGACGCGTAACCGTCCGAGGGCGAGGTGCGGAGCACCAGAGTGGGGTTCTTGAAGAAGTCGTAGTTGCGGCCGAAAAGGTAGCCGTCGCCTTCGGCGTTGCGGGCCTGGAACGAGGTGCAGGCGAACCCGTTGCCGGTCTGCTTGCCGCTGAGGTCGGGCTTGTAGAGGCCGCGGGTCAGCTGTCCGATAACGAACTCAACGAGCTTGGTGTTGGCGTCGATGCCCGCCTCGAGCACCGCGTCAAGGTCGTATGAGGCCTTGTAGTCGGCATAGAACAGATAGGGATCGTCTTCCGAGACCTGCTCTATCCCCGCAATCGTGCGCAGCTCCCCCTGCCACACGCAGAGCGCCGCGATGATTATCGCCGCCAGGGCTATGCCCAGCCATTTGAAAAATTTTTTCATACCCGATTTTTGTGAAATCTCACAAATCTACGAAATTTTCGTCCCACTTGAAAATAAGGCAGCGTGAATTTCGCTATCTTCGTATCCGGTTATGGATTTTATTCTCGAAAGATGCTGCACCTCTCTGGAGCAGGTGATTGAGGCTTCTGATTGCGGAGCCGCGAGGGTCGAGCTGTGCGAGTGCCTCGAGGTCGGGGGAGTGACTCCTTCCGAAGATCTGATCCGTGCGGCGGTCGGGGTCGGCGGCATAGCCGTGAACGTGCTTGTGCGGCCTCGAGGGGGCGATTTTGTCTGGTCTGCTGATGAGATCGTGCAGATGGAGGAGTCCATCCGGGTGTGCCGCGGGCTCGGCGCTGACGGCGTCGTGATCGGGGCCCTCACTCCTGAGGGAGAAGTGGATATGAGCGTGATGCGGCGGCTCATTCAGGTAGCCCGAGAAGAAGGACGGCCCAGGGCCGCACTTTCTCGGCCCGGGCCGGGCCGTGGTGTGCAGGACCGCGGCCTTTCGGTCACTTTCCATCGCGCCTTCGACTGCGCGGCGGAACCTTTCCGTGCCCTTGAGGATGTGATAGCCCTGGGGTGCGACAGGCTCCTGACCTCAGGTCAGCAGAGCACCGCGCCCCGGGGCCGCGAATTGCTGAAATCGCTCGTGGAAGCCGCCGCAGGGCGCATAATCATAATGCCCGGTTCGGGCGTCACCCCGCAGAACCTTGAGGATCTCGCCTCATATTGCGGCGCCGTAGAATTCCACGGCACGCGGCTGGGTTGCCATTAGTGTGGCGGCTGGCCTGCCGATTAAACTGGAGGCAGCTAGCGAGTGATCACTCGCCGATTAGAGCCGGGCGTAAGCGAAGAAGGAGAAATAGCGGTCAAGCCACTTGAGGTCCTCGATGTTTCCTGTCGTGAAGGCATCGGTGAAGATGTCGCGGCTTCGGCACAACTCTTTCAGGAGTGCATCGCGACCGGACGCGCCCAGACGGCCGTATTTTATTGTAAGGTCAATCAGATCGAGTCCGCGTATGTAAGCACCCATGGCCATCTGAGGCTTGCCTTTGGACATCCACTTGCAGGTGCGGCCCACCTCGCTCCCGATATTTGCCATCTGCTCCATCAGGGGCATCGCGGCCCATCTCTTTTCGTCAGGTTTTGCGGGAAGATCCATCATCTTTGAATATACTTGTCTACAACACGGCAGATTGCATTGCGCGCATCCTTGTTCTCGACATCACGACTCATATTGCCCTGACGAGGCCGGATGTTTATAAGAGAATCGAATTCAATGAAATCCTCTCCGTCCTCATCAGGGTACAGGTTGAACCCCCATAGAGAATCCTGGTCAGACCCGTCCTCAAGAAGCATCCGCTCCAGGTCGCTGTGCAGTTCTGCATCCAGGGCCAGAACGCCCCGGTCAATGTCTGCAACCGCTTTTATCATTTCCCCGTATATGTGCGACGCGAGCGCTGAAAGGTCTGAGCTGCTGATAGGAGAATCAAGGATGGTCATCGTCAAATCATTTTGCACAAAAATAATATTTTTTGCAAAGATTGCCCTCTATTCCTGTTGTATTGCCTGCAAAAATATTATTTCTTTTATCGATTGTCTCAAATCCGGGAAATTCGAGACACCCGCAAGTTTCCGTGTTTGCAGAAGAGGCCGATAAATCGGTATTTGGCAGGGCGTGGCAACGCGTCCTAGTTCTCCTCGCCCCGGTCGTTGCCGTCATCCCGGACTCGATCCGGGATCTCCCACCGCGCCCGAGTCCACATCTGCAATGGGATGCCCGTCCTGTTGCAGATGTGGCAGCACCCCCGCCGTTATGCGGCTCCCGTCCTTAACACACGCCACTTTTCGCGAGAAACCCCGCCGTGCTTCGGAAACGCCCGAAGCACATGTAGGGCAGGCGGCAGTCCGCCCCGGAGGACCTGCCGCCTGCGCTGAAACAGCACGTAAATTCCAATTTATGCGTCACGGAATTTTGCGCGTGAGGCGAAAATTCACTATATTCGTTTCAGTATGAGAAAGACTTTGCTTCCCCTGCTGCTTGCCGCGGCGATGATTGTTTCCTGCAGGCCCTCTGTGCAGGATTACGTCGAGTTCCTCTATGCGTCGATGCCGCTGCCGGACAGCCTGGTGCATCCGCGCGCTTACTGGGAGGCGAACGTCGAGAAGACGCTCGAAGTGCGCGAGAGGATGGCCTGGGGCATCCCCGAGAGGGAATTCCGCCATTTCGTGTTGCCGCTGAGGGTTAACAACGAGAACCTGGACGACTTCCGCACGCTCTATGCCGACAGCCTGTGTGCACGAGTAGAAGGGCTGGGCATCGCCGAGGCGGCGCTGGAGATCAACCACTGGTGTCACGAGAGGGCGACATACACACCTTCGGACGGCAGGACGCTGGGGCCGCTTGCGCTGATCCGCTCAGGCCTCGGACGCTGCGGCGAGGAATCCACCTTCGCGGTGGCGGCGCTCAGGGCCGCGGGAATCCCCGCGCGGCAGGTTTACACTCCCCGATGGGCCCACACCGACGACAACCACGCCTGGGTCGAGGTCTGGGTGGACGGGGCCTGGCACTTCATGGGAGCTTGCGAACCCGAAGCGGTGCTCGACCTGGGCTGGTTCAACTCGTCCGTTTCGAGGGCTATGTTGCTGCACACCAAGGCGTTCGGACGCTACGACGGCCCCGAGGACGTCATCTCCCGCACGCACGCGTACACGGAAATAAATGTCATCAAGAGTTATATCCCTACCCGCCGCACGGTAGTCACGGTTGTTGACGAGAATGGCGCGCCGGTGCCGGACGCCGACATCGAATTCAAGATCTACAACTACGCCGAATTCTACACCGTGGCGCGCTACAGGACCGATTCGCGCGGGCAGTCGGCGCTAGACACGGGCCTCGGCGACATAGTCGTCTGGGCGAACAAGGGCGACAGATTCGGACTCGGAGTCGTGTCCGGCGAGGCCGGCGAAATAGTGCTTGACAAGACCTTCGGGCAGGAGTACTCGTTCGATCTGGACATTGTGCCGCCCGTGGAAAATCCTCTGCCGGACCAGTCGACGCCTGAACAGAAGGCGCTCAATTCGCGCCGGCTCGCTTATGAGGATTCCCTTCGCCTGGCCCGGCTGCACCCGCGTGCAACGGACCCCGGCATCGGACTTTCCGAAAAAGACCTTATCGACGTCACTCAGGAGGTGATTGACGATGCCCTGAGCACTCCCGCGACGGGCGACCTTTATATAGACAGCCCGCGAGTGGAACTCGAGATGCTGATGCCCTGCAGGCAGGAAATCCGCGCAGGATTAGCTCCAGGGGCCATCGCGACCCTTGCCGACGCGGTTTCGTGGGTCGTCGACAACATCAGCATCGACCGGGACCGCAATCCCCAGGGCCTGCGCATCCCGCCGGTGGCGGTCTGGCGCTCGCGCATCGCCGACCCGCTGTCGCGCGACATCTTCTTCGTCGCGCTCTGCCGCACGCTCGGCTTCCCCGCAAGGCTCGACAGCGTGACAGGAAAGCCGCAGTACAGGCAGGACGGAGCCTGGATTTCGGTCGATTTCGACAAGGCCGAAGTGGCCGCTGCACCCAAGGGAGTACTGCAGACCATGTCGTATGCTTCGCGAGAGCCTGAATATTACAGACATTACACCGTCTCGCGCGTGAGCGACGGCACCTGCCGGCTGTGTGAATTCCCCGAAGACGCACCCGTGGCCTCTTCCAATGAATTCGAAGAGGGGTATTATATGCTCACGAGCGGCACCCGTCTGGCCGACGGAGGAGTGCTGGCGCATGTCGAGATGTTCAATATTGCAGCCGGCGAGGTTGTTTCGAAGCCTGTCGTGCTGCGTGAGTCGTCGCTGAAGGTCTCGGTCATCGGCAGCATCGACGCCGAGAAGCCGGTGCTCGTGCCCGAAGGGGCGGCGGCAGAGGCGACGATTCTCTCGCTGACCGGGCGCGACTGGTATGTGCTGTGCATCCTCGGCGAGGGCGACGAGCCGTCGGTCCACGCGGTGAGACAACTGAGCGGAATCGCCGGCGAACTCAACGCCTGGGGCCGCAAGATCGTGATTCTGGGCGGCTCTCAAAGGCCCGAAGGCCTCGAGCACGCCGTCTTCGGCCGCGACTCCGGCGGCAAGACCGCCTCGATGCTGCTCGCCGGTGTCGGCGCGGCGGATGCAGGCGGGGCCGCAGAGGCCGGGGGCGAGCTCGCCGGAGCCGCCGCCCCGGCCGCGCGCCTGCCCTATGTCGCAGTCGCCGACTCCTTCGGCCGCGTGGTCTGGTTCTCGAGCGGCTACAACACCTCCCTCGGCGAGAATCTGCTCAGCGTCATCGCCCGGCTCTGACCGGCTGCCATGCAATGTCCGGAGACGACTATAGCGAATTTCCCGGAATTTCAGTAAATTCGCAGGTTATGAGAAAATTCCTGCTCTCCATCCTCCCGGTCCTCTGCTTCTGCACGGCCGCGTACGCTCAGGACGATCCCGAAGGGACAGGCCTCGAGTGCACAAGCATAATGGTCGGCCGTCTGGCCAGCGCCGACGGCTCCGTGATGACCTCCCACACCTGCGACGGAGTGTCGCACTCCTGGGTGAACATCGTGCCCGCGGCAGACCATCTCGAGGGAGAGACCACCCCCATACGCAAGAACTGGCGCAAGACCCGCTTCGTCACTGACACCGCCGGCGTGAAGACCGTGGGCCAGATTCCCCAGGTCAGGCACACGTATTCCTATGTAAACACCGGCTATCCTTCGCTCAACGAGAAGCAGGTGGCCATCGGCGAGACCACGTTCGGAGGACCGGACACGTTGATAAACAGCGATTCCCCCATCCTGATCGAGGAACTCTGCCGCCTGGCGCTCGAGCGCTGCGCAACCGCCCGCGAGGCGGTCCTGCTGATGGGTTCGCTCGCCGAGCAGTACGGCTACGGCGACTCCGGCGAATGCCTGACCGTGGCCGACCCCCGGGAAGTGTGGCAGTTCGAGATAACCGGCAGCGGCAAACATTCCACAGGCGCCATCTGGGCCGCGCAGCGCATCCCCGACGGCGAGGTGGGCATATCCGCCAACATCCCCCGCATCGGCAGGATAGACCGCTCGGACAAGGACAACTTCCTCGCCTCCGACAATCTGGAGGAGGTGACCCGCGCCCACGGCCTCTGGGACGGCGAGGGCGAATTCGTGTTCTGGAAGGCCATAAAGTGCAGCTACGCCGGCGGCAAGAACTTCCGCGAGCGCGAATTCGTGTTCTTCAGCACAGTGGCCCCCTCGCTGGGCCTGAGCTGGGATATGGACGAGATTCCCTTCAGCGTGAAGCCGGACACCCTCGTGAGCGTGAGGCAGGTCAGCGAGATACTGCGCGGCACCTACGAGGGAACTGATTTTGACATGTGCCGCAATTGGCTCATCGACGTGCCCGAGAAAAACGGTGTCCCCGCCCACAAGGAAGTCAGCCCCGTCGCCAACCCCTGGCTCACCACGACCACACGCAACACCCTCAACACCATCGCCCCCGGAACGATAGAGTTCCACCGCACGCTCGCCGTGGCCTGGTGCTCCTACAGCACCGTCATCCAGTGCCGCGGATGGTTGCCCGACGGCGTGGGCGGAGTGGTCTGGTATGCCGTTGACAATCCGGCCCAGAGCCCCCGCATCCCCATATTCTGCGGAGGTTCCGCGCTCCCGCAGGCCTTCGAGAACTGCGGCCACCGCCAGTATGTCGCCGACTGCGTGCTGTGGGAGTTCCGCCGCGCGAACAAGCTCGCCACCCTCTCCTGGCAGACCACCAAGAAGGGCTTCACCGAGGTCCTGGACAAGACCGAGGACGAGACCCACGCCGGACTTCCAGAAGTGGAAGAGGCCTACATAAAGGCGCCGATGGCCGAAAAGCAGGCCGTGCTGGATGCCTATACCGCATCGGTCCACGACCGCTGCGCGGCGCAGTGGAAGGAACTCGAAGCAAAGTACTGGTCGATGTTCGGCCGCGGATTCTGACATTCAACCCATATGGCTTCACTTGCGATTGTGGCGGCGGGGGCGTTCCCGCGAAAGGAGTACCCGCGGTACGTGCTGCGGAGCGCGGACCGCGTCGTGTGCTGCGACGGGGCCTTGCGGACGCTGCTCAAGGCGGGTTTTCGCGCCGATGCCGTTGTGGGCGATTTTGACTCGGCGCGGCAGGCCGAACTCTCCCGTTTCACTGGAGCGGTGGTGCACAACCCCGACCAGGAAACCAACGACCTCACGAAGGCTTTCCGCTATGCTATGCAGACCTGGGACGACCTTACCGAAATCCACATTCTCGCCGCGACCGGCAAGCGCGAGGACCACACGCTGGGCAACATCTCGCTCCTCGCGCAGTACCGCGCGGAACTCGACCCTGCCATAGCGCTCGACATGATCTCGGATTACTCGACGATAATTCCCCTTGCCGACAGCACCACTTTATATGTCGGCGAAGGCCGCCCGGTGTCGATATTCTCGCTCGATCCGACCCTGAAAATCCGCTCCGAAGGCCTTCAGTGGTCTACGGACGCAGTCGTGTTCGACTCCTGGTGGAAGGCCACCCTCAACCGCGCCTGCGCCGACTCCGTCACCCTGACCTTCTCCCATCCCGCACCCGTGGCAGTGGTGCTGGCGTAAAGATTCTAGTATTCGCTCGGCGGCACTCCGAACTGCTTCTTGAACGACGTCGAGAAGTGCGAGAGGGTGCTGAAACCTGTCATGTCGGCTATCTCGGACACGTTGTAGCGGTGCTCGCGCAGCAGCTGGGCGGCGCGGTTGAGCTTGTAGCGCTTGAACAGGACGCTCGGATTCTCTCCCGTCAGGCCCTTTGTCTTGTAGTAGAGCTTTGTGCGGGATATCTTCATCCTTTGGGTTATGGAGTTTATGTCGATTTCGCTGTTGGCGAGTTCGCTTTCCATAATCTCGTATAATTCATCCATGAACGCCTTGTCGCGGCCTCCCAGACCGTCCTCCTCGCCGATATGGTCGGTGCGGGTGGCGCTCGCGAGCCTCTCGCGCAGCTTGTCGCGGTTGCCGATCTGCGAGCCCAGCAGGGCGAGCAGGTAGTTGGGGTCGAACGGCTTGGTGACATATGCGTCCGCGCCGCAGTTCAGGCCCTCCACCTGGTCGTCGATAGCCGTCTTGGCGGTCACGAGCACCACTGGAATATGCGATATGAGGATGTCGTCCTTGATCATCCGGCAAAGTTCGTAGCCGCTCTTTCCGGGCATCATCACGTCGCTGAGCACAAGGTCGGCAGGACTTTCGCGCAATGTCGTGAATGCGGTGTCGACGTCAAAGCGGCAGACTACATTGTACAAAGGAGAGAGCATCTCCTTGAGGTAATGGGCCACGTCCACGTCGTCATCCACAACCATCACGACCTTGCGCCCGTCCTCCGGAGCGGCCTCAGAGTCGATCTCTAGCTTTTTGAGCGCGCCGCTCGCGAACGCCCTCGGATCCGTGCCGGACGCGGCTTTCTCGGACTCTGCGTAAGAGCCTTCGCCGGACGGCAGGGTCAGCGTGAATACCGCGCCGGTGCCGTCCGTGCGGTTTGCCGCCGTCAGGGAGCCGTGGTGGATCCTCGCCAGTTCGCGTGCATAGTAAAGTCCGATGCCGGTGCCGAGATTGTAAGAGCCGCCGCCGCTTCCTACCTGATAGTAGCGTTCGAAGATCTTCTCGATGTGCTCCTCCGATATCCCGGGGCCGGTGTCGCTAACGCGGACAGTCGCCAGCCCGGAATCGTCGATGTCGAATTCGAAAAGAATTGTTCCGCCCCTCGGAGTGTACTTGGTGGCATTTGAGAGCAGGTTGTAGCAGATCTTGTCGAGCTTGTCCTCGTCCACCCATATCTCGCAATTCTCCTGCAGGCCGCGGACCTCGAGGGTGATGTCCTTGGATTCGGCGCTGTGTCTGAAAGTGTCGGCCAGATCCTCAAGGTACGGGATCACGTCCATCTTGCGGACGCTCAGCCTGAGGGTGTCGTTCTCGAGTTTGTTGAAGTCGAGCATCTGGTTCACCAGCCTGAGCATCCTGTGCACGTTGCGCTCGACAATTCCCAGAGAGGAGCGTACTGACTCGTCGCCGCTTTCCGCCATCATCTGTTTCACCGGACCCGCAATCATCGTAAGGGGAGTGCGGAATTCGTGGGACACGTTGGCGAAGAAATCCATGTTCATCTTGTTGATCCGGCGCTCCTGCTCCTTCTCCTGAACCGCCTTGCGGGCCGCCTCCTGCTCCCTTGCCACGCTGATGCGGAGCCTGACGAACAAAGCCGCGACGGCCAGGAACACAAGAGAGTAAAGGCAGATCGCAAGCGGGCTCCCCAGGGGCGCCGGCTTTACGACTATGTTCATCGCATTTTCCGCGATCCGTGTCCGTCCGTCGCTCAGGGTCGCGCGTACGCGGAAAGTGTAGCGGCCCGGCTTGATGTTCCCATAATAAGCCTCCGTGCTGCTCTGAGCGTCGATCCAGCCGCGGTCGTGTCCTTCCATCGTGTAATGGTAGCGCAGACGGTCGAATTCGCTGTAGTCCAGGGCGGCGAAGCCTATGCTGAAACTGCGCTCATTGTGCCTGAAGGTGACCGACTCCGTCTGCCAGGTGCCGGAATCGACCAGCCGGCCGTGAATCTTGAGGGTCTCGAACACCAGCGGGACGTTGATGTGGCGGTCGACCTCGGTCGGGTTGAAGCAGCTGATGCCGTGGGTGCCGCCGAAGACAAGGGATCCGTCGGCAAGAATGCAGCGTGACCTGTCATAGAACTGGTTTCCCCCGATGCCGTCCTCCTTGAAGTAATTGGCGAATTCGCCGTTCTCCCTGTCCAGGCGTCCCAGACCGTGCTGGGTGCTCACCCAGATATCCCCTTGATTGTCTTCGAGGATGGCCTCGATGTCATCACAGGGCGCGCCCTCCACGGGGACGATGGCGTCGGCGGCACTGTCGTACCGGAGCAGGCCGTTGGCCACGGTGCCTATCCAGATGTCGCCGAACGAATCCTGCAGGATGTCCGTGGGAATGAACACCGAACGCTTCACGCAGTCCCCGCAGCATCTTGTGAACGGCTCGAAGTCGCTGACTTCCAGCGTTTCTGCGTTTATGACCTTCAGAGGCGTGTTGAATGCGGCCACCATAATCCTTCCGTCCTTGAGCGGAAGGACGCCGGGCGTGAAACCGCCTGTCGTGCAGACAAGTTCAAACGCCTGCGCACCCGGTTTTTTGACATATACCTGAGAGAATACTGTGCTTACCCAGACCGATCCGTCTGAGCCGAGCGCCATGCTCATCGGCCCGAGAATGTCGGATTCCTCGACCTTCGTCACCTTACCTGAAGCGTAACGGCAGCGGATGACTTTCGAAGCGGTCGCCGATGCGACCCAGACGCTCCCGTCAGGGCAGGCCGTCACATAACTGGCTTCGGATTTCTTGGCCGCAAGGATTCCGTCGGTCAGTCCGAGGTCGATGTGGACAAAATTTCTCTGCACGTCATAAACGAACAGGCCGTCGTTCATCGTGCACACCCACACGTTGCCTGCGGTGTCCCGGGCCACGTTCTCGACCGAACGATTTTCCAGGAGCCCTGTCAGAGGAGATGAATTGAAGGGCTCCTTGTAGGCGTACACGACTTCGAAACCCTGGTCGACGGAGCCGATCCACAGATTGCCGTGCGAGTCCGTGAACATCGTGCTTATCTTGAATCCTGGCGCCTTGAAGGGGAATTCCGGGTCCGTCTGAGATGCGAGTCTGCCGGCAGAAGGATCATAGAAGAACAGACCGCTGTCGTCGGAATACAGCATAAGCCCGTTCAAATATGGGTGGGCGAGGGCGATACGCGCTTTGCGCAGCGTGCCGTCGGCGCTTATGGCTTGGGGAGGATTTTCGAAACTGCGAGTGATGGTGTTGAAGACGGCGATTTCGCGGTTGTAGCCGCTGATGATGACCCTGCCGTCGGGAAGATTGCAGAAATTGGACACGAGGCCGCCTTCGAGGGGGAACTTTTCGCGCTGGGTCATTGCCACCGCGTTGAAGCAGTACAGGCCGCTGAATCCGCAGACCCACAACTCTCCGTTGGGCGAAGTGAAGGCCGACAATATCCAGTCGCCGAGGTCTTCGGCCTGAAGCACCGGCCTGAAGTCGCCTTCCTTTTCTTCGTAGCGGAGCAGCGCGCTTCCGGCGTTGCCCATAACCGTCCCGGAAGGGGTCTCGAAGAGTGCGAACATGTTGCGGTTGGGGTGTTCGTATCCGACTCTCGACACCCTGCCGTCGGAAGTGACCAGGCAAGGACCGTTGACGGTTGAGGCCCACAGACGTCCTTTTGAATCGCAGAGCACCGCCTTCACCTGGTTGTCGGGCAGGGAAACCGTGTCGGCTTCGTTGTAATATTGATGATAATTTCCGCCCGCCAGTTTGTCCAGACCACGGAAGGTGGCCATCCAGATGTGGCCGGACGCGTCTTCGCAGATCGAGTTCACCTGCCCGTTGGACAGGTCGGATGATATCACGGGGCTGCCGCCGGGCTCGACATACCGGTACCCGGACCCGGCGCAGGAGACGAGAAGGGCAAGGACGGTTATGAATGGCAGGACTTTTTTCAGTGCGGAATTCATCGTGGGCAAAATCTAAACTGACATAAATATATGAAAAAATGCGCGAATGGCGGCTCTTCCCGAGGGCGTTTTAACAATTGCGCAAAATTTTGAACAATTTTTAAATATGGTCTGAACTTATTGAAAATATTTTGATTTCAGCCGAAACCCGTTTGAAATTCAAAATGACGAAATTTGTTTTGGACGAATGTTCACCAACTATTAACCAAATATTACCAAATGAAAAAATCTGTTATCACAAAAATGGCGGCCATTGCTCTTGCAATGCTCGTTTTCATCCCTTCTGCCCTGGCGCAGAAGGTCAGCGTGAGCGGCAGGGTCGTCGACGAAAAGGGACAGCCTGTCATCAGCGCCGGAGTGGTGGAAAAGGGCACGACCAACGGCGCCATCACCGATCTGGACGGAAAGTATTCCATGTCGGTGCAGCCCGGAGCCACTCTGGTGTTCTCCTTCGTCGGCTGCGAAACGCAGGAGATTCCCGACGCCAAGGGAGTCGTCAACGTCGTGCTCAAGGAAGACACCAGACTCCTTGAGGAAGTGGTCGTCGTGGGTTACGGCGTCCAGAAAAAGAGTTCGCTGACAGGCTCCGTGTCGCAGGTGAAGTCCGAAGACATCGAGAACCGCACCATCACCTCGCCCACCCAGGCCCTTCAGGGCAAGACGGCGGGCGTCCAGGTGCTCAGTTCTTCGGCCCGTCCCGGCGCCAGTCCCCAGATCCGCATCCGAGGCATTTCCTCCAACGGCTCCTGTGACCCTTTGTATGTCGTCGACGGACGCATCGCGAGCGACATCTCCGGCATCGACCCCAACGACATCGAGTCGATGGAGGTGCTCAAGGACGGCGCTTCGGCCGCAATCTACGGTGCGGCGGCAGGAAACGGCGTCGTGCTCATCACCACCCGCAAAGGTCGTGGCGACGGCAAGATAACCTATGATTTCCAGTACACCAGCCAGAGCCTCGCGACAGTGCCCAAGATGATGAACTCCGAGCAGTACATCGACTATTACACCGAGGCCGGCCTCATCAGCCTCGAGAAATTCTACAACAACTGGGATTTCGAGACCAATACCAACTGGGCTCAGGAGACTTTCGGCTCCTCGTCGATGAAGCGCCACAACGTCACTTTCCAGAGCGGCGACCAGAAGGGAACCCTCTACGCCTCGATGTCCTATCTGGACAACGACGGAATGATCAAGGGAGACGCCGACGTCTACACCCGTCTGACCGGAATGATCAACGCCACGAGGCGCATCAAGTCCTGGCTCGAGATAGGAACCAACAACCAGATCGAGTACTATACCGCCAGGAGTGTGTCGGAGGGCTCGGAATACGCCAGCCTCCTGCTTTCGGTGCTCCAGCTCGACCCTCTGACCCGTCCTCTGTATGCCGCGGACGAGCTCCCCTCCAACATGCTGGCCATCCTCAACGATCCCACCGCAGGTGAGCTTCTGGGTGACGGCAACGGCAACTACTACGGCATCTCACAGTACGTGACGTCCGAGAACATAAACCCCTTCATAATGAGGGACAGGACAATCTCCCAGAGCAGGGGATTCAACATCAACGGTTCCAGCTACATCAACTTCATGCCCATAGAGGGCCTGACCGTGACCTCCCGCCTTGGCTACAGACTCAGTGGATCCGAGAGCTATTCGGTGTCGCAGGACTATTACGCCACCGCCGCTTCGCACCAGAATTTCCTTTCCGTCAGCGGCAGCGACTACACACCTGTGTACTGGCAGTGGGAGAACTTCCTTAATTACAACAAGACTTTCGCAGGCGGCCACAATCTCGGCGTGATGCTCGGAACATCCTATTCGGAAAGCCGCAGCTACGGTCTGAGCGGAAGCTACACCGGCGGCGAGGGCGACCTGGGATTCAAGCAGGACAACCCCCTGTTCTGGTATTTCGCCTATGCCACCGGCACCGCCACCAAGAGCGTCTCCGGAGCCGAGCCTTCCTATACCCGCAAGAACTCCTACTTCGGCCGTGTGAACTACGACTACCAGGGCAAATATATGCTGCAGGCCTCGCTGCGTGCCGATGCGGCCGACAGCAGCGTGCTGCCCGTCAACAAGAGATGGGGTTATTTCCCCGCAGTGTCTGCAGGTTGGGTGCTCAGCCGTGAGGACTTCATGAGGGGCACCACCGAATGGCTGGACCACCTGAAAGTCCGCGCAAGCTGGGGCCAGAACGGCTCCACGGCATCCCTTGGCGGTTATTCATACGCCACCGTCATCGCTTCCACCGGAAATTACCCCACCGGAAACGGGATCGAATATCTGCCCGCATACGCCCCTTCCGCCACCGGCAACGAGGAACTCAAGTGGGAGACCTCCGAGCAGCTTGACTTCGGCATCGACGCCCGGTTCTTCGGCAACCGCCTCACCTTCAGCGCCGACTGGTACAAGAAGGAGACCAAAGACCTCATCGTTACGGGCATCACCCCTTCGACCGTAGTCGGCAACACCGCGTCTCCCGTCAACGCCGGCAATGTCAGCAACACCGGTATCGAAATCGAACTGGGCTGGCAGGACCAGATAGGTGACTTCAGATACGGCGTCAAGGGCAATCTCTCGACCCTCAAGAACAAGGTGACCTACATCCACGAGTCCCTGGACGCCATCGACGGCGCCACCTTCCACACTTACGGCGCCATCACCAGATTCCAGCAGGACATGCCCGCCTGGTATTTCTACGGCTACAAGTTCGCAGGAATCGATCCCGCGACCGGCGATCCGACTTTCGAGGACATCAGCGGCGACGGGGCCATCACCGACGAGGACAAGACCTACATCGGCAAGGGTATGGCGGACCTCAACTACGACATCACCGTCAACCTGGCATGGAAGGGCTTCGACTTCGTGATGTTCGGCACCGGCAGCGTCGGCAACGACATCTACTGCTGCCTGAACCGAAGCGACTACACGCTCAACAAGCTCCAGTATTTCATCACGGACAGGTGGAGCGCCACCAATACTTCGGGCACCAGACCCCGCGCGGGCGCGGCCGACATGGACAAATATATGATTTCCTCCGCGTCGGTGTTCGACGGTTCCTATTTCAAGATCAAGCAGCTCCAGATCGGCTACACCCTCCCCGCAAAGATCACGAGGGCGGTGAAGATCGAGAACCTGAGGATATACGGTTCGCTGGACGACTGGTTCACCTTCACGAAATATCCCGGATTCGACCCTGAGGTCACCGGTGTCGGTTCGTCTCTGGGCGTCGACAAGGGAAGCTATCCGACCAGCAAGAAACTCGTGTTCGGCGTAAGTCTCACATTCTAAAAAAGGTACGGCAATGAAAACAAGATTCATAGCATTATTGATGGCGGGAGTGGCGGCATTGGCCGGCACCACGGCCTGCAACAATCTGCTGGACATAGAGCAGCACGGAGTGCTCAACTACGACACCTATTACCAGACAGACGAAGAAGCTGAAACCGCGGCGACCGCGATGTATGTCAACATACGCAGCATGGAGTACTACAAGCTCCTCTGCATCAACCTTCTCTCGGACGACTTCTGGGCCGGCGGCGGAGGACGCAACGACAACGCCGAGCTCGAGCAGCTCAACGAGTTCACCTACAACACCGACATGTCGTATGTCGAGGGTATGTTCACGACCTACTACACGATCATCTACAAGGCAAACGTGATCCTGGGCCACGTCCCCGAAGTGACCGACGTCCAGAAGAGGGTCCACGCCGAGGCGAGGGCAATCCGCGCCTGGGCCTATTTCGACCTGATCACCCTCTGGGGGAATCCCCCTCTGGTGGACCACGAACTCGCCCCGAGCGAATACACCCGCGAGAACGGCAGCACCGAAGATCTGTGGAACCTGTTCAACACTGACCTCAAGACCGCAATCGAATCCGGTTACCTGCCCGAGAAGAGCAGCGTGAACGACCAGAGCACCTGGCGGGTCACCAAGCAGTTCGCCCAGGCAATGTACGGCAAGGGCCTGCTGTGGCAGAAGAAATACGCCGAAGCCGCGGAGCAGCTCCAGGCCGTCATCGACAGCCATCTGTACGAACTCTACCAGGGACCCTACGAGGACATCAACGTCTATACCAACAAGATGAACTGCGAGAGCATGTTCGAGAGCGTCAGGATCGACGACAGCAACAATGCATGGGACAATTTCGACATGGTGCACCTGATGGTCCACTGGCGTACGGACAAGATGACCATAGGTTCTGATTATTCCACTCTCGGATGGGGCTTCTGCACTCCTCAGAAGGCTCTTTACGACGCTTTTGTGGCTGAGGAAGGCCCGGACGGATACCGTCTGTGCAGCACGATGAAGACCTACGAGCAGATGCAGGCTCTGGGCAACTCCATCAACGCCGGCTCCTCGATCATCAGCGAAGGCTACTTCATGTGGAAGAACAGGGTCCTCGCGGGGCAGACTCCCGCCGAAGGCTACAACTACACTTCGCTGCACAACCCCAAGTGGATGCGTTACGCGGAAGTCCTGCTCCTGGCCGCCGAGGCTTATCTCGAGGCCGGTGATGCGGGCAAGGCCGCGACCTGCCTGAACGAGGTCCGCACCCGTGCGCAGCTCGCGCCCAAGAACGGAATCACCCTCAAGGACATCCAGATCGAGAAGAGGCTCGAACTCTGCGGCGAGATGTGCCGCTACCAGGACATGGTGCGCTGGGGCATCGCCGAGGAACTCCTGAAGGAGCAGGGCAAGTACACTCCTTTCCTGGATTCGAACGGCCAGGTCACCTACCAGACCTTCAACAGCGACCCCTCCAAGTACGGCTTCAAGACCAGGCACAACCTGCTTCCCTATCCGGGCACGGAAGTGCGCCTGAACAGCGCCATAATCCAGAATACCGGATGGTAGTATGCCCAACAATTTAAATTCCAAGAAAATGAGAAAGAACATATTGAACATTCTTCTGGTAACCGCCGCCGCGTTCGGGTTCTGTTCCTGCGTTCAGGACAATCTGGATCCGCTGACCGGCAAGTACCCCAAGCCCGGCGAGGTCAATCTCACCGAGGCCCAGGTCGCGGACATCGCGAAGGACGGCGCCAAGCGCACCTTCTCGATCAACTTCTCCGGAAACGGCAACACCCTTGCCGCCAAGTTCATAGCCAATGACTATTTCCTGCCAGCGGCTTCATACACCCCTGCCGACGCGGAATTCGCCAAGAAGGGCAATTACCTGATCGGCGCCGGAGGAACCACCCTCAACGGCAAGGCTGTGGCGAGCGGTTCGCTGAACGTCACCAAGGACGAAGACGCATATACGATGTCCGGAACGGTCTGGGACAGCGATGGCACCGCATACAGGATCTCCTATGCGGGAGACATCCATTTCGAGGCCGACCCTGTCGCCGTCGCGCTGACCAAGGTGCTCTCGGTGGCTGACAACAGTGCCTACGGCACCCCGACCCTCACCCTCGTTCTGGCCAGCGACGGCGTCGACAGCTATTACGACACGAGCACATGGAGCAACGTCTATACCGGCGACGGCTATTATCTGAGCCTTGACATCTATACTCCCGACGGCAAGCTCCATCCCGGCTCCTACGCGCCCTGCGCGGTCGGTGGAAGCGTGGCGGAAGGCCAGTACGGCATCGGCTACGATCCCGGCGACATCTACGGATGGGGCATAATGTTCACCGACTGGGGCACCTGCTGGTGGACCGTGGACAATTCGGTGACCAGCGCCCAGCACGTCGAATCGGGCAACATCGAGGTCGAACTCAGCGGCAGCAAGTACACCATCACCCTGAACCAGGGCAAGGGCGGCATCTTCTGCGAGTTCAAGGGCAACATCGAAGACCTGGTCCCCGGCGGCGGGTCAGTCGAGCCCGACTACTACTTCGCGGAAGTCGTCTCCGACGTGTACGACGCATCGTACGCCGTCGTCTCAGGCGTGAAGAGCCACACGGTTTATATCGCTTCCGATGCCGCGGCTCTGGCCGGAGGCGAGACCCTCGCGTCGTTTGTCCTCATCCTCGCCGACGGTGTCGATGAACTCGAGGGTACTTATGAAGTCTGCGAATACGCATCCGAACCCTACAAGGCCGGCAATGGCTACGACCTCTCGGCCTGGGGTTGGGGATTCGGCGGTTCCTACTGGTACAATGCCGGCGAGCTCGTGCTGATCAATCCCGGCGAGACCGTCACCGTCAGCAAACTCGCCGACGGCTGCTATTCGTTCAGCGGCGACGGCTACGAGTTCGTTGCCGCCGACGACAGCTTTGCCTCAGGCGGAGGCGGCGATCCCGACTATGTCGAGCTCGTGAACTTCATCAGTGCCGCCAGCAACCTTGGCAACGGAGTCAATTCCGTGACTCTCAACCTTGCCACCGAGGGCGTCAGCGCCACATATGACTCCGCCACCTGGAGCATGGTCTATTCCGGCACCGGACATTATCTCGCGACCGACATCTACAGCGCCGACGGACAGTTGGCCGAAGGCACCTACACCGCCTGCGCGGTGGGCGGCACCATCGGCGAGGGCGAGTTCGGCATCGGCTACGACACCAATATGTGGGGCTTCGACTTCTTCAACTGGGGCACCTGCTGGTGGACCGTCGACGACGGCTCCACGAGCGCCGAGAAACTAACCGACGGCACCATCACCGTGTCAAAGGACGGCTCGACATATACGATAATCTACGACAACGGCACGCTGGCCGCGCGTTACATAGGAGAAATTACCCTTTAAATTGTTATATTTGTACGATATGAAAAGAATAATCCTGGCAATTGCGGCGCTCGCCTGCGCGATCGGGGCGAACGCACAGCAGAATCTCTGGGGCGGGCAGCAGATAATCTCGCCCGAAATCAACGCCGACAATTCGGTGACGTTCCGTTACCAGGCCCCCAAGGCGATCAAGGTGCAGGTCACGGGCGACTTCCTGCCCACGACCCCGATGGAGTTCAACGGATTCAAGTTCGACGCTCCCGGCATCGCCGACCTCAAGGAAGGCGAGAACGGCGTTTGGGAATTCACCAGCGAACCCCTCGAGAGCGAACTCTACAACTACAGTTTCATCGTCGACGGGCTGTCCGTCAAGGACCCCAACAACGCGTATCTCCAGAGGGACATCGCCTCCCAGATGAACTATTTCATCATCGGCGGCGGCAAGGCCGACAACTATATGGTCGGCGACGTGCCCCACGGCACCGTCTCGAGGGTATGGTACCACTCCGACGTCCTGGGCAAGGACCGCAGGATGAGCGTCTACACCCCCGCCGGCTACGACAACGGCAAGGGCAAATATCCCGTCCTGTATCTCCTCCACGGAATGGGCGGCGACGAAGAGGCTTGGCTCTGCACCGGCCGTGCGGCCCAGATCCTGGACAACCTCATCGCCCAGGGCAAGGCCGTTCCCATGATCGTCGTGATGACCAACGGCAACACCAAGCACCAGGCCGCTCCCGGCGAGTCCTGCGAAGGTATGTACAAGCCCTATAACTGCGGTTCGTTCGACACCTCCTTCGAGGCTCACTTCGGGGACGTGATCGCCTACGTCGACAGCCACTACCGCACAATCAAGAAGGCCTCCGGCCGCGCGATCACCGGCCTGTCGATGGGCGGCGGACATTCCTTCCAGGTGTCGCTGAACTATCCCAAGACCTTCGACTACGTGGGTCTGTTCAGCGCCGGCATCGGCATCCGCCGTGGCGACGGCACCGAGATGGCCCCCGAGATGTATGAGAATACCTACGAGAAACTCGACGCGCTGTTCGCCAACAATCCCAAGCTCTACTACATCGCGATCGGCGAGACCGACTTCCTCTACAAGTCCAACGCCGAACTGCGCGAGTACCTCGACAGCAAGGGCCACCCCTACGTCTATGTCGAGACCCCCGGCGGCCACATCTGGCGCAACTGGAGAATCTATCTGAACGACTTCGCCCAGAGGATATTCAAGTAATGAGAAAGAGATTTCTTGTGCTTTCCGCAATCATTCCGGCGCTGCTTTCCTGCGGCGCCGGAAATTTGCAGGAAGAGCGGAACGACGACCCGGATGTCCGCACCGGCGTCGTCCTTAAAAACATCGCCGTCCAGAGCATTTATCTGGATGGAGACAGCGGACTTGTCGACGTATATCTGCCTGGTGACTGGCAGACCTCCGGCAAAAAATATCCCGTCCTGTACCTTCTTCACGGAATGGGCGGAAACAACAATGACTGGACCTCTAACGGCGTGCAGGAAATGACAGACTCCGCCGTTGAAGCGGGACAGAACGTCCCCTTCGCAATCATAATGCCGAAAGGCTACAATGCATTCTACGTCAATGATCTGGGTCTGTACGACAACGGCCGCAAGTTCCGCTGGGAGGCTTATTTCCGCAAGGAACTGATCCCCTTCGTGCAGTCAAATTACCCGGTCATGACCGACGGCGCCCATACCGCCATTGCGGGACTTTCGATGGGCGGATACGGCGCATCGTACCACGCTTTCAACTATCCTGACGACTTCTGTCTCTGCTACGAGATGAGCGGAGCGGTTGAGGGTATCGGCAATGCCCTCACGCCGTCGGTAAAGCAGATTTTCAAGACCAACGGGTATGAGGATCCCGCCACCTGGACAGGTCTTCCCGAGTATTTTATGGACTGCGGAACCGAGGATCCGCTATGCTGGACAGCCAACGTGAACACTGACGCGTACCTTTCTGAGATCGGCTTCCCCCACGAGTTCCGCAAATATCCGGGTGTGCACGAGTGGCCTTATTGGACGGCGGCCTACAAGAGGATGCTGCCCGAACTTGCAAGACATTTCAACAAATAATCACATATATGAAGAAAGCAATGACCATTGTCGCACTTGGAGCGGCGCTGACGGCTGCCGCGCAGCCCAAACTGACAAAAGACAACATCGACGAGGTGCTCGCCGCGATGACCCTCGAAGAGAAGGCCGCCCTTGTAGTCGGCTCCGGATGGGGCTCGATGAACGCAGGCTCGATGACGGCATCTTCGACCATCCTCGTGCCCGGCGCCGCGGGAACGACCGTTCCCATCGACCGCCTTGGCATCCCCGCCACCGTCCTTTCCGACGGCCCTGCCGGCCTGCGCATCGACCCTGTGCGTCAGGGAGACCCCAACACCTATTATTGCACCGGCTTCCCCGTGGGCACCGTCCTGGCCTGTTCCTGGAACGCCCCGATGGTCGAGGAACTGCTCGCCGCGATGGGCAACGAGGTGCTCGAATACGGCGCCGACGTGCTTCTCGCCCCCGGCATGAACCTGCACCGCAACCCTCTCTGCGGCCGCAATTTCGAATATTTCAGCGAAGACCCCTTCCTGAGCGGCAAGATTTCCGCGGCCTACATCCGCGGCATCCAGAGCCAGGGCGTGGGCGTGAGCGCCAAGCACTTCGCCTTCAACAACCAGGAAATCAACCGTATGGAGAATGACGCCCGGATCCCCCAGAGGGCTCTTCGCGAACTGTATCTGAAGAATTTCGAGATCGCCGTGCGCGAAGGCCACCCCTGGACGGTGATGTCGTCCTACAACAAGGTAAACGGCACCTACACCCAGCAGAACCACGACCTTCTGACCACCGTGCTGCGTGACGAATGGGGCTTCGACGGCATCGTCATGACCGACTGGGGCACCAAGGACGGAACCGTCGCCGCCGTACAGGCGGGCAATGACCTGATGGAGCCCGGAATGCCCATAGAGACCAAGCGCATAATCGACGCCGTGAACGACGGCTCGCTCGCCCTCGCCGACCTCGACAGGAACGTGCGCAACATCCTGCAGTACATCGTCAGGACTCCCCGATTCGCGGGCTACAAATATTCCAATAAGCCCGACCTCGAGGCCCACGCCGCGCTGGTGCGCAAGGCCGCTGCCGAAGGTATGGTGCTGCTCGAGAACAAGGGCGGCGCCCTCCCGATGGCGGCCGGCAACGTGGCCCTGTTCGGTCTGAACGCCTACAAGTCCATCGCCGGAGGCACCGGCTCGGGCAACGTCAACAAGCCCTACATCCGCCACATCAGCGAGGGTCTTGCGGACGCTGGCTTCACCCTGGATCCCGTGATCGAGAACATCTACAAATCCTGGCGCGACTACCAGAACGCCGAGGACGCCGGGGCGCATTTCCTTCCTGGCAATGCTCTCGGAGGCGGCCTCACGCTCGGCGAGGGCGTCATGCCTGAAATGGCCATACGCAAGGCCGTGGTCCAGAATTCCGTGGCCCGCAATGACGCCGCGGTGGTGGTCATAGGCCGCAACGCAGGCGAGGGCGACGACCGCACCCTCGAGGACGACTTCGACCTCACGGCAGAGGAGCGCGACCTCGTCACCAATGTCTGCAACCTGTACCATCAGGCGGGCAAGAAGGTGATAGTGGTCCTGAATGTCGGGGGAGTGGTCGAGACCGCTTCGTGGAAGAGTCTGCCCGACGCCATCCTGCTGGCCTGGACTCCCGGCCAGGAAGTGGGCGCGAGCGTGGCCGACGTCCTCACCGGAGCGTCGAACCCTTCCGGCAAACTGTCGATGACCTTCCCGATCAACTATCTCGACATCCCTTCATCCGCCAACTTCCCTTACTACAAGCCGAAGCCCGGCCAGAAGATCCCTGCCGAGTACATCGCCATGGCCGAGGCCATGGGCTACAAGATTCCCGAGCCCCAGCCCGTCAAGGACTACGACCGCACCACATACGAGGAAGGTCTCGACGTGGGTTACCGCTACTTCAACACCAACGGTGTCGCGGTGTCCTATCCCTTCGGCTACGGCCTGAGCTACACCGCCTTCGAGTACGGCAAGCCCGCCGCCAAGGTCGGCAAGGACGGCTCCGTCACCTTCACCGTCACGGTGAAGAACGTCGGGCAGGTGGCAGGAAAAGAGGCCGTGCAGGCCTATGTGGCCGCTCCCGCAGGCGGACTCGACAAGCCCGCCTGCGAACTCAAGGCATTCGCCAAGACCCGCGAACTGCAGCCCGGTGAGTCCGAGACCCTCACGATGACGGTTTCCGCCTACGAACTCGCTTCGTACAACGCCGCCGCCGTCGAGTGGCAGACCGCCGCCGGCGCCTACAAGGTGCTGTTCGGCGCCAGCGTCGAGGACATCCGCGCCACCGCCGCCTTCAAGGTCGGCAAGGCCCTCAGCTGGCCTGCTCACGAGGTGATGATGCTCCAGAAGTGATGAAACGTTTGTTATGCATATCTGCGGCAATGCTCATGGTGAGCATTGCCGCTTTTGCCCAGTGGAACCGGAATACCGCTCCGGGCGACACTCCGCAGTCCGAATGCGTCAAGATTGACGGGGCCCTGGGCAAACTGGACGCCGTAATCACCAAACCGGTCCTCAAGCCGGGTGAGCGGTGCCCTATGGTGATACTCTGCCACGGATTCAGCGGCAACAAGGGCGGATTTTTCTGTGACATCGCTTCGGAACTCCTGGCGGCGGGCGTGGCCACGCTGCGCTTCGACTTCAATGGTCATGGCGACAGCGAGGGCAAGTTCGAGGATATGACGGTTCTCAACGAAATCGAGGATGCCCGAAAAGTCTTTGAATACGCACGTGCGTTGCCGTATGTGTCCGATATATCTTTGCTCGGCCACAGTCAGGGCGGCGTCGTCGCCTCGATGCTGGCAGGCCGGTTAGGTTGTCCTGCCATAAAGTCGGAGGTCCTGATGGCGCCGGCCGCAGTTCTCAAGGACGATGCCCTGCGAGGAAGTTCTCTCGGGATGACCTATGATCCCGCTGACCCTCCCGAGTACATCGAGATGTGGGGCGGAAGACGCCTGGGCCGTGGCTATATCCTCACTGCCCAGAAGTTGGATATTTACGGAACCGCCAAAGCCTTCACCGGTCCCTGCCGCGTCATCCACGGCACCGCCGATTCCGTGGTGCCGATCGCTTACGGCCGGCGTTATGCCGATGAACTCCCGTCCGCCGAAGTGTATTTCATCGAGGGCGAAGACCACGGCTTCTCCAAGTACACCCCCGCCGCCGTCCGCGCAGCAGTCGAATTCCTGACAGGAAATCAGTGAACGCATATCAATTGAAAAAGCACTCTGCCTGCTCGATTTTCGAGCGGGCAAAGTGTGTAAAATGCCGATTTATCTGACTGTCAAGTTCCGGCTTTGCAGGGTAATCGAATCTTTTCGTATCTTTGCGCGATGTCCAAAAGATTCACGGTGCTGGCGGTCGTGAGCTGTGTGTGCCTCGTCGCCTCAAACATATTCGAAACCAAGATTTTCGCCGCGGGGCCGCTGACGCTGACGGGGGGGTTCCTCATATTCCCCATATCCTATATTATAAATGACTGCCTGACCGAGGTCTACGGCTACCGCCGGGCGCGCTTCGTGATCCTGCTGGCGTTCCTGGTCAACGCCGCGTTCGTGGGCGTCGCCCAGCTGGTGCGCATCCTGCCGCCGGTCCCGTACTGCGACGCGCAGCCGCATCTGGACTACCTCTTCACCGCCGACCTGCGCATCACCGCGGCCTCGATGCTCGCCTTCCTGCTGGGCTCGCTGGTCAATTCGCTGGTGATGGACAAGATGAAGTCCCGCCAGGGCAATAAGGGCTTCGGATGGCGCGCCGTGCTCTCCTCGCTCGCCGGCGAGACCCTCGATTCGCTGATTTTCTTCCCCATCGCCTTCCGGGGCGTGGGGCTGGAGAATCTGCTGGTGATGATGACGACCCAGATAGTCCTCAAGACCCTGTACGAGGTCGTGATCCTGCCCGTCACCACGGTCTATGTCCGCCACCTGAAGAGGGTTGAGGGGGCCTAGAGAGCGATGATCATAAAAAACAAGACCGGCCAATGGTCGGTCTTGTCTTTTATGAGTAATGGTGATTACTGCTCTTCTTCGAGACGCAGATGCTGCACGTAGATGGCTTTCTGCATCGCCTTGCGCTTGATGACGGAAGGCTTCTCGAAATTCTTGCGGGCGCGCATCTCGCGGACGGCACCGGTCTTTTCGAACTTCCTCTTGAACTTCTTCAGAGCCCTTTCGATGTTTTCGCCTTCTTTTACGGGTACGATAATCATGCTTTAAATCACCTCCTTTTTCTTTCGAGGGTGCAAAGGTAGTCAAATTTATCGTCTCTGCAAATTTTTTTCGAATTTGGAAAAGTGATGATTGTTTGTCAAATTTGTAAGATAACCATACACCCGAACATGACCGCAGACATGACATACATTGACCTTTTCCGAAATTCAGTCAGCCGGGCCGCCGGCAGCACCGCAACAGTCGATTTTGACGGTTCCAGGGCCACCACCTATGCCGAACTTGACGACCTGAGCTCAAGGGTCGCCGGCAAGCTCCGCCGCCTGGGATGCGCCCCCGGCGATTTCGTCCTCATCGACATGGACCGCCGCATGGAATACATCGCCGCCTACCTTGGCGTGCTCAAGGCCGGCTGCGTCGTGGTGCCCGCGTCGCCCCATTACCCGCGCGAGCGTGTGGCATTCATGCGCGAGGACTGCGGCTCACGCCTGACGGTCACGGGCGACTTCCTTGACGACGTCCGTGAGTGCGAACCTTTGTGCGAGCCCGCCGAGGGCGAGGCTCCTGCGCTGCTGGTCTACACCTCCGGTTCGACCGGCAGACCGAAAGGCATACTGCACGACGCGGCGGGCCTCGCCGCGGGAATCGTCAGGCACTTCGTGCTGCTCGAAGGCTTTGACAACCCGTCGATGGCCTCCGTCAGTCCGTTCACTTTCGCGATCCACATTTTCGATTTCCTCGTCCCCCTCGCCTGCGCGGGCACCGTGCACATCCTGGGCGAGGAACAGCGCCGCTCGCCGGCCCTGATATCGTCATACTGCACACGCCACCGCATAGACGCCGCGTTCATCACTCCCCAGATGCTGCGCTGCTTCCGTCCCGGCGATGCGCTCCCCGCGCGGGTGCTTGCCGGCGGCGAGGCCGTCGTGAACCTTTATTTCCCCGGTACCGAACTGTACGACGTGTACGGCCAGAGCGAGACCTGTGGCCTTGTGTGCAGTTTCCTCGTCCGCGAGGCGAACCCCAACACGCCCATAGGCAAGGGATTCCCCGGACTGGAGATGCTCATTCTGCAGGACGACGGCACTCCCGCCCCCGACTCTCAGAACGGCGAAATATGCATCGCCGGTGAATTCGGGGTGCAGTATTTCAAGGATCCGGAGCGCACCGCGGCCACGTTCGTGAGGCAGCCCCACGGCCGTACGCTGATCCACACGGGCGACGTCGGATTCCGCAATGCCGACGGCGACATCGTGTACGTGTCGCGCAGCGACTGGATGGTCAAGATAAACGGCCAGAGGGTCGAGGCCCTGGAGGTCGAGCGCGCCCTCGCATCGGTCGAAGGCATCGAAAATGCCGCTGTGCGCCCGTTCACGGACGAAAACGGCCAGAATTACATCGCCGGCTACTACGAAAGTGCCGCCGGCATTTCCGAAAACGATATACGCGCCGCTCTGGGCAGGGTTCTGCCCGACTATATGATCCCCCGCTACCTCGTCAGGATGGCCTCCCTGCCCAGAAACGCCAACGGCAAACTGGACCGCACGGCCCTCGAGCAGCCCGACAAGATCCTGTACAAGTCCGCCTATGCCGCGCCCGAGAGCGAGGCCCAGCAGGCCCTGTGCAATGCCTTCTCCCAGGTTCTCCATTGCGGCGAAGCGGGCATCGACGACGATTTCTTCGCCCTAGGCGGCGACTCGATCAAGGTCCTTCAGCTGCTCTCGGCGTCCGGGCTTGAAACCCTGTCTTCGGCGATGGTCTTCCAGGGCAGGACCCCGCGCGGGATCGCCGCTCTGTGCGAATCCGGCCAGGATCTCATCCCTCATACCGATGAAATCCCCGCCTGCCTGCCCCTTTCGGAATCGCAGAAAGGCGTCTATATGCAGTGCCTGGAGGATCCTGAATCCCTGATGTACAACATCCCGATGATGCACCGCCTGCCCGCGGGTACCGATGCCGGGCGCTATGTCGACGCCGTCAAGGGCGCCGTGCTCGCCCACGAGGCCCTTCAGGTCACGGTGGCCTCTCCCGACGGGGTGCCCTCGATGCTGTACAGCCCTGCAAAGGCCGTCGCCGTCGCGGAAAAGCAGGTTGCAGACCTTGAGCGCGAATGCCGCGCATTCGTGCGCCCGTTCGATCTGGAGCGGGGGCCCCTGTACCGCTTCGAACTCTGCCACGCGCCCGAAGGGGACGTGCTGCTCTTTGACGTGCACCACATAGTCTTCGACGGCACTTCCGTGGGAGTGCTGCTGTCCGATATCGCGACCCTGTATGAAGGCGGTGAGATCAGCCCCGAGCGGCTCACCCAATTCGACGTCGCCCGGGCGGAAGCGCATCTGCACGACAGCGCCGCTTATGCTCAAGCCAGGGAATACTTCGCGTCCGGATTCGACGGCGTCGAGTGGAGCGAAAGCCCGGTCCCCGACGTGGTGGTCCCCGACGCCCCGCAGGGCGCCGGCAGCATCACGCTGGGCTCCGCGCCCAAATTCTCGGTGCGCGACGTCAGCGCCTTCGCCAGGAAATCCGGCATCACCGAAAACACCGTTTTCCTGACCGCATTCGCATACGCTCTCTCGAAACTTTGCGGAAGGACCGAAAGCACCTTCTGTACCGCGTACAGCGGACGCCACGACTCCCGCCTCGACCGTTCCGTCGGAATGTTCGTGCGCACGCTCCCGATGCACGTCAGCATAGACGACTCCGCGCGGGTGTCCGACGTGCTGAAGGAAGTGCAGGGCGAATTCTTCCTCACGATGAAGCACGACTGTATCCCGTTCAGCGAACTGGCGGCCGAATATGGCGCCGGCATCGGCGTGAGCTTCATCTACCAGTCCGAACTCCTCGAAGGGGCCGAATTCCTGGAAACCGGCGACAGCCAGTCCGACCTCGACCTCATGCTTATGCGCGACGCCGGCGGCTACAAGCTGCTCGCGCACTGGCGCCGCTCCCTTTACACCGAGGGATTCGTGCGCAGTTTCGCCGATATGTTCCTCACCGTCGTGCAGGGGATGCTGACCGCCGACACGTTCGCGCAGATACGCTTCGTGGACGGCGACGCCGCCGCGCTCCTGGACGGCTTCAACCGCACGGAGTACCCCTGGCAGGAGGATTCGACCGTTCCCGATCTCTTCCGCGCGCAGGCCGCGAAGACCCCCGCTGACACCTGTCTTGTCTGTCAGGACAACACATACACTTATGCCGAGGTGGACAGTCTCACCGAGCGGCTGGCGCGGCATATAGCCGGCACAGGTCTCGGGAAGGGGAGTGTCGTCGGAGTGCTGGTCGAGCGCGACGAATATGTGCTCATCTGCTCGCTCGGAGCGCTCAAGGCCGGTTGCGCCTATCTGCCGCTGGATCCCGGATACCCCCGGGAGCGCCTCGAACTGATGCTGCAGGATTCCGGAGCCTCGATGCTCATCTGCAGCCCCTCGCTCGAAGACGCCGTCAGCTTCGAAGGACCGCGTATGCGCACGGACGAGATTCCCGCCCTCGGTGAAGGTTCCGCCCCGCTGCCGCAGGTCAGTCCCGACGACCTCTTCGTCATCATCTATACTTCCGGCTCCACCGGCACCCCGAAGGGCGTGGAATTCTGCCATTCCAACGCAGTGTGCTCGATCGAGGGATTCAGCCGCAAGCTTTCGATAGACTCGTCGTCGCGCCAGGCTTCGTATGCGAGCTACGGCTTCGACGCTCACGTCCTGGACATCTATCCGGCCGTCGTATGCGGCGGCCAGCTGCACATAATCCCCGAGGAAATGCGCCTGGACCTGGTCGCGGTGCAGGAATACTTCAACCGCTGCGGCATCACCCACGTCGCGATGACCACCCAGGTGGGCAGGCAGTTCGCGCTGATGGGGGGCGGCAGTCCGCTCACCATCGTCGTCGCAGGCGAGAAACTCACCCCTCTGGTTCCGCCCGAAGGCATTAATGTCTATAACGGCTACGGCCCTACCGAGGGTTCGGTCTGCACCAGCCTCTTCAAGGTGGACCGCCTGTACAGGGACGTGCCGATCGGCACTCCGACAGACAATCTCAAGGCATATGTGGTCGACAAGGGCGGCAGGCTCCTGCCTCCCGGCGCCTGCGGCGAACTGTGGATATCGGGCCCGCACGTCACCCGGGGCTACCACAACCGCCCGGAAAAGACCGCCGAGGCCTATGGTCCCAACACGTTTCAGAATCTGCCCGGATATGAGCGCATATACCGCACCGGCGACATAATCCGCTTCAATCCCGACGGCCGTCTGCAGTTCATCGGACGCCGCGACTCCCAGGTCAAGGTGCGCGGATTCCGCATCGAGCTCACCGAGGTCGAAGAGGTGGTGCGCCGCTTCCCGGGCATCAAGGACGCCACCGTGGCCGCCTTCGACGAACCCTCCGGCGGCAAATACATCTGCGCATACGTCGTCTCTGACGCCCCGGTGTCCGCTGACGCGCTTGCGGACTTCATCCGCGCCGAGAAACCGCCCTATATGGTGCCGGCCGTGACAATGCAGATCGACTCGATCCCGCTGAACCGCAACCAGAAAGTGGACAAGCGGGCGCTCCCGAAGCCCGAAAGGAAGGCCGCCGACTGCACTCCGCCCGAAAATGAAACGCAGCGCAGGATCTTCGACATCGCCGCCGACGTGCTCGGCCACCGCGATTTCGGCATCCATACGAGCGTGTACGAGGCCGGCCTGACCTCGATCGGAGCCCTGAAACTCAACATCGCCCTCGGCAAGGAGTTCAACCGCGGCCTCAGGATATCGGACATCAAGGAGAACGACACGGTCGTGAAGCTCGAGCGCTTCCTCGCCTCGGCCGCCGGGACTGCTGTCGCCGGGATTCAGGACGATTACCCCCTGATGCAGAACCAGACCGGCGTGCTGCTCGACTGCCTCAAGGACAAGCAGGGGCTGGACTACAACATCCCCACCCTGTTCAAGCTGTCCGATTGTGTCGACGTGCAGCGTCTGCGCGAGGCCGTGGCCGCCGCAATCGACGCCCATCCGTACATCAAAGCGACCCTCTTCAGCAATTCTTCGGGCGACTTCCGCGTGCGCCGCTCCGACGGCGCCGCTCCCGTCGTCGAGATCGTCGAGGTGTCCGCCCTGCCCGGCGCGGACGCGCTCGTACGCCCCTTCGACCTTATGGGAGGCGTCCTGTACAGGGCCTGCATCTATGTGACCGGCAGCGGCAAATACCTTTTCCTGGACATCCATCACATCGTTTCCGACGGCACCTCGACCGGCATACTCCTCTCCGACATAAACGCGGCATATGAGGGCAGCACCCCCGAGGCGGAGACGTTCACCGGATTCGACGCGGCGCTCGAGGAAGAGAGGCTCTCCGCCTCGGACGGCTACGCGAGCGGAGTGAAATATTACGAAGGCCTGCTCTCCGGCTGCAACACGGACTGCCTGCCCGCCCCCTGCGGCGAAGACGACGCCGCGTCGGCCCGCGGAAAGACGGTCGATTTCCCGATGGGCGGAGTCAGCGCCGCGATAAGCGCCTGGTGCGAGGCGAACTCGCTGAGCGCCAATGCATTCTTCAACGCCGTGTTCGGCTATACGCTGTCGCGCTTCATCCACGGCGACGACGTCACCTGGGCGACCGTCTACAACGGACGCTCCGACTCGCGGCTCGCCCGGTGCTTCTCCATGCTGGTGAAGACCCTGCCCGTCCGTGCCGCGCTGGATTATGCCGCCGCTCCCGTCTCGTTGGCGCTTTCGCTCCGGCGGCAGCTCCTGGACTCGATGTCCAACGACATCGTCCCGTTCTCTGAACTCAGCGCCGTCCACGGAGTCAGGGCTGACATGTTCTTCAACTACCAGGGTGACAATTTCAACTTCGACAGCATTGCCGGCGCTCCCGCGCAGCTCGTCCCGCTCGAAGTCTCGCAGACCAAGGCGCCCCTCTCTCTGGAAGTTTTCCTGCAGGGCGGAGAGTACACCCTGCGCGTCACTTATGCGTCGGACCGCTATTGCGCCGATTTCGTGCAGGCCTTCGCAGGCGCGTTCATCAAGGCCGCCGGAGAATTCACGGAAAAACAGAAACTTTCGGAAGTCTCGCTGCTCACTGACGCCGAGGCGGAGCAATTCGCCCGGATGAACGACAACGACACGCCGTTCGAGATGATTCCCGAGCACAAGATATTCGAGAGGTGCGCCGCGGCGGCTCCCGATGCGGTCGCGGTGATCACCTCCGGTACTTCCGTCACCTTCGCGCAGCTGGACACGATGGCCAATTCGATAGCGAATTCGCTCGTCGCCCTCGGCCTCGAGAAGGACGAATGTGTCGGGCTCATCCTCGACAGGGGAGTGAACGTGCCCGCCGCCGAACTTGGCATAATGAAGGCGGGCGGCGCTTTCCTGCCCATGCTGCCCTCGTATCCGGACGACCGTGTGACCTACTGCCTCGAAGACGCCCGCTGCCGCTTCCTCGTCACCTCCCGCGACCTGATCGTGGCCAATCCCTGGATGTCCGCAGGCGGAGCCCCCTGCAAGTCCCTTGCGATCGAAGACCTGCTCGGGACCGACGGCTCGCGGGCGCCGGAAACCGAAGTGCCGATGGATTCACTTGCGTACTGCATCTATACTTCGGGCTCCACCGGCAAGCCCAAGGGCGTGATGATCGAGCACCGCAACCTGACCTCCTTCACCCAGACGGGCGACCTCCGCCGGCTCGTGCAGTGCGGCGATACGGAGCTCTGCATGGCCTCGATTTCGTTCGACATGTCGCTCGCCGAGATTCTGCTGCCCCTGTGCATGGGCAAATCGATATACATAGCTTCCGAGGACGAGATCCACAACCCGCTCAAGCTGGTCGCCGCCTTTGAAAACCACGGCATCGACCTCATGTGCGTGACTCCGTCGTTCGCCTGGAGCATGCTGGAAGTGCCCGGATTCGAAAAGGCCGCCGCCCGCGTGAAGGCCATATGCCTCGGCGCCGAGGCCGTGCCGAAGACGCTCTGCACGCGGCTCTGGGACCTGAACCCGGAGATGATCATAATCAACGGCTACGGCCCCACCGAATGCGTGCAGGCCTGCTCGTCGAAGGTCATCGACAGGGATTCCGAAATAACCATAGGCCGGCCCTTCCCGAACGTGAAATATTACGTTTCGGATTCGGGCGGCAACCTGCTGCCCCGCTACGCCGCGGGCGAACTGATGATCTGCGGCGGCAACGTGGGCCGCGGCTACGTGGGCCTTCCCGAAAAGAACAAGGCCGCTTTCACGCTCATCGACGGCCTGCGGGCATACCACAGCGGCGACCTGGTGCGCATAAACCGCGACCTCGAGACCGAGTTCTTCGGCAGGGTCGACAACCAGGTCAAGCTGCGCGGATTCCGCGTCGAGCTGGACGAGATCGAGAACTCGATATGCTCCTTCCCCTCCGTCCGGCAGAGCAAGGTGGTGGTGCGCGGCACGGGCAGCGAAGCATATCTCGCCGCCTTCTTCACCGCCTCCTCGCAGGTCGACGTCGAAGCGCTGACGGCCCATCTGAAGGCGGCCCTGCCTTCTTATATGGTGCCCGCGGCGATCATGCAGATCGAATCGATGCCGAAGACGCCCAGCGGCAAGATAGACAAGAAGGCGCTGCCCGAGACCACCCGCACCGCCGTCCGCTCCGGCTCCCGCAAGGCCGCCAGGAAGTCCCTGGAACAGCGTCTGTGCGACATGTTCGCGTCCGTGCTCGGAATCCCCGAGGTGTTTGCGGACGACAATTTCTTCGAGCTCGGAGGCACCTCCCTGTCGGCCTCGAAGGTGACGATGCAGCTGATGTCCGAGGGCATCGAGGTCGAGTACGGCGACATATTCGACAACGCCACTCCCGAGAGCCTCGCCGGCTTCATCGAGAAGCGGACTTCGTCGGCTCCCGCGCCCGCCGCCGTGCAGGTGGATACCGCATGCACCCGCGACGCCGTCAAGTACAATTCGCTCAAATACGCCTCCGAAATCAAGAGGGAACCGCTCGGCGGAGTGCTGCTCACCGGCACCACCGGATTCCTGGGCATCCACGTGCTCAGGGCCCTGCTGGAGCGCGAGGAAGGCCACGTCTGGTGCCTGGTGCGCAAAGGCCGTTACGAATCCTGCGAATACCGCCTCCGGTCGCTCCTGTTCTATTATTTCGACGACGCCTACAGCGACCTGATGCGCGAACGGGTAAGCGTGATCGACGCCGACATCACCGACCCCGGACTGGATGCCGCGCTCGGCGACATCTCCTTCGACACCGTCATCAACTGCGCCGCCAGCGTCAAGCATTTCTCGGACGACGATTCCATAGGCCGCATCAACGTGGGCGGCGTGCGGAACCTGCTGGAGATGTGCCGCAGGCGCGGAGCCCGAATGGTCCAGATCTCGACCACTTCGGTCCCGGGAATGCACACGGCCGACACCTACGAGCGCAAGGTCGTGATGCACGAGAACGAGCATTTCATCGTCGACGCGATGGACAACAAGTACGTCCTGTCCAAGTACGCCGCCGAGCAGCTCGTCTTCGACGCGGTAGAGTCAGGTGCCAGGGCGAAGGTCATACGCGTGGGCAACCTGATGGGACGCCACTCCGACGGCGAGTTCCAGATCAACATGCACACCAACATGTTCATGAACGGCATCCGCGGCTTCCACTCCATCGGCAAATGCCCCGTCAGCCATATGACGGACACGATGCGTTTCTCGCCCATCGACTGCACCGCCGAGGCCGTGGTGCTGCTTGCCGGCACCCCCGACAAGTTCACGGCCTTCAACGCCGACAACCGCTACTCGTTCGACGAGATGAAGGTGATCGACGCCTGCAACAAGGTAGGTGTGCAGATAACGCCCGTCGAGGACGAGGAGTACTATGCCGATTTCCGCAGGAGACTCGGGGACGGCAACGTCAACTCCGACCTCTCGGCCCTGGCCGCGTACGACCGTCCCGACTTGCACGTGGTCCTGACGGACAACACGTTCACGGCGGCCGCGCTCTACAGGCTCGGCTTCTCGTGGCCTCTTGCGGACGAGTCCTACCTCGAGCGCACGATGCAGAGCCTGGTGACCCTGGGGTATTTCGATTTGTGAGGTCAGCCGGCTATTCGCCGGGGATTTCGAAGAAATATTTGCGGGCCCACCACTCGAACAGCGGGTCCAGGATGACGGGCTCGTCGTGCTCGTCGAAGGTGACTATCTCCTTGCGGCACAGGGCGTCCTTGAGCCGGCGCACGTTGGCCGAGGAGTTGAGGTTGTAGCGCGAGATGACTTCGGCGCTGCTGAAGCGCGTGTGGCCGTCCATTATGGCCCTCAGCAGGCAGACCTGGAAGGTGGTCAGGCCGTTCATCATCGCCACGAACCTGGGCTCGTGGACCGCGACCAGGACGTCGAGCGCGTCCGTGAGCGCGTGTTCCATTATATATCCCTTGGAGATCGAGTCGCAGATGTAGGCGAAGTGGTTTATGTACCAGATGTTGCCCTTGAAAAGCTTGCAGGCGCCCATCAGAAGGTCGCGGTCGATGACCTTGCCGCTCGTCAGGAACCCCCTGGACACGTGGTCTATGATCTCCTTGGTCTCCAGGGCGCTCAGGGGCAGGTGCTCCACCCGGCGGTAGAAGAGCCTGCGCACCTCGAAGATGTCCTTCATCGCGTTGACCTCGGATCCGACGAACAGGTAGCTCGCCAGCAGCCGTTTGTCGGAAGGCAGCCCCTCGAAAATCCCGTACAGAAGGCTGCAGAGGTGCTCGCCGCCCTCGCAGAGCATTATGTTCTGGAATTCCTCGAGCACGACGTAGCGGGCCTCCTCCCGGTCTTCGGAGATCCTGTAGGGGAGCGACAGGATGGCGCGGATGTCCACGTCGTCGATGTCCCAGTTGAGGCTCAGCACCTGGCCGCGGTTTATATAGAGCGCGGGGTCGAACACGAAATGCGTGCCCCTAAGGTACTTGACGGCGGCGTTCGCCAGGTCGTCGGGGGTGTTGCTGATGCCGGTGAGCAGCGCGCCTCCGAGCCTGATGCAGAAGTCGGCGACGGTGCGGGTGTTCAGAAGCGAGCAGCGCACGGTCTGGAACTTCCGGCCCGAGAGCCTTATGCTGTAGAAGGTCTGGAGCAGCAGCGACTCCTTGCCGCTTTTGGCGGGTTCCCAGACGGCGATGTTCTCGCCCTGGACGAGCATGTTGCTCAGGATGGTGACGTCAGACTTGCGGCCGATGAAGTTCTTGCCGGTGACGGGCTTGTCGAAGATGAACGGTGATCCTTCCATAACATTTATGTTTCGATGCAAATTTACCAAATAATTTGGCAGATAAAAGTTTTTTCTCTATTTTTGCACGCTAAAAATTGGATGACCGCTAAGCCAGTTGCAAAGAGCCGCCTCGAGGGCGGACGCTTACGGCCGAAACTTTAACAAAAGTTTTATTATGTACGCAATCGTGGAAATTGCAGGCCAGCAGTTCAAAGTAGAAGCTGGAAACGAAATCTTTGTGCAGAGGCTCGCCGACGCCAAAGGTGCTGATGTCGAGTTCTCCAAGGTCCTTCTCGTCGCCGACGAAGGCGCCGTCAAGGTCGGAACTCCCTATGTCGAGGGTGCAGTCGTGAAGGCCACCGTTCTCGATGACTCCGTCAAGGCCGACAAGGTCCTTGTGTTCAAGAAGATCCGCCGCAAGGGCTTCCAGAAGCTCAACGGTCATCGCCAGCTTATGACCAAGATCAAGATCAACGAAATCGCTTAAAACTGAAAGATTATGGCACACAAGAAAGGTCAATCAAGTTCGAAGAACGGTCGTGAGTCGCAGAGCAAACGCCTGGGTCTCAAGAAATTCGGTGGCGAGGTCGTAAAGGCCGGCAACATAATCGTACGTCAGAGGGGCACCGTCCACAATCCCGACAAGAACGTCGGCATGGGCAAGGACCACACTCTCTACGCTCTCGTGGACGGAACCGTAAAGTTCACCCGCAAGAGAGAGGACAAATCCTACGTGTCCGTAATTCCTTTTGAGAACTAATCTCGAAGGGATTCGCAGTTGAATCAAGGGACGTGCACTTCGAGAAGGAGCAGGTCCCTTTTTAATTTACATAAAGATGCTCACACTCAAGATGCTCCGCGATGACCGCCAGGCAGTCATCACCAAACTTGCAAAAAAGAATTTCGACGCCGCTCCCATAGTGGACCGCGTGCTCGAGCTCGACGCCCTGCGCCGCTCGCTCCAGACCGAGAGTGACGCCATCCTCGCGCAGCAGAAGGTCAAGGCCGCCGAGATAGGCTCGCTGATGAAGCAGGGCCTGAAGGCCGAGGCCGAGCAGGCGAAGGCCGAGGTGGCCGCGATGAAGGCCCGCTCCGGCGAGATGCTCGCCCGCATGGACGAAGCCTCCGCCGAGATGGAAGCCCAGCTGGTGCTCCTTCCCAACATACCCTGCGACCTCGTCCCCGAGGGCAAGGGCGCCGAGGACAACCTCGTCGTCAAGATGGGCGGCCCGGAGGTCGAACTCCCCGAGAACGCCCTCCCTCACTGGGAACTCGCCAAGAAATACGACATCATCGACTTCGACCTCGGAGTCAAGATCACCGGCGCCGGTTTCCCCGTCTACAAGGGCAAGGGCGCAAAGCTCCAGAGGGCTCTGATCAATTTCTTCCTGGACTGCAACACCTCTGACGGTTATCAGGAGGTCGAACCTCCCGTGATGGTCAACAAGGACTCCGGCTTCGGCACCGGCCAGCTGCCCGACAAGGAGGGCCAGATGTACCACGCCACCGTCGACGACTTCTATATGGTCCCCACCGCCGAGGTGCCCGTCACCAACATCTTCCGCGACGTGATCCTGCCCGCAGACAAGATCCCCCAGAGGCTCACCGCCTACACTCCCTGCTTCCGCCGCGAGGCCGGTTCGTACGGCAAGGACGTCAGGGGCCTGAACCGCCTGCACCAGTTCGACAAGGTCGAGATCGTCCGCGTCGAGAAGCCCGAAGACAGCTACGCCGCCCTTGACGACATGGTCGCCCACGTCGAGGACATAGTGAACAAGCTCGGTCTGAAGTACAGGATCCTGCGCCTGTGCGGCGGCGACATGTCCTTCACCTCCGCGATAACCTACGACTTCGAACTCTGGAGCGCCGCCCAGGGCCGCTGGCTCGAGATCTCCAGCGTCTCCAACTTCGAGACCTACCAGGCCAACCGCCTGCACCTGCGCTATCGCGACGAGAACGGCAAGACCCAGCTCGCCCACACGCTGAACGGCAGTTCGCTCGCCCTTCCCCGCGTGGTGGCCGCCCTGCTCGAGGACAACCAGACCCCCGACGGAATCATCATCCCCGAGGTGCTCCGTCCCTACACCGGATTCGACAAGATTGACTAGTTCGCGCACTATACTCGGAATCGATCCCGGAACCAACCTGCTTGGTTTCGGGGTCATCCGTGTAAACGCGTCGGGCAAGCCCGAGTATGTCGACATGGGCGTCATCGACCTTCGCAAGATGCCCGATCCGTACCAGAAACTCAACATAATATTCGAGAAGGTGGGGTCCCTTTGCGACCTGCACCACCCCGACGACCTGGCCATCGAATCCCCCTTCTACGCCAAGAACGCCCAGGTCATCTTCAAACTCGGCCGCGCCCAGGGCGCCGCTATGATCGCGGCCATCTCGCGCGACATCCCCGTCTACGAATACGCCCCCCGAAAGGCGAAAATGGCCATCTGCGGCAACGGAGCCGCGTCGAAGGAGCAGGTGGCCCTGATAGTCGAGAAGACTCTTGGCATAAATATTGCGGCAAAATTCCTGGATGCGACCGACGCTCTTGCGCTTGCGATGTGCCACTACTACCAGCTCACAAGCCCGCTCACCAGCACCGCCGCATCGACCTCCTGGGAGAAGTTCCTCCAGGCCAATCCAGACAGGATAAAGAAATAATACGATAGATGAAAAATTTGCTTAAACCGGCCCTCGTCCTCGTGCTCCTGTGCGTGGCGTTCTCTTCGTTCGCCCAGACAGTCACTGCGACCCTGCAGGATTCCTCGACCGGCGAGCCCGCGTCGTTCGCCACAGTGTCCCTGACCAGGAAGGGCGCGACCAAGCCCGCCAAGTACGTGCTCAGCACCGAGGCCGGCGCCGTCAAGTTCGAATCGGTCAAGAAGGGCGAGTACACCCTCAAGGCCGAACTGATGGGCCTCAAGCCCTACACTCAGGAGATCAAGGTCGAAGGCAACCTCGATCTCGGCGTCCTCAAGATGGATCCCGACCGCGAGATGCTCGAGGCCGCGTCAGTGTCAGCGACCGGCAACCCGATCGTCATCAAGAAGGACACCATCGAGTACAACGCCAGCTCCTTCAAGACCACCGACAACGACGTCCTGGAGGACCTGCTCAAGAAACTTCCCGGCGTGGAGGTGAGCGAGGACGGCTCCATCACCGCCAACGGCGAGACCATCACCAAGATCACCATCGACGGCAAGACCTTCTTCCTGGACGACCCCCAGCTGGCATCCAAGAACATCCCCGCCAAGATAGTCGAGAAGGTCAAGGTCATCGAGAAGAAGTCCGAACAGGCCGAGTTCACCGGCATTGACGACGGCGAAGAGGAATACGTCATCGACCTGTCGGTCAAGGCCGGAATGATGAAGGGCTTCTTCGGCAACGTGATGGCCGGCGGCGGACACGACATCCCCTCGACCGACGTCACCGGCGACACCCGCTTCCAGGCTGCAGGATTCATGGGCAAGTTCACCGACGACACCCAGATCAGCATCATCCTCAACGGCAACAACACCAACAACCGCGGCTTCAACGACCTCGCCGGCTCGATGATGGGCGGAATGATGGGCGGCGGCGGAATGATGGGCGGCGGCCAGGGAGGCTGGGGAGGCCGCAACGGCATCACCACCTCTTATATGGGCGGCGTCAACGGCGCCTGGGACCTGTTTGACGACAAGATGGAACTCGGGGCCAACTACCTCTACAACCACTCCACCCAGGACGTCGAGCAGGACAGCTACAAGCAGACCCACCTCGAGGGCTACGACCTCGACTACTACTCCACGGGCTACAGCACCACCAAGACCGGAGGCCACCGCTTCGGCGTCCGTCTGGAGCACAAGTTCAGCGACAACACCTCCATCCTGTTCGAACCCCGCATCAACTTCGGCGGCGGCTCCTACGTCACTTCCAGCAAGGACTCCACCTACAACGACGACCTCGCCGGCAACGTGACCAAGCTCAACAGCGCCTACACCAACAACACCGGCAACAACAACAACCTCAGCACCAGCGGATTCCTGCTGCTGCGCCAGAGGCTCGGCAAGGCCGGCCGCACGCTCACCGCGATGGCGCGCTACAGCTTCAGCAACAACGTCCTCGAGGGCATCAACGACAACGGAACCACCACCTACGACGACAACGGCTCGTCCTCCTTCGAGAAAGTGTACCAGAACTTCGACAACAGCCAGAACACCTACTCCCTGATGGGCCGTCTGACCTACACCGAACCCCTGGGCGGCAAGTTCTATCTCGAGGCCAACTACGCCTACAACTGGAACAAGTCCACTTCAGAAAAGCAGACCTGGGACATCGCCACCGGCGCGCTCGTGGATTCGTATTCCAACAACATCTCCAACAACGCAACGAGCCAGGACATCGGCGCCAACGTTATGTACCAGAGCGAAGCGATCCGCGCCCAGCTGGGCTTTGCGGCGGTGCCCACCCATACCGTCAACACCACCGTCAGCGGCGGCAACACCGTCGAGTACGACGACTTCCGCTGGAACTTCTCGCCCCGCGCGATGCTCTTCGGCGACTTCAGCGAGAACGCCAACGGACGCCTCTTCTACAACGGCCGCTCCAGCCAGCCTTCGACCTCGCAGCTGATGCCTGTGCCCGACAACACCAACCCCCTGAACATCAGCTTCGGTAACCCCACGCTGACCCCTTATTTCTCGCACGACCTGCGCGGCGACTTCCGCTACACCAACAAGCAGACCTTCACCTCGATCAACGTGCGCCTGAACGGCGGACTGGTCCAAAACCCCATCACCAGCGCCACCTGGAACGTGAACGGCGTGCAGTATTCGATGCCCGTCAACGGCCCCACCTCGGCCAACTTCGGGTTCAACATGTTCCTCAACGCCCCCATCGCCAAGTCCAACTTCTCGATCAGCAACATGGCCCGCGCCAACTGGAGCAAGTCGGCCTCGTACGTCGGCTCCAACGTCGACATGTCCGGCTATCCCGATCCGAGCGAGGAGTACTACGACTTCATGAACAAGTTCATCGCCGACCGCAGCAACGCCTCCGGCGTGCTCGACCTGGACAACTGCGCCGACGACTTCAGCCAGAACACCCTCCAGAACGTGAGTTTCACCGAGCGCCTGCGCCTGACCTACCGCAGCGACAATCTGGAACTCACCGCCAGCGGCCGCACCAGGATGAACAAGAGCTGGTACACCATCTCGACCCTGGCCGACAACACCACCACCTGGAACAACCAGGTCAGCGCCACGGCCAACTGGACCTGGGACCTTGCGGGACTCACCGTCAAGGGCGAGTACAACTACAACTGGTATCGCGGCTACAACACCGCCCAGCCTGACGAGCACGTGCTCAACGCCGAGATCCAGAAACTCCTCTTTGACAAAAAGATGACCCTCGCCGTCAAGTGCTATGACATCCTCGGCCAGGCCAAGAACCTCACCGTCACCGATTCCTCGAACTATCACCAGGAGACCCTCAACAACACCCTGGGCCGCTATATCATCGTATCGCTGACCTACCGCTTCGGCAACTTCAACTCCGATTCGATGCGTCACCGCGGTCCCGGCGGTCCCGGCGGCCCCCCGAGAATGTAGGACCAGACCATACAAAGTGCCCGCATCCGCAGGCACTTTTTTTTTACGCAAATTTGCCATAAATTTGTAAGTTATGTTCACGGAGATCATAAAGGCCATGGCGGTGGGTGTCGCGGTAGCGGTTCCCATCGGTCCCGTGCTCATCCTCGTGGTCCAGAAGACGCTCTGCAACGGGCGGCGTTCGGGGCTGGTGACGTCGATCGGATCGGCGTTCGCCGACACCGTGTTCGGCACCGTCGGCATCTTCGCCCTCGGACTCATCGAGGACTTCGTGAACCGGAACCAGAGCCTCATAATGATAATCGGCGGGGCCGTGCTGGTCTATGTGGGTTACCTGATGTTCCGCAAGGACGTGCGCCTGTCGCTCGGCGCCCGGAGCGCCGGCACCGACATATCGTACGCCTTCCAGGCCGCCGGATGCGCCCTCTCGAACCCCGGCGCGCTGGCGTTCATGCTTGCCGTCCTCGCCCTCTTCGGGCTCGATTCCGGCAGCGTCTCCGTCCCCATCCCCATCCTGCTGCTGGCCATTTTCTGCGGCCAGATGCTCTACTGGCTGCTGGTCACCTGGGTCATATCCCGTTTCCTGAAATTCAAGCCCGACACCCTGCACAAGATAAGCAAGGTGTCCGGCATACTCATAATAATCCTCGGCGCGGCCATCCTGGCGGAAGGGCTGTTCTTCCTGTAGCACAAGCGAAGATGAAAACATCGAAAACATCCAAAACATTCAAGGGATCCTGGATAGTCCGCAATCTCGTCCTGGCGGTCATCATAGTGATTGTCCTGCTGATTGTCCTGAAGGTCATGCTCTCCGTCCTCGGCGGGCATTACCGTCCGGTGAGGACAGTCCCCGACTTCGTCAACATGATCTATGACCAGGCCGTGGCGCTCGCCACGGACAGCCTGATGGTGCTGGTCGTCGACGATTCGATCTACGACCCCCAGATGCGCCGCAACGGCGTGTTCTCGCAGTCGCCCGATCCGGGCACCAAGGTCAAGCAGGGCCGCAGGATCCACGTCACCGTAAATTCCAGGGCACCGTACAAGGTCTCGATGCCTTCGGTGGTCGGCCTGTCGATGCACCAGGCGAAGACCCTTCTCGTCAACAGCGGCCTCAAGCTCGGCCGTCTGATATATGTCTCCGACATCGCCACCAACAATGTCATGGGCCAGCAGATAGGCGGCCGCGAGGTGAGCCCCGGGGTGTCGCTGAAATGCGGCACGACGGTCGATCTTGTGGTCGGACGCAATTCCTCCGACGGCAGCACCTATGTGCCCGACCTCAAGGGCCGTTCCTGCGGCAAGGCCGTCGACCTGATCAATGACGAATGCCTTAACGTGGGCAAGGTCAAGTACGACAGGTCCGTGCGCGGCTACGTGGACTCCCTGGCGGCCGTTGTCTATTCTCAGACTCCCGAGGCCGGCAGGCTCTGCCCGATGGGCACGACCGTGTCGATCAACCTCACGGTGGACGAAAGCAAGATCAAATGACGGACAATCAGGAAATCGATTTCTCAGAAGATCTGCTCCCCGTCGACGAAGAGCAGGGGATGTTCGAGCATTTCCGCCTGGCGGTCGATCCGGGGCAGGAGCCTTTGCGCATAGACAAGTTCATGGTGGCCCACATGGAGGACACCTCCCGCCACCGTGTGCAGTGCGCGCTCAAGGCCGGATATGTCTATGTGGGCGAAAAGCAGGTCAAGGCCAACTACATAGTCCGTCCCGGCGAGGTCATCCGCTTCGTGATGCCGTACCGCCGCCGCGGGGTCGAGATTTTCCCCCAGGACATTCCTTTGGACATAGTGTACGAGGACGGCGACCTCATCATAGTGAACAAGCCCGCGGGGATGGTGGTCCATCCCGGCCACGGCAATTACGACGGCACCCTTCTGAACGCGCTGGCTTTCCATCTCGGGATGAGCCAGAGCGCGGACGAGGGCGACGAGCGTATGGGAATCCTGGTGCACCGCATCGACAAGGACACCAGCGGCCTGCTGTGCGTGGCCAAGAACGACGAGTCGCAGCTTAACCTGGCGGGCCAGTTCTACAAGCACTCCATCGAGCGCCGCTACAACGCTGTCGTGTGGGGCAACATAGTCGAAGACGAGGGCACCGTGGACGCCAACATCGGCCGCGACCCCAACGACCGCCTTCGCTTCATGGTCTGCTCCGACCCCGAGAAGGGCAAGAGGGCCGTCACCCACTACCGCGTGCTGGAGCGCTTCGGCTACGTCACGCTGGTCGAGTGCCGGCTCGAGACCGGCCGCACGCACCAGATAAGGGTCCATATGAGCCACCTCGGCCACCCGATATTCGGCGACGAACGCTACGGCGGCCGCGAAATCCGCAAGGGAACCATCTACGCCAAGTACACGCAGTTCATCCGCAACTGTTTCCAGATATGCCCCAGGCAGGCCCTCCACGCACGCACTCTGGGTTTCGAACACCCCCGCACCGGGAAGTGGATACGCTTCGACTCCACCCTGCCCGCGGATATGACGGCGTTGCTGGACAAGTGGCGCAAGTACTGCACCTTTATGCCCGAAGAAGATGAAGAATAGACTCTACCCTTGGGCGTCGGCTCTTGTGAGCGCCGTGCTGCTGAGCATTCCCTGGCTGGTGCCCCATACGGGCTTCCTGGCCCTGCTGGGGTTCGTGCCCCTGCTGATGGCCGAGGACTATGCGCGCCACACGGGAATGAAGCGCTTCTGGCTCTGCCACTACGCCTGCTTCGTCCTCTGGAACGCACTGACGACCTTCTGGGTCTGCAACGCCACCGTGGGCGGAGGCATCTTCGCCGTGCTTGTGAACGCCCTGCAGATGTCGGTCGTGTTCGGCGTTTTCCGCCTGGGTCGCAGGCATCTGAAAGGAGCGGTCCCGTACATCCTGCTCGCCGCGACGTGGATCGCCTGGGAACGCTTCTACTTCAGCGCCGAGATTTCCTGGCCCTGGCTTGTGCTGGGCAACGCTTTCGCAGGCACGACCCCGCTCGTGCAGTGGTATGAATTCACCGGTTCGCTCGGCGGCTCGCTCTGGGTCTGGGCGGTCAACCTGGGAGTCTTCGGCCTGCTCACGGCCCTCTCCGACGGCAGTTTCGCCCGCTGGAACTCCAAGGCAAGGGCGACCGCCGTCACCGCGCTGGCCCTCGCCATCGTCGGCCCCGCCGTGGTCTCTGCGGTCATCTACTCCAATTACGAAGAACGCTCGGAAGGTACGGTTGACGTCGTGATCGGCCAGCCCAACCTCGACCCCTACCACAAGTTCGAATCGATGACCCAGGCCCAGCAGACCGACGTGCTGCTCGGGCAGTACGCAAAGGTCCTGGACACCGTCACGTCCCCCCTCCTGCTGCTTGCGCCCGAGACCTTCACCTCCGACGTGTGGCTGCCCGCGGCGGCGGATTCGCCCACGTCGATGCGCTTTCGCGAACTCCTGGCCGCGCATCCCGGCTCGCAGATACTTTTCGGCGCCTCGTCCCACCGCTTCACCGTAAGCGACCTGCCACCTTCGGACCTCGCCCGTCCATGGAACGGCGGCTGGCTCCAGTCCTACAACGACGCCATAATGCTCGACGAGGCCGGCAAGGCCGAGGTCTTCCACAAAAGCCGCCTGGTCGTGGGTACTGAACTCACGCCCTGGCCCAAATTCTTCACGAAGGTGGACGACTGGCTGTGCAAGGTGACGGACACCCAGGGGCCCATGATGGGCCGCTGCGAGACCCAGAGCCGCATAACCCCCTTGCATTTCGGCGACATCCCGCTGGGATGCGCAGTATGCTACGAGTCCGTCTACGGCGAGTACTGCACAGGTTATGTCAATGCCGGCGCACGCTTCATGACCGTGATCACCAACGACGCCTGGTGGGGCGACACTCCCGGCTACCGCCAGCATTTCAACTACTCGCGCCTGCGCGCGATCGAACTGCGCAGGGACGTTGCCCGCTGCGGCAACACCGGCATCTCCGCCTTCATCGACCAGAAGGGTGACGTCGTGGAGCGCGGCCCCTGGTGGGAGCCCGCCGTGCTCACTGCAAGCGTGAACCTCAATTCTGAAAAGACCTTCTTCGTCCGGAACGGCGACATCGTCGGCCGCGTGAGCACGCTCGTGTTCCTGCTCCTGGCCGCCCTGCTGTTTGTAAAATGCATAACCCCCAAAAAGAAATGAGTACCAAAGCCCTCTTTCCGGGATCCTTCGATCCCTTCACCGCCGGCCATCAGAATATCCTGAGCCGCGCCCTCACGATGTTTGACGAGGTGGTCGTGGCCGTCGGCGTCAACCAGGACAAGAGCGGATTCTACGATTTCGACACCCGCCTGGACATAATCCGCGAGGCCACCGCCGGGATGAAAGGCGTCAGCGCCATAAAGTACGACGGGCTCACAATCGACGTGTGCAAGTCGCTCGGCATCCATCACATAGTGCGAGGCGTGCGGAACATGCTCGACTTCGAGAACGAGCGCGCCATCGCCGACGCCAACCGCCGCATGGCTCCTGACATCGAGACCATCATCATCCCTACAGCCCAGGAGTTCGCCCACATCTCTTCCTCCGCCGTGCGCGACATCCTGCGCCATGGCGGCGACACCAGCATGTTCGAGCCCGAGGGGGTCAAGCTTCCGCCCGTGAAATGAAGCGCCTCGCGCTCATATTGATCCTGACACTGTCCGTCCTGCCGCTCCGCGCGCAGGACTATGCCGGCCTGGACAGCCTGATGGTGCAGTTCTTCGCCGCTCTCCAGACCGAAGACACCGACGCCAAGAACGCCGAGGCCGACTTCCTTATCGGCACCTGCACCGACTCGCTCACCCGCCAGCACGTCGCCGTCACCGTCTTCGACCATTACCGCGAGTCGCGCCTGATGGGGGAGGAGAGTGTCGCCATACACGTCTACGACACCTGGTTCGCCACCGGGCTGACTTCGTTCCGCAACGACATGGACAAGGCTGACGCCGAACTTTTCGTCAACTTCAACCGCGCGTCGCAACTCGGGATGGACGCTCCGCAGGTGAGGCTGCGCAAGCCTTGCGGCGGACGCGTGACGATACCGGGCAAGGGCCACGTGAGCGTGCTTTTCTTCTACGACACCTCCTGCGCCAAGTGCAGGCTCGAGACCGCTCTGCTGCCCCAGGTGATGAAGCAGGTCGACTACAAGATGAATTTCTATGCCGTCTATTGCGGCTCCGACCGCAAGTCCTGGCGCGAGTACCGCAGGGCCTTCGACCTGGGCAACGACAAGATAAAGGTCGTGCATCTGTGGGACCCTGAAATGGAGTCCGGCTACCAGATGGAATACGGCGTCTACGGCACCCCGCGCATCTATATGGTCGAGCCCGACGGCGTCATCATAGGCAGGCGCCTGGAGATCGAGTCGCTCGCGCAGATGATTCCCGTTGCGGGCGCCATCCTCTCGGCTTGGGAAAAGTATAAATGATTTATTATATTTGCGGTATGGCAAGCAGAAAACAAAAGAAAATCGCGGGCGTCGACCCCGCCTACCTTGACAAGCAGAAGGCCTCTCTGAAGCGCGTCCATCGCAAAAGCGTCCTTTTCAACGAGAAGGAACTCTCGGCGATCGACGAGTACTGCCGCAAATTCAAGGTGTCTTCGCGCTCGGCCCTGATACGCCAGGCCACGATGCAGCGCGTGCTTGCGGGGCTCGAGGAGTCGCATCCCACCCTGTTCTGAAACTTAAAAAAGAGAGGCGCTTACTCAAGCGCCTCTCCTTTTTCATCATAATACTCGTTCTGCAGGATGCTGAACTCGGTCTGCTCGACCAGATTCAGTTTGCATTTGTACTTGCGTTTCCATTTGCGCAGGAAGGAATTGAAACCGCGCGTAAGGTAGGCACCCAGGATCGGGCTGACCTTCACGGTCAGGGTCCGCAGCCCTTTCTCTGCGGCATAATAGGCGATCTTGCGCTCTATCTGCTCGTCGATCACGACGGTGGAGGCTATCTTGCCGGTGCCGTGGCAAAGAGGGCATTTCTCGGTGGTGTTGATTTCGGTGACCGGGCGTATGCGCTGGCGGGTGATCTGCATCAGACCGAACTTGGTCAGGGGAAGGATGTTGTGCTTGGCCCTGTCCTGGCTCATCAGCTCCTGCATGTACTTGAACAGGTCGTTGCGGTGCTCGGGGCTGTCCATGTCGATGAAGTCGACGATGACGATGCCGCCCATGTCGCGCAGGCGAAGCTGGCGCGCGATCTCCTCGGCGGCGATCTTGTTGACCTCGAAGGTGTTCGCCTCCTGGTCGGTTGTCTTGGCGCGGATTCCGCTGTTGACGTCGATGACGTTCAGCGCTTCGGTGGTCTCGATGACGAGGTACGCCCCCTGTTTCATCGGCACGACCTTTCCGAACGAACTCTTGATCTGGCGGGTCACCTCGAAATGGTCGAAGATGGGCTCCTTGCCGTCATAGAGTTTGACGATCTTCTCCTGCTGGGGAGAGATCAGCGATACGTAGTTGCGGGTCTCTTCGTAGATTTTCTCGTCGTTGACGTAGACGTTCGAGAACGAATCGTTCAGAAGGTCCCTCAGTACCGTAGTTGTCTTTGAGTACTCGGTGAAGAGCAGCTCTATTCCTTTGCTTTTCGAGAGTTTTTTCCACGAGTCCTCCCATTTGCGGATCAGCGACTTGGCCTCGGCGACCAGCACGGAGGCGTTCTTGCCTTCGGCGGCGGTGCGGATTATGGCACCGTAGTTTTTGGGGAGGATGCTGTGGACGAGGGTCTCGAGCCTCTTCTTCTCTTCCTTCGAAGAGATTTTCTGGGAAACGCTCACCTTCTCGGCGAAGGGGAGCAGCACAATGTTGCGTCCTGCAAGCGAGATTTCCGCAGTAAGCCGCGATCCTTTTGTGGATATCGGTTCCTTGACGATCTGCACGACCACCATCTGGCCCGGTTTGAGATGGTCCTCCACGCGGCCCTCCTTCTCGAGGATGGGGCCCAGCTTGATGCCTGAGTACAGGCTGTGGAGGTCCTTGTTGGGATTGGACTCGCGCACGAAGGTGTCGAACGCCTTGAAGTGGAGCCCGAGGTCCAGATAATGGATGAATGCCTCCTTGTCGTCCCCGATGTCCACGAAAGCGGCGTTCAGCGAGGGGAGTATCTTCTTGACTCTGCCAAGGTAGACGTCTCCGACGCTGAAGCTGTGACCCTGGGCGGACTCCTTGTTGAGCTCGATCAGGCGATGATTCTCCATCAACGCCAGACGGACCTCCGAAGGACCTGCGTCCACCACAAGATCTTTGACTTTTGCTTCTTCTTCCATCAGGAAATCTGTTATTGGGACATATAAAAGACAAAAGGCCCGCCGGATCTCCCGTCAGGCCTTCTGCGACTACTTCTTCTTGTGTCTGTTGAGACGAAGACGCTTCTTACGCTTGTGCGTTGCCATCTTGTGCCTCTTATGCTTTTTTCCGTTAGGCATAATTATAATGTATTAAAGATTATTTTTCCTTGACCTCGGCCACGAAGGACTTGGCGGGCTTGAAAGCAGGGATGTTGTGGGCGGGAATGGTGAGGGTGGTCTTCTCCTTGATGTTGCGGGCGGCCTTCTGGGCCCTGTGCTTGACGATGAAGGAACCGAAACCACGGAGGTAAACGGGGTTGCCCTTGATGATGGAATCCTTGATGCTGTCCATGGAAGCCTCGAGCACGGCCTGAACTGTCACCTTCTCGACGCCGGTAGCTTTCGCCACTTCGTTTACGATGTCTGCTTTAGTCATTGTCTTTATATTTAGTATTCAATAATTTGGGAGTGCAAAAATAGGAAATATTTTCAACAATCAAAACATTAAATACATATTTTGAGGTGGCACATATATTGACTATATTAGCATTTCGGAATTTTTAACCGATTTTACTGACATTTTGACAGAATATGAGACAAGATAAAGAATACGCTTTCCCGTCCGGGACGGAGGTGAGCATCATTCCGGTGATGCAGGGTGAAGGTTTGAGCAAGATAGACGAGGCTGCGCTTCCCGAGATACTTCCCATACTGGCGCTGCGCAACGCAGTCCTTTTCCCCGGCGCCGTCTTCCCCATCACGATAGGCCGCGAAAAGTCCGTCAGGCTCATCCAGGACGCCGAAAGGGACGACTTTTACATCGGAGCCGTGCCCCAGAACGACGTGATGGTCGAAGAACCGCAGGAGGAGGACCTCAGCCATTGGGGCACCGTCTGCAAGATACTCAAGACCATAGAGATGCCCGACGGCACCATCACCGCCATCCTTCAGGCGTTCAAGCGTCTGGAGGTTGACTCCGTCATAGGGTTCGAGCCCTACATAACCGCTCGCGTGCACTATCTGCCCGACATCATGCGCGACGAAAGGAGCGCCGACACCAAGGCGATCTCCGAGTCGCTCAAGGACAGGGCTTCGCAGCTGCTGAAGTCCTCCAACATGGGCACGCGCGAGACCATCGGCGCCCTCAGGAGCATAGACAATTTCCCCTTCCTGGTGAATTTCATCGCCACGACCATCGAGGTCGAGAACTTCGACGGCAAGGTCGAACTGCTGCAGTACGACGACGTCAAGGCCAGGGCCCTGAAGCTCCTGTCGCTGCTCGAGGTGCAGCTCCAGCTCGTCAAGATCAAGCAGGAGATCAACCAGAAGGTCAAGAGCGACATCGACCAGCAGCAGAGGGAGTACTACCTCAACAACCAGCTGCGCACCATCCAGGAGGAGCTCGGTATGGACGACTCCGGCGAATTCGACAAGTTCCGCGAGAAGGCCGCCGAAAAGAAGTGGCCCGAAGAGGTCGCCAAGACCTTCGAGAAGGAACTCGCCAAGCTCCAGAAATACAATCCCAACTCGCCCGACTACAGCGTCCAGTACAATTATCTTGAGTTCATGCTCGAGCTGCCCTGGGGCGAGATGAGCAAGGACAATCTGGACCTGAAGCACGCCCAGGAGGTCCTGGACGACGACCATTACGGGCTCGACACGGTCAAGGACCGCATCATCGAGTACCTGGCGGTGCTCAAGCTCAAGGGCAACATGAAGTCCCCGATCCTCTGCCTGTATGGTCCTCCGGGAGTGGGCAAGACCTCGCTCGGAAAGTCGATCGCCAAGGCCCTGGGCCGCAAGTACGTGCGCATCGCCCTGGGCGGAATGCATGACGAGGCCGAGATCCGCGGCCACCGCAAGACCTATGTCGGCGCCCTGCCCGGCAGGATCCTGAACGGCATCGCCAAGGCCGGCACCTCCAACCCCGTCATCGTGCTCGACGAGATTGACAAACTGTCATCCGACTTCAAGGGCGACCCTTCCTCCGCGCTCCTCGAGGCCCTCGACCCCGAGCAGAACGGCACCTTCCACGACAACTATCTGGACCTCGACTACGACCTCAGCAACGTCCTGTTCATCACCACCGCCAACAGCACCGCCCCCGTGCAACCCGCCCTGCTGGACCGCATGGAGATGATAAACGTCACCGGTTACCTTGCCGAAGAGAAATACGAGATTGCCCGCAAATACTTGCTTCCCAAGCAGTTGGGCGAGCACGGCATAGACCGCAAGGCCCTCAAGATAAGCAAGGCAGGCCTCAAGGCCATAATCGACGAGTACACCCACGAGAGCGGAGTGCGCGGACTCGAGAAGCAGATTGCCAAGATCGCCCGCGTGACCGCCAAGAAGATAGCCCTGGAGCAGGAATATCCCACCACCATCGAGCCCTCGCACCTCAAGGAATATCTCGGTCTGCCCACCAATTTCCACGACCTCCAGAAAGGCAACGAGGCTCCCGGAGTCGTCACCGGCCTGGCCTGGACCAGCATGGGCGGCGAGATCCTCTTCGTCGAGAGCAGCGTGTCGAACGGCAAGGGCGTGATGACGATGACCGGCAACCTGGGCGACGTGATGAAGGAATCCGCCACCATCGCGTACCAATATATAAAGGCGCATCCCGAGATGGCCGGAATGGACAGCGAGAAGTTCGCCGCCAAGGACCTGCACGTCCACGTGCCCGAGGGCGCGACCCCCAAGGACGGCCCCTCCGCCGGCATCACGATGGTCACCTCGATGGTCTCGGCCCTTCGCGGCGAGAAGATCAAGCCCGGCATCGCGATGACGGGCGAGATGACCCTTCGCGGCCGCGTGCTGCCCGTCGGCGGCATCAAGGAGAAGATCCTTGCCGCCAAGAGGGCCGGAGTCACCACCATCGTCATCTGCGAAGAGAACCGCAAGGACATCGAGGACATCAAGGAAATCTATGTGAAAGGCCTGACCTTCCACTATGTGAACACCATCGCCGACGTAATAGACTTCGTGTTTTGAACGTAAAGATAGAGCAGAGCTGGCGCGAGGCTCTCGCGCAGGAGTTCGACAAGCCCTATTTTGCCGAACTTGCCGCCCGTCTGCACGCCGAGAAGCAGGCCGGGAAGGTCATCTACCCTCCCGGAAGCCGGATATTCCGGGCCTTCGACCTCTGTCCCCTGGACGAAGTCAAGGTCGTGATCCTGGGCCAGGACCCCTACCACGGCGCCGGGCAGGCGATGGGCCTGTCGTTCTCGGTGCCCGACGGCGTGCCCGCCCCTCCCTCGCTCAAGAATATCTTCAAGGAAATCGAGAGCGATCTCGGAATCAAGATGAGCGGCCGGCCGAACCTCGAGCCCTGGGCCCGTCAGGGCGTGCTGCTGCTCAACGCCGTTCTCACTGTCCGAAGCGGCGAACCCACTTCCCACGGCGCCCTGGGCTGGCAGACCTTCACCGACGCCGTCATCAGGACCATAAGCGACCGCCGCGACGGGGTCGTGTTCCTGCTCTGGGGCAATTACGCCCGCGGCAAGGCGCCCCTCGTCGACACTTCCCGCCACACCGTGCTCGAGGCGGCGCACCCTTCACCGCTCGCGCGCGGAGCCTTCTTCGGCTGCCGCCATTTCTCGAAGACCAACGCCATACTTGCCTCCGAAGGCAAGACCCCGATAGACTGGAAATTATAACGCATATGAGCATCTGGATAATAATGATTGCCGTGATGATCCTTTCGCTGATCATCCAGCAGACCCTGCAGAGCAGGTTCGACAAATATTCAAAAATCGCTTCACCCCACGGCCTCACTGGCGCCGACATCTCGCGCCTGATGCTGCAGCAGAACGGCATCACGGACGTCAAGGTGCAGAGCGTGGCCGGCAAACTCACCGACCACTACAACCCTTCCGACAAGACGATCAACCTGAGCGAATCGGTCTACGGCAGCGCCAGCATCGCCGCGTGCGCGGTGGCGGCCCACGAGACGGGCCACGCCCTCCAGCACGCGCAGGGCTACGCCCCGATAAAACTCCGCTCCGCCCTCGTCCCCGTGGTCACTTTCGCCAACAACACCGTCCAGTGGGTGCTCCTTGCCGGAGTCATTCTCCTGAACATTTTCCCCACCGTCCTCTGGATTGGCATAATCCTCTTCGCGATGACGACTCTCTTCAGCCTAGTCACCCTGCCCGTCGAGATAAACGCCAGCCAGCGCGCGGTCCTTTGGCTCGAAGGCGCCGGCGTCGTCGACGCGACCACACGCCCGATGGCGGTGGACGCCCTCAAATGGGCGGCCTACACCTACATCATAGCCGCGTTGGGATCTCTCGCCACCCTGCTCTACTATATCGGGCTGGCAAACAAGAAATGATTTCAGTCCGCGCTCTGCCGCGAAGCCCCGAGGGCGATGAGCAGACCGGTCAGCCCCACTCCCAGCACCGTCCACAGTATGTCGGTGAACTGCAGGATGACGGGGTAGGACTCGATTAGGTAGTTGCCCGGCATCTTCACCAGGCCGAAATGCTGCTGCAGCAGGGCCAGGCCCACTCCGACCGCCACTCCGACCGCAAGTCCGGCGAGTGAGATCAGCCATCCTTCAAGCAGGAAAATCCTCCGGGTCAGGCGCCCGCTCGCGCCGAGGGCCTGCAGGGTCGCCACGTCGTCCTTCTTTTCGATGATCAGCATCGAGAGCGAGCCGAAGATGTTGAAGGCTATGATTATGACCACGAATATGAGGATGCCGAAGATGGCGAGTTTCTCGTAGCGCATCATCTTGTACAGGGACGGGTGCTGACGGTACCTGTCGAGGGCGACGAGCCCTTCGGGCAGGCTCAGACCCTCCATGAACTTTTCGACGTTCCGGTCGGTCGGGTCCTCGAGGCGGATTTCGATGCCGCTCGCAAGCCCCTCGCCTTCAAGCAGATCCTCCATCTTGCCCAAAGGCAGGATGATGAGGGAGGCGTCGACGTCGGCGCTCACGCTGAACGTGCGGGACGGCCAGACGCGCACCGAGCGCAGCGAGGCCGCCGGATTCGCCATCGATATCTTGCCTTCCCGGTCGGGGTAATATATGTCCAGAGGGGTTATGAATGCAGGGTTGAGTTGGAGCCGCGAGGCGAGCGTGGCGCCCACTTCGGCGCCGAGCTCCATAGTTTCGACTCCCTTCGCCCGCGCGACGCTCTCGAGCGCTCCGTACTGCACGAACACGTTGTCTTCCAGCACTTTGCTCACGCCGGCCACTCCGGGCGCCGCCTTCAGCGAATCCATAAAATCCTCGTCGGGCTCGAAGAACTTGCCCCTGGAGGCGCACACCAGCACGTCGGGGTCCAGGTCGCTCATGTTGTCGCGTATGATGTCGTCGAAGCCGTTGTAGACGCTCAGTATCAGGATGAGGGCGGCGGTGCCGACGGCCATGCCGACCGCGCTGATCGCCGAGATAACGTTGATGACGTTATGGGACTTCCGGGCGAACAGGTAGCGTCGGGCGATATATAGGGCGGTGTTCAATTACTTTTTGAGCAGTTCTTCGATGTGCTCGGCGTAGTCGATGCTGGTGTCCAGGAAGAATTCCAGTTCGGGAACGATGCGCAGCTGGCTCGCGACCTTGCGGCCGAGTTCGCCCCTCAGGGCCTTGCCGTCCTCGGCGAGCTTGGCCATCACCGCCGACCCCTTGTCGGAGGGGAAGACGCTCACATAGACCTTCGCCACGCTCAGGTCGGGGCTTATGCGCACTTCGCTCACCGAGACCATCGCCCCGCCGAAGGCCGCCATGCCCTTGCTGCGGATTATTTCGGCAAGGTCGCGCTGGAGTTCACGCGCCACCTTGAGTTGTCTGGTGCTTGCGGGCTTGTCCATCTATTTCACTTTTATGATGTAGTAGTCCTTCTTGCCTTTCTGGGCCAGGATGTACTTGCCGTCAATGATGTCGGACTCGCCGATGATGCCGGCGGGGTCGGTGAACTTCTCTTTGTTGAGGCTGAATCCGTTGCCCTGGATCATCTTGCGGGCTTCGCCCTTGGAGGGGAAGATGGCGGTCTCGACCGCCAGGGCGTCAAGGATGCCCAGGGGGAGTTTCGCGCGCTCGACCTCGAAGGTGGGCACGCCGTCGAACACGTCGAGGAAGGTCTTCTCGTCCAGGCTGCGCAGGTCGTCGGCGGTGGCCTTGCCGAAGAGCATTCCGGATGCCTTGAGGGCCTTTTCGTATTCGGCCTCGCCGTGCACCATCACCGTCACCTCGCGGGCGAGGAGCTTCTGCAGGCTCCTGCGGCCGGGGTCGGCGCGGTGCTCCTCGATGGCGGCCTCGACGGTTTCGCGGTCCAGCATCGTGAAGATCTTGATGTATTTCTCGGCGTCGGTGTCGCTGACGTTGAGCCAGAACTGGTAGAACTGGTAGGGGCTGGTGCGCTCGGGGT
>R15__coassemble_353_pt1 | contig 62757 bp, 53 predicted proteins | sample R15__metabat2_high_PE_004 | metagenome-assembled genome bin R15
CACCACCCGCGAAGACTTGAGTGAGAGCGAGTCGTCCGAGATCACCGGCACCTCGTTGCCTATGAGGTGGGCCGCTATGGCCGCTCCTTCGCGGCGCCCGCGCACCAGCACGGCGATGTCGCCCCACTGCGCTCCGGCCTGCCTCGCGGCCTGCACCGACTCCAGCACCGCGCCCATCTGGTCTTCGGTGAAGGTCGTGCGGACCATCCCCGGCTGCGGGTCGCCGGTCTTCGGCGTCTGGGCGACGTCTGAATATATGTCGGAAAGCTCCAGTTTCTCCGCCGCCCAGGTGAAGAAGCGGTTGTTGAAATCTACCACTACCGGCAGGCTCCTCCAGTTGAATTCCAGCACCTTGGTGACGGCCAGCGGGAATTCCTCGCCCACCTTGCTGCCGAGCAGGTTCCAGTCGGAGTCCCTCCAGCGGTAGATGCTCTGCTTGACGTCGCCCACCACCAGGCACTCTCCGCCCGAGGCTTCGGCTTCGCGCAGCAGCGGCAGGAAGTTGTCCCACTGGATGCCGGAGGTGTCCTGGAACTCGTCCAGCAGGAAATTCTCGAACCTCACGCCCAGTTTCTCGTATACGAACGGGGCGTCGGAACCGTCGATTATGTCGCGCAGGATGGTGTTGGAGTCGTCCAGCGGCATCACGTTCTTTTCCTTGAGCAGCGCCTTGAACTCGTTCTGGAATTCGGCGGCGACCCCGAGGCTGAAGGTGAGCGAATCGATCCTGCGGGCGGTGTTGTAGATTTTGTACGGCTCGCCGAAGAGGTCCAGGAACGCTGAATCAGGACACTCCTTCGAGAGCGTCTTCTTGGGCTCCGGGACTGTCTCCCAGGGCTTGAAGCCGTCGAGATAAGGCTGCAGGTACCCCAGAGCCTTGGGTTTCACAATGGTCGGAGCCACTTTTTCCGCCTCTGCCTTGACGCGGGCGTGGAAGTCGGCGATGACCTTGCGGCAGGAGGACGCCACATTCGTGAGGCTCTCTTTCGAGAAAGCCTTCTCTTCAGGGATCCCGCAGGCCTTGCGGGCGCGGCGGTATTCTTCGCTGCCGAGCCTTGCGCCGATTTCGTAGAGTCCCTCCTCGATGTTGAACCTGCGGCCCTGCTCCACCTTGTCCATCACCGAGCGGCGGAGCCATTCCACGAGTTCCTTCTTTTCGGGAGTCAGCGAGTCCAGCATCCTGTCCATCGATTCGGTGACCAGCGAGTCGCGGTCCAGCTCGATCTGGTACGATGCGAACTGGCCTATCTCGCGCGAGAAAGCCCTCAGGGCCTGCTGGAAGAACTTGTCGATGGTGCTGACGGCGAACGCGCTGTAGTCGTGCAGCAGGTCCACGAGGATGTCGCGGGCCCGCGGGTCTGTCTTCGCGCGGTCCTGCAGGTCCCTCAGGATCCTGGACTTCATCTCGGCGGTCGCCTTGTTGGTGAAGGTGACGGCGAGAATGTGCCTGTAGGCGTACCTGTCGCGGGATTTCAGCAACAGGTCTATGTATGAATTCGCCAGGGTGTAGGTCTTGCCCGACCCGGCCGATGCCTTAACTATCTTCATCTTCCGCAGATCATTTTGAAGTCACAGTATTCGCAGGTGCGCGTGTCCGGAGTCCTCTGCCAGGGCACGGAGGTGTCGCCGATCGTCTCGAGCAGTTCGGCGAGCCTTTCCGAGGTCAAGGCGCAGAACTTGGAGCTCAGAGGCGCGTTCTCGACCCCCGTCACGAACAGGCGGGAGGTCTGGTAGATAGAGTTCACGATGCTCTTGCCCTTCACGGCCTCGAGGTCGCCGGCGAAAAGGTCGTACAGATACAGCTGGAGGGCGATTTTGGGCCTCTTGGAATTGTCGGGACCGAACAGTGCGTCCACCACGGATTCGGCGTTGTCCTCGTCGATCAGGAAATCCTGGTCGGTGACCTTGCCGGTCTTGTAGTCCACGACCCGCACCTCTCCGGGGGCGAAACTGTCGAGCCTGTCGATTATGCCGTAGAACTTGTAGCCCCCGATCTCGCCGTGGCAGCCGAGTTCGAGTCCCAGAATCTCGAAGCTGTCGGTCCCGTAGGCGTCCAGCAGTTCGAGGTCGCGGCCCAGCGCCTTGTGCACATAGCTGCACACGACGTCCTCGAATATGAGGTTGCGACCAGTTATCTCGAAGGTGTGGAGCTCATCCATGATCAGTTCCCGCACCTTGTCGCGGATTGCGTCCTTGCCTTTGATGATCGCCTCGAGGTCGGCGCGGGTGACCCTGCGGCGGTTCCTGTACAGCGATTCCATCGTCTTGTGGAACACGTTGCCTATCATCCCGGCGTCCAGCGATTCGCTGACCTCGTCGTCCGCGCGCAGGCGGCACACGCTGTGGTAGTAGAACTTCGCCGGGCAGGCCAGATATGACTGCAGGGCGCTCGCCGACAGGTATCCTTCCTTGAGCGCCTTTATGTCCTCGTCAGTTTTGGGGATGCTGTCCGCAATCTCGTTGCCGCCGATCGGGGCGCTGACCACGTAGGAGCGCACGGGGACTCCGAAATGCATCTCGAGCTGCCGGATGTAGCGGCTCTGCTCCCCGCCCTTGAGTCCGTCGGGGCGGGAGTCGAACACCATCCACACCTTGGAGGCGCGCTGGATCAGACGGTAGAAATAGTAGGCCCAGACGGCGTCCTGGTATTCGTAGGTGGGCAGGCCGAAGCCCTTGCGCAGTTCGGGCGGGATGAACGACGAGCTGACGCTGCGGCGGGGGAACATCCCCTCGTTGCAGTTCAGGATCACGATGTTGTCGAAGTCCAGCGCGCGGGTCTCGAGCGGGCCCATTATCTGCAGGCCGCGCAGGGGCTCGCCACGGAAGGGGACGGAGAGTCCGGCGGCGAGGCGCGAAATCAGCTTGAAGCAGGTGGCGGGCAGCACCTGCGGGCGTATTGCCGCAAGGCGCCCGACCAGCAGGTAAAGTTCGCGGGCGAAGTCCATCTCGACGCTCCTGTCGTCGGAGCCTTCCTCTCCTCCTGCGCCCAGCAGGGGAGCGACGGTGCGAAGCATATCCTGCAGCCACCCGCATATGGCGTCCACGGCCGAGCCGCTGTTGTCGGCGGCGTCCTTCACCACGGGACGGAAGATGGATTCGAGCACGGGGTCGCCCTTGAATTCATCTTCGCAGACGTAGTATTTGACTCCCTTCTTGATGTTTTCAACGATCCCGCGGCCCTGCTCGCCGAGCACGCTCTTGAGCACTCCGTTGGAGAACACGCCCCACACCTGGCGGTGGTAGAAATGCCATTTGCCGTCCTTCAGGCGCATATGGGACTGCATCGCGCAGGCCTCGCGCACAAGCGACCACAGTTCGCTGCCGTCCATCGGGTAGCCCATCGTGACGTTGAGGGAGGTCACTTCCGGGGGGATCGAGTTGATCACGGGGATCAGCATCTTCTCGTCCGGGAGCACGACGGCTGTCTCGATGCCGGGCGCGGGCCCCAGAAGCGAGGCGAGCGCCTTGGCCTGGCCCACTCCGGAGGGTACGCTCAGTGTGTTGAATTCGGTTTCGGGAAGTCCTTCGGGGTCGGGCTTGAACGCCGCGGGGAAGTCGGTGACGTTCCTGCTCATGAAGAAGGATGACTTGTTGCGGGGGTCCCGGATCATTTCGGACGAGTAGTCCCAGCAGAATTCCGCCACGCCGGCGTCGCGCATTTTGCCCAGCAGCCTGCGTTCGCATTCGTTCAGGGCGTTGAGGCCGACGAAGACGTAGCGGGAGGTGTCGGGGAAGGCTTTGGAAAGCAGGTCCACGGCCGGGGTCGTGTCCAGCGATTCTGCCAGCGACCTGTACACCTTGCCTTCATAGCAGTGCCCGGAGGCGTCCAGCGAAGCGTTGAAGTTGCGGTAAAGCGGCCCCAGGATGTCCCAAATGCGCAGGAACCGCGCCTTGTATGAGCCGTCGTTTTCCATCTCGACCGACAGGGAGCCCCCTTCGCGGAAATGCCCCAGGAAGCGTTTGATCGCCTCGGCTTGGGTTTCGCTGAGGTGGCTGTAGTTGTCGGCCATGTTCTTGAAATCGGCCACGTTGCGCAGGATCTGGTCCGGGGCGGCGAGGTATTTGTCGATGTCGTCGAAGTCCGAGAGCAGCGTGTCGCCCCAAAAGATGAATTCGTCCAGGCTCTCGGCCTTGGGGTAGAGCTTGCGGTACTCCTCGTACAGCGCGAGCAGCAGCACGACGCGGTCGGTCGCCTTCTTGCCCGCCACCTTGTAGAAGAAGTCGCCGATGGTGACCATCGCCGGTGCCGTGAAAGGCACGGCCCCGGGGTCTTGAGCCACGAGGTCCCTGAGGAACTTCTTGAAGAATGCCGCCGACCTGCGGTTGGGGAATATGAAGCAAGTGCTCTCGGGATTTCCTTGTGCGTAGTAATGCGCGGCCGTCTGTTTCAGAAATGGTGTCATAGGGTAAAGTTAGGAATTTTTCCGTATCTTCGTGTTATGAAAAAGACATTCTTCTTTTTATTACTGTCTTTCTCGATTTCCGTTACATCATTTGCTCAGTTGCAAAGTTTTGTGCTTTCTTAATACTTGGTAAATCGGTATTTGGCGGGGCAGCGGTCGCGGACACATCTGCAATCGAGAGCCTGTTTTGTTGCAGATGTGGCATGAGCCCCTTCGTGATTCGGCTCGTGTCCGAATCACATGCGGTGCGTGCGCGTAAATACCAATTTATCAAGTTCTCTTGAACTGCCATTTTGCAGGTGCTTCGATTTTTTGTTACTTTTGCCGTATGAAAAAATTCCTGACAGCCATTCTCGCTCTTGCGCTCACCGCGGCGGCGGCAGCCCAGAATCTGCCCGACGTCGCCGGCATCCTCGGGCGCCTGGAGAGCAACCGTGTGACATCCGCATATCGGATCGTTGTCGGGACGGACGCCCCGGTCATCTATGAAGGGACCGCCACCGCCCAGGGCAACTGCTTCAGGATCAGCGGCAACGGGCTCGAGATATACTGCGACGGCTCGACCCTCACCGTCGCCGACCCCGCCGCGATGGAGGCCTATGTCGAAGACGCCTCCTCGCTCGAGGAATACATAAAATCCAACATCGGCGGCGTGACCGAGTTCAAGCTCAGCGGCACATCGTACGGCCCCAAGTCCGACGACAAGGCCCCCTTCGTCTTCGAAGGAGGCCCCGACTGGATTGTCACCGACCTGAGGTGAACGCTACAGGGTGATTGAGGTTTTCAGACGGATGTCAGCTGATGACGCCCCGACCATCACAGCGGCCTCGCCGGACGGCGTGGTGAAAGCGTGATTCTCCGTCGACCACAGGCGAAGATCTTCGTCAGGCACAACAATTTCCACCTTCCGGGTCTTCCCGGCGCCCACTGCGATTCTTTCGAAGCCGCGCAGACGCATCGCGGCGTCATCCGAGGGGAACCGGACATAGAGCTGCACAACCTCCTCGCCGTCCCTGCCGGATGTGTTGCTCAAGTCGAAACTTACGATGCGGCAGCCCTTTTTGCGGGTGACCGTCAGATTCGAATAATCGAAAGCCGAGTAACTGAGGCCGTGGCCGAAGGGGAACAGCGGTTCTCCCTTGAAATACATGTATGTACGGCCGTTGCGTATGTCGTAGTCGAGCATATTGGGAAGATCGAGGATGTCCGCCACCCAGGTCTGGTTAGTGCGTCCGGCCGGATTGTAATCACCGAATATGACGTCGGCGAGGGCCGTGCCCATTTCCTGACCGCATTGCGCCGTATGTACGATAGCCGGCACGTTCGACGCGGTCCAGCCGATCGTGAAAGGGAAACTGCTGATGAGCGCAACCACGGTATTGTGGTTGGCCTGCCAGACCACCTTCACAAGGTCTTCGGTGTCCAGTTGCAGAGAACGGCGGTCCACCGCCTCGCGGCCGTCTGAGGGGGACGTCCCGTATCCCCAGGGAGCCTGCACGCTCTGAGGTCCCCAGTCAGGACTGGTTAGAGGATGATTGCCGACACAGACTATGCACACGTCCGCCCACCGGGCAAGTTCCTGGCCGGTCCCGTCGTTGTCCCAGGTCTGAAATCTGACCTCTATGTCAGTGCCTTCCACGGCCTTGCGTATGCCATCCAGAGGCGAAACCTTGTATGACGGACGGGCTCCGTACCAGTCGGCAAGCACGTCCTGAGCCCTGTTGCCGAAGACGGCGATTCTGCGGACCTTGCTCCTGTCAAGCGGCAGCAGCGCGCCGTCGTTTTTCAGCAGCACGACAGACTTTCGGGCCGCATTCAGGGCCTTGTCTTTGTGGTCTTGAGTTTCCCAGGGGGCGCAGGAGTCGTCGAACTGAATGTTCCTGTAAGGATTGGCCTCGGAATCGTCCATCAGCCCCAGGCGGAGCATCGTCCTGAGGTTGAAGCGGACCACGTCATCGAGCATCTCTTCGGTTATGAGCCCGTTCTCCAGCGCCGATTCGGTCTCCTTGACATACTGGCCGAGGAAACGTGAGATGCCGGCCTTTATGCTGGCCTGGACGGCCTCTTCCATAGTCTCCACATAATGGTGGGAGGTCACCAGTTGGGCGAGCGCGCCTCCGTCATTGAGTATCATTCCGTCCATACCCCATTCACCGACGAGTATGTCGCGGATGAATCCGTTGGTCGAGCAGGGCACTCCGTTGTATTTGTTGTAGGCGCACATCAGCGACCTTCCGCCGCCTTTGGTCACGCCGCGCCAGAATCCCCACGAATAGTAGTCGCGGAACAGATCTTCGCCGAAGCGGGAGTCCGTGTGGCCGCGGCCGTCCTCGTTGCTGTTTGCGAGAAAGTGCTTGAATACCGCGGCTCCGCGCCAATATTTCGGGTCATCTCCCTGGATTCCCCGGGTCTCGGCCGCGACGAGCTCGCCGACGAGGAAAGGGTCTTCGCCCAGGCTTTCTTCGGTGCGGCCCCACCTGGGATCACGCGCGATGTCGGCGTTGGGGGCCCAGAGGCAGAGGTAATTGCGGTCGGTCTTCTGCGAATAGTAGCGGGCCTCGACCGACATCACCTCGCCGACCGTCTGCAGCACGGATTTGTCCCAAGTCTCTCCCAGGCCATAGCCTTGGGGGAAGGCCGTGCTGTTGACCATCACGTTCTTGCCTCTCTCGTCTCGCGAGCCGTGGAGCGGGGCAAGGTCGGTGCTGCCTCCGCGGACTATGCCGTGTATAGCCTCGGTGCTGCCCGCCGAAGGCACACCCAGACGCGGAACTCCCTCGCCGTGAAGGGACAGGATCTTTTCCTGCACGCTCATAAGAGAAAGCAGATTGTCAACCCTTTGCTCCTCAGGGAGATCCGGGTTCTGGAAAGGATACTGATATGTCGTCTTCGGAGTCCTGGCCAAAGTCACCGCGCATACCAGGAGCAATGCGGTAACAATAATTTTTTTCATTTGTATAAGGAATATCAGGGAATCACGATTTCATAAGTCTTGCCGGCCTTGTTGGTCAGGTGGTCGGAGCGAAGCCAGAGGTTGGCGCGCTTGAGGTCGGCGTATGTGACGCCGTGGGCGATGGCGAAGTCCACCAGGCTCTCGACCGGCCCGGAGACGGTCACGACCTGGGAAGGGGCGATGTAAGGGTATCTCTCCCACTCGGGAACGTTGAAGCCGAAGGAGGTGGGGTTTTCGAAAAACATCTTGCACGCCATCAGGCGGTACATATAGCGCGATGTCTCCTCCACAAGCCACAGGTCCAGGGCGCAATCGGCTTTCTGGTCCTCGAGTTTTTTCGAGATGCCGCCCATACCGGCGTTATAACTTGCCGCGGCGGTCATCCAGTCGCCGTACATCTCGTGCGCCTTTTTGAGATACTTGCAGGCGGCGACGGTGGCCTTGCGCAGGTCGTACCGTTCGTCGACCTCGTCTCCGGTCTCGAGCCCCCATGTCTTGGCACCGGCCTTGGTGAACTGCCACAGACCGGCTGCTCCGGCGCTCGACACCGCCTTGGGGTCGAGGGTGCTCTCGATGCAGCACAGGTACTTCAGGTCGTTCGGGACGCCGTACTCGCGAAGAATGGGCTCGATCTGAGGGAAACAGCGCGACGAGCGCTTGAGCAGAAGTATCGAGTTTGTGTGCATGTTGGAGAAAGCGATGAACTCCCTGTCCATCCTCTCGCGCCTGTCCTGCGTGTCCAGATTGATCTTCTCACCACCGAAAACGATATATTGCGGCACCTGCAACTGCGCAAATGATGTAACGGAAATCGAGAAAGCCAGTAATAGAACCAAGAATGTCTTTTTCATAACACGAAGATACGGAAAAATTTCGTTATATTTGTAAGTTAAAGAAACATAGAAGCAATACAGGATATGGAAGGGACAGAATTGAAAAACCTAGGACTCGACTACAACACGGCCCGCGAGAAGCTCGCGATGCCGGAATACGGACGCAGCGTGGTGAAGATGGTGGAGCAGCTCCGCACCATCGAAGACCGTGACAGGAGAAGCGAGCAGGCCCGCGCCGTCGTCAAAGTGATGGAACTGCTCAACCCCCAGGTGCGCACCCAGGAGAACTGGGAGCAGAAGCTTTGGGACCATCTGTACATAATCTCGGGCTTCGACCTGGACATCGACTCCCCGTATCCCTGCCCCGTCCCCGAGGTGTTCGCCACCCGTCCGGTGCCCATCCCGATGAAGGACAGCAAGATCAAGGCGACCCACTACGGCCGCAACATCGAGAAGATAATAGACCTGCTGTGCGAAGAACCCGACGGCGAGGTCAAGACCGCGATGATACGCGCCCTGGCAACCTATATGCGCCAGCAGTATCTGATCTGGAACAAGGACAGCGTCGCCGACGAGACCATCTTCGCCGACATCGAGAAACTTTCCGATTACCGCCTCAAGGTTCCCGAGGGCCTCACCCTCTCGAAGATCTCGAACGACGCCTCGTTCGCCCGTCCGACGATGAGCGTCAACGTGGGCCAGGGCTCAGGCCAGGGCAAGAACCACCAGGGCAGGAACCGTAACAGAAACAAGAAGAACAAGAAATGAAACTGAAACTTCCGCATCTGTCATTCTGGGACAACTGGGACGAGGACGAGCGCAATGCAGCCGTGAGGATAGCCGGGTTCGCCGTCGCCGTCCTGGCTGTGTTCGCCCTCATCGCGGACGTGTCCTATATGCTCCACTGGCGTGAAGACATGAGCCTGCCCGGCAGCCCTGCGGCCGTCCAGGCCAAAAACGCGGCCGGATCGCTCGGCTACAAGGTGGGCCGGCTGTTCGTGTGCGACCTCTTCGGTCTGGGCAGTTTCGCCCTGCCCGTCATACTTGTCGCGATAGCTGTGCGGCTCGTCGCCCGCAAATGGAAGCGCTCGCTGCTGCGCACCTTCCTGGTCTGCCTCGTGGGTGCGATTGTCGTGTCCTTCGTGGAGGCGTACGTGGCATCTTTCTTCCCCGTGCTCGCCGACGCGTTCGGAGGCGGCGGCCTCGGCGGCCATTGCGGCGCGGCTGTGGTAAACGGCCTTTCCGGCCTTGCCGGCACAGTCGTCACGGGCCTTCTCGCCCTTCTGAGCGTCGCAATACTCCTGTTCCTGTGCTCGCGCCGCTTCAACGCCTGGCTGGGCGCTTCAGATAAGGAGGAGAAGCGCGTCGAGAAGCCCCAATCCGTCGTGAAGCCCGTGCATACCGTGAAGCCCGAGCCCGAACCCGAACCGGAGCCTGAGCCTGCCCCCGCGCCGGCACCCGAGCCCTACCCGGAACCCGATCCCGCACCCGACCCTCAGGCAGGCGCCGCGGAAGGCGGCCTCGAGATTGTCACCGACAACACCCTCGACGCCGACGTGGTCGAGGAACTCAAGCCCATCGACAACCGTCTGGACCCTCCTGACGGACTTCCGAAATACAAGTTCCCTTCGCTCGACCTTCTGGAATCCTACGGCAACGCCCGCACCGAGGTGTCGACCGAGGAACTCACCGTCAACAACAACAAGATACGCGCGACGCTGGCCAACTACCACATAAGCGTCGACGACGTCAAGGCCGTCGTGGGTCCCACCGTCACCCTCTACAAGGTCTATCCTTCCGCCGGCGTCCAGATCGCCCAGATCAAGCGCCTGCAGGAAGACATCGCCGTCTCGCTCTCGACCAAGGGCGTGCGCGTCGTGACTCTCCAGGATTCCGTCGGCATCGAGGTGCCCAACAAGACCTCGTCGATAGTCCCCCTGAAGTCCCTTCTCAACGATGACTCCTTCCGCTCCAGCAAGTACGAGCTGCCCGTCGCCATCGGCTACACCATCACCCAGAAGGTCAAGGTGTTCGACCTGTCGGACGCCCCGCATCTGCTCATCGCGGGCGCGACCAAGCAGGGCAAGTCGGTAGGACTGAACGTGATAATCAACTCTCTGCTGTACGCCAAGCATCCTTCCGAACTCCGCTTCGTGTTCATCGACCCCAAGATGGTCGAGTTCTCGGCCTACGCCTCGCTGCTTGACCATTATCTGGCCGTCCTGCCCGACTATGCGTCGGAAGAAGAGGAGGCCGCCAATGCCATCGTCAAGTACCCCAAGGATGCCGAAAAGGTCCTGCGCAGCCTGTGCACCGAAATGGACCAGCGCTACGAACTGCTGGCCAAGGGCGGAGTCAACAACATCAAGAACTACAACGCAAAGTACAAGGACCGCAAGTTGCGTCCCGACCAGGGCCACAGGTTCCTGCCTTATCTGGTCGTGGTGGTGGACGAGTACGCCGACCTGACGATGACCACCGGCGCCTCGCCGGAGGCTCGCGCCGCGTCCCGCAGCATCACCAATTCGATCATACGACTGGCCCAGAAGGGCCGTGCGGCGGGCCTGCACGTCATCCTGGCCACCCAGCGTCCGTCGGTCGACGTCATCTCCGGCATCATCAAGAGCAATTTCCCTATGCGAATCGCCTTCCGCGTGGCCTCCAAGGTGGACTCGATGACCATCCTCGACTCCCCGGGCGCCGAAAAGCTGATCGGCCGCGGCGACATGCTCTTCTCTTCCGGCGGCATCGACATCGAGCGCATCCAGTGCGCCTACATCAGCGGCGACGAGATCGACGCCATCAACGGCTTCATCGGCGACCAGAAGGGTTACGGCAAGTCCTACAACACTCCGTACTATCTGCCTTCCGCGGCCGAGCCCGGCTCCGAAGGCGGCGAGGGCGGCGGGATGGTCGACATCCACAACCTCGACGAGCGCTTCGAGGAGGCCGCCAAGATGGTGGTCCTCTCGCAGAGGGGCTCCACTTCGGATCTGCAACGCAAACTCGGAATGGGCTACGCCAAGGCGGGCCGCGTGATGGACCAGCTCGAGGCCGCCGGCGTGGTGGGCCCCCAGGAGGGCTCCAAGCCCCGCCAGGTCCTGGTCCCCGATCTTGATGCCCTCCAGGGCATCCTGGATGCATATATGAAATAGAAGACGATGACTAAATCTTTCAAAGTAGCGGAACACGTATTCAGCCTGGAACTCCCGGACGAGAGTCCGATATGGGGCATCCTGGGACAGTACGACCCGTTTGTGGTCAATACGGCGGACTCTCCGCTTTTCAGCCTGACACTTGCGGACGAACTCCCCGAGGGGGATATGGAGAACGTATATGACGCCCCCACCGAAGACGGCGAGACAGTGGTGCGTCTGTTCAAGATGAATGACGGCTGGATCTTTGAGATGACCCCGGACCACAGAATCCCGACGGTGGCGAAAATGTGGTCTGATGCGGGATTCACATCCGCCCGCCTGCAGCTGCTGAGCCGCCGCAAGAGCGACGTCCTTTTCTCCGTCAACAACGCCCTGATGCTGCTGTATGCTTTCCGCACCGCCTCCCTGGGGACCCTGGAAATGCACGCGTCGGTGGTTGTCAAGGACGGCAAGTCATACCTGTTCCTGGGCAAGAGCGGCACCGGCAAGAGCACCCAGAGCCGCCAGTGGCTCTCGGCGTTCCCGGACGCCCACCTGATGAACGACGACAACCCGATCGTTAGGGCCTGGCCCGACGGGAGCGTTGTCGCCTACGGCTCGCCGTGGAGCGGCAAGACCCCCTGCTACCGCAACGAACAGGCTCCGGTCGGGGCCTTCGTGCAGATACGCCAGAGCCCTGACAACGTCATCACCCCGATGAGCCTGCTGGAGTCCTATGCCGCGCTTTACTCCTCCTGCTCCGGTTTCAAGGCCGACCGGATGATGGCCGACGGCCTGCACAGCACCCTCGAGAAGACGGTCACCACCGTCCCTTGTTTCATCCTTGACTGCCGTCCCGACGAGGACGCGGCCAGGGTCTGCCATAACGGAGTCAAGTGATGGACGCACAGAAGATAACGCTGCCCAACGAGATAATGCTCGCCGAAGTCTCCGCCCTGTTGGACGAAGGCCGTCCGGTCGTCATAATGACCAAGGGATGCAGCATGCTCCCGTTCATCAGGGGCGACAAGGACAGCGTCGAACTCGTGAAGCGTGACTCGTACGCCGAGGGAGACATCGTGCTTTCGCAGATATCCTCAGGCCACTATGTCCTGCACCGCATATTCGCGCTGGACGGTGACCGTGTCACCCTGAAGGGAGACGGCAACCTTGTCGGCACAGAGCGCTGCCGCCTCTCCGACATCTGCGGCGTCGCCGTGGCGATACTCCGTCCCGACGGGTCCCGAAGAGACTGCACGCAACCGCGCTTCGTGCGCCGCAGCCGCCGCTGGCGCCGCAGTCCTTATATCGTGAGGCGGCTTTTCCTCGCATTTTACAGAAGAGTTATATTATGAAGACAGTTCCCGGATTCACCATCCGCCCTCTTGCCCGCGAGTTCATACTCGTGGCCGAAGGCCCCAAGCAGGTCAATTTCAACAAGATGATTTCGCTCAACGCCACCGCCGCATTCCTTTGGAAAGAGGTCAACGGGCGCGAGAGTTTCACCGTCGAGGACCTCGCCGACCTGCTGTGCGGCGAATACGAGGTCGACCGCGAGACCGCCCTCAGGGATTCGCAGACCCTGGCCCGGAAGTGGATAGAGGCTGGCATAGCCGTCGAATAGAATGAGAGATTTCCGTCCCACTTTCCGGTCCCTGATGCGTATGCCGCGCAAGCTGCGGCGGCGTATTGCGCTAAGTTGCGTTCTGGGCATCGCGCTCATCGCGGTCTCGCTCGCTTTCGTCCAGGCGTCCAAGAACGTCGTGGACGTGGCCACGGGCTCGTCCGATGTGCCTCTGCTGCCCAGCGTGCTTCTGATGGCCGGAGTGATGCTCGTGCAGGTGCTGCTGCGCGTCGCCGCAAGGTGGTGGGACGGCTATGTGTCCGTCGGTGCCCTGAATGACCGCCGCGCCCAAATGTTCGAGCGCGTCATCCGCAGCACCTGGACCGGGAAGGAGAAATTCCACAGCGGCGACACTGTCAACCGCCTCGAGGAGGATATCCGCGTGGTCACCGACTTCGCCTGCTCCACCCTGCCCGACACCATAATCACCATAGTGCAGCTGCTTGCCGCCTCGCTGTATCTGTTTTTCCTGTCGCCCGACCTGGCCTGGATACTGGTGTTCATAATGCCGGTCGCGGTGATCGGCAGCCGGCTTTTCTTCCGCAAGCTGCGCGCACTGACGACCGAGATACGCTCCGAGGAGGGCCGCATCCAGAGCCATATCCAGGAAAGCCTTCAGCACCGCATACTGGTCAAGACCCTGGGTTCCGCGGCGGACGTCATCGCAAAGCTCGGCTCGATGCAGTCCAATGTCGCGCGCAAGAACGTCACCAGAATAAACTACAACGCCATTTCACGCGGATTCATGCAGCTCGGATTCGCCGCCGGCTATGCCCTGGTGTTCTTCTGGGGCGCGTTCGGCCTTCGCGCAGGCACCGTGACCTACGGAATGATGGTCGCCTTCCTGCAGCTGGTCGGCCAGGTCCAGAGGCCCGTTGCCAACCTCGCCTTGCAGATTCCCGCCTTCATCAGGGCCCTGTCTTCGCAGGACCGCATCATGGATCTCGAGACCCTGGAGCAGGAGGAGGACGTCCCCGACCTTGCGCTCGAAGGCGCTCCGGGCGTCCGTCTCGAGAATCTGTGCTTCTCGTATGACGACGGTTGCAAGGAGGTCATCAGCGACCTTGATTTCGATTTCACCCCCGGTTCGATGACGGCCATCCTGGGCCCCACCGGAGCCGGCAAGAGCACCCTTGTGCGCATAGTGCTGTCCCTGCTGAAGCCCGACAGCGGCCGCGTGCTGCTGTACTGCGGCGACAGGACCGTCGAATCCGACATCGCCACCCGCTGCAACTTCATGTATGTGCCTCAGGGAAATTCGCTGCTGAGCGGCAGCATACGCGACAACCTGAGGGTCGCCGCGCCCGATGCCGATGACGAGGCCCTCAGGGACGTGCTGCATCTGGCCGCCGCCGATTTCGTTTTCGACCTTCCCAATGGTCTGGACACTCAGTGCGCCGAGGTCGGCGCAGGCCTCAGCGAAGGCCAGGCCCAGAGAATCGCCATCGCCCGCGCCCTGCTGCGCCCCGGCGGCATCCTGATCCTCGACGAGGCCACCTCGGCCCTGGACGCCGACACCGAGCTCGAACTCCTCGAGCGCCTCGCCGCCCGTTACCGCGGCACCAAGACCATCCTCTGCGTCACCCACCGCCCCGCCGCCACCGGCTACGCCGATAAAGTTCTGAAATTGGACTGATTTGTAGCGGGGGCAGTCCCTGCGGAGCGGAGAATCAGTTCAATTTGTTAGAATCCCGGAGAGGTCCAGGTGGAGTCGGCGCTGATCAGGCAGGCTTCGAGGCCGTCGTGGGATTCGATGAATTCGCGGGCGGCGTCGGGGCCGAGGACCATGCAGGCGGTGGCGAGGGCGTCGGCTTCGGCGGCGGTCGGAGCGACCACGGTGGCGCTCAGAAGGCTGTGCCCGACAGGATAGCCGGTGCGGGGGTCGATGGTGTGGGCGTATTTGCGGCCGTCCTTGATATAGAATTTGCGGTAGTTGCCGCTGGTGACGATGCCGCAGGCGCGGCCACGGGAGCGCCAGATGCCGCTCAGCGACGCTCCGGGCGTGTAGTTTCCGTCAAATGGCGTGTCGATGCCTATCGACCAGTCCTCGCCGCGGGGGTTCAGTCCCTCGCAATAGATTTCACCGATGTTGACCAGCATATCCTTCACGCCGACGGAATGCAGGTATTCTGCAATGACGTCGCAACTGTAGCCCTGGGCGATGGCGTTGAAGTTGAGCTTCTCGCGCCTGCGGCACTGCTCGAGCGCGGCCGAGACTGCGTCGGGTGAGGGTAGGGAGTCCGTGGTGAATCCGAATCCCCAGATGTCGAAGAGCGGGGCGCCGGCGACGTCGAAAGCCCCTCCGGTCATCCCGGAGTACTTGTCCGACAATTCGTTTATCTCTGTCCAGAAACGGTCCGGCTCTATCTCCTGCCCGGCATTGTAGCGGCTCAGAAGGGAGCCTTTGTTGTAGCCCGACAGGGAATTGTCGATCCCCTCGAGCAGGGAATCCACGGCGGCGGCGATCTCGTCCTTAGGGGCGGACACACCGCGAAGATTGAGTTTCACCGAGTAGATTCCGCCCTGGGCGTAACCGGTGAGTTCCACATATCTGTCGCGGCTGCACGAACAAAGCGTGACGAGCGCGGCAAGGACGGCAAAAAAAGTCTTACGGACCATATCTTCGGCAAAGTATTTGTACAAAGTTAGATGAAAATTCGCGTAAATTGCGCATATTTGCATATTTGAAAGAAAGATAAGATGAAGTTCAGGATTTTCCTCTCCGTATTTGCGGCCGCTCTAGCGCTTTCGGCCGTTTCCTGTTCGGACGACGATGACGATACGACCAGCGAATATCTCGACGGTTCGTTCTACATAGAATTCCCCTCCTATGTCAAGGCGGGCTTCACCAAGGAGTTCTGTCTGGACACTCTCCAGAACCTTTCCCGCTCCGACGGCGGCGCCATAGGATTCTACGTAAGTTATCCTGATTCGGAGAAAGACACCCTTGTGACCATCGACGGCACCCTCGTCCATTCGACCTTCACGATCACCGCCCCCGAAGATATGGGTTCGTCGTCATTCATGCTCGCGGCATTTGTCGACGGCGATTATTACGGTTCGACCTCCTCGGTCTCGTTCACCGTCATCCAGGACGGCCTGAACACCGGCTCCCTGACCGGCTACAGGGCCAAGTTCGAAGACATTAACTTCACTGACGGGCGCGACGGCAAGTCCTACCTTGCGTCCAAGGCTCCCGACGGAAGTTACTGGATGCGCCAGAACCTGGCCTGGGAAGGTGCCGGACAGCCCTATCAGTCCAGTCCCCAGGCTTCCTATGTCTTCGGCCGCTACTACAGCTGGAACGAGGCTCTGACCGCCTGCCCCGACGGATGGCACCTGCCCTCCGAGGCTGAATTCGCGTCCCTGTGCACCTCCTGCGGCGCAGACGCCGAGAGCATCGCCCCCGACATTGCGGACGCCGCCGCCCATCTGATCGAAGACATCAGTTTCCACGACAGCTCCCTCTGGGAATACTGGCCGGCCGTACAGGTCGACAACAAAGCCTGCTTCTCCGCCCTGCCTTTCGGCTATGCAGTCCTCCAGGGCGATTCGGTGACATATGGCGGTGCCGGGTCCTACGCGGCTTTCTGGACCTCCGACGAGGCCTCCGGGCGCGGAGTCTACCGCTACATCTACGAAGACAACAACACCCTGTTCCAGGGCCTGGCCGACAAGGAATCCCAGCTGATCCAGATCCGCTGCGTCAGGGACTAGCTCCTACATCGTTGAAATAATCTCCAGACAAAGCTCCAGCGCCGCTGCGAGCTTTTCTGTTATGTGCACGCATACGGGAGGGCAGATTCCGATCCCGCTCAGCGTGACGGTGCCGACCGCGCAGAACATCAGCAGTTCTGTCAGAGGCAGCGCGAGCAGGTTGGTGAGCAGGAAATATCTCGGGAAGGTGCCGAATTTTACCCACACGAGCGGGGCGGTGGTGACCTGGCAGGACAGCGTCACGGAAACTGCGCTCCATATCCGGCGCATCGGAGAAGGTCCCTGAACCTGCGGATAAATCCTGTCTATCCAAGGGTTTATCAGGATTATGCCAATCATCGCGAGGTAAGAGAGCTGGAATGCGATCGAGTCGATCGACAGGGGAGAGAACGCGACCTGCAGGGTCGCGGCGGCGAGCAGTACCCTGACCGGCTTGCGCTCGCGTCCGGAAAGCATCCTCGAGGCCTCGTTCATTACAATAAATAGGAACGCGCGCACGAGTGACGGGGACGCTCCGGTCATCACGGTGTAGAAGCCGGCGGCTCCGATCACGACAACGCAGCGGACGGTGTAGGCGGCGCGTGACTTCCCGATCACCTTGAGCATCCCCGACAGGATGCCGTAGAGGATGCCGAGGTGCAGGCCCGACAGGGCCAGGATGTGGGAGGCTCCGCTCCGGCGGAAAGCGGTTATCGTGTCCCGGTCCAGGGAGTCCCTGCGGCCGGTCAGCAGCGCCTTGACGAGCGCGGGGGCGCCGTCGTCGCTCCAGGGGATGCCGTCTATGATGCCGCACAGGGATTCGAGCTCCGGCGCGAAGAGGTCGGGGCCTTGGGGCGGGGCGCAGATTTGCGCGCCGATCCGGCAGAGCGCGCCCAGGGCGAAATACAGACAGCAGGAGACTCCCCAGTGCGTGCTTCTGGCGAGGATCACGCACACAAAAACGGCGGCCAGGACGCTGCAGACAGCCCCGGCCGGATACAGGTACGGCCAATCCCGCGGCAACAATGCCGCCAATGCCGCTCCTGTGACAAAAGGGATTGAAATCGCCGCGATGCTTCCCGCTTCCGCCATTTCAATCGATTTTGTCGCAAAATAGTCAATTATTTCCTAAATTTGCACCGCGAAAAGAAAATACATCCGAAAATTATGATAATTCTTGTAATCAACTGCGGCAGTTCGTCCATCAAGTACCAGCTTCTGGACATGCAGAGCGACACCGAGTACACCCTCAAGGCGAAAGGCATAGTCGAGAAGATCTCGCTCCCCGACTCCAACATCGAACACAAACCCACCGGCAAGGAAAAAGTGCGCAAGTACATCCCCTGCCCCGACCACAAGGTTGCGATGAAGCTCGTTCTGGACGCTCTGGTGGACCCCGTGAGCGGAGTGATCGGGAAGTTCGAGGACATCGACGCCGTCGGTCACCGCATCGTCCAGGGTGCCGACTTCTTCAGCGGCAGCGTGCTCGTCGACGAGGACGTGATAGACAAGATCGCCTTCTGCGCAGATTTCGCGCCCCTGCACAATCCCGCCAACATCCTGGGCATCCGTGCAATGCAGGCCGTCCTGCCCGACGTCCCCCAGGTCGTGACCTTCGACACCGCCTTCCACCAGACTATGAAGCCCGCGTCCTATCTGTACGCCCTTCCTTACGAGTACTACACCAAGTACCGCATCCGCCGCTACGGCGCCCACGGCACCTCCCACTACTATGTGAGCCACCGCGGAGCCGAGTTCGCAGGCCTTGACATCAACCACTCCCGCATCATCACCTGCCACATCGGCAACGGCTCGTCCGTCACCGCCGTCAAGGACGGCAAGTGCCTCGACACTTCGATGGGCTTCACCCCTCTCGAGGGAATGATAATGGGCACCCGCTGCGGCAGCATCGACGCCAGCATCATACCTTATATAATGAAGAAAGAGGGCCTCACTCCCGACGAGGTCACTGCGATGATGAACAAGAAGAGCGGCTTCCTCGGTATGAGCCAGGGCAAGACTTCCGACTGCCGCGACATGTGCGACCTGCGCGCCCGGGGCGACGAGATGGCGAAGATCATCCTCGACAAGCTCGTGCTCGACATCACCAAACTGGTCGGCGGCTTCATCGCCGAGATGGGCGGAGTCGACCTGATCGTCTTCACCGCCGGCATCGCCGAGAACAACGCCTGGCTGCGCCGCGACGTCTCCAACAACTTCAAGTATCTGGGAGTCAGCATCGACGAGGCCTACAACGACAGCGTCCGCGGTGTCGAGGCCCTGATCTCCACTCCCGACTCGAGCGTCAAGGTGGCCCTGATCCCCACGGAGGAGGAACTCATGATCGCCCGCGACACGATGCACATCGCGTCGGAGATTGCGAAATAAGACGGAAATTTATTTTTCGAAGAATGAAAAGTGTACGCGACCGTACACTTTTTCTTTTTTGAACAGGGGGTGGGCAGTGAACGAGTGCTCGCCTCCGTGCTCCAGGATGAAATAGCACCCCGGGTGCAGGATGTCGCGCGACAGGACTTTGTCGGGAATCTGGTCCAGGCCCTCGATGGCGTAGGGAGGGTCGGCGAAGATGATGTCGAACTTCTCGTGGCAGATCTCGAGGAAGTCGAAGACATTGTCGCGCACCATCGTGACGTTCTGAAGGCCGAGCCTGGCGGCTTCGGTCTTGATGAAGGACGCGTTTTCGCGCGCCATCTCGACGCAGTACACGCGTGCAGCCCCGCGGGAGGCGAACTCGTACGAAATGGCCCCGGTGCCGCCGAAGAGGTCGAGCACCTTGAGGTCTTCGAATTCGTATTCGTTGCCCAGAGTGTTGAACAAACCCTCGCGGGCGTAGTCCGTGGTGGGCCGCGCCTGGTAGTGCAGGGGAGGGTTGATGGTCTTGCCCTTGAGGCGTCCGCCGATTATCCTCATAGCTGTTCGACGGCCTTGAAATAATGGTAGAGCGACATTTCCTCTTCGCCTGAGAGGCCGCTGCGCCAGCTGACGGTCGAAATCTCGGGGTTGAGCTGGAGGGATTTCATCGCCAGGAATATGTAGTATTCGGCAGTCGTGAAATCCGGGGCGGGGTAACTGTTGGCAAGCAGCAGGGTGCGGCCCTGCGCGATGGCCAGGAACAGGCGTCCGTCGGCCCTGGAGCACAGGATTTTGTTGTATTCCGTGCACTTCTGGAGGTCGCGGAGGATATAAAACATCTCGGGCAGGAGTCCTTCCCCGCCCGAGACGTAGACCAGTACTGCAGAGTACTGCGGTATTTCGATGTGTGAAACGGTGTCGGCTTCGTCCAGCAGAGCCACCTCCGAGAGTATTCCGCGGCTTTGTGCCTCGTCGAAGAACTGCGCGGGCACAAGGGTGAACTTGGGGCTGTGAAGCGACGACTCCACTCCTACTCCCAGTTGCCGGCGTTGTTGTTTGCCTCTTCGATGCTGCCCACCATCAGGCCGGGATACTTCTTGAGCTTCTCCTGGTCGTGGATGAGGTTGACGATGAGCTGGGTGTCCATGCCGTTGAGCAGGATCGCGTAAGGGATCTTGGCCTCGAACAGGGGAACGTTCACACCGGAGACGGTCTTGATGGTGTCGGCCATCTGGATGTGCTTCTTGCCGTTCGTGAAGGGGATGATGTCGATCTCGTCGATGTTGAAGTCGGCGCGGACCTTGGAAGCCTTGACCCACCTGCCGTCGATGTAGGAGCTGTCGACCACCTTGAAGAGGGTGTCGCGCACGGGCTTGGCGGTCTCGATGGCGAAGACGAGCTGCCTGTCGGCCTCGGAGCCGTTCATATAGCGGTCATAGAGCCTCTGGGAGAGCTTGGCCTGGATTTCCTTCTTGTTGCCGGTAAGACCCCTGATGAGGTTCTTCTTGACGCTTTCGGTGTAGGCGACGGCTACGGAGTCGTCCTGGGAGCCGATCTGCATCACGACGGGCTTGGTGCCCTTGGTGTAGAAGAGCTTGAGGGAGTCGAAGTCGTCGGTGTACTTGCCGTAGACGCTCTTGAAGGCGTCCTGAAGTTCGCGGATGTCCTTGAGGCGCTGGATGGCGACTGCGGAACGGGCGTCCTTCTCGTTGTTGAAGTCGACGGGCTGCTTGATGCTCTGCACGTTGAGGTAAACCAGCCAGACGATGGCGCCGAGCAGAAGAATCTCGATGATGATCTTGAGTGCTTTGTTCATTTTATGATCGATTTTTATTTGTTTTCAAAACTCCACAAAGTTATGAAATTGATTTATCAAATGCAATATTCTTATTAAATTTGCACCCTGTAAATGACAAACGGATGAACTCTCTGGACAAAGACGACATACTCAGACTGGATTCGATGATGCGGCAGGCAGGCCGTGTCTGCGTGGTCTCGCACTTCCATCCCGACGGCGACGCCGTGGGCAGCAGCACCGCGATGACGCGCTACCTGCGCCGGGTGCGCGGCCTCGACGCCGTGACCGTCCTGCCGGGGAAGGCCCAGGACGCGCTCGGATTCCTTGTCGGGGACGACGTGGTGGACGCCGGGGCAGAGGCCCCACGCGCCGCACTTGAAATCTCCTCCTGCGACCTTCTTATCTGCCTGGACTGCAGGTCTTTTGACAGGACTGAGTTCCTGGAACAGCGGCTGCGCGACTGCAAGGCCGTCAAGGTGCTCATAGACCACCATCTGAATCCGGCCCGTGAGGATTTTGACCTCGTGTTCAGCGAAACTGAAATCTCGTCCGCGAGCGAGCTCCTCTACCACATCCTGCGCGCCATGCCGGGCATCGACGGAGACTCTTCGCGTCTGCCCCTCGAGGTGCTCACCCCCCTGATGACGGGAATGACCACCGACACCAACAATTTCGCCAATTCCGTCTTCCCCTCCACCCTGGCGATGGCCTCCGACCTGCTCGCCTGCGGGGTCGACCGCGACGCAATAATCCGCCATCTGTATCAGGAATTCCGCCCCAACAGGCTCCTGGCCCAGGGCTGGCTGCTCGACCACAGCCTGAAAATCACTCCCGACGGGGTCGCCTACATGATCCTGGACAGCGCCACCGCCGCCCGCTTCGACCTTCAGGAGGGCGAGACCGAGGGCTTCGTCAACCTCCCTCTGGCGATCCGCGAAGTCAGGCTCAGCGTCATGCTCAAGCAGGACAAGGAGTATTTCAGGGTGTCGCTGCGCTCCAAACCGGGCACTTCCGCCGAGACCATTGCGCGCGAATTCTTCCACGGCGGCGGCCACGAGTGCGCCGCAGGCGGCAGACTGTACTGTCCCGGAGACATCGGATGCCACGAAGATGCGGCCTCATACATAGAAAGGGTCACGGCACGATTCCTGCAAAATCCCGTGCCCGGCAAAAACGAATGAAAATGAAAAAGATCATCATACTCATCGCGGCGGCCGTCGCCGCCGTATCCTGCGCCAAGACCGTGAGCCTCGGCACCAACGAACTCGCCAAGAAGTATTTCGACGCCTGGGCCAGCCAGCATTGCGAGGGTATCCCCCCCACCGCCCTCGGCAGTTACGTTCTCAGTTATGAGGACGGAGACGGAGTCCCCGTCGGCGATTCCCTGTATCTGCGCTGCAAATACACCCTCTCCGACCTTGACGGCACCATTTCCTCGACCAGCGAAGTCTCCGTGGCTCAGCAGCTCGGCACATATGATCCCACATATGCTTACGAGCCCGCTTTCTGGTACAGGGGCGACAATTACCTCTACGCGGGAATTGAGGAAATCCTCGAGGGCGGGCACGTCGGTCTCAAGGCCCGCGCCGCCATCCCCGGCTGGCTGCTCACCTCGAGCCGCTACGACACCGCCGAAGAATATGTCGAGAACGTCACCGGCACCGACGGAATCTACGAGTTCGAGGTTATCGAGGCCTTCGGAGACATCGTCCGCTGGGAAATCGACTCCCTGGTGCGCTATATGACCGCCCATTATCCTTCCGTCGACCCTGCCGACACTACTTCCGAGAGCGAATTCAACAAGTACGGATTCTATCTGGTCAAGACCAAGCTCACCGACTGTCCCGACAGCACCTATGCCGCGAGCACGAACGTCTATCTGAACTATACGGGCAAGCTCCTGAACGGCAGGATTTTCGACACCACCGTCGAGAAGACGGCGAAGGACGCCGGCCTGTACAGCAGCTCGACCACCTACGAACCCACCTACGTCACCTGGGCCGAGGACTACACCGACATGACCCTTGGATCTTCCGCCTCGAGCACGATCGACGGATTCGCCTACGCCATTTCGAAGATGCAGCCCCACGAGAAGGCCACCGCCATCTTCTATTCGGGCCTCGGCTACGGCTCTTCGGGCTCCGGAGACAGCATCTCCGCCTACAGCCCCTTGATCTTTGAAATCGAACTGGTGGACTCGGAGGACTAGAAATGGCAGAAATCTCTTCCGCGCCCACCGAACTCGGCACACTCAAGATAAGCACCCTGTTACGCAAGTTCGCAGTCCCGGGAATCATCGCCCAGACTGCAGCTTCGCTGTATAATATGGTCGACAGCATCTATATCGGCCACATCCCCGGCGTGGGCGCCGCCGCCATCAGCGGGCTCGCCGTCACCTTCCCCCTGATGAACCTGTCGGTCGCCCTGGGCACCCTGGTGGGCGTCGGAGGAATGACGATGATCTCGGTGCTGCTGGGCCAGCGCAACTACGATTCGGCCCGCAAGGTCCTTTCGAACGTGCTGTCGCTCAACGTCATCATCGGAGTCGTCTTCACGGTGGTGACCCTGCTGTACCTGGATCCTATACTGCGCTTCTTCGGCGCCAGCGACGTCACCCTGCCCTTCGCCCGCGACTATATGGTCATAATCCTGCTGGGAAACGTGTTCTCGCACCTGCTGCACGGGTTCAACGGGGTGATCCGCTCGTCGGGCCATCCCAAGACGGCAATGGGGCTCACGCTGTTCACCGTGATCTCCAACGCCATACTCGACCCGGTGTTCATCTTCGGCCTGGGTATGGGCATCAGGGGCGCCGCCCTGGCCACCGTCCTCTGCCAGATACTGGCCCTGGTCTACACCTTCAGGTTCCTGGCCGACAAGCGCCGCTTCCTGCACTTCCCCCGTCCAATTTTCCAACTGAACTGGAGGATAGCCAAGCAGTCGCTCGCGATCGGAGTCGGGCCTTTCCTGATGAACTGCGCCGCCTGCCTGGTGGCCCTGTTCATCAACCAGCAGCTGCGCAAATACGGCGGCGACAACGCCATCGGCGCATACGGAATCGTCAACCGCTTCACGATGCTCTTCGCGATGATCTGCATGGGCTTCAACCAGGGCCTGCAGCCCATCGCCGGCTACAATTACGGCGCGAGGCAGTACAAGAGGGTGAAGGAAATCTTCATCCTGACCGCCAAGTGGGAGGTGCTCGTCACGACCCTGTGCTTCCTGGTGAGCGAACTCTGCCCGGAATTCGCCGTGCGCCTGTTCACCAACGACGAAGGGCTGGTCACACTGGCGGCCCGCGGACTGCGCGTGATGAACGCCGGCTTCGCCCTGGTGGGCTTCGGAATGGTCACCTCCAATTTCTTCCAGTGCCTGGGAATGGTGAAGAAGTCCATCTTCCTGTCGCTCTCGCGCCAGCTGATATTCCTGCTGCCGCTTGTATACACCCTGCCCCTGTGGTTCAAGGAGGACGGCGTGTGGGTGAGTTTCCCGATCTCCGACCTGCTGTCGGTCGTGGTGTCGGCGATCTTCATCGTCAATATCTTCAAGAAATTCAACAAGCTCCAGGACGGCGGGGACGCCGCGATTCTGGGCAGCACCCTCAAATAACCGCATATGCAGCACACAATCATCAACATCGGCCGTCAATTCGGCAGCGGGGGGAAGGACGTGGCGCTCGAGATAGGACGCATTCTGGACATCCCCGTCTATGACGGCGAACTGCTCTCGAAGGCGGCCCAGGAAAGCGGGTTCGACCCCGAACTTTTCCGCAAATCAGACGAGAAGAGGCGCCTGTGGGGTATAGGCAACATATTCGGGGCCAATCGCTACGGCTCGGCCTCGAGCAGCCTGAACGACGGCCAGCTGTTCAAGATCCAGAGCGAAGTCATCCGCGGCATCGCCGAGAAGGGCGACGCCATCTTCATAGGCCGCGCTTCGGACTATGTGCTCAGGGACCTGGAGTGTCTGGACGTCTTCGTCTGCGCTCCTGTCGAGGTGCGCCGCGTCACCGTTGCGCGGCGCGAGGGAATAACCGAGCAGGAGGCCGAGGCCCTGATAGAGAAGAGGGACAAGGGCCGCGCCGAGTACTACAATTTCTTCACTTTCGGCCACTGGGGCAAGGCGTCGGGCTACGACCTGTGCGTCGACTCGTCCCTGCTGGGCATCGAGGGGACGGCTCAGTTCATAATCGATTTCGGCCGCAAGGCCGCTCTGATCGGAAAATAGTTTCTACAAGCCTTTGGCTTTGCCTTCGTCCCAGATGGCGTCCATCTGGGCGAGCGTGAGGTCCGTGAGTTTCACGCCCTTGCGCAGGGTCTGCTCTTCCAGATATGTGAAGCGGCGGCGGAACTTGCCGCAGGCGCCTCCCAGCGCCACCTCGGGGTCGATCCCGTAGAGTCTCGAGGCGTTGATGACGGCGAACATCAGGTCGCCGAACTCCTCCAGCATATGGACCGGATCCTGCTCGGCGCAGGCTTCCTCGATCTCGCCGAGTTCCTCGTGCACCTTGGCCCACACATCCTCCTTCCGCTCCCAGTCGAAGCCGCATCCGCGGGCCTTCTCCTGCATCGAAACCGCCCTCAGGATGGCGGGCATCGTGTCGGGGATGCCGGACATCACGGTCTTGTTGCCGTCCTTCTCCTTCGCCTTCACCAGTTCCCAGGTGTCGGCGATCTCCTTGGCCGAGGGTGCCTCCCCTTCAGGGACCAGGCTGCCGTCGGGCCGGAACACGTGCGGATGGCGGAACACCATCTTGGCGCAGATCTTCTCGATGCAGTCGGCGATGTCGAAGGAGCCTTCCTCCTCGCCTATGCAGGCGTAGAACACCATATGGTACAGAAGGTCGCCGATCTCCTTGGCGGTCTCGGCCGAGTCGCCGCGGATTATCGCGTCGCTGAGTTCATACACTTCCTCTTCGGTCATCGGGCGGATGCTCTGCATCGTCTGCTCCGCGTTCCAGGGGCAGCGGCTGCGCAGGGCGTCCATGGTGTCGAGGAGCCTTCCGAAGGCTTCCATCTTTTCCTGTTTGCTGTGCATCGAAATATTTGTTAAATTTGCCTGATTTTTACTCGAGACCGCAAAAATAACAAAATTCACGATATGAAACCAATCAATTATGTTTCCGCCGATGAGGCCGTAAGCCACATCCCCTCGCATTGCCACATCCATCTGAGCAGCGTCGCCAGCGTGCCCCACTGCCTGATCCAGGCCCTCTGCCGCCGCGCCGATGCAGGCGACGTACGCGACCTGCATTTCCACCATTTCCACACCGAAGGTCCCGCTCCCTACAGCGATCCCGCTTATGAAGGGATATTCTTCGAGCAGGGATTCTTCGTGGGCTCCAACGTGCGCAAGAACGTCAATGCCGGATATGCCGACTACCTGCCCGTCCACCTGGGCGAGAGCCAGAAACTCTACCGCTGCGGCATCATTCCCCTTGGTGCCGCGCTGGTCAACGTGAGCCTGCCGGACGAGAACGGAATGGTGTCTCTCGGCACCTCCGTCGACTGCTCCGTCGCCGCCATCGAGAGCGCTAAGGTCGTGATCGGAGTGGTCAATCCCAACGTCCCGTTCGCCTACGGAAACCTTGTGAGCATCGACAAGTTCGACTATCTGGTGCAGGACGACACCCCGCTGGTGACCGCCGCATTCGCCGAGCCCACCCCGACCGAGGTGCTTATCGGAAAGAACTGCGCCGCGCTTGTCGAGGACGGAGACTGCATCCAGATGGGCATCGGAGCCCTGCCCAACGCCCTTGCGGCCCAGCTGGGCGGCCACAAGAACCTCGGCCTGCACACCGAGATGTTCGCCGACGGTCTGCTCCGCCTGATCAAGGCCGGAGTCATCAACGGCGCTTCCAAGAAGATCGACACCGGCAAGGTCGTCGCCTCGTTCCTGCTCGGTTCGCAGGAAGTCTACAGCTTCATCGACCACAACCCGGACGTGCTGATGCGCGACATCGGCTACACCAACGACCCCTGGGTCATCGCGCAGAATCCCCATATGAAGGCCATCAATTCGGCGACCGAGGCCGACTTCACCGGCCAGATCTGCGCCGACAGCATCGGCACCCGCATCTTCAGCGGCACCGGCGGACAGCTTGAGTTCGTCAGGGGCGCCTCGATGAGCGAAGGCGGCAAGAGCATAACCGCGTTCGCGTCCCGCACCAACAAGGGCAAGAACAAGATCGTCGCCGAGCTCAACCCCGGCGCAGGTGTGGTCACGCCCCGCGCAGACGCCCACTGGGTCGTCACCGAATACGGCGCCGTCGACCTGTACGGCAAGTCCCTGCAGGAGAGGGCCAAACTGATGATCTCGATCGCCCATCCCGACGACCGCAACATGCTGGACGAGCAGGCTTTCAAGCGCTTCGGCCCGCACTGGCACAACTTCAGCGTCTAGATCCGGATGCCCTGGACCGACCGCACCCGGATGCTGGTGGGGGAGGAGGGTCTGCAGGCCCTTGCCTCCGCCCGCGTGGCCGTGGTCGGCATAGGGGGAGTAGGGGCGTATGCGGCCGAGATGCTCGTCCGCGCGGGTCTGGGTCACATCACCGTCATCGACAGCGACTGCGTGTCGGAATCCAACATCAACCGCCAGCTGCTGGCCCTGCACTCCACCGTGGGCAGACCCAAGGTCGAAGTGCTTCGCGAGCGCCTGCTGGACATCAACCCCGACCTTGACATCGAAGTGCGCGAGGAGTATGTGGCCGAAGGGTCGATCGACATCAGCGCCGACTTCGTCGTGGACGCGATCGACACGCTCAGCCCCAAGATCGCCCTCATCCAGCACTGCCTCGCCGCCGGAATCCCCCTCGTGAGTTCGATGGGTTCGGGCGCAAAGGTGGACGCCACCGCGGTCAGGCTCGCCGACATCTCCAAGACTTACGAGTGCCCGCTGGCGCATATGCTGCGCAAACGCCTGCACAAACTGGGCATACGCGAGGGTTTCCTCGCCGTATTCTCGCCCGAGAAGCCTTTCCGGGAGTCGGTGGTGCTCGAGGAGAGCCGCAACAAGAAGTCGCAGGTCGGCACGATATCGTATCTGCCCGCCGTGTTCGGCTGCGTCTGCGCCCAGGCGGCGATCGACCATATTGTGGATTTTCAAAGAAAGTGCTAAATTTGTAAGTTATACAAAAAGCCGCAATGAGCCCGGTTCTTAAAGAAGTCACTTCCGAGCGCGATCTCGACAGGTTCGTCAGATTCCCCGACGAACTCTACAAAGGTTGCGCGCAGTACGTTCCGCCCCTGCACAGGGACCAGAAGTTCATGCTCACCGGGGCCGCCACCCTGAAGTACTGCAGGCACAGGATGTGGCTGGCCGAGCAGGACGGCAAGGTCGTCGGGCGCATCAGCGCGATCATCAATCCCCGCTACAACGAGTTCTACGGCGTGCGCCGCGTGCGTTTCGGCTGGTTCGACACCATCGACAGCAAGGAAGTCGCCGCAGCCCTGCTGGGCGAAGCCGAGAAGTGGGCGAAGAGCGAGGGAATGACCGAAATCCACGGCCCGCTGCACCATATGCCCTACGGCAGGCAGGGCGTGCTGGTCGAGGGATTCGAGAATGTTCCCCCCTTCAACTGCATATACAATTATCCGTATTACCGGCTCCTGCTGGAGGAACTCGGATTCGAGCCCGAGCGCGACTCCGTCCAATATATAATGGTCGCCAACCACGGCGTGCCCGACAAGGCCCGCAGGGTGGCCGCGCTGGTTGAAGAGAAATACGGACTGCACGTCGGGTGCATAGACAAACTGAAGAAGGACCCCGCGATGGTCGAAGCCTTCTTCGACACCTTCGACAGCAGTTTCAGGGACAAGGTCCCCAACTATGTCCCGCTCACCGAAGAGGAGAAGGCGCAGGAATGCAGGCGCATCATCCCCTTCCTGACCGACAGGACCAGTTGCCTGCTGCTCGACCGCGACGACAACATCGTCGGATTCGGCGTCTCGATGCCCAGCATGTCGCAAGCCCTGCAGAAGGCGAAAGGCCGGCTCCTGCCCTTCGGCTGGTTCCACCTCTGGCGCGCGTTGCACAAGTACGAATTGACCGACCTCATGGCCAACGGCGTCTGCAGGCAGTGGCAGAACAAGGGCGTGTCGTCGATTTATTACCGCGAGATGGCCGAGAAGGCCCTCAGGGCCGGCAACCGCAGGGCGATATCCAGCCCCCAGACCGTGGCGGGCACCGCGGCGAACATATGGAACTGCTACGAGCACGAGCCCTATATGCTCCGCCGCACCTACATCAAGAAGATAGACTGATTATGGCAGAAAATACGTTACTTACCAAGGTCCTGTCGCTTCAGGACAAATTCCAGTCCCTGCAGGACCAGCTCTCGAGCCCGGACGTGATGTCCGACATGAAGAGGTTCGTCCAGCTCAACAAGGACTACAAGGAGCTCGAGCCCATCATCAAGGCCGGCCTCGAATACAAGAAACTGCTCGACGACCTCGCCTCGGCCAAGGACATCCTCGTGAACGAGAAGGATGAGGAACTCCGCGAAATGGCCCGCGAGGAGATCGACGAGATAGAGCCCAGACTCCCCGAAATGGAGCAGAACATCAAGCTCCTGCTCATCCCCGCCGACCCCGACGACTCCAAGAACGCGATGGTCGAAATCCGCGGCGGCGCAGGCGGCGACGAGGCCGCCATATTCGCCGGTGACCTTTTCCGCATGTACCAGCATTTCGCCGAGTCCAAGGGCTGGAAACTCGAGGTCACCGACCAGGCTCCCGGAACCTCCGGCGGCTTCAAGCAGGTGGTCTTCAAGCTTTCCAGCAGCACCGACGGAGTCTATGGCATAATGAAATACGAATCGGGCGTGCACCGCGTCCAGAGGGTCCCCCAGACCGAAACCCAGGGCCGCATCCAGACTTCGGCCGCATCCGTGGCCGTGTTCCCCGAGGCGGGTGAATTCGACGTCGACCTGAGCTGGGACGACATCCGGCTGGACCTCTTCTGCTCGTCAGGTCCCGGCGGCCAGGGCGTCAACACGACCTATTCGGCCGTCCGCCTGACCCACATCCCTTCGGGACTCGTGGTCCAGTGCCAGGAGGAGCGCAGCCAGCTCAAGAACAAGGACCGCGCGTTCGAGGAACTCCGCACGCGTCTGTACAATCTCGAGCATCAGAAATATCTGGACGAGATAGGCGCCAAGCGCAAGACCATGGTCAGCACCGGCGACCGCAGCGCCAAGATCCGCACCTACAATTACCCTCAGGGCCGTGTCACCGACCACCGCATCGGCTGGAGCATGTACAACCTGCCCGTCTTCATGGACGGCGACATCCAGGAATGCATAGACCAGCTCCAGATCGCCGAAAACGCCGAGCGCCTGAAGGAAGCCGGAGATTGACCCCCCCCGATATTATTCGGACACAACGCCTGTTTTGCGGAACGCAATACAGGCATTGTGGCCTCCGAAGCCGAATGAATCTGAAAGCGTGAGCGTAAGCTCCGCTTTCTTTGCTTCATTCGGCGTGTAATCCAGATCACACTCGGGGTCGGGAGTGTCCAGACCTATGGTCGGAGGAATGACGCCGTTCTTGAGGGCGAGCACGGCTGCGATGGCCTCGGCGGCGCCGGTGGCGCCGAACATATGGCCGTGCATCGACTTCGTGGAGCTGATGTGAGCCTTGTAGGCCGCGTCCCCCATTGCCATTTTATACGCCTGGGTCTCGGCGACGTCGTTGAGGTGGGTTCCTGTGCCGTGGGCGTTGATGTAGACATTGTCTTTTTCGGGGTCGTATCCAGCCTGGTCCAAGGCTTCGACGATGCATTCGGCCTGGGTGCTGCCGTCGGGACGGGGCGCCGTGGCGTGGTAGGCGTCGCAGGTCGTGCCGTAGCCGACCATCTCGGCGTAGATCTTTGCCCCGCGGGCCATGGCGTGCTCATATTCTTCGAGGATCAGCACGGCCGCTCCGTCCGCCATCACGAAACCTCCGCGGTTGGCGTTGAAGGGCAGGGATGCGCGCTTGGGGTCCTCCTCGCGGGTCAGAGCCCTGCAGTTGGCGAAACTGGCGAGTCCGATGGGGATGGTGCAGTTGTCGGTGCCTCCGGCGATGATCGCGTCGGCGTAACCGTGCCTGATTGCCCTGTAGGCCTCTCCGATGGAGTGGGTGGAGGATGCGCAGGCCGTCACGATGTCGATGCAGGAGCCTCTGGCCCCGAACTTTATCGCGATCTGGCCTCCGGCCATGTCTCCGATCATCGTGGGCACGAAATTGGGCGAGATCCACTGACCCGTGGGGTCGTCGTGCATCTTGCCGACCTCGCGGCAGATGGACTCGAATCCGCCTATGCCCGAACTGACGTAGGTGCCGAGGCGGAAGGGGTCGATGTTTTCGCCCGCGACCAGCCCGCTGTCCTGCACGGCCTGCCAGGCGGCGGCCATACCGTAGACGGTGAAGGGGTCCTGCTTGCGCACGAAGGGCTTGTCCATTCCGTACTTTTCGGGTTCGAACCCCTTGATCTTGCCTCCTATGCGGACGGGAAGCCCGTCGGTGGGGAACTGTTCGATGCGCTCGATTCCGCAGACTCCGTTCCTGAGGTTGTCCCAGAAGGTCTCGACGTCGTTGCCTATGCACGATATCACTCCGAGACCGGTTATGACTACTCTTTTTTCCATTTCGCGTCAGTTGTGTGAAAAGCAAAGATACTGAAAAATTTCGTATATTTGTATTTCAGAAGCGCAAGTGGAGGATGTTCGCATTGTACGACAGCGTGCCGAAGTATCTGCTCGGCAAATACCAGCTCACCGCGACCGTGGGGTTCGCGGCGCTTTTCTCGCTGGTGTTCATTCTGCTCACGGTCCCCTTTCTGAATGACGTCTGGTTCAGCCTGGCCGGCGGCAGCGCCTTCCTTCTGACCCTAGCCTTCTTCGCCCTCAGCCTGGTGCTGGTCAGCGCCAGCAAGAGGCTGATGTTCCTGCGCAGGGGCCAGGAAATGACCTACCTCGCCTATATACTTTGGAATGCGGCCGAGGTGCTGCTCGTGAGCCTTCTGTACACGCTTTTCACCGTCAACGGCGCCCAGGGCGGCATCATCGAGATCGCCCACCCTTCCTTCGAGAGGATTTTCCCGCCCACCCTGCTGTTCACCATCGTCTCGCTGGGCGTGCCGTACGTCGGATGCGGAATGTATTTCACCCTTCAGGAGAAGAACAACACCATCCGTCTGATGAACTACGGCGACATCGTCAGCGACGTCCAGTACCCTTCCACGCAGCAAAAGCGCATTACCCTGTTCGACAACAGCGGCGTGCTCAAGTTCAGCATCAATTCCGAAAACCTCTATTTCATCGAATCCGACGACAACTACATCCAGGCCTGGTACATGGACTCCTCGGGCGCAATGAAGCAGTATATGCTGCGCTGCAAGCTCAAGACCGTCGAGGAGAGCTTCGCCGACAGTTCCCTTCTGCGCTGCCACCGAAAGTACATAGTCAATATGGACAAGGTGCGGATGCTGACCAGCGAAAAGGACTCCTATTTCATCGACCTGGGGCTCGAGGGCGTGGCCCCGATACCCGTTACGAAAACCTACGAGCAGGCCGTGCTTGCCCGTTTCAACTCCAGATAATATGTGGCAAAGATCCCAGACCCTTTATATCGCGATCGCGACGGCGCTGCTCGCCGCAATGTTCTTCTGCACAAAGGCCTCGTACGTCAATGAACTCGGCGAGCCCGTATCGTTCAGTTATATATCCTACTGGCCCTACCTGGTGCTGCTCATCCTCGTGACAGGCCTGAACCTGCTGGCCCTGTTCACCTTCAAGATAAGGGTGTTCCAGCTGCGCACGACGCTGCTGAGCGCCATCCTGACGGTGGCCCTGCAGGGCTGGATCGTGGTTGATTTCTTCGCCAGTCAGGCCGACGGCTTCGTGTTCGGCATCTCGGCGGTTTTCCCCATCGTGGCGTGCGTGTTCGACATCCTGGCCATACGGGGCATCTGGGCGGACGAACTCATCGTGCGCAATGCCTCGCGCCTTCGCGCGGCAAGGAGAAAGCGCTAGTCGTAGAGGCTTGCCCTGCTTGCCTTGCCCCACTCGGGGACGGGGATGGTCGTGTCCACTATGGTCGTGTCGACCATGCGCCTGAGGCCGAGAATGACGTCCTGTTCCATGAAATCAAGTTCCAGTTCCAGGTTGTGCATCATCGTGGTCGCGATCTCGTGGCCGTGGTCCTCGAAACGGTAGATATGGTGGCGGTAGCCCTTGCGCGCGAGGAATTTCGACACGGGCTTGGCTCCGCCGAAGAACAGGCTGAAGAAACGGATGCTCCCGTAGGGGACGATGTTGTCGTCAGTGCCGTGGAAAAGGGCGATCGGGCAGGGCTCCTTGACGAAATGGACTCCCCATTTGCGGTTGTACAGGGCGCCCGAGAACGGCATCACTCCGGCGTAGTCGAAACCTTCGGGCAGGACGGCCGCGATTTCAGTGCCGTTGTTGATTTCCCACTCCGCCTGCAGGCAGGTGATGGCTCCGGCTGAAGATCCGCACGCGACGATGCCCGCGGGGTCGATCCCCAGTTCTTCGGCGTTCTGTGCCAGGAACGCGGTCGCGCTCATCATGTCCTCCACCGCGATGTTGATCGAGTTCTCCATCACGGCGACGAATTCCTTGTCCACGCCGGCCTTGCCTTTGTATCCCTTCATTCCCAGGCGGTAGTCGATCGAGACCACCCTGTAGCCGTGGTCGCACAGCGCCTTGAACCAGGGGAGGTAGGACGGATTGTCGCGGGTCCCGTTCTTGAACCCTCCGCCGAAGGCGAAGAGGACGGTGGGCTTTGCGCGGCCTTGAAACGTCGTCTCGCTGCCCGGCGCGGGGTCGTAGACGTCAAGGTACAGGTCGCAGGTGTCCCTTGCTGCAAAAAGGTAAGTGCCCGAGGGCTCGAACGCGGACTGGGCATGTGCGTTCGTCAGAAGGACCAGGCCCGTCAGGAGGGCTGCGAGTTTGATCTTTTTCATCAGTTGGGGCGTTTTGTCCCGATTGTCGGGAAGTGCATTGTCCGGCGGATTTCGGCTTCGATGGCATCGGCTATGTCGGACGCGGAAGGCAGGTTGCGCTTCGTGCCCTGAGGCTCCTTTGCCGGGGCGGGGGAGGGAGCACGGCCGCGAAGTTCGGCGGCTCCGACGCCCTTCGAGGCCAGGAATTCGGCGCAGGGGTTGCCTTCTGTGTGGCAGATGGCGGCGAGAAGGTGCAGCGGCGTGACCTCCGACGCCCCCTCCTTGAGTGCTTCGTAGACCGCCATGTTGAGGGCGCTCTGGGCGCTTGCGCCTATGCCTACCCTGTCGAGGTCGGACCAGGGGACGGGCCGCTCGCGGAAGATTCTGGAGTCGATGTGGCTCTTGAACTCTGCGGGGTCCAGCCCTGCGGCCCGGATGGCGGAGCACGCCTCGGAGCCGGCGTCGCGCAGGATCCCCAGCATCAGGTGACTGACGCTGATGCCGTAGTGTCCGGTGCGCATCGCTTCGCCGCGCGCATATTCGGCCACTCTTGCGAGTTCGGGGCTGAATCGGATGTCCATCGTTGGAAATCGTTGTCAGTGCAAAATTAGTAAATATATTTACTCTCGCAAATTTGCGCAGGTCCCGAAAAATTGTTATTTTTGCTTGTTTATATTAAAAAAGGAAACAAACTGTTTTTATGGACAACGAAATAAATGCTCCCGAAGGCTATGAGATGACCCCGATGGGCCTCATAGAACCTGTGGAAATCGACCACGAGATGCGCACGGCCTACATCGACTACTCGATGTCCGTGATCGTCTCCAGGGCCCTGCCCGACGCCCGTGACGGCCTCAAGCCCGTCCAGAGGCGCGTGCTGTTCGGAATGGACGGCCTGGGCCTGAGCTACGGCGGCCAGACCAAGAAGTCCGCCCGTATCGTCGGCGAGGTGCTTGGTAAGTTCCACCCCCACGGCGACTCCAGCGTCTATGACGCAATGGCCAGGCTGGCCCAGAGCTGGAACCAGCGCTATCCCCTGGTGTTCGGCCAGGGCAACTTCGGCTCGATGGACGGCGACCCCGTTGCCGCAATGCGATACACCGAGGCCAAGCTCGCCAAGATGACCGAGGACGTGCTCGGCGACCTGGACAAGGACACCGTCGACATGACCCTGAACTTCGACGACTCGCTCGAAGAACCCACCGTCCTGCCCACCAAGCTGCCCCTGCTGCTTCTCAACGGCTCCAGCGGCATCGCCGTCGGCATGGCCACCAACATGGCCCCCCACAATCTGGGCGAATGCTGCGACGCCATCTGCGCCTACATCGACAACCCCGACATCACCGTCGAGGAGCTGATGGAGTACATCAAGGGCCCCGACTTCCCGACCGGAGGCATCATCATGGGCCGCCAGGGCATCGTGGACGCCTACACCACCGGCCGCGGCAAGGTCGTGGTCCGCGCCAAGACCGAGATCGAGGAGGGCGACGGCGGCCGCGAGACCATCGTTGTCACCGAGGTTCCCTATATGGTCAACAAGGCCGAGATGCTCCAGCGCATCAGCGAGATGGTCCGCGACAAGAAGATCGAAGGCATCGCCGACATCCGCGAACTAACCAACCGCGAGGGCATACGCATAGAATTCCTGGTCAAGAAGGACGCCAACGCAAACGTGGTGCTGAACACTCTGTTCAAGTACTCCGCCCTCCAGTCCAGCTTCGCCATCAACAACGTCGCCCTCGTCAAGGGCCGTCCCCGCACGCTGAGCCTCAAGGACATGATAAGCACCTTCGTGGAGTTCCGCCACGAGGTCGTGGTGCGCCGCACCCGCTTCGAGCTCGACAAGGCCCTCAAGCGCGCCCACATCCTCGAAGGCCTGCTCAAGGCCATCGACATAATCGACGAGATCATCGCCATCATCCGCGCCTCCAAGAGCGTCGACGAGGCCAAGGCCGAACTCGTGAGCCGCTTCGCCTTCAGCGAACTGCAGGCCGCCGCCATCGTCGAGATGCGCCTGCGCCAGCTCACCGGGATGGAGAAAGACAAGCTCCAGGCCGAGTACGACGAACTCGAGAAGTTCATCGCCCGCTGCAACGAGATCCTCGCCAGCGAGGCCGAGCAGCTCGGTGTCGTCAAGTCCGAGACCCTCGAGATGAAGGCCAAGTACGGCGACCCCCGCCGCACCGAGATAACCCTGAGCGCCGAGGAGTTCAACCCCGAGGACTTCTATGCCGACGACGACGTCGTCATCACGATCTCGCACCTGGGCTACATCAAGCGCACCCCGCTTGCCGAGTTCCGCACCCAGGCCCGCGGCGGCATAGGCAAGAAGGCCAGCGCCACCCGCGACGAGGACTTCATCGAGCATATCTACGTCGCCAACATGCATTCCACGATGCTCTTCTTCACCGACAAGGGCATGTGCTACCGCATGAAGGTGTACGAACTGCCCGAAGGCACCCGCACCTCGAAGGGCCGCGCCGTCCAGAACCTGCTCACGATCGAGTCCGACGACAAGATCCGCACCTATCTGAACATCAAGAGCATAGAGGACCCCGAATACACTTCGAGCCACTATGTGGCGCTGATCACCAAGCGCGGCATCATCAAGAAGACCGCCCTGTCGGAGTACTCCAACAAGCGCAGCCGCAACAAGGGCATCATCGCCATCAACATCCGCGAGGGGGACGAACTCCTGGACGCCCTGCTGACCGACGGCTCCCACGAGATAATGGTCGCCGCCCGTAACGGTCGCTGCTGCCGCTTCGCAGAAGAGGATGCCAGGGCGCTGGGCCGCAATTCTTCCGGCGTGCGCGCCATCAGCATCGAGGACGACGACGAGGTCATCGGCGCCAACTCCTGCAACCCCCAGGCCCCCGACGCCGCCGACCATACCATATTGGTTGTCAGTGAGAACGGCTACGGCAAGCGCTCCGATCCGCTCGAATACCGCATGACCAGCCGCGGCGCCAAGGGCGTCAAGACGATCAACATCACCGACAAGACTGGCCCGCTTGTTGCTATCAAGAGCGTGACCGAGGAAAATGACCTGATGATCATCACCAAGTCCGGCCTCACGATCCGTCTGGCCGTGTCCGACATCAGGGTCGCCGGCCGCGCCACCCAGGGCGTCAGGCTGATAAACATCCGCGAGGGAGACGCCATCGCCGCAGTCTGCCCGGTAGCCAAGGCGGAAGAAGAGGAGCCCGCCTCAGAAATTGCAGAAGCTCCCGCAGAAGAACAATAATTTTAACTAATACCCCAAGGTTATGAAAAAGATTCTTATGATTCTGGCACTCGCCGCCTGTGTGCAGGTGGCTTCGGCCCAGCAGGTAAAGAGCCTCGCTTCCGCGAGGTCGGCAGTCGAATCGGCTCAGAAGGCTACCGAGAAGAAACCTGACAAAATCGCCAACTGGCTCAAGCTCGGCCAGGCATACATCGACGCCTACAACGCCCCTATGGGAAACGGCTGGCTCGGCGCAACCCAGCAGGACCTCGCCCTGGTGATGGGCAAGGAAGTCCCCTCCAGCGAGGAAGAGGTCGTTCTCGCCGGACAGCCTTATGTCAAGGCCGTCTATGACACCCGCAACTACTACTACGGAGCCGACGGACGCCTCTCCATCATCGAGGTGACCCAGCCCATCTTCCCCGACGCCCTTGACAGCGCCGTAGAGGCTTACAAGAAGGCCATAGAGCTCGATCCCGCCGGCAAGAAGGCCGAGGATATCTCGACAGCCCTCAACACCATCTCCGGAAAGTTCACCCAGGAGGCTTATGACGCCTACACCTTCGGCGACTACAAGAAGGCTTCCTTCCTCTTCGAGAAGGCCGCCGAGGTCTCCGCAGTGTATCCCGGCGCCGAGATTGACGTGAACGCCGTCTACAACGCCGGCTTCACCGCCTGGTATGCAGGCGACAACGTCCGCGCGAAGGGCTTCTTCGAGAAGAGCATCGAGTACGGCTACGAGAGCGAAGGCGAAGTCTATGCGAAACTCGCCGACATCTCCGAGAAACTCGGTGACCAGGAAGCCCGCAGGGATTATCTCGAGCAGGGCTTCCAGAAGTATCCCCAGAGCCAGAGCATCCTCATCGGCCTGATCAACTACTATGTCGGCACCGGCGGCGACACTTCCCGTCTGTTCGAACTGCTCGACATCGCCAAGGTCAACGAGCCCAACAACCCTTCCCTGTACTATGTCGAGGGCAACATCCACAACGAACTCGGCGAGGAGGAGGCCGCAATCGCCTCCTACGACAAGTGCAACGAGATCAACCCCGAGTACGAGTACGGCTTCATCGGCAAGGGCATCATGTTCTACAACAAGGCCGTCGACTACCAGGATCTCGCCTCCAACGAGATGGACGACGCCAAGTACATGGAGTACGCCGCCGCCTTCGAGAAATACCTCAAGGACTGCATCGAGCCCTTCGAGAAGGCATATGAGCTGAGCAAGGACGAGGGTGTGAAGGGCAACATCGCCCAGTACCTCAAGAACGCCTGCTTCCGCTTCCGTGGCGAGAGCGACGAGTACATGGCCAAGTACGAGAAGTACGCCGCGGCCGCAAGCGAATAAATTCCGATTCTGGAAATGAACAGGATACCTGCATATACCGCCGCTCTGGCAGCGGCGGTTGTGCTTTTCAGCGGATGTGATTTCTTCCGGAAAGTTGCCGGCAGACCCACGTCCGCTGACATTGCCGCCATGCGGGATAGCCTCGTGGCCGCCGCCGGATCCGAGACGGCCCAAGTCAGCGACACCGTCGCCACGGCGGAAATCCCCGCCGTCGACATTCCCGCCCCCGTCGACACCGTCGCGCTGGCGGATTCGCTCCGCGCGGCCACCGGTATCCGCGTGGAGCACCGTTCCCTTTCCGCGAAGACTCTCGCCGGCCTGGGTTCGAGATATTATGTGATGATAGGTTCCTTCGGACATCCCGCAAACGCCGACAAACTTGCCGCGCGGGCGAGGAATGCCGGCTATCAGGCGGTCCTGGTGCAAATGCCTAACGGACACACCGCCGTGGGCGTCTGCCCTTCGGCGACCGTCCCCGACGTATATGCCGCCTGCGAGGACCTGAAGAAAGAAAAATTCTGCCCTTCCGGCATCTGGATATTGGACACTGCCCGATGAGGAAATTGTTAGCATTCATAGTCGCCGCCCTTGTCTGCACCGGGCTCAGGGCCCAGTATGCGGACAATGTCGCGGCGTCGCTGCAGATGAGCGAGACCGCCTCCGAACTCTGCGAGCACATCAGGTTTCTGTCTTCCGCGGCCCTGGAAGGCCGCGGGGCGGGCACCGAAGGCGAGAAGGAGGCGGCCGGGTACGTGTACGACGCGCTCCGGGACGCGGGGATCGACATGCTGAGCTCCCCCGAAGGCGACCTGTTCGGGATGCGTCAGGAGGCCGGCGACACCCTGACCTCGCGCAATGTCATCGGCTTCATTCCCGGCTATGACCCCAAGCTCAGGGACCATTACATCGTCATCGGCGCCAGGCTCGACAACCTGCCGCCCGCGACGGTCAGCGTCAACGGCGAAATCCGGGAAAAGATTTATTACGGGGCCAATTCCAACGCCTCCGGCCTGGCCGCCCTCGTCAGGCTCGCGCGGACGCTCAACACCAACCGCGTGCTTCTCAAGCGTTCGGTCATAATCGCGGCCTTCGGGGCCTCGAGCCGCCTCTGCGCGGGCTCCTGGTATTTCCTCAACAGGACTTTCCCCGACAGCGCAAATATCGACGCGATGATCAATCTGGACATGCTGGGCACGGGATCGAACGGGTTCTTCGCCTACACCTGCTCGAACGAGGACATGAACGCCTATGTGCGCGAACTGTCGTCGACTCTGCAGCCTGTCAAGCCGGAACTGGTGAGCGCCGAACCCTTCTGCTCGGACCACCGTTCGTTCTATGCCTCCGAAATCCCCTCCGTGCTCTTCACCACCGGGACTTTCCCCGAATACGGCAGCGACCGGGACGTCGAGTCCATCATAGAGTACGACTGGATGGAGCGCGAACTGGAATACATCTACAATTTTACCGTTTCGCTCGCCGGCGGTGCCGCCCCCAACTTCAAGACCCCCGTGGGAGGCGCGCATTCGGGCGATGCGGAGGTCGTGCAGTACTACGACTGCGACAATCCGCCCACTTTCTTCGGGTCTTCCGACCCCGTGAAATTCCTCAAGAAATGGGTCTACATCTATCTGAGATATCCCCAGGAGGCGGTCCGGCAGGGCATACAGGGCCGTGTGCTCGTGGATTTCATAATCGACGAGAAGGGCAAGGTAACCGACGTCAAGGTCATAAAGGGCGTGGACGAACTCCTCGACGAGGAGGCGGTGAGAGTGATACAGGCATCCCCGGACTGGAAGCCCGGCAAGGTGCACGGGCGCAAGGTGAAGACGGAACTCTCGCTTTACGTTGAATTCAGACTTGAAAAGAAATAATCATACAAATGGAATACGATTTCAGAGCTATTGAGAGCAAGTGGCAGGAGTATTGGGCCACAAACAAGACATTCAAGGCGGAGAAGGACAGCTCGAAGCCTAAATTCTATGTGCTGGACATGTTCCCGTATCCTTCGGGCGCGGGACTGCACGTGGGCCATCCGCTCGGCTACATCGCCAGCGACATCTATGCCCGCTACAAGAGGCTGAAGGGCTTCAACGTGCTCCATCCGATGGGTTATGACGCCTTCGGCCTGCCGGCCGAGCAGTACGCCATCCAGACCGGCCAGCACCCCGAAAAGACCACCACCGACAACATCGCCCGCTACCGCGGCCAGCTCGACCGCATAGGTTTCTCGTTCGACTGGGACCGCGAGGTCCGCACCTGCGACCCCGAATACTACAAGTGGACCCAGTGGGCCTTCCTCAAGATGTTCGACAGCTGGTACGACCCCGCCGCGGGCAAGGCCCGTCCGATTTCCGAACTCGTGGCGAAGATAGAGTCCGAGGGCTATGAGGACATCACCCCCGAGGTCTGGGCCGCCGCTTCCGAAAAGGAGAAGTCAGACATCCTGATGCGCTGGCGCATCGCCTATCTGGGCGAGACCTCGGTCAACTGGTGCGAGGGCCTGGGCACCGTGCTCGCCAACGACGAGGTCAAGGACGGCCTGAGCGTGCGCGGCGGCTTCCCCGTCGAGCAGAAGAAGATGAAGCAGTGGCAGCTCAGGGTGTCCGCCTACGCCGGCCGCCTGCTGGATTCGCTCGACTCCCTGGACTGGAGCGACTCGCTCAAGGAGATGCAGCGCAACTGGATAGGCAAGTCCGAAGGCACAGAAGTCGTGTTCGACACCGTGTGCGAAGGCCGTCACCTGCCCATAACGATATTCACCACCCGCGTCGACACCATCTTCGGTGTCACCTTCATGGTGCTGGCCCCCGAGAGCGAACTCGTCGGGAGCCTGACCTCCGACTCGCAGAAGGAGGCGGTGGCCGCATATATAAAGGAAGTGGGCAAGAAGACCGAGCGCGAGAGGATAGCCGAGACCAAGACCGTCACCGGCGTGTTCGCGGGTTCCTACGGCATCAACCCCTTGACCGGCGAGCAGATTCCCATCTGGATTTCCGAATACGTGCTCGCTGGCTACGGCACCGGCGCCATTATGGCGGTGCCCGCACACGACAGCCGCGACTGGGCCTTCGCAAAGAAATTCGACCTCCCCATCATCCCCATCATCGAGGGCTGCGACGTCAGTGAGCAGAGTTTCGATGCCAAGGAGGGCGTGATGTGCAATTCCGGATTCCTGAACGGAATGGACGTGAAGCAGGCGATCGAGGCCGGAAAGGACTACGCCGAGGCCAACGGCATCGGCCGCCGCAAGACCAATTTCCGCCTGCGCGACGCCATCTTCAGCCGCCAGCGCTACTGGGGCGAGCCTTTCCCCATTTATTATAAGGACGGCATTCCGTGCCCCGTCGATTTCAAGGACCTGCCCCTGACACTGCCAGAGATCGACTCCTACAAGCCCACCGGCGAGGCTCCTCTGGCCCGCGCAAAGGACTGGACCTACAAGGGATATCCCCTCGAGACCAGCACGATGCCCGGATTCGCGGGCTCCAGCGCATACTACCTGCGCTATATGGACCCGCGCAACGGCGACGCCCTCGTGGACAAGGCCGTGGACGAATATTGGCGCGACGTCGACCTCTATGTGGGCGGCACCGAGCACGCCACCGGCCACCTCATCTACTCCCGCTTCTGGGACAAGTTCCTCTATGACCTGGGCTATGTGTGCGAGGACGAACCTTTCCGCAAACTCGTCAACCAGGGAATGATCCAGGGCCGCTCGAACTTCGTGTACCGTATCGTCGGCACCAACAAGTTCGTCTCGCTCGGACTCAGGAAGCAGTACGAGACCACCGAGATCCACGTCGACGTCAACATTGTCCACAACGACAGGCTCGACCTCGACGCCTTCCGCGCCTGGAGGCCCGACTACGCCGACGCCGAATTCATACTCGAGAACGGCGAGTACATCTGCGGCTGGGCCATCGAGAAGATGAGCAAGAGCATGTACAACGTCGTCAACCCCGACCTCATCTGCGACACCTACGGGGCCGATACCCTGCGCCTGTACGAGATGTTCCTCGGACCCGTCGAGCAGAGCAAGCCCTGGGACACCAAGGGCATCGACGGCGTGAACCGCTTCCTCAAGAAGTTCTGGAGGCTCTTCTACGACAAGGACCAGTGGCTCGTGACCGACGAAAAGGCGACTCCGGCCGAACTCAAGGAACTCCACAAACTCATCAGGAAGGAGCAGGACGACATCGAGGCGTTCTCGTACAACACCACTGTGAGCGCATTCATGATCGCGGTCAACGAACTGACGGCGCTGAAGTGCTCCAAGCGTGAGATTCTCGAACCTCTGGTGATCCTGCTGAGCCCGTTCGCGCCCCATATGGCCGAGCAACTATGGCACGACCTGGGCCACGAAGACAGCGTCACTTACGCCGAGTTCCCCGAATTCGTCGCCGCCTATGCCGCCGAAGACAACGTGACCTATCCCGTCCAGTTCAACGGCAAGATGCGTTTCACCGTCGACATGCCCAAGAGCGCCGCTCCCGCCGAAGTCGAGGCCGCCGTGCGCGCCCACGAGATGACTCCCAAGTATGTGGGCGACCTCAAGATCGTCAAGGTCATCGTCGTCCCCGGACGCATAATCAACATCGTCGTCAAGTAAATGGACTCCGCAAAGATCAGAAGAAAGGTCTGGGACTACGTCGTCCTGAGCGTGGCGTCATTCATCTTCGCCATAGCCTGGGAGTGCTTCATGATTCCAAACGACATGTCCGCCGGCGGAATGATGGGCCTTTGCACCGTCATCCAGTATGCCACCGGGGGCTTGATCCAGGCTCAGTATTCGTATTTCGTCGTCAACGCGCTGCTTATAATAGTCGCGGTGGCGGCGATGGGAATAGGTTTCGGTTTCAAGACGATATACTCGATAGCGTTTTCGACCCTGGCGATGCAGCTCGTGTCCGGCTGGACCTTCCTGCATTGCGTGCCCGGTGAGTTCTTCTATGTGCAGGAGACCCTGCTCATACCGGTGATTGCCGGTTTGTGCGAGGCCGTGGGCATCGGACTTGTGATCAAGCACGGCGGCAGCACCGGAGGCACTGACATCATAGCGCTGATGATCAACAAGTACTGGCCGGTGCCGCTCGGCACTGCGTTCCTGGTGTCGGACATCGCGGTGTGCGGCCTGCTGCTGTTGCTGCCCGAAAAGAATTTCTCGGACATGTGCTACGGTCTTACCGAGGTGTTCGTGTTCTCGGTGCTCATAGACTGGGTCGTAGGCGGAAAGAAGTCCTCGTACCAGATCATGGTGTTTTCCGAGCGCTATGAGCAGATAGCCGACTACATCATCCATTCGATGGACCGCGGAGTCACCGTGATGCACGCCCAGGGCTGGTACACCAAGAAAGAGAAGAACGTCCTTCTCATCCTCATAGGCCAGAAGGAATTCCCCGCGCTCTCCCGCGTCATCAAGGAACTCGACCCCAGGGCGTTCATGTCGGTTTCGCCGACCCATAACGTGTACGGCGAAGGATTCGAACAGATAAAGACGGGCCTGCCCGTCAGGAAGAAGAATGAAAGCGAATAAAATACTCCGTACAGTCAAGGAATACTTGCTGATGACCCTTGGCCTGCTGCTGTATGTGCTGGCCTGGTCCGTTTTCCTTACGCCCAACAACCTCGTCGGCGGCGGCGTGTCAGGTCTTGCCTCAATCGTGCAGTATGCCACCGGAGGCGCCGTCAAGATGGGTACGACCTATCTCGGGGTCAACATAGCCCTGCTGATTCTGGCGATATTCACCCTCGGCAGGAACTTCGGGGCCAAGACGGTCTTTGCCGTCATCGTGTGTTCGATAGGCCTGAACGTGTTCCAGGACATAATCCCCGCCGATGTCATCAAGTCGCTCGCCCTGGACAACGGCAAGCTGATGAGCACGATAATCGGCGGCATAATGATAGGAGTGGGCATAGGCATGTCGATGTCGCAGGGCGGCAGCACCGGAGGCACCGACATAATCGCCCTGATCGTCAACAAGTATCGCGGCGTGTCGCCCGGCAGGATGATACTGTTTATGGATGCCGTCATCATCCTGTCGTCTTTCTTTGTCCCTTCATATCTGTCCGACGGCTCGCTGATGCCCTGGACCGAGAAGCTCACCACCATAGTGTACGGTTTCATCCTCGTCGTTCTGACAAGCACTACGCTGGACATGTATCTCGCCGGCTCGAAGCAGTCGGTCCAGCTCTTCATCCTCAGCAAGAAATACGCTGAGATAGCGGACGGCATCACCGGCCAGATGCACCGCGGCGTGACCGTGCTCGACGGCAAGGGCTGGTACACCAAGGACAACACCGAGGTGCTGATGGTCATCACCCGCAAGACCGACCTCAAGGTCATGCTCCGCTTCATCAGGAGCATCGACCCCGACGTCTTCATGTCAGTATCGTCTGTCACCGGAGTCTACGGCAAGGGTTTCGAGGAGCTCAAGACGGGCAAAAAGCGAAAAATGTGACGAATGACTTTATAATTTATGTTTTACCCCCTGCCCCCGCTTTTTTGTAAGGGCAGGGTTTTTATATATTTGCGCAGAATCGAAAATTCAGAAAAAATGAAAAAGCCCCATTCCGTCACCCTCGCCGTCAGAATCCTCTCTCTTGTCACCTTGACCTTCGCGCCCCTGGGCCATCTGCTGCGATGCGGCAGTCTCGACGCCGGCAGCATATGCATCGCGCTGTTCGAGATGGCCGTGATACTGGATCTTTCGCCCGTCGGCTCGGAATGGAAGGAACTCTGCGAAACGGAGGCTTTCTTCTGCTCGTTCGTCTTCCTGGTCCTGGCGGCGCTTGACCTCGGGGCCGTGGCCGCGGTGATCGCGGCGTCGGTGCTGATGGTCGGCAGCATCGCGGTCAAGACGGTCCGCAAATACTCCCGCATCAGAATCCTCTTCGTCCAGAACGCCCCGATGAACGAGCTGCACGACAACTCGAAACTTTCCTATATGCTCGCGACGCAACTGCTGGGGCTCGTGCTCTGTGCCGTCTGCCCGTTCCCTCCCGTGCTCATTGCCTATGCCGTGGTGCTGGCGTTCTTCGCCGCCCTTATGTATTACAAGTCATATTCGGGCAAGTCCCTGCTGATGACGGGCCCGCGCGAGAGGATGCTCCGCGAGCTGATCAAGGGCAGCATGAAGGAGTCCACCAGGCGCCTGGCCGACGAGGATGCAAAAATGACGGCCCTGTACTCGCGCGTTCAGACCCTGATGCAGGAAAAGAAACCATACCTCGACCCGAGGATAGACCTGGGCACCCTCTCCGGGATGCTCCTGACCAACAGGCTCTACCTGTCGAAGACGATAAACATAATGTCCGGCAGGAATTTCTGCAATTTCATCAATTACTACCGGGTACACTATGCGACCGATCTGATTCGCCGCGACCCCAGGCTCAGGATGAACGAGGTGGCGATGATGTCCGGATTCACTTCTCCGGTGTCGTTCTCGATCGCCTTCAAGACCATGATAGGCAAATCTCCGAGCGAATATCTGCGCGAATTGAAGGGAAACCCTAAGAAGCGCTTTCAATGACGCCCTTCCAGCTCTGCGGCACGGGGGCGGTGACAGTGATTTCTTCTTTCCTGACGGGGTGCACGAAGGTGACTGAGCGGGAGTGAAGACAGATGCCTGAGTCGGGATTTGACCTGGGCGCGCCGTATTTGAGGTCGCCCTTGATGGGACAGCCGATGTGGCTGAGCTGACAGCGTATCTGGTGGTGCCTTCCTGTCAGGAGTTCGACTTCCAGCAGGTGATAGCGCTCTGTGCTGTAGAGGAACCTGTAGTTGAGTTTGGCGAGTTTGGCGTCCTGACGCTTTGAGGAGACGTACGACTTGTTCTGCTTTTCATTGCGCACGAGCCAGTCCTCCAGGTGGCCTTCGGCGGCCTCGGGCCTGCCGCAGCACAGGGCCCAGTAGGTCTTGTGGACCTGCGAGGTGCGGAACATCTCGTCCAGCCTCTCGAGGGCCTTGCCGGTCTTGGCGAGAATGCAGATGCCGCTCACCGGGCGGTCCAGCCGGTGGGGGAGTCCCATGAACACCTTGCCGGGCTTTGAGTCCCGCATCGCGATGAAGGCCTTGAGGGTCTCGGTGAGGCACTCGTCCCCGGTTATGTCGCCCTGGGTTATTTCACCCACTTTCTTGTTGATTATCAGAAGGTGATTGTCTTCGTACAGGATCCGTGAGCGCACGTCCTCGAATTCCTGAGCTGAAAGTTCTCTGTATTCCATGCCGCAAAGTTCGTTTTTTTTGCGTAAATTTGGTAGTTATGACAAAGCAAACTGCAAAGAGAATCTTCTTTTTTTCGATACTCCTCAACATTTACTTCATAATCTCCTCCGTCTGCCGCTGGTCCTGCAGCTGCGCCGACAGGCACCGGGAGACCTCGCAGGAGCCTGTGGAGCAGGCTGCGGAGGCGTTCCTCCCCGATGCTGAATCCGAGCCCGCCGCCGAAATTGAACCCGAACCCGAACCCGCCGACACCTGCCACTCCATCATTTATTACCGCCGCAGGATGAACTATACGGCCGAATTCAACGACCTCAACGACGTCCATCTGGAGCAGGCCAGGCGCATCGGGCTCTCCGCGATCCCTGCCGACCGCGCGGCGGTGACGCATCTTGGCGGCCTGCTTGTCGAGATATCCGACAACGATTATTATGTGCTCGACGACCTGACCCACTCGATGCCTTATCTGACAAAAGGCGCCGCCTCCGAACTCCACGACATCGCAAAGGCGTTCTGCGATTCTCTAGCCTCAAAGGGATTCCCGGCCTACAGGCTCGTGGTGAGCTCGGTCCTTCGCACCCAGGCCGACGTGAACAGGCTGCGCCGCTCGGGCAACCCCAACGCCTCCGAGAATTCCGCCCACTGCTACGGCACCACCTTCGACATCACCTACACCAAGTATGACAAAGTGGTCCCCGGCGGCGACTATATGGAGCCTTTCGAACTCACGAAGGTCCTGGGGGAGGTGCTCAAGGCACGCCGCGACGCCGGCAAATGCTATGTCAAGTGCGAGAAGAAGCAGCACGTCTTCCATACCACGACCCGTCATTAGCCGTCAGGTCTTGTGACAAATTGTCAGCATTCGGGCGTTGGCAAAGGATTTGAAGATTCCAAAGCCGACGTTTGAATTTTAAAAACTGACAATATTATGGGAAAAATCATCGGAATCGATCTCGGAACCACCAATTCTTGTGTTTCCGTAATGGAAGGCAACCAGCCTACCGTAATCATCAATGACGAAGGCGCGCGCACCACGCCCTCCGTCGTCGCATTCACCGAAGGCGGCGAGCGCAAGGTCGGCAACCCCGCCAAGCGCCAGGCCATCACCAACCCCGCCAACACCATCTTTTCAATCAAGCGCTTCATGGGCGAGACCTACGACCAGGTCGGCAAGGAAGTCTCCCGCATGCCCTATAAGGTAGTGCGCGGCGAAAACAACACCCCCCGCGTGGACATCAGCGGCCGCATGTATTCTCCTCAGGAGATCTCCGCGATCATCCTCCAGAAGATGAAGAAGATCGCAGAGGACTACCTCCGCCAGGACGTGACCGAGGCCGTCATCACCGTGCCCGCATACTTCTCGGACAGCCAGCGCCAGGCCACCAAGGAGGCCGGCAAGATCGCCGGACTCGAGGTCAAGCGCATCATCAACGAGCCCACCGCGGCCGCCCTGGCCTATGGTCTGGACAAGAAGAACAAGAACATGAAGGTCGCGGTCTATGACCTCGGCGGCGGCACTTTCGACATCTCCATCCTCGAACTCGGCGACGGAGTGTTCGAAGTCAAGAGCACCAACGGCGACACCCACCTGGGCGGCGACGATTTCGACCAGGCCATCATCGACTGGCTCGCCGGCGAATTCGCCTCCGAGAACGGCGGGCAGGACCTCAAGAAGGATCCCATCGCCCTCCAGAGGCTCAAGGAGGCCGCCGAAAAGGCCAAGATTGAACTCTCGACCAACAGCTCCACCGAAATCAACCTCCCTTACATCACCGCTGTCGCAGGCGTGCCCAAGCACCTTATGAAGAGCCTGAGCCGCGCGAAGTTCGAGGCCCTGTGCGACGATCTGTTCCGCCGCAGCATCGAGCCTTGCCGCAAGGCCCTGCAGGACGCCCACCTGAGCGCTTCCCAGATCGACGAGGTCCTTCTCGTCGGCGGCTCCACCCGCATCCCCAAGGTGCAGGAAATGGTGAAGGACTTCTTTGGCAAGGAGCCCAACAAGAGCGTCAACCCCGACGAGGTGGTCGCCATCGGCGCATCCATCCAGGGCGGCGTGCTCGCAGGTGACGTCAAGGACGTCCTTCTGCTCGACGTCACACCCCTGAGCCTCGGCATCGAGACCCTGGGCGGCGTGATGACCAAGCTCATCGAATCCAACACCACCATCCCCGTCCACAAGGAGCAGGTCTTCAGCACCGCTGCCGACAACCAGCCCGGCGTCGAGATCCGCGTGCTCCAGGGCGAGCGCCCGATGGCCAAGGACAACAAGCAGATAGGCATCTTCCATCTGGACGGCATCGCCCCCGCACCCCGCGGAGTGCCCCAGATCGAGGTCAGCTTCGACATCGACACCAACGGCATCCTGAGCGTGTCCGCCAAGGACAAGGCCACCGGCAAGGAGCAGCACATCCGCATCGAGGCTTCCAGCGGCCTGAGCGACGCCGAGATCCAGCGCATGCGTGACGAGGCCAAGGCCAACGAGGAGGCCGACAAGGCCGAGAAGGAGAGGGTTGAGAAGATCAACGGCGCCGACGCCATGGTCTTCCAGACCGAGAAGAACCTCAAGGAGTACGGCGACAAGATTCCCGCCGACAAGAAGGCCACGATCGAGTCAGCCTGCGCAGAGCTCAAGAAGGCAGTCGAGGCCAAGGACCTCTCCGCGATCGAGAAGTACAACTCCGAACTCGAGGCCGCGTGGCACGCAGCTTCCGAAGATATGGCCAAGGCCGCGCAGGGCGGCGCCCAGCCCGGTCCCGACGGCGGTTTCAACCCCGGCCAGGGCGGTCCTCAGGGCGGTCCCCAGCCCGACTACGGCGGGAACGACAACAATGTCGACGAGCAGTAAATGAAATTCCATAAATATTCCGGAGCAGGAAACACATTCCTGATCACGGATGGAAGACGCAACGAGGAGAGTCTGCCCACTTCGGAGGAAGTGAGCAGACTTTGCCGTAAGGCAGGTGTCGACGGGCTGATGGCGCTCCTGGAGTCTGAGGATGCGGATTTCAGGATGGTGTACTATAATTCAGACGGCTCGTCGGGGATGATGTGCGGCAACGGCGGGCGGTGCATCGCGGCCTTTGCCGATTGTCTCGGGATCAGGCCGGCGAACGGGCGCGCCTATGTTTTCGAGGCCCCGGACGGACTGCACGAAGCTCAGATCCTTTCCCGCGAAGGCGACTTGGCTACGGTAAGGCTGTCGATGCGTGACCCGGAAGGATTCGAAAAACTGGTCTGTGAGGGCTTCGAAGGCTGTTTTGTCAACACCGGAACCCGGCACTTCGTGACTTTCGTGGAGGATGTCGAAAATGTCGACGTGGCCGCCACTGGCGCGAGTTTGCGCCGCAGCCCCGTTTTCGCTCCCGAAGGGGTGAACGTGAATTTCGTGTCTTCGGACCGGGACGGGATGCTGCACATCCGCACATTCGAAAAGGGAGTCGAAGCCGAGACCCTCGCTTGCGGCACGGGCATCACGGCCGCCGCCATAGTGTCCTGGCTGAGCGGAATCGCCCCGACCGGCAGGGAGGGCGAAAGGGTCAGATACGTCCTTTCCGCCCGCATAGCCGAGCTTGCGGTGGAATTCACCGCCTTCCCTGACGGACGGATCACCGCTGTCACCCTCGAGGGCCCGGCTCAGAGGCTTATCTGACCTTCCATCCCCCCAGGACATTCTCCGGGTGGCGGTAGAAGTCAATGAGGGCGGAGTCGGAGACGGGGTCTAATTGGCGTGAGATGGGGTGGCGCTCCGAGAAGTCCACAAGTTCTCCTGTGTCCAGATCGCGGGTGTTGAATTCAAGCATCTGCTGGGTGGGCTCGTCCAGGGCGCTCCAGCCTTCGGGCAGCAGGTTGCGCACCTTGCAGTCGATGACGACAACCTCGGCGTCGGGGTAGGAACTGCCGTGGTTCGAGCGGCTGCGGCCGTAGTCTATGGGCGTTTCGCCCTTGCTTTCGAAAGTGCATTCGACGAAGACGTCCCCGTGCGCGGGGGCGAAATTCCGCACCCAGGTGAATGGTCCGCCCCAGTTGCGCAGGGCGCAGCGGTACAGGTACACCGACCCGCGGCCGAGAATCGCGTCCCAGCCGCCGTCGATCTCGCAGTCCTCCAGATAAATGCTTCCGTTGGCCTGCAAGGCGTCGCCGTCACCTATTATATGTACGTTGTACAATGCGGCGCGCTCGCTGTTCAGCAGCAGTCCTTCGGCCTGCCCGAGCGAATCGGTTGCGATGGTCATGTCCCTGAGCACTATGTCGTTGCAGTGGTCCAGCGCGAAGGCGGCGCGGCGGTATGGGAATGCGCCATCCTTCTCGTTGTTCTTGACAGTCAGCGGATGGGGGTTGAAGATCTCGTTGTTGGCGTAGTGCACGCGCGTGTCGTCCCTGCGGCCCTCCAGACCCCGGATTTCAAGATTGTTCTTGCATCGGGCGTAGACGATTTCCTCGTAGTCGCCGGGCATCACTGTGACCGTGGTTTTTACGCTGTCGGCATCGGCGATTGCGTCCAGCGCGCCCTGGACGGTGTCGAAATCGCCCGCGCCGGTGCAGTCGACCGTGAGATTGTGGACGTCGGCGGGCCCCTGCGCCCTGATGCTGAACTCCCAGGCGGGGATATGGCGGCCGAACACTTCGTCGTCAATCTCCACGCGGTAGCTGTGTCCGTATTCGAGCACGTTGTTGTGCGGGCAGATGATCGCCTTGTTTTCGCGAATGAGCACGGGCTGGAAGTGGAACGCGTCGGTGAATCCGCCGATTATATTGAGCTGATACACAGGCGGATTGGGCTCTGCGGTCCCGGACGGAGTGCCGGGTGCGGTGTTGCGGTTGGTGGGGATGATGGAGCGCGGCGAATAATCGTAGGGGACCTTGGTGTAGTCGCAGTCGGGGGAGTAGGTGCGGGGCTCGAGCGGTCCTGCGGGGACGCTGAGGTCCAGGCTGTCCACGGCCTCGAGGCTTTCAGCGTCATAGATCCGGATGAATCCCTGCGCGGGCTTCTGCGGGGCCTCGGCGAAAGTGATCGTGATGCGGGTGTCGACATTGATATCCCGCGCCCCGGGTGCGGGGGACAGGGTGAAATCGGCGCTGCAGGCCGCGGCGAGCGGCAGCAGGATTGCGGACAGTATTTTTTTCATTACATCAGGTATTTCGACATATCCTCCCCGCGGGCCTGCCCTTCGCGTATCATCGTCGACGACACGTCCACTATCGGCGCGTCGATTATCCGGATGTTGTACAGGTTGCGCCAGTCCTCCTCGAGCGACATCGTGCCGTCGAGGACGTGGGTTTCGGCGTTGTCTAGCACATAGGCCGGGGCGGGGAAGTGCCTGCATTCCTCGTGCAGGTCGGCGCGCAGGCGCTCCAGATCGAACCCTGTGCGGGGATAGACGGCGACTCCGTATTCGCTCAGGATCCTGGGGAAATCGCGCCATTTGTGGATGCCGCCGAGGTTGTCGGCTCCGATGACGAGGGTGAAGTCGTTCTCGGGTTCGCGGCGTTTCAGGGCGTCCAGGGTCTTGATGGTGTAGTGCGGCGGGTCCATCTCCAGCTCGATGTCGTCGACCCAGACGCGGAGTTCGGGATGCCGGCGCACCGCATCGATGGCGGCGCGGTAGCGCTCCCGGGCGTTGAGGGCCTTGGAAGGGTCCTTGAGGGGATTCTGGGGCGAGATGACCAGGTACACCCAATCGAACTCCCGCACGTTCGTGAGGTACTCCATAATGGCCTGGTGGCCGATGTGGAGGGGGTCGAAGGAGCCTGAGTATACCGCTATATGCATTATTTTGCCAGGAATTCGTTTACGGTGGCCTCCGCTTCGGCGAAGGTGTCCTCGAGGCGGTCGTTCACAAGGTCGTGGTCGAACTTGCCGGCGGCGAACTCCAGTTCCCAGGCGGCCTTGTCGAGCCGCTCGCGGATGGCTTCCTCGGAGTCGGTGCCGCGGCCGCGCAGCCTCTGCTCGAGCACCTCGAGGCTCGGGGGGACTATCAGGACCGAGAGAGCCGCGTCGCCGAAATATTTCTTGAGATTGACCCCTCCCTTGACGTCGACGTCGAACACTATGACGTTGCCCTTGGCCCAGATGCGCTCGACTTCGCTCTTGAGGGTGCCGTAGAAGCGGTCGTGGTAGACCTCTTCGTGTTCGACGAACGCGTCCTGCGCGATAAGTTCGCGGAAACGGTCCGCGTCGATGAAGTAGTACTCGACTCCGTCCTTCTCATTGCCGCGGGGGGCGCGGGAGGTGGCGCTCACCGAGAACTCGAATTCGGGGTGCAGACCGAGCAGATGACCCACCACCGTGCTCTTTCCTGCGCCCGAGGGGGCTGAAAATATGATTGTTTTACCGCTCATTGCTATGCTATTTCCACAAAAATAGTTAATTTTGCGTGATTTACCGAAAGTTAAGTTCTAATTATATATCTTATGAAGGTTTCTTTTAAAGAATTGGGTCTTGTGAACACCCGCGAGATGTTCGCAAAGGCTGTCAAGGGCGGATATGCCGTCCCCGCATTCAATTTCAACAACATGGAGCAGCTCCAGGCCATCATCCAGGCCTCGGCCGAAGCCAAGTCCCCCGTCATCCTCCAGGTCAGCAAGGGCGCGCGCAACTACGCCAACCCCACCCTGCTCCGCTATATGGCCCAGGGCGCTGTCGAGTATGCCAAGGAACTGGGCTGGAAGAAGCCCCAGATCGTTCTGCATCTTGACCACGGCGACAGCTACGAGACCTGCAAGAGCTGTGTCGACTTCGGTTTCTCCAGCGTCATGATCGACGGCTCCGCCCTCCCTTACGACGAGAACGTGAAGCTCACCCGCAAGGTTGTCAACTACGCCCACAAGTTCGACGTCACCGTCGAGGCTGAACTCGGCGTGCTGGCCGGTGTCGAGGACGAGGTTTCCTCCGCCGTCTCCCACTACACCAAGCCCGAAGAGGTCATCGACTTCGTCAAGAAGACCAAGTGCGACTCCCTCGCCATCTCCATCGGCACCAGCCACGGAGCATACAAGTTCACTCCCGAGCAGTGCACCAAGGATCCCGAGACCGGCCGTCTGGTACCTCCCCCGCTGGCATTCGACGTGCTGAAGGCCATCGAGAAGAAGCTCCCCGGCTTCCCCATCGTCCTCCACGGCTCATCTTCCGTCCCTCAGGAATATGTCGACATGTGCAACGAGTTCGGCGGCAACCTGCCCAACGCCGTCGGTATCCCCGAGGAGCAGCTCCGCAAGGCCGCCAAGAGCGCAGTCTGCAAGATCAACATCGACTCTGACAGCCGTCTGGCAATGACCGGCGCTATCCGCAGGCACATGGCCCAGAATCCCGGCCACTTCGATCCCCGCCAGTATCTGAAGCCCGCCCGCGAGGAGATGAAGAAGATGTACAGCCACAAGATCTACAACGTCCTCGGTTCCAACGGCAAGGCCCGCTAGACCAGGACTCCGATCCCTATAGCAATCAGGACGATGCCGCCGACGATTTCGGCCCATCGTCCTGTTTTTTTGCCCACCGCGCTGCCGCCGAAGATGCCGGCGGCGACGCTCAGGGCGGTGACGACCGCGACGGAAACCGCGAGAGGCAGGATGCCGGCGGCGTCGGCGCCGTCCATCGACTGGGCGATGCCCACGGCGAGCGCGTCGATGCTGGTCGCGACGCCGCCGATGATGACGTTGCGCACGCCGTTGAGGTCCTTGACCTCCTCTTCGCCTTTTATCCCTTCGATCAGCATCGAGCCGCCTACGTACAGGAGCAGCAGGAAGCCGATTATGTGGGCGATTTTCTCGACCAGTCCGACGAACAGATAACCGAAGGCCCACCCGGCGAGCAGCAGGGCGGTCTGGATGACGGCGAATGCAAGCGCGATGCGAAGCACCCTGCCCGGCTTGATGCCCCGCACCGTGACGCTCGAGCACAGCGACACCGCAAAGCAGTCCGCGCACAGCGACACAGCGATCAAGATTGCTTGAATAATACTCATTTGGATTCCAAAGGTAATATTTTTCCGGCAAAAAATATTCGGAGCTTTGCGACAGAAGGGGTCCGGGGGACCCTTCCCCCGGTAAAAAGGGGCAAATATTATTTTTTGCCGGCAGTCCAACCGAATTGTGATGCAGTTCCGGCAAAAAATATTATATTTGCCGGCCGGCTTCTCCGTGACGTCGGCCATATGCAACTATGATCAAGATTTTCTACAGACGCGAAGGCGGCATAACCTTCGGCCAGTCGATAACGGAGTTTGCCACTATCGGCAAAGAAAATGTCCTCTGGATAGACCTCCTCGATCCGAGTGGGGAAGAGAAGAGGACAGTCGAAGCGTTGCTCGGCACGCAAACTCAGAGTCGCGACCAGGCTGAAGAGATCGAGAGTTCCTCCCGTTTCTACGAGGAGGACGGGGCGATTTTTGCCAACACCAACTTCCTTTCCCCCACCGCCGACGAGATGACGATGGACCCTGTGTCGTTCGTGCTCAAGGACGGCATCCTCACCACCCTACGCGAGATTCCGCTGCGCTCGTTCGACACCCTGCAGCTCAAGATCCAGGCGTTGCCGCAGCAGTTCCCGGACGGCTTCACCGTATTTGTCGAGATCATGGACAAGAGGGTCGACCTGGACGCCGACATCGTCGAGCTGCTGAGCAAGGACGTCAGCCAGTTCAGCCGCCGCATCAACCAGCAGGAGGACATCAACGAGGAGTTCCTGCTGGACATCAACCAGTTGCAGGAGAACGCGATGATCCTGCGCGAGAACGTGGTCGACAAGCAGCGAATGATGTCCAACATCCTCAAGAGCAAGCTCTGCCCCAAGGACAAGGACCTTCGCGAAGACCTGGGCATCATCCTCCAGGATATCGCTTCCCTGATCAACCACACCAACTTCGCCTTCGAGAGGCTCGAGTACCTGCAGGACACCGTCCTGGGCATCATCAACCTCGACCAGAACAGGATAATGAAGATATTCACCTTCGTCTCCCTGCTCCTGATGCCGGCGACCCTGGTGGCGAGTTTCTACGGAATGAACGTGAAACTGCCCTTCGCCGAAAACTGGTGGGCGTGGCTGGCCATCACGGGCCTCATGGCCCTGCTGATCCTCTGCATCTGGTTCATCTTCAAGAAGAAGAAAATGCTCTGACGGGGCGCTATGACTCAGGACGGCAAATACCCTTCAAAGACACTGCAGGACGCGGTGGAGGCTATAAGTTCTCTGCCCGGAGTGGGTTCGCGAAGCGCGCTCAGGCTGGCCCTGCACCTTCTGAACCAGCCCGCCGAGAACATACGCCATTTCGCCGACGCGATAGGCCGTCTGGCCGACGACGTGCACTACTGCAAAACCTGTATGATGATCGCCGACTCCGACACCTGCCCCATATGCGCCGACCGCACACGCGATCACTCGACTATCTGCGTGGTCGAGAGCGTGCGCGACGTGATGAGCATCGAGGCCACCGGCCAGTACCGCGGAGTCTATCACGTGCTGGGAGGCATCATCTCGCCCATTAATGGCATCGGCCCTTCGGACCTCACCATCAGGCAGTTGGTCGAAAGGCTCGACGCGGCGGAGCAGAAGCCCGAGGTCATCCTGGCCCTGAGCGGCGACGTCGAGGGCGAGACCACCGCATTCTATATCTACCGCCAGATCGAGCACCTCGGGTGCAAGGTCAGCACCCTTGCCCGCGGCCTCGGATTCGGCGACGGCCTCGAGTACGCCGACGCCCTCACCCTCGGCCGCTCCATCGTCGGCCGCATACCGTTCAAACCGTGATTAAAGTGGAGACAATCTGCTTTCAAGGTGCAGATTGTCTCCATTCATATGCCTTGCACGGCTGTCTGTGACACTTTAATGGAGATAATCTGCCGCATAAAAGCAGATTATCTCCATTTTGTCCGGAGGCGGCGGTGATTACTTCAGGCTGAAGGCCACGGAGGTCGCGATGGCGTCGGAGGAGTTGCCGATGCGGGCCTCGAAGTCGCCGGGCTCGGCGACCCAGCGGTGGCCCGCCTCGTCGAAGTACGAGAGGGCGTCGGTGCCGATCTCGAACTCGACCTTGGCGCTCTCGCCGGGCTCCAGATACACTTTGCGGAATCCCTTGAGTTCCTTCTCGGGCCTGTCGACGCTCGCTTCGCAGTCGTGGATGTAGAGTTGCACGACCTCGGCGCCTGCGCGCTCGCCGGTGTTGGTGACGGGGACGGTGATCTTCAGGGTTGCGCCGTCCTTCAAAGAGGCGGCGGACGCCTTTGCCTGTCCGATCTCGAAGGTGGTGTAGCTCAGGCCGTAACCGAAGGCCAGGCGTGGCGCGATGCCCTTGTGGTCGAACCAGCGGTAGCCTACGTAAATGCCTTCTTCATAATAATTTTCACCCTCGCAGGGGAAAGCCTTGCCGCCGAAATGGGCGGGACTGTCCTCGAGCGCGGCGGGGAAGGTGAAAGGCAGTTTGCCGGAGGGGGCCACGTCGCCCCAAAGCACGTCGGCGAGGGCGTGGCCGGCTTCGGAGCCCAGATACCAGCCCTGAAGCAGGGCGGGCACTTCCTCGAGCCAGGGCAGGGTGACGGCATTGCCGCTGATGAGCACGACCGCGAGCCTGGGGTTGGCTCCGGCGAGGGCGGCGATCACCGCGTCCTGACCGTAGGGGAGGTCCATCGACAGCCTGTCGGTGCCTTCGCAGTCCTGGTTGCCGTCCTTGTTGAGGCCGCCGACGAAGATTACCAGATCGGCCCCGGCCGCCTTGGCGCAGGCCTCGGCGATCAGGGCGTCGGCGCCGCGGGTCTCGCTCAGGTCCTGCCCGACGTCGAGCCCGTCCTGGACGGTGGCGGCGCTGCCTGCGTATCCGCGCGCGTATTCAACTTTTACATCCGCTCCCGCGCGCTCGATGATGCCCTGCAGGGGGGAGATTTCCCTCTGGACCTTGAGCGAGGAGGAGCCTCCGCCCACGGTGAGCATCTTGACGGCGTTCTCGCCGACCACGAGGATGCTCTTGACGTCCGGCGAGACGGGCAGCACTCCGTCGTTCTTGAGCAGAACGATTCCGTTCGCTCCGATCGTGCGGGCGGCCTCGTAGTGCCCTTCGCTGCAGATGGCGCCGAAAGGCTTGCCGGAGCGCATCGCAGTGCGGAAATTGAGCCTGAGCACGCGTGCCACCTTGTCATTCAGGGTCGCCTCGTCGGCGCGTCCGTCGCGCAGCCTCTCGAGGTAGGCGTCGGCGAGGAAATAGCTGTCGTAGGCGTTGGTGCGGCCCATCGTCAGGCCGTCGGTCCAGCTGCCGAACTCCAGGTCCATTCCGCCCGTGATCGCCTCGTCGGTGTCGTGGACTCCGCCCCAGTCGCTGATCACGGCGCCGTCCCAGCCCCATTCGCCTTTAAGTATCTGATTCAGAAGCCGGTCGTTGTGGCAGACGTGGGTGCCGCGGTAGAGGTTGTAGCTGCCCATTATGCTCCAGGAGCCGCCTTCGGTGACGGCCGCCTTGAACGCGGGCAGATAGATTTCATACAGGGCGCGGTCCGACAGGTCGACGTCGGTGGTGTGGCGCCAGGTCTCTTCGTTGTTGAGGCAGAAATGCTTGACGCAGGTGGCCACGCCGTTGGCCTGGACTCCCTGCACATAGGGGACGACCATCCGCGAAGAGAGGTAGGGGTCCTCGCCCATATATTCGAAGTTGCGTCCGTTCAGGGGGGTGCGGTAGATGTTGACGCCGGGTCCCAGCAGGACGTCCTTCTCGCGGAAGCGGGCCTCTTCGCCTATGACCTTGCCGTACAGGGCGGACATTTCGGGGTCCCAGGTGGCGGCGAGGCAGGTCAGGGCGGGGAAGGCGACTATCGAGTCGTTGGTCCATCCGGCCTGGTTCCATTCGTCCCAGAGCACTTCGGCGCGCACGCCGTGGGGGCCGTCGGTGCACCAGAGTTCGGGGATGCCGAGGCGGGGGACTCCGGCTGAGGAGAACTTGGACTGGGCGTGGAGGACCTTGACTTTCTCTTCGAGGGTCATCCTCGAGATGGCGTCCTGCACGCGGGCCTCGAGGTCGGCGGATTCGTCCTGATAGAGGGGGCCCTGGAATTTGGGCTGGCCGCAGCAGGCGCCCAGAAGGAGGGCCGCGGCGGCGATTGCGAATGCGGTATGTTTCATAAGAAGTGGTTTTGGCGTTTCAGTCTTACAAATATCCGATTTTTTCGCTCAATTGCCAAATTATCACTAATTTTGCCTCCCACGCACTGAAACATTTTTACATATGAAGAAATCATCCCTTGTCGCGGCCGCTTTGCTTGCAGCCGCCTGTTCACCCAAGATCGCGTTCGAGGATATTGCAATTGTCCCCGCACCTGTCAGCATCACCGCCGCCGAAGGCTATGCCAAGGTCGACGGCTCCATCTCCGCCCCCGAGGGCGAACTCTCCGAAGTCGCCGCCACCTTCGTCGCCGACGCTTCCAAGGATGGGACCCTGGACTATGCCCTTGCCTGCGGGCAGGACGCTTCGATCGTCCTCGCTCTTGACGAAACCCTCGCTCCCGAAGAGTACACCGTCGCCGTTGCGGAGAAGGTCACCGTTACCGGCGGTTCCCCCGCAGGTGTGTGGTGGGGCCTGCAGACTGTCCGCCAGATCGCCGTCCAGGCCGGAAAATGGTTCCCCTGCCTGACCGTCGAGGACGCCCCCGCGTTCGCATACCGCGCGCTGCATCTGGACTGCTGCCGCCATTTCTTTGACGTCGAGCAGGTCAAGCGCTTCGTCGACGTGCTGAGCGTGGGCAAGTTCAACACCTTCCACTGGCACCTGACCGAAGACCAGGGCTGGAGGGCTGAAATCAAGAAATATCCCGCTCTGACCGAAGTCGGCGCCGTCCGCGCCCAGACCCTCGTGGGCCATCACGGCAGCACCGAATATGACGGAATCGAGTACGGCGGGTTCTACACCCAGGACCAGATGCGCGAGGTGGTCGAGTACGCCGCCGCCCGCGGCATCACCGTCATCCCCGAAGTCGAGATGCCCGGCCATGCGCTCGCCGCCCTCGCCGCATATCCCGAACTGGGCTGCACCGGCGGCCCGTACGCGGTCGAAGGCAACTGGGGCGTGTTCCCCGACATCTTCTGCGTGGGCAAGGACGCCACGATGCAGTTCCTCAAGGACGTGCTGGACGAGATCTGCGAGATCTTCCCCTCCGAATACATCCACATCGGCGGCGACGAGGCTCCCCGCGACCGCTGGATCGAGTGTCCCGACTGCCAGAAACGCATCAAGGACGAGGGCCTGGCAAGCGAGGCTGAACTCCAGAGCTGGCTCGTGCGCGAGATCGAGTCCTATCTGGCTTCCAAGGGCCGCCGCATCATCGGCTGGGACGAGATCCTCGAGGGCGGCGTGACCCCGAGCGCCACCGTGATGAGCTGGCGCGGAGCCGAAGGCGGAAAGGCCGCCGCCGCGCAGGGCAACGACGCCATAATGTGCCCCGGAGGCTACTGCTACCTGGACTGGTACCAGACCGCCGACCCCGAAGCGAACGGCGAGCCGCTGAGCATCGGAGGCCACGACAATCTCGAAATGACCTATTCGTTCAATCCCTTCGAAGGCCTGGACGAGGCGTCAGCCGCCCATATCCTGGGCTGCCAGGGCAACAACTGGTCCGAGTACACCCCCGACATGGACCAGCTGCTGTTCAAGGCCTATCCCAGGGCCACCGCGATCGCCGAGATCGACTGGAATCCGGCAGGCAAGACGGCCTATCCGGAATTCGTAGAACGCGTCCGCAAGGCCGTGCTGCCCCTGTTCGAGGCGAACGGCTGGAACTATGCCGACTACGCTTTCCGCAACCCGGCCGTCGAATAGCAACAAATATTTGAAAATCAGAAATATTTGTCTACCTTTGCACGCTTTTTTGTCGGGCGCGTGCCCGCGAAGCTCAATACATATTGTTTAACTACTAGTTTGTTTTAATCACACACAAATGGGTAAATTTGAAGTAAAGACCGCAAAAGACGGTCAGAACTATTTCAATTTCAAGGCCGAGAGCGGTTCCGTCATCCTCAAGAGCGAGATGTACACCGCCATGAAGTCTTGTGAAAACGGACTCGCTTCCGTCAAGAAGAACGCTCCCCTCGAGGACCGTTACGAGGCCAAGCAGTCCGAAAGCGGCAAATTCTATTTCAATCTCAAGGCCGGCAACCACCAGGTGATCGGCACCAGCGTGATGTTCGCATCCGAGGATGACTGCAAGGCGGCCATCGAGACCCTCAAGGCCGAGGCGGCCGAGGCTGAGGTTGAAGTGATCGAGCCCGAAGCAAAAGCAGAAGCTCCCGTCCAGGAGGCTCCCGTGGCAGAGCCCGTCGCAGAACCTGCGGCCGAGCCCGTCGCCGAGGCCCCCAAGGCGGAGAAAAAAGAAACCAGGAAGGCTGCAATGCTCAACGCTTCCATAGCTCCCGAGGATTTCGACTGGGACGCTTTCGAAGGCGGAGACGTGTACGGCAGCTCCGACAAGGCCGAGATCCAGGCCGCCTACGACCAGACCCTCTCGAAGGTTGTCGAGAACGAGGTTGTCGAAGGCGAAGTCACCGCTGTCAACAAGCGTGAGGTCATCGTCACCATCGGCGGCAAGAGCGAGGGCGTCATCCCCGCTTCCGAATTCCGCTACGATCCCGACATCAAGGAAGGTGACAAGATCGAGGTCTATGTCGAGTCCGCCGAGGACCGCAAGGGCCAGCTCGTGCTGTCTTACCGCAAGGCACGCACCCTCAAATCCTGGGATAGGGTCAACGAGGCGTTCGAGAACGACGAGGTCGTCAAGGGTTACGTCAAGACCCGCACCAAGGGCGGCATGATCGTCGACGTGTTCGGAATCGAGGCGTTCCTGCCCGGCTCCCAGATCGACATCAAGCCCATCCGCGACTACGACGTGTTCGTCAACCAGACCATCGATTTCAAGATCGTCAAGATCAACCAGGAGTTCCACAACGTCGTCGTCTCCCACAAGGCTCTCCTCGAGGCCGAGCAGGAAGCGAAGCGCGCCGAACTCATCGGCAAGCTCGAAAAGGGCCAGGTGCTCGAAGGCGTGGTCAAGAACATCACCAACTACGGCGTGTTCGTCGACCTCGGCGGTGTCGACGGTCTGATCCACATCACCGACCTGAGCTGGGGCCGCGTCAACCACCCCGAAGAAGTCGTCACCCTGGACGAGAAGATCAAGGTCGTCGTCCTCGACTTCAACGAGCAGCAGAAGCGCATCGCCCTGGGTCTGAAGCAGCTCACCCCTCATCCTTGGGACAACCTCAACCCTGACCTCAAGGTCGGCGACAAGGTGTCCGGCAAGGTCATCCTCATCGCAGATTACGGTGCATTCATCGAGATCGAGCCCGGTGTCGAAGGACTTGTCCACGTCAGCGAAATGTCCTGGAGCCCCCGCCTGCACAGCGCGCAGGAGTTCCTCAAGGTCGGTGACGAGGTCGAGGCCCAGATCCTGAGCATTGACCGCGAAGCCCGCAAGATCTCCCTGGGCCTCAAGCAGCTCACCGAGAATCCTTGGGAAAACATCCGCAGCAAATATCCCGTCGGCAGCCAGCACAAGGCCACCGTCCGCAACGTCACCAACTTCGGCGTTTTCGCCGAGCTCGAGGACGGCGTCGAGGGCCTGGTCCACATCAGCGACCTGAGCTGGAACAAGATCAAGCACCCTTCAGAGGTCGTCGCATCCGGTGACGTCATCGACGTCCAGATCCTCGACTTCGACGAGGCCAACCACAAGCTCAGCCTGGGCCACAAGCAGCTCACCACCAATCCTTGGGATGAGATCGAGGCCAAGTTCCCCGTCGGTTCCACCGTCAGCGGCACCGTCGCCTCCACCACCGACAAGGGTGCCAACATCACCCTCGAAGGAGATGCCGAAGGCTTCGCGTTCAACCGCGAGCTCGTCAAGGAAGACGGCAAGCAGGCCGTCAGCGGAGAGACCCTCGAGTTCAAGGTCGTCGAACTCCGCCGCAGCACCCGCCGCATCCTCGTCAGCCACCTGCGCACCTACGCAGAGGTCAAGGAGAAGGCCGCCGCAGCAGAGGCCGAGAGCGCAAAGAAGGCCATCAAGAAGGTCAACACCGCTGTCGAAAAGACCACTCTCGGAGACATCGACGCTCTGGCCGCTCTGAAGGAGAAGCTCGAGAAGGGCGAATAATCCCCCCGATGAATCTCACACTCACCACAATGGGCACGGCTTCGGCCATGCCCATTTCTGATAGGAATCCAAGCGCCCAGA
>R15__coassemble_434_pt1 | contig 40567 bp, 26 predicted proteins | sample R15__metabat2_high_PE_004 | metagenome-assembled genome bin R15
GGAGGAGCGGGGCTCGGAGGGCTCGCGCTCGGGCATGCGGTCCTCGAGCAGGGCGGCGTATTCGCGGCGGTTGCGCCAGATGTCGATCGCCGCGAAGATGGCGGAGCGCATCGAGCGGGGATCGGCCTGGTCGCGGCCGGCCATCTCGAAGGCCGTGCCGTGGTCGGGCGAAGTCCGCACCACGGGAAGGCCTGCGGTGTAGTTGACGCCGTCCTCGAACGACAGCGCCTTGAACGGCGAGAGTCCCTGGTCGTGATACATCGCCAGCGTGGCGTCGAATTTCTCGTAGTGGCCGAGGCCGAAGAAGCCGTCGGGCGAGAAGGGCCCGAAGGCGAGTATGCCTTCCTCGGAGGCCTTTCGTATGGCGGGGATGATGATGTTCTGCTCTTCGGTGCCGAGCAGTCCGCCGTCGCCGCTGTGGGGGTTGAGGCTCAGCACGGCTATGCGGGGATTGTCGATGCGGAAGTCCTTGCGCAGCGATTCGTTCATCAGGCGCAGTTTGCTCAGTATCTTCGCTTCGCTGATCTGGCCCGCGACGTCCTTGAGGGGAATGTGGCCGGTGACGACGCCCAGTTTCAGGCGGCTGCTTATCATGAACATGGTCACGTCCTTCACGCCGAAAGCGTTCTGGATGTATTCGGTGTGGCCGGGGAAGCCGAAGCCTTCGCCTGCCATGGCCTTCTTGTTGATGGGACCGGTCACGAGCACGTCGATGTCGCCCGCCTTGAGGTCGCGCACCGCGGCCTCGAGCGCGGCGATGGCCGCCTTGGCGGATTCGGGAGTGGCCTGGCCCGGCTCGGCGTAGGCGCTGTCGGGCAGCACGTTGACGATGTTGACCCGCTTGGCGTGCGCCTCGCGGGCCGAACTGACGGCGTTGGTGTCCATCTGCTCGATCTCGGGGATGGACTTGCGGTAGAAACTGAAGATCTTGGATGATCCGTACACGACCGGGGTGAACTGGTCGAGAATCCTGGCGTCCGACAGGGCCTTGATTATGACTTCGTAGCCTATTCCGTTGGAGTCGCCCTGGGTTATGCCCACTATGACTTTGTCGTTCTGCATATATCTATAAAGTAAAAAGTTCCAATTCATCTTCGCCCTCGCCGTGAGCCGCATATCCTGTGTCCGGGGGCAGGCCGGGGGCCTTGTACGCCGCCACGGCGAGGGCGTCGCAGCGTTCGTTTTCGGGATGGCCGGCATGGCCCTTCAGCCAGTGGAAGGTCAGGCGGAAGCGCCCGCGCAGTTCGAGGAAGCGCTGCCACAGGTCGGGGTTCTTGACTTTCTTCCATCCCCGTGCGACCCATCTGTCGAGCCAACCCTCGGTCAGGGCCTTGACGACATATTGCGAATCGCTCCACACCTCGACCTCGGCATTCTCCCACCTGATGGCCTCCAGGCCGCGGATGACGGCGAGCAGTTCCATGCGGTTGTTGGTGGTGAGGCTGTAGCCGCCGCTGAGTTCGAGCCGGTGGCCGCCGCAGACGAGCACGGAGCCCCAGCCTCCGGGGCCGGGATTGCCGCTCGATGCGCCGTCCGTGTAAAGATATATCGTCTGCCGTGTTGCCATTCTCGGCAAATTTAACTAAATTTGTGGGATTAACGCCGATTTTTAAGAGGAATATGTCGTCACACGCGTGGAATATGCCGCTCGCGGCGCTGCTGCTCGCAGCGTTGCTGCTCGCCGCCCCGCACGCGGCCCGCGCCCAGTCCCTCGACCTCCAGCTCGCCGAGACCTACTACCAGTACGTGCCTGCCCTCGCCGACCTCGGCCTGGGCCTCGTCGGCGTCAAGAGCGAGAACCCCCTGGGCGACCGCGCGATAGAACTCGCGGTGGCGTACACCACCCAGATCATCCTGGTCAACGCGCTGCTCAAGAACGTCGTGAACGAAGAACGGCCCGACGGCTCGGCCTTCAACTCCTTCCCGTCCGGCCACACGGCGACCGCCTTCACGGGCGCGGAACTGGTGCGGCTCGAGTACGGCTGGGGCTGGGGAGCCGGCGCCTATGCGCTGGCCACCACGGTGGGCGTGATGCGCGTCGTGCATCAGCGCCACCACTGGTGGGACGCCCTCGCCGGCGCCGGCATCGGCATACTTTGCGCCAACGTCGGCCGCTGGAGCCTCAAGCCCATAAAGGGCCTCTTCGGCGCGGGCACACAGGCGGACCTTGCCGTCGCCCCGACCGTCGACCCGTACAGCGGCACCCCCTGCGCCGCGCTCGCATTGAGATTTTAGAAAAGCCGGGAAGCCCGAAGCATAACGAAAGATGATGAAAATGAACATAATAGCCGGTCCCTGCAGCGCCGAGTCCAGAGAACAGGTCCTGGAAACGGCACGAGGGCTGTCGCTCATCGGAGTGAAGGAGTTCCGTGCGGGAGTATGGAAGCCGCGCACGCGCCCGGGCTGCTTCGAAGGCGCCGGAAAACCGGCCCTGGAGTGGCTCCGCGAGGTGCAGGCTGACTTCGGGATGAAGGTCTGTACGGAAGTCGCCCTCCGAAGCCATGCCGAGGCCTGCATCGAGGCGGGCGTGGACAAGGTGTGGATAGGCGCGAGGACAACCTCCAACCCCTTCCTGGTGCAGGAACTCGCCGAAACCCTCGCCGGCACGGGCATCCCTGTGCTCATCAAGAATCCGGTCAACCCCGACCTCGAACTTTGGACGGGCGCCGTCGAGCGCTTCCGCAGGGCGGGCATCGAAGATGTGAGCCTCGTGCACCGCGGATTCTCGACCTTCGAGAAGGTCCGCTACCGCAACACCCCCGACTGGCAGATGGCCCTGCAGATGCGCGCGCGCTTCCCCGAACTGCCCTTCTACTGCGATCCGAGCCATATGGCGGGCCGGCGCGAATACATAAAGGAGATATCCCAGCACGCCCTGGACCTGGGTCTGGACGGCCTGATGGTGGAGTCGCACTGCCGCCCCGAAAAGGCTCTGAGCGATGCCGGGCAGCAGCTCACTCCCGCCGATCTCGGGGCGATGCTGCAGAGCCTCGCCGAGCGTCCGGAGGATGGCGGCGACGAGATTTTCCGTTCCTCGCTCTCCGAGCTTCGCGGCAAGGTGGACGAGGTCGACGGCTCGATCGTGCGCCTGCTGGCGCGCAGGATGGACCTGGTCAGGGAGATCGGCCGCCTGAAGAAGGACGGGGGAGTGTCGGTCATCCAGGCCGGGCGCTGGGAGGAGGTGGCCGCGAAGGCGGTTGCCGAAGCCGGCCGCGACTCGGTGGACGGCGCCTTCATCGCACGCATTTTCAACGACATACACGAAGCTTCCATCGCGGAGCAGAACAAAATTATACAGCAATGATAGCATCAAACAGACAAGAACTCATCCGGTATTGCGAGGACAATGCCGTTGAGGTAGTGAACTTCCGCTACTGCGGTTGGGACGGCAACCTGAAAACCCTCAATTTCGTAATCCGCGACTCCGCCCATCTGGAGGAACTCCTGACGGCCGGCGAGCGCGTCGACGGCTCCAGCCTCTTCCCCTTCATCGAGGCCGGCCGCAGCGACCTCTACGTGATCCCGCGCTACCGCACGGCGTTCCGCAACCCCTTCGAGGAGGTGCCCACGGTGGACGTGCTCTGCGCCTTCTTCGACCGCGACGGCAAGCCCTTCGAGAGCTCGCCCCAGTACATTCTCCACAAGGCCGCGAAGGCTTTCGAGGAGCGCACCGGCCTGCGTATGCAGACGATGGGCGAACTCGAGTACTACGTGGTCGCCGACGCCGAGCCCCTGTATCCCATCCCCGACCAGAAGGGCTACCACGAGAGTTCCCCTTACTGCAAGTTCGCCGACCTGCGCGTGGAGGCGATGCGCCTGATCACCGAGGCCGGATGCAGCGTCAAGTACGGTCACTCCGAGGTAGGCAACTTCACCCTCGACGGCAAGTGCTACGAACAGAACGAGATAGAATTCACCCCCGTCGAAATCGAGGACGCCGCCGACCAGCTCGTCATCGCCAAGTGGATAATGTACAAGCTCGCCTACGAGTACGGCGTCGAACTCACCTTCGCGCCCAAGATCGCCGACGGCAAGGCCGGCTCCGGCCTGCACGTGCATTGCAAGTTCACACGCGACGGCAAGCCCGTGGTGACCGAGAACGGTGAGCTGAGCGACATCGCCAAGAAGGCGATCGCCGGGTTCATGGACGCCGGCACTTCGCTTCCCGCCTGGGGCAACCCCTCGCCCGTGTCGTTCCGCCGCCTGGTTCCCAACCAGGAAGCCCCGACCTCGCTGTGCTGGTCCTATTCGAACCGCTCGGCCCTGGTACGCGTGCCTCTGGGATGGACCGGAAATGTCGACATGGCCGCCGCCGCCAATCCCGGCGAGGCGCCCTGCGGCAAGGATTTCTCGTACAAGCAGACCTTCGAATGGAGGGCTTCCGACGCCACGGCCGACATCTATCTGCTGATGGCCGCCTTGTGCGCCGCCGCCCGCCACGGCCTCGAGATGCCCGACGCTCTGCAGGTGGCCGAGCGCACCTACGTGGGCCTTGGGGTCAACATCCACGCCGCCGCCAACGCCGCCGTCAAGTCCGCGCTCGAGCAGCTGCCCGCCAACTGCGCCGGCGCCGCCGCCGAACTGGACTCTGACAGAGCGATTTACACCTCCTGCGGAGTGTTCTCGGACGCCATCGTCGACTACCAGATCGCGATGCTGAAGGGCTTCTGAAAAGCCTCCTGAGCGCCGAGCGCTATAATATTATATATTATAAATTTGCCCAATCGGGAAATTTGCGTTATATTTGCAAACTTTCCCGATTGGCGCTTTTTGCCGTCGGGCCTGTTAGACAAGAAAACAAAGCAGATATGAAACTGAAGACACTCATCCTTGCGGCCGCAACCCTCGTCGTGATGGCGTCGTGCGGCGTCCCTTCGCAGATATCCTATTTCCAGGATACCGCCCAGAAAGACACCACCCTGACCGTCCCGGTCAGCCAGATCCGCCTCCAGTCCGGCGACAAGATCAGCATCATCGTCAACACCAAGGACACCAAGATCAGCAACCTCTTCAACCTTCCCTATGCCACCCGCTACATCGGCGCCCAGACCGACAACTACCAGTTGACCAGCACCGGTGTCAGCGGCTACACGATCGACGCCGAGGGCAACATCGACTTTCCCGTCGCCGGCAAGATCCAGGTGGCCGGACTCACCCGCGAGCAGGTGGCCTACAAGGTCAAGGAAACCCTCGAGGAGCAGAATCTCGTCAAGGACCCCGTCGTCACCGTCGAGTTCATGAACCTCTCGATCTCGGTGCTCGGAGAAGTGGCCAACGCAGGCCGCTACACCATCGGCCGTGACAAGATCACCATCATCGACGCGATCGCGATGGCCGGTGACCTGACCATCTTCGGCCGCCGCGACAACGTGCGCGTCATCCGCGAGAAGGACGGAGTGCAGCAGAGTTTCCGCGTCAACCTCTGCTCCGCCGAGGAGGTCCTGACCTCCCCCGTCTACTACATCCAGCAGAACGACATCATCTATGTCGAGCCCAACGACGTGCGCGCCCGCCAGTCGACCGTCAACGGCAACAACATCCTGAGCACTTCGTTCTGGATCTCGATCGCATCCCTCCTCGCATCAGTCATCAACATCCTCCTGTAAGAAATGGCAGAACAAATCAACAACACGGCCGCCGCGAAGGCCGCCGAATCCAATTTCAGCATCAAGGAATTCCTGGGCCAGTGCCTTTCGAAGTGGTACCTCTTCGTCATCTCCGTGGCGCTCTGCTGCGGAGTGGCGGTGTTCCATCTGCTCCGCACCCCCAACGTCTATACCCGCAGCACTACCATCCTCATCAAGGAGACCAACACCCGCCGCGGTTCCTCCAACGAACTCGATCAGCTGCTCAGCATGGGCGGAATGAACCAGATGAGCTCCAAGCTCAGCAACGAGATCATCTCGCTGCAGTCCCCGGACCTGATGGCCGAGGTCGTGTCGCGCCTGCGTCTGGACTACAGCTATGCCGTCAAGGGCCGCTTCAAGAACCACGTCGTCTACGGCACCTCCCTTCCCCTGAAGGCCGAACTGCTCGACTGGACCGGCGGCGCCTCGTTCGAGGTCTCGCCCCTCGAGGATTCGACTTTCGCCGTGACGAAGTTCAAGTGGACTGATACCCAGGGCGAGAAGTACAAGAGCGACGAATCTTATGTCATCGCCTGCGGCGACACCCTTCAGACCGTCATCGGAGGGCTTGTGATCAGCACCAACGCCACCTTCCTGGGCGAAGCGAAATGGCCCCTGGTCGTGAGCCACTCCTCCAAGTCCGCCGCCACCCGCGCCTACACCAAGGCCCTGAGCGCCGCGGCAGCCGACATCAAGAACAATTCCGACGTCATCAACCTCACCATCGATGACCAGTGCATCCAGCGGGCCGACGACGTGCTGAGCACGGTCGTGGCCATCTACAACGAGAACTGGGTCCGCGACAACAACAAGATCGCCGTCAGCACCTCGCTGTTCATCGACGACCGCCTCCAGACCATCGAGGCCGACCTGGGCAACGTCGACAGCGACATCTCGGACTACAAGAGCAAGCACGTCATCCCCGACGTGGCCGCGACGACCAACATGTACATCACCCGCACCGCCGAGAACGACCGCCAGCTGCAGGAGATCGACAACGAGCTCTACAACGTCCGCTTCATCCGCAACTACCTGGGCAGCAACTCCGACAACGGGCAGGCCCTGCCCGCCCTGAGTTCCACCTCCAACCAGGCCCTGACCGCCCAGATCACCAACTACAACGCGATGCTGATGGAGCGCAACAACCTCGTGCAGGCCTCCAGCGTGACCAACCCCCTGGTCGTCGACATGGACGCCAACCTCGCCTCGATGCGCTCTTCGATCCTGACCTCGCTCGACAACCAGATCGCCACCCTGCAGGCCCAGGAGTCCAACCTCAAGGTCAAGGAGGCCCAGAACACCAGCAAGCTCGCCGACAACCCCAACCAGGCGAAATACCTGCTCAGCGTCGAGCGCCAGCAGAAGGTCAAGGAGACCCTGTATCTGTTCCTCCTCCAGAAGAGGGAAGAGAACGAACTCTCGCAGGCCTTCACCGCCTACAACACCCGCATCATCACCAACCCCAACGGCGGCCCCAACCCCACTTCTGCCAAGAAGATGCAGATCCTGATGATCGCCTTCCTGCTGGGCCTGTGCATCCCCGCCGCGCTGATCTATCTGCTCGAGGCGATGAACACCAAGCTCCGCGGCCGCAAGGACCTCGAGGGCGTGACGATGCCTTTCCTGGGCGAGATACCCCAGCACTATCACGAAGGCACCAAGAAGAGCATCCTGCCCTGGCGCAAGCCCGAGTCCAAGGACGCCATCCTGGTCCGTCAGGGCGAGCGCGACACCATCAACGAGGCCTTCAGGGTCCTGCGCACCAACCTTGAGTTCATGACCAAGGAGAACCGCAACGCCGTGGTCGCCATAACTTCCTTCAACCCCGGCTCCGGCAAGACCTTCATCGCGATGAACCTCGCCACCGCGCTGGCCATCAAGGGCCGCAAGGTGCTCGTGGTCGACGGTGACCTGCGCCACGCCTCGACCTCCGCCTATGTGGGCCGTCCCAAGAAGGGATTCTCGGACTACCTCGTCGGCGACTGCTCCGACCTCGGCGCCCTGATCTGCCATCCCGACGACTGCCCTCAGCTCGATGTCCTGCCCGTCGGCACCATCCCTCCCAACCCCACCGAACTCATCGGCGACGAGAGGTTCTCGGCCGCGCTGGAATCCCTGAAGTCCCGCTACGACCTCGTCTTCGTGGACTGCCCGCCCATCGACATCGTGGCCGACACCCAGATAATCGAGAGGTGCGTCGACCGCACCATCTTCATCGTCCGCGCCGGCCTGCTGGAGCGCTCGATGGTCAGCGACCTCGAATCCACATACAAGGAAGGCAAATACAAAGCCATGTCCCTGGTGCTCAACGGTACCGAAACCACCGGCAGCCGCTACGGTTATCGCTACGGCTATCGTTACGGCTACCGCTACGGCTATCATTCACACGGATACCACTCCTATGACTATTACGGTTCCAAGAGCGGTTCCCATAAATCAGGCAAATGAGTAAGATTGAATCTGGATTGAGCAGGTACGCCTCGCGCTACCTCGACATCCGTCTCGTGCTCGCGATGGACGTCGTCCTGAGCGTGCTTTCGTCTCTGCTCGTGGTTGCGGTCGCGAAGCTGTTCGCTTCGGAGGCGCTTCCTGTCGGCGGGACATTCATCTCGATGTGGCTGCTGTGTTCGCTGGTCTCCTCGATCCTCGCGTTCTGGCTTCTGCGCACCTACACCATCATCATACGCCACACGACTTTCAAGGACGTCGTCCGCTTCCTGCTTGCAGGAACAATCAAGTTCGTGATGATGCTCGCCGTCGTGGCGCTGACTTTCGGACAGATGTTCCCGGGCTTCTGGGTAATGCTTTTCATGGACGTGTTCGTCACCCTCGTGCTCATCCTGGGCGTGAGGCTCGTGATGATCGCGGCCTATGACCTCTACAAGTCCAATATCCGCGAGATCCAGAAATGCAAGCGCGTGATGGTCTACGGCATCTCCGACAAGTCGCTCGCCACCATCTCCCGGCTTCGCAATTCCCGCCACTACAACATAGTCGGCGCGATCTGCCCCGACAAGGCTGTCGGCAACTCCACCTTCAGCGACAAGAAGGTCTACAGTTTCTCTTCCAAGGAGAGTTTCGAGCGTCTTGTCTCCAAGCATTCGCTAGCCGCAGTGCTCTTCGCCCGCGAGGAGGACGCCAAGCATGAGCAGGACGGGCTCGTCAAATACTGCACTGACCTGGGTGTAGGAGTGCTGATGGTACCCGACATCGGCGAACTCACCGAGGAGCAGGTAGCCCGCGGCCACGTGCGCGAGGTCAAGATCGAAGACCTGCTCGGCCGCGAAGAGATCAAGATCTCGATGGACGAGATCAAGGCCAATTTCGCCGGCAAGACCGTGATGGTGACCGGCGCCGCCGGCTCTATAGGCTCCGAACTCTGCCGCCAGCTCGCCGGCTTCGGCGTGGGCAGGCTCATCCTCTACGACAACGCCGAGACCCCGATGCACAACCTGCGGCTCGAACTCGAGGAGCGCTTCAAGAGCCTCAGCTTCGTCCCCGTGATCGGAGACGTGCGCCTCGAGCGCCGCCTTGACTTCGCCTTCCGCACCTACAGGCCCCAGATAGTCTTCCACGCCGCCGCCTACAAGCATGTCCCCCTGATGGAGGAGAACCCCTGCGAGGCTGTGCTCGTCAACGTCGCCGGTTCGCGCAACGTTGCCGACAAGTGCATCGAATACGGCATCGAGAAGATGGTGATGATATCGACCGACAAGGCCGTCAACCCCACCAACATAATGGGCTGCACCAAGCGCCTGGCCGAAATCTACGTGCAGGCTCTGGGCCTCGCCGTCGAGGCCGGAACGCACGAAGGCACCACCAAGTTCGTCACCACCCGCTTCGGCAACGTGCTGGGCTCCAACGGCTCCGTGATACCCCGCTTCCGCGACCAGATAGCCAAGGGCGGTCCCGTCACCGTGACCCATCCCGACATCACCCGCTTCTTCATGACCATCCCCGAGGCCTGCCGCCTGGTGATGGAAGCGGCCACGATGCCCGTCGAAAACAAGATTTGCGTATTCGACATGGGCGAGTCCGTCAAGATCGACACCCTCGCGCGCCGCATGATCGAACTCTCCGGCTTCACCCCCGACGTCGACATCAAGGTCGAGTACAGCGGCCTTCGTCCGGGCGAGAAACTCTACGAGGAGGTCCTCTCCAACACCGAGAACACCGAGCCCACCTCGCACGACCGCATCCGCGTCGCGCGCGTGCGTTCATATGATTATCAGGAGGCTCTCGTCGCCGCCGAAAGGCTCGAGGAACTCAGCCGCGCCGTCGAGATCCCCACTATGGTCCGCTATATGAAGGAGATCGTGCCTGAATTCATTTCCAAGAACTCCAAGTACGAAATGTATGACAAAAAATAGCGATGAGCCCCGGTGGTTCATAGCATATGTCAAATCCTGTCAGGAGCGTCGCGTCGCCGACGCTCTTGGCAAATTGGGGGTGGAGCATTACCTTCCCCTCAAGCGTGAAGTCCATCAGTGGAGCGACCGCAAGAAGATAGTCGAGACCCTCGTGCTTCCGCATATGATCTTCATCCGCTGCAAGGAGCACGAGCGCGTCCGGATCGCCCGTGATGTCTGGGGCATCACCACTTATATGGCCACCGGCCACCTGGGAGCCTTCCATCCGGCCGTCGTACGCGACGAGGAAATGGAAATCTTCCGCTCGATGGTCGACTACGGCGAGCGCAAGGTGACCATCTCGCTCACTCCAGTGGCCGCAGGAGATTACGTACGCGTGACGAGCGGCCCCTTCGAGGGCATGAAATGCACCCTGGTGTCGGTGGAAGGCACCAAATGCCTCACCGCCGACCTCGGCCTGCTGGGCAGCGCCAAGGTGGAGCTCGAGCGCGACACCGTAGAAAAGATTGAAAGAGAAAACTGAACGATATGTCCGAAGAACTGAGTCTGGTAACCGAACTTGCCATAATCCTTATCGCCGCCGGTGTCTTCACCGTCATCTCCAAGGCTCTCAAGCAGCCCCTGATACTCGGCTACATAGTTGCGGGATTCCTCGTGGGGCCCCACCTGGGGCTGTTCCCCCAGTTCTCGGCCGAGTCGGTGCACCAGTGGTCCGAGATAGGCATCATCTTCCTTCTGTTCAACCTCGGCCTCGAATTCAGTTTCAAGAAACTGCTCAAGGTGGGCAGCAGCGCCATCCTTGCCGCGGGCACCAAGTGCGTGGGTATGTTCGTCGTGGGCATAGTGGCCGGCAAGGCGCTGGGCTGGACCATGATGGAGAGCGTGTTCTTCGGCGGTCTGCTCGGTATGAGCTCGACCACCATAATCATCAAGGCCTATGACGACATGGGCCTCAAGAGCAAGCCATACGCGGGCCTGATCTTCGGCTCGCTGGTCGTCGAGGACCTCATCGCGGTGCTCCTGCTCGTGCTCCTGTCGACCCTCGCAGTGTCCAACTCCTTCGCCGGAGGCGAGATGCTGCTCGGACTCGCCAAACTGGCCTTCTTCATCGTCCTGTGGTTCCTGGTGGGTATTTTCCTCATCCCCACGCTCCTCAAGAAGGCCCGCAAATTCTTCTCGGACGAGATACTGCTGATCGTCAGCATCGGACTCTGTTTCCTGATGGTCGTGCTGGCCAACCTGGTCGGATTCTCCTCCGCCCTGGGCGCCTTCGTGATGGGCTCGATCCTGTCCGAGACCGTCGAAGGAGAGAACATCAACCGCCTCACCGGCAACATCAAGGACCTGTTCGGAGCCATCTTCTTCGTCTCTGTCGGCATGATGCTCGACCCTGCCATCATAGGTCAGTACTGGGGGACCATCCTGGTCGTCACGATAGTCGCCATGGGCGGCATCCTGCTGTTCTCCACCGCCGGAGTGCTGCTTTCCGGCAAGGGCCTGGACATAGCCGTACATGCCGGCTTCAGCCTCGCCCAACTGGGCGAATTCGCTTTCATCATCGCCGGACTGGGCTGCACCCTGGGCGTAATGCGCGACTTCATCTACCCGGTGATCATCGCCGTGTCGGTGATAACCACCTTCACCACGCCCTATATGATCAAGGCGGCCGATCCCGTGATAGTCTTTCTCAGGCGCAAGCTGCCCGCGAAGGTGCTCTCGCTCATCGACCCTCCCGTCGAGACCGCGCAGGCGACTTCCAAGGCCGAACAGAGCGAATGGAAGAATCTGCTCAAGGCCTATCTTCTGCGCCTCGGCCTCTACGGAGTCCTGCTGATCGCGGTCGTGCTGGCTTCAGACCTCTATCTCGAGCCCCTCGCCGAGCGCCTTTTCCAGACCTGGAACCCGACCGTGCGCAGCCTCCTCGTCGTCGCCGTCACCCTGCTGGTGATGTCCCCGCTCCTGTACGGAATGTCCGTGACCGGCGGATCCATCAACCGCCCGGCTTCCAAACTTCTGAAAGAGAAGCGCTCCAACCGCTGGCCCATCCTGTCGCTGATGCTTCTGAGGGTGATGATCGCCGTCGGCTTCGTGCTGGTCGTCATTTCCGGCCATTTCGAACTTGCCGGCTGGGCAGTTCTGCTGGTCATCCTGGCAGGCGCCGCCCTGCTCCTGATCGCCCGATTCTCGACCCGCCGCATCACCCGTCTCGAGAGCACCTTCCTGTCGAACTACAACGAGAAGGACATCGAGGAGCGCCGTTCCGCCCCCGTCACCTCTTCTGTCAAGGAGAAGCTCGCCGCCTACGACGTCCACATAGAGAAGGTCGCCGTGTCGTCCGACTTCGAATTCGCCGGCAAGACCTTGAGGGAAATGCCTTTCAGGCACACTTCCGGCGTCAACATAGTCAAGATTATCCGCGGCTCCCGTAGCATCCTGATACCCGGAGGAAACGAACAGATTTTCCCCGGCGATGAACTGCTAGCCGTGGGCACCGAGGCCCAGATAGAGGCTTTCAAGCAGACTTTCGCCGAGTCCGCCGCCCCTTCCGACGAATCCCAGGAGGAGTTTGTCGTCGAGCGCGTCACCGTCACCCCGGATTCCTACCTCTGCGGCAAGACCCTGCGCGAGGTCGACATGAGGGCGTCCGGCTGTATGGTCATCAGCGTGCTGCGCGCCGATTCCATCAACACCAACCCCAAACCCGACTTCCACTTCAGCCAGTCAGACATCGTCTGGCTGGCCGGAGCGAAATCGGCTGTGGAGTGGTATAAGTAAGGGATCAGTCTTCCATCACCACACTGTCGAGCGGGGTCATCGTCGGGCTGACGAAGACCTTGGAACCCACCGTTGTCTTGGTGTAGCTTGCCGAATTTGCAGGCAGTGAATCGAAGAGCATGAAGGTATAGCCCGTGAAGGTGTAGGTGGGGTAGTCGGGCGAACTCACCCAGGCGACCTCGCCGTCCACCCATCCCAGAAGGAATGCGCCGGTGGCGTAGACATACGAGCTGCCTGTGTACATTGCAAGCTGGGCATAGTTTCCGGCGTACTCGCACACATACTGCGGATCGACCACAAGGCAGTGGCGCGTGGCGTCATACCAGGCCACGACCTGCGGGTCGAAATCGTCGATCGGCGAGGCCAGGCCGCTGATCACGACCCTGTTGTCGTCCATCCTGTTGACGTCGACTCTCCAGTCCATGTCCACCGTCGAGGTGGTGGTGCTGCCGACGCCCGCGCTCATCAGGTAACTGCCCAGGAAGTCCGCCATAGTGACGGTGTCGTCGAAATCCTCGATCCCGGAATTGCTTGATTTGGAGGCGGTGGCGGCATCCTGAATGAGCACCTGCCTCTCGCCGTACTGGTTTTCGAGCAGCACGCCCATTCTGTAGGTCGTGCCGGAGGAGAGGCTGCTGTAGTAGCCCGAGCGTCCCTTGGTGGAGTTGGCCGCAGAGATGAAGGTGTCGCTCATCACGGTGCCCCTGGCTAGGAGCACTTCCTCCAGGGTGCCGCTCTTGAGCCAGGTTGTCCAGGAGGACTCTTTCGCTGTCAGGTAGCGTCCGCTGACCAGATTGTCGGTCTTGAGGTTGTAGTGCAGGCTCGTCGCCGGATCGTGGTCCTCGTTGGACTCCTCGCATTCGAATATGAAGTCACGGACATTCACGCTGTACTTGCTCTCGGGGTCGAAGGTGAAGACGACCGTTGTGGTGTCGCCGTGCTCGCCGGCCTCGTCGAAGCCCACGGCCTTGATGGTGTGGGGACCTTCGCTGAGCTTCCAGGTGTCGGTCGACGCCTCGTAGAAGGTGAGCGAGTCGGTGCGGACGATGTCCTCTCCGGTTCCCTCGAAGAACAGCACGTCGTACTTGCGCGTGTAGGAGTTGGGGGCGAAACTGAGCTTCGCGCCCACGAATCCGGTCGCAAGGGTGTCGACGCCTTCGTACACCACGTCGACCAGCGCCGAACGGTCCTTAGCGCTCTCGAACACTATGGTCTCCACGCCCTTTCCGAAATTGCCGGTCGAACCCTCGCGGTAGTAGATGAGGTTGAAGGAGTAGGTCCTCTCGCCGTCCCAGGTGCAGGGGTAGGAGGAGTAAGTGTAGGCCGTGCTGGTTCCGTTGCAGGGGTAGTCGGAGACCATTATGTACTGGCCGTAGGTCGAGTTGTAGTAGCCGGTGTTCTGCTTTGGCACCACGCAGCTGCCGTCTTCGTTCACGCTCCACATGAAGTAGGTCTCGGAGGTGCCCCAGCCGCTCACGCGGTAGATCACGTCCTCGGACACGGCTTTTTCGACCGGCAGCCCGGTGGACGTGCCGTGCCAGAATGCATTGTAGGTGTAGGTGGCGGTCTGCTGGCGGGATTCGCCGGTCTGCTCGTCGGTGGTCATCAGGGGCTCCCACTCGAGCTCGATCTGGGCGGTGACCTTGACGGCGTCGCTGTACAGGGCGTTCTTGACGCCGTAGTTGCCGGTGGCCTGGTCGCGCCCGACGATGTAGATGTTGGTCGAGTAGGCAGAGCCCTTGGCGCACTGCATCAGGTCGACCAGGATGGGCACGACGGCGCTGTACTTGCCGTCTTCGATGGTCACGCTCTCGGGGAACGAGAAGACCTCGGAGTCGTTGCTCATCTGGCTGAGGAAGATTTCGTGGGTGCCGGATGTGCCTGGACGCACGACCGAGAGTTCGATTATGCCGGATTTCTCGCCTTCGGCGAAGGTCTTCTCGAGCGAAGAGACGCTGAAATGGATCTCCTTGCCGTCATCGGTATTCGGGCGGTAGAGGGTGCCTTCGGCGAGTTTGGAACAGGCGCAGAGGCTTGCGGCGGACGCAAGCAGGATAAACAGTCTTCTCATCATTGGTTCTGGTCCTCCTGATTAATGTTGGGGTTGGAGTCGATTTCCTTCTTGGGGATCATCTGGACCCAGTCCCAGGTGGCGGGGTTGGTGATGTCCACGCCCTTGTTGTTCATACTTGTGATGCAGGTCGAGGAGAATCCGTCCTCGGTCGAGCGGGAGATGCCCTGGCCCAGGCGCTTGACGTCGGCCACGCGCCCGAATTCGCCCCAGAGTTCGATTCTCTTCTGGATGAGTATGTCTTCCAGAAGGCTTCCGCGGTAGGTCGTGGTGGTGGCGCCGAGGGCGGTGCCGGACAGGCCGTCGGCGCTGTAGGAGGGATCGCGGGGTGCCATCACGGTGTTCATCAGCGTGCGGGCCTCATCCTCCATTTCGAGCCTCACGGCGGCTTCGGCCGCGTCGAAATACATCTCTTCAACCCTCATGTAGATGGGGTCGCCGAGCGAGGTCGAAACGTCGGCGAAACTGAATTTGCTCGACAGGTAGGGGGATTCCTCGTTGTCGGGGTCCCACCATTTGCGGCGGCAGTCGTTCGCCCCTATCTTGTTGTAGAGGTTCTTGGAGATCAGCTTCGGGGCGGACTTGGCGTAGGCGCCGTTGGCGTTGTCCATATGGCCGAAGAAACTCGCGTAGGCCGAGGCCTGCTCGGTGTTGTTCACGCCGGCGCCCCAGATCACGTTCGGGAGGTCTATCGAGTTCATCCCGCTCATCAGGTCGCTCTCGCTTCCGACGGTGTATCCGCCTTCGTCGATGACCCTGCGGGCGGCGTCATAGGCGTCCTGCCACTCGTTCGCGGCCAGGCAGACGCGGGCTTTCAGCGCGAGGGCGGCATAGAGCCCGAAGTGGGACTTGTTGCCCTTGTTGAGCTGGCTCTCCTGACCCTGCTCGAGCAGTTCGATTCCCTTGTCGAGGTCTTCGAATATGCGGTCATAGACTTCGCGGATGGTGGAGCGGGGATTGCCGGAAGTCTCGATGGTGGTGCCGGTGGTGTAGATGGGCACGCACTTCTCGTCCCAGCGCACGACCTCGTCGCCTCTCTCGCCCGAGGTGTAGGAGCGGGTGGCGATGGGGGAGCGCGAGAACCAGACCGAGAGGTTGTAGTAGCACAGGGCCCTCACGGCATAGGCCTGGCCCACGACGTAGGCCACGTCCTCGGGGCTGCCTTCCATCGTCTGTTCGTAGTCGATGATGTTGTTGACGTTGTTGATCCAATTGTAGTTGGCGAACCACACGTCGTAGGCGCGGTAGCTCGACGAGGTGTAGTTGGCCTTGACGGTGTAGCAGTGGTCGGCCCAGAACCAGCCGTTGCCGCGGGCCTGCATGATGAAGTCGTCGCCCATCGCTTCCATCGCGATGTTGTGGGCGCCGATGCCGAAGGCCATATGGGTGTTGCCGGTGGTGGACCAGCCGGCGGTCCACATCGAGCGGTAGATGCCGTTCATCGAACTGATGGCGGTGCTGGCGCTCGACAGCAGCGCGTCGCCGCTGCCGGAACTGGTGGGGGAGAAGTCGAGGTATTCGTCGCCGCAGCCGCACAGGGCCAGCAGAGACAGGGTCGCGATCAAAAGATTTTTCTTCATATTCCCGTCCTCCTAGAAATTAAGTTCGAGGCCTGCCGAGATCACGCGCGTGGGCGCGTAACTGTAGGAGGTGCCTCCGGTGAAGTTATACTGCGGGTCCATTCCGTCCAGATGGCTGAGCATCAGGATGTTGTCGAGCGTGAGGAAGAGCCTCAGCGAGGAAATCTGAGCCTTCTCCGTCCATTTCTTGGGGAAGGTGTAGCCCAGGGTGACGTTCTTGATGGCGAAGTAGGACGCGTCGATGAGGAAGTCGTTGGTCGAAGCGTACGATGCGCCGATCTCGACTCTCGGCACGTCGGTCACGTCGCCGGGTTTCTGCCAGCGGCGCAGGATGTTGCTGTGCCAGTTCTTGCCGGCGCTCGACATGTGCATCGAGCCCGCATAGAGCGAGTCGTAGACCTTTCCGCCCAGCGAGTAGACCGTCATCACCGACAGGTCTATGTTCTTGAAGATGGTGAAGCTGGTGCCGATGGAGCCGTAGATGTCGGGCTCGCGCGAGCCGAAATAGTACTTGCTCATGTTGGCCAGCGTGACGTTGCTGGTGACGTATTCGTCGCACACGGCGTACACGCTCTCGCCGTCCTCGTTGATGGTCTGGGTGTAGTAGCTGTAATAGAGCTGCGAACCCGTCGCGGCGTCGACACCTGCGGACTTGGGCATATAGAAGGTGTAGATGGGCTTGCCCACTTCGATGACCGTGTTGCCGGAAGTGATGGCGTCCTGGTCGGTGGTCAGCGAGAGCACCTCGTTGCGGTTGAACGCTCCCATCAGGGTGAGGTCCCAGGTGAAGTTCTCGTTGTCGATGAGCACTCCCCTCGTCGAGAACTCGACGCCCTGGTTGCGCATCGAGCCCACGTTGGCGTCGTAGCCGGTGAAGCCGGTCGAGAGGGCCAGGGGGCTGGTCAGCAGCATGTCGGTGGTGACCCTGTTGTAGTACTCGGCGGCCAGGGTGAAGCGGCCCTTGAGGAAGGAGGCGTCGAAGCCGGTGTTGAGGTTGGCGTTCTTCTCCCAGGTGACCGACTTGTTCTCGAGCTTGGTGGCGAACGCGCCGGCCTCGGCCGAATTGGCCCAGGTGTAGTTGTACAGGCCCTGCCAGGCGTAGTACGAGCCGATGTCGTCGTTGCCCTGCACGCCGTACGAGATCTTGTAGGTCAGGTTGCTGAGCCATCCCTTGGAGCCGCGCATGAAGGGCTCTTCGCTGACCCTCCACGATGCGCCGACCGACCAGAAGTTGCCCCAGCGGTTGTCTTTGTAGAACCTCGACGACGCGTCCGTGCGCCAGCTGGCGTCCAGATAGTAGCGGTCCTTGTAGCCGAGGTTCACCCTCGACAGCCAGGACTCGATCGCGTAGTTGTTGGAGTAAGAGGAGTTGTCGGAGGTGGTGACGGCGGGCGAGAGTTCGTCCACACCGTCCACTATGCCCGTCTTCTCGCCGTAGGCGTAGTTGTATTTGTAGCGGTAGTACTCGTGGCCGGCGAGCAGGCTGACCGACAGGTCGTTGAACTTGCGGTCGTAGCTCAGCAGTTCGTTGAGGGTGTAGCTGAAGGTGCGGGTCTGGTTCTTGCCGATGCGGCCGCCCTGCGCCTTGGCGTTGCCGTGGAACTTGTCGTAGACGATGGTGCGGCCGTAGTCGCTGAAGTCCATGCCGTAGTTGACGGTGAATTTCAGGCCGTACAGGGCGGCGTCCTTGTTCACGGTGCCCAGCACGGCGTTTGTGCGGGCCGACAGGGCGTTGCGGGAGTAGTAGGCCTTGTTGTTGTAGAGCTCGGCCTTGGAGTTGAATCCCTGGGCGTTCGGGCGGTTTGCGTAACCGTTGTCGTCCTCGTCGCCGTATTCGTACTGCAGACCGCCTTCGGCGTCAAGCACGTTGTTACCTTCCATATCCTTGAGATAGACGGGGTAGACGGGGGCCATGAACTGGGCGGTGTACCACACGTTCGAGGTCGACGATCCGCTGAAGCTCTGGTAGTCCGAGTCGGAGTGGGTGAAGTTGGCGTTGATGCCCAGCTTGAACCAGTCCGTGGCCTGGGAGTCCGCGTTTACGCGGCCCGTGTAGCGGGTGAAGTCGGTGTTCTGGAGAGTTCCCTTCTCGTTGTAGTAGCCGAGCGACATCATGTAGTGGCTCTTGGCCGTGCCTCCGCGCACCGACATCACGTGCTCGGTGCGGGCGGCGTATTTCTGCTCGATCTCGTCCATCCAGTTCTCGCTCCACGCCGCCTTGGCGTCGGAGCGTATCTTTCCGGTCGTCGGGTCTATCAGGTCGGACCAGGAGTAGTTCTTGTAGGGATTGTAGTATTCGGGGTTCTTGAGGCCGCCGATCTGCTCGCCCAGGTGGGAGGAGGCGTAGGCCGAAGCGGCTTCGTAGTCCATTCCCGTGCCGTACTGGGCGCCGTTGCGCAGGGCCTCGTAGGTCATCTCGACGTATTCGTCCATGCTGAGCAGGTCGTAGCGCTTCATCGCCCTGGACGCCACTCCGGCGTTGGCCTTGTAGGTCACCTTGACCGAATCGTTGGTGCCCTTCTTGGTCGTGATGACGATGACGCCGTTGGCTCCGCGGGCGCCGTACAGGGCTCCCGCCGAGGCGTCCTTGAGCACGGTCATGCTCTCGACGTCCGAGGGGTTGATCGAGCTCAGGGCTCCGTCGTAGGGCACTCCGTCGACCACGTACAGGGGGGTCGAGGAGGCGTTGACCGAACCTATGCCGCGGACCACTATCGAGGCGCCTTCGCCGGGCTGTCCGCCGCCGGACGAGACCATCACGCCGGGCACCGTGCCCTCGAAGGATTTCGAGAGGTTGCCCACCGTGCGCTTCTCGAGGTCGCCGCCCTTGACCACCGCCGCCGAACCCGTGAAGGATTCCTTCTTGGCGGTGCCGTAGGCGACCACGATGACATCGTCCAGGGTCTCGGAATCGTCGGTCATCGTTATGTTGATCACCGTCCGTCCGTTCACCTTGACGCTGACGTCTTTCATTCCTATTGACTGATAGCAGAGCGTGCCGTCGGAAGGGACGTTCCCGAGCACGTAATTGCCGTCCAGGTCGGTTATGCAGCCGCGGGTGGTGCCTTCGACGAAGACTCCCACGCCCATCAGCGGCTCGCCGGCGATGTCGGTGACCTTTCCGCTCACCGTCACTTCCTGGGCGTGCAGCGCGCAGGCCGCAAAAATCAAAATTATTGTACTGAGTATCTTTTTCATATTCAGTTGGACTTTGTGGTGGTGGTAGTGTGACGCCAGGTCGTGTCGCCAAGCGAATTGGTGACGCTCGCTATGATGATGTACTGGGTCTCTGCGGTCAGGCCGGTGGGGCTGAGCAGGCAGTAGCCGTTTTCGCACAGGCTGCTGATCTGGTCGGCGTCCATCGCCGTGCCGCTCTGTTCGAGCAGGGTGCCGTACTGGCTTCTGGCCCAGGTGCCGGACACCTCGCTGTAGGGGGCGATGTAGTATGAGCCCGCCACGGCGTCCTGCCCTTCGAGGATCTTGACCTTGAGGTTGAAGGTGTCGGAGCCCTTGCTGGTGAGGGCGTACGAGATCCAGTTGTTTTCGGCAGTGGTGGAGCGTGTCGTGATCGAATTGACCGCGAGTATCTGCTCTCCGGCCGAGTTGGTGGCCAGGGCGATGACGGTGTAGCTCGTTCCAGCGAGCCTGCCGCTGTAGCCGGCGGTGTAGCCGGCCGAGGAGTTGATCTTCTCGAGGGCGGTCTCGGAGGCTTCGGAGCCGCTTTCCTCGCACTTGGAAATCAGCTGGTTGACCACGTCCTGGGTCATTTCTTCGCCGTAAGACTTCACGAACTTGACGGTGGTGTAGAGCAGGTACCTGAGGCTGACGACGTCGGTGCCGATGCGCTTGAAGTATACGTAGCTGGTCGGATCGGATGTCCCCAGCATCACCGTCTGGCTGAACCAGTCGCCCTCGCTCTTGTATTCGGGGCCGTCGGAGTCCAGGTCGGCGGGGGTGGTGAGTTCCTTGCGCAGGAGCTCCGTGGTGACGTTCCCGCCCAGATCGAAGCCCACCAGGGCGATGCTGTAGCTGAGGCTCGCGTAGGCAGGGCAGACGATGTTTGCCGAGCCGGACTTCAGCACTGCGCTCCAGGCTTCCTGCTCGTCCTTGCCGGCGGCGACCTGCTCGTCCGCAAGGGCCTTGACCTCGGCCTTCAGAGCATCCAGGTAGGCTTCCTCGCTTTCGTAGGAGTTGTATTCGAGCAGCGGGATCACGTCGTACCAGTAGTACTGGCCGGAACTGGCGAACACGTTGAACGAGATGGCGTCGGATGTGGCGCTGAAGCTGCTGGAAAGCAGGGTGGCGGAGCCGTCGTTGACAGGTGTGAAGCTTATCTCGGCCCAGTCGGAGATGTTGTAAGAGACCTCGTCTGCGGGGATCGAGCGCACCTTGAGGGTGTATCCGCGTCCCTCCAGCAGCCCCGAGAAGGTGACGAAGGTCTTGGTCGTCGTGCCGGATTCGCCGTTCGAGAGTTCCCACTCGTAGCGGTCGGCCAGGGGCACGACGCTCCACGATATGACGCTGATGCTCGAATAAGTGCTTCCGGCGGTCAGGTTGGGGGCGTCGAGGGTGGTGATCTCGTTGGTCACGACGTTGACGCTGACGTACGGTGACGGCAGCCTGCCGCTTTCCACGCGGGGGTTCGCCTTGATCTTGAGAATGTGCTCGGTGTCGACCTCCAGGCCGGTGAATATCAGGACGGTGTCCCTGGTGACGGCGGGCTCGTCCTCGTCAAACACATACTCATACTCGAGTGCGTCGGTGACCATCCGCCAGTTGGCGGTGAATCCGTCGGTCCTGACGTCGATGATGCGCACTCCGGGGGCGTCGATGGTGCTGCCTTCGCCCTGGTCTTCGGGGACCGCGATGGTGGGACCGAGCTCGACCTCGGCGCAGGCGGCAAGGGCGCCCAGAGAAATCAGAAATAATGTCAGTTTCTTCATAAGCGCTTAATTTACAGTTACTTTCATATCTTTTCCGATGGCTTTGGCATCGGACACCGTGATCTTTGTCTCGCCCTTCTTCAGGCCCTTCAGCGTCAGCACTCCGCGGCTGATCGACGCGCTGACGACCGAGTCGTCATAGACGGTGCAGTTGAAGGAATGCGTGCTGATGAAGTAGCCGGAAAGGTCGATCGTCTGCTCGCCGCCCACGGCGAGGGTGACGTCGGGCAGGGCGACGTCCAGCATCTTGACCGCGCGAAGCAGGTTGTAGGTGTCGAGCGCGCCGATGCCCATCTTGCCGTAGTACTGCTCGTCGCAGTACTGGTTGACGTCCTTGGACGAACTGATCAGGGCGTTCTTGAGCATGACGGGCGTCAGGCCCTGATTATGTTCCTCACCCCAGTAATAACTGACCGCGAGCGCGAGGGCGCCGCTGACGTGGGGACAGGCCATCGAGGTGCCCTGCTTGTAGCCGTAGGCGGATGAACCCGCCTCGTCGTCGGCTATGTTCAGCGAATATATCTGGCCGTAGGCAGAGTTGTCGGAAGCGTTTCCGCCCGGGGCCGAGACGGTGACCCAGGTGGCGTAATTGGTGTACGATGCGGGGGTGCCCCTCATTCCGGTGGCCGCGACGGCGATGACGTTGGGGTCGCAGGAAGGGTAGTGCAGCAGGTCCGCGGTGGCGTCGTTGCCGGCCGAGCAGACCACTATGCCGCCCGCCATCGGACCCGTCTGGGTTCCGTCGGCGCCGATTCCCGCATATTTCACGAAATACTTGACGGCGTCGGTGTAGGCGGAGTAGATGCCGAACTTCCAGGTCTCGAGCGAGATGCTGCCGGTGTCGTAGCCCCAGCTGTTGGAACTGATCACGGCGCCGTTGTCGGCGGCGTATTTCATCGCGCGGATCTTGCCGGAAGTGCCGGCTCCGGCGGCTCCGGACTCGCTCGCGCCCAGCATCTGCAGGCTCATTATCCGCACTCCGTCGCCCTTGCCCGAGCCGCCCGCGATGCCGCACACGCCTATGCCGTTGTTGTTGACGGCCGAGATGGTGCCTGCGATGTGGGTGCCGTGGGACTTTGCGTTCGAGAAGGTGATTTCAGAGGTGTTGTCGACGAAGTTCCAGCCGTAGATGTCGTCCACGTAGCCGTTGCCGTCGTCATCGAGCAGGTTGCCGGGGATTTCGCCCTCGTTGACCCACATGTTGGCGGCCAGGTCCTCGTGGTCGTACTTGACGCCCTGGTCGAAGACGCCCACGATGACGTCCCGGTTGCCTGTGCAGAGCTCCCAGGCGCGATAGACGTTGCAGTCGGCGCCCGCCACGGTGGAGATGTTGGCCACGATGCCGGTGTTGTTGAAGTCCCACTGGCGCATCTGGTTGACGTAGGGGTCGTTGAAGGGTGAGACGGCGGCGACGCTGCCCTTGGTGTCGAATGCAGGGGCGTCAGGGCAGTCTTCGTAGTCCGAGGTGAGGGGCAGCGAGCATTCGATGACCTCGATGCCTTCCACGCTCTCGAGCCTTGCGGCCATTTCGGCGGGCTCCATTTCTCCGTCATATTTCACCATGTACCAACGGTCGAGCCCTTCGGCCCGGGTCCTCTCTTCGAAGCGCGGGTCGGGGGTGAACAGCCGCTCGAAGGTGACGGTGCCGGCTTCTTCCAGCACGTCCTGCATCTGCTCGGGCAGCGAGCCCATCTCGACGGCGGAGGCGCCGCTGTCGGAGGCTTTTGTCATCGCCTTGGTGGCGGTTGAGGTGAACTTGACGAGCATCTCGCCCGTGATCGCAGTGGGGCATGACGCCCCGAGCACGACGGGACCCGAGTCCCGGGTGCTCTTGTCGATTGTGGGGTTCTGTGCCGTGCAGGCGACCAGCGCGAGCGCCAGGATGCCTGCCGCGGCTTCATGGATTCTATTCATTTGTGTTTTCAACTATTTTTTCGCAGCGTATCAGGTATGCGTTCGCACGTTTGGCCGTGCTCTGGCCGGTGATTTTGGATGAACTGAAGACGAATGTGCGTCCGTAATGGTCGCCTGTAGTCATCTTCGCGGTGTCGTTGTTCCAGTAGAATCCTCCTGAATAGCCCGAGCCCGTATTGTTATAATAGGTGCCCATATGGAACCAGATCGCATCTTCTGAGTCTTTCACCACAGAGAATGGATAGCCCTTTTCGGTGGCGGAGTAGCTTCCGGCGTTGCCGGCGAAGTCGCAGGCGCCCCAGAAGGAGTCGGTGCCCTTGCCGTAAGGGATCTTGTAGCCGGCGGGACAGGGGTCATAGGCGGTCTTGGTGTCGTCCCAGAGGGTGTCGTCTCCGGTCCAGTGCCAGTCGCCGGCATAGGCGGAGCCCTCTGCGGAAACGATGAACGCCGTGGGGTTCAGGGTCACGTATTCGAGCGTGCCGGTTTCGGCTGAAGAGGTTACGCTGTTGGATGAAGGATTATAAGCGGGATCTTTGCGGCCCCATTGGTATGCCCGTCCGCCTGCCTCGCTTATGGCTGAGGTCATGTCCGCGCTGCAGGTCGCTGTTGCGCCCAGGTTGCGGTCCATGATGATCGTCCCGTCACTGAGCTCGATGTCCTGCGGGGTGTCGGTGATCCAGATCAGCCAGGACCAGAGGGTGACTCCGTAAGCGTCCCTGAGGGCGTATCCGAGGCAGCCCTCGTTGTCGGAGCCCGCGGTGAATTTCACGTAGGCGGCGTAGGCTATCGAGCAGGTAGGCTTGCTGCCGCTGACGGCGCTGTACAACGATATGTTGGCGACCTTGGCGAAGTGGCCCAGAAGTTCGCCGGTTGCGGGCTGCAGGGGATAGGCGTAGACTACGTCGCCGGGAGCGGCGACGATGGTGTTTGCCAGGTCGCTGCGCTTGATGGTGGGCGAGACCGCGAATGCAGGCATCTCCCTGATCACGGAGCGCTTGATGGTGTTGTCCTTGGTCGTGCGCTTCACTGCGTAGATCGGATCGTCGTTGGCGTTCATCAGCGAGATCGTGAATCCGCCGGCGAGCGCGCCCGCAGGGAGCACGGCGTAGACCTTGGTCGGGGCCGACTCGTCCTGGCTGACTGTCACGGCGTTGTCGAAGGTCAGGGTTATGACCTTGACGGTGTCGCTTGTGAACTTGAGCGAGGGGATGCCGTCTTCGTCGATACTGAGATCGGCTTTGCCTGCGAGGGGTTCGGTCGCGGCGATCTGGACCTGCTTGATTGAGCGGGCCGAAGATGCGGTGAGGTCGATCTCCAGCACTCCCATCACGTTCAGGAAGTGCAGGCTCCCGTCGCCCTTGGCGACCGACAGGTTGGCTCCGTCGGGGAAGGAGTTTTCGGTGAATGTCTGGACCGCGGGGACGGTCACGGGAATCGTGCAGGCCGCGGGGTCATAGACCGCGTTCTCGTCGACGTATGATGCGGGATAGACTCCCACGAAAGAGGATGCCCCGATCTCGTCGCCCTCGAATTCGCCGTGAGTCGTGCCGGCGCCGTAGGTGAGGGTGTAGGTGGTGGCGGAGCCGCCTTCGGCGCTGAACAGCGCGATCTCGTCGCCTTCGCTCCAAAGGACGGAGTCATCGGATCCCAGGGTGGACTTGACGGGGGTCGAGGGCTGCTCGGTGGTGGCGCTGACCGTCACCTTCGCCTTGACGGGAGCGGGGGCGGGAGTTTCGATTTCCTTGGTGCAGGATACTGCCGCCGCTGCGGCCGCAACCATAATCAATATAGTCTTTTTCATTGTTCTGTCCTCCATATTACCATTCACCGTCTTCTCTCTCGTAATCTTCGCCGTCGTGCGAGGTCGCGTCGTCGGTCGTCACTTCGACCTTGGCCCATTCGCCGGTGACATAGGTCTCGCTGCCTTCGGCGGGGTTGGCGCACACATAGACCTCGTAGGAGGTCGCGGCGTCGAGTTTGTCGAAGGCGAGGGAAAGTTCCGTCGTCTTGCTGACTTCTCCGCCGACCCCCAGCTTCCAGGAGTAGTCCACGGCATTCTCGACCGCGGCCCAGGCGATGCTGAAACTGTGGGCGTCCTTGGCGGTGACGCTCGCCTGCGGGGTGCCGAGGGCGGTCTTGTTGCTGGTCTGGACGGTTATTTCGGCCCAGGCGCTCTCGGTGTAGCTCGCCGCACCTTCCGCCGAAGGGACAGCCTTGACCTTGAAGCTGTACTGCGTGCCGACCGTGAGTCCGCTGAAGTCGGCGGCTGTGAGGGCTGTTTCGACGCTGTCGCCGCCGTTGAACACGTAGACATATGACGCCGCGTTCTCGACTGCGCTCCAGCTTACCGACAGGCTGTTGGAAGATTCTGCGGTCTGGGCGGGCGCGGGGGCTGAAAGCGCGGTCTTCGCCGCGGTCGTGAACTTCAGCTCGGCCCAGGCGCTCGAGGCGTAGGTCTGCTGGTCCGATGCGGGGTTGGCGCATACATAGACGCTGTACTCCGTGGCCGCCTCGAGTCCGCTCACGCTTGCCTTGAGAGAGGCGGTGGAGGTTTCGGTCCCGTTTTCGCCGAGTTTCCAGGTGTAGCTTTCCGCGTTTTCGACGGCGGTCCACTTGAAGGTGGCTCCGGTGCAGGTCACGCTCTCCGTCTCGGGGGCGGGGGAGTCGAGCACGGTGTAGCCGTTCGTCCACACGCTGATCTGGGCCCAGGCGCTCTCGGTATGGGCCACGAGGGCCTCTTCGGTGGGGATTGCGCGCAGTTTGAAGCTGTGCTCGGTGCCGACGGAAAGGTCGGTGAAGCTTGCCGTCAGGCTTTCGGTCTCGACGGTTTCGCCGTCGTTGAATATATATTCATAAGAAGCGGCGTTTTCGATTTCCTCCCAACTGATCGAGAAACTTGTGGTCGTCACCTCGGACGCGACGGGCGCCGGAGTGGCCAGGGGCTCGCGTGCGGCGGTCTTGAAGCTGACCTCCTCCGACAGGTCAGAGGCGAGATAAGCTGTGCTCGAGGATTCGGGCACGGCCTTCATCCGTATCGTGAACCGGGTGTCGGACTGCAGCCCGGTCAGCGTGCGCGAGGTGCCGATCGCCTTGTAGGGGTTGGGGTCATCGCCGAGATAGATTTCATAGCTGAGCGCGTTTTCGATTTTCTGCCAGGTGAGGGTGGCGGAATTGACGGTCACGTCGCTGACAGTCGGAACCGGGGCCGCGAGTTTCACGGCCACGGGGTCGGGCTGCTCCGTGGGCTGCTGCTTGCCGCAGCCCGCCGCGAGCAGCGCCGCCGCGGCCGCCGTGATGCATAATTTCAGTAGTTTCATATCGCTTTGTTGTCCATGTTCATCAAAGAACCTACAAGATAGTGAATATTATGCAAGAAAGCAAATAAAAAGCTGGCGGGCGGCAGTGAATGCCGCCCGCCAGCCTTATATGGGGCGAATGTTATCCGGGAGTTCTAGATGCGCTTCAGGATTGCTTCGGTGGCAGCCTCGTAGCCGGGCTTGCGCAGCAGGGCGAACATGTTTTTCTTGTAGGCCTCGACGCCGGGCTGGTTGAAGGGGTTGATGCCCAGCACGTAAGCCGAGATGCCGCAGGCGAACTCGAAGAAATAGAAGATAGCGCCCATCCAGTACTCGTTGATGCGCTCGATGCTGACCTCCATCTGGGGCACTCCGCCGTCGATGTGGGCGACCTTGACGCCCAGCTGGGCCATCGCGTTGCAGTGGTCCACGTGCTGGCCGGCGAGGTAGTTCAGGCAGTCGAGGTTCTGCTCGTCCGAGCCGATGACGACGCTGCGGTTAGCGTTCTCGACGTTGATGACGGTCTCGAACATTATGCGGGCGCCCTCCTGGATGAACTGGCCCATGGAGTGGAGGTCGGCGGTGTTGGTGACGCTGGCGGGGTAGATGCCCTTGCCTTCCTTGCCCTCGGACTCACCGTAGAGCTGCTTCCACCATTCGGCCAGGTAGGTGAGCTTGGGATTGTAGACGACGAAAATCTCGACGGCCTTCTGATAGTTCGAATACAAGAGGTTGCGCATAGCGGCGTACTGGACGGCGGCGTTGCTCTCGCTGCGCTCCTGCAGGGTCTCGCGCTCGTCGCCGGCACCCTTGAGCATGGCGCGGATGTCGAAACCGGCCACGCAGATGGGCAGCAGGCCGACCGGGGTGAGGACGCTGTAGCGGCCGCCGACATTGTCGGGAACGACGAAAGAGCGGTAGCCTTCCTGGGTCGAGAGGGTCTTGAGGGCGCCGCGGGCGGCGTCGGTGATTGCGACGATGCGCACCGAGGCCTCGGCCTTGCCGTAGGTCTGCTCGACGTACTCCTTGAAGATGCGGAACGCGACGGCGGGCTCGGTGGTGGTGCCGGACTTGGAGATGACGATGACGGCGGTGTTGCGCACCTTTGCAAGGTCCATCAACTCGGCAAGATATTCCTCGCTGAGGTTGTTGCCGGCGAACACGACCTGAGGGGCGCCTTCGGGACGCACGAAAGAGTGGCTCAGCGCCTCGATGGCGCAGCGGGCGCCGAGGTAGGAGCCGCCGATGCCGATGGTGATGACGAGGTCAACGCCGAGGGCTTTCCAGGAGTCGCGCACTGCCTCCATGTCGGAGATCATCTTCTCGTCCACGTCCAGGGGGAGGGTCTTCCAACCGAGGAAGTCGTTGCCCGCTCCGTTTTCGTTCTGAAGGGTGTCGAAGGCCTCGAGGGCCTTGCCCAGATATTCAGCATACTCTGCATCTTTGACAAAGGTGTTGCAGCCACCTGCGTTGATCTTGATCATAATACTAATTTTACTAACAACCTGCAAATATAGCAATTATTTGGAACATGAGAGTCTGTTCCAATATGAAAAAACAGAGACGCTTACCGCCCAACAGATTCATTAGTGATTTTACGCCCGTGGCACCTAAGTGCTTGAATATTAATTAATTATCCAAAGTGCCTCCGATTTTCGAGCAGGCACTTTGCTTAAAGTATTGCTAATCAGTAAGTTAAGTGTCACGCAAATAATCCGTAAACGCAATGGGCCGAGTCCTCCGGGAGCCAAACGGCCACGGAAACCGCCACCGGCGTGGCCGTTTGGCTGTTGAGAGTCATTCGGCCACGGAAACCGCCTCCGGCGTGGCCGTTTGGCTGTTGAGAGGCGTTTCGGCCACGGAAACCGCCTTTGGCGTGGCCGTTTGGCTGTTGAGAGGCGATCCGGCCACGGAAACCGCCTTTGGCGTGGCCGTTTGGGTCCCGGAGCGTGATTATTTCACTTCCATCAACTCTTTCCAGGAGGTGGAATACAGGGGGGAGCAGTGGTCGCGGCGGATGCCGTCGGCGTAGTGGCCCGCGCGCTGGGTGGCGAGGCGGAGCATGTTGCTGCCGGGCGTGTTGAAGCGGTCCATCAGGGACGAGACGGTGTCCTGCCGCTCCAGCAGGTCGCGCTCGGAGTCCGTAAGAAACAGCGACCCCTGCACGGAATCGTCGGCCTGGGTGCCGTCCACGACGACCCCGGCGCGCTTGAAGCCGTAGCCGGGCCGCCATATCCGGTCCAGGCAGCGCAGGGCGGCGCCCACGAGCTGCTGGGTGCTGCTTGCGGGCGGGTCAAGGGTCATTTCGGCGTAGGGGCAGTACTGCGGCAGGTCGGGTCGGAAGCGGTTGGTGTGGGCAAATACTCCGACCGTCGAGGCGACGGAGTGCTCGCCGCGCAGCTTCTGGGCGCAGATGCCCGCGAAATCGGAGATGCGCTGCGAAAGTTCACCCTTGTCGGATATCAGGTCGGCGAACGAGCGCGATGTGCAGATGCTCTGCCTGCGGCTCTGGGTCTCGACCGGAATCACGTCCTCACCTTGCAACTCCTGCCAGGTGCGCACGCCGGTCACTCCCATATGTCTGCTGACCCACTCCCGCGGCCTCTGCACGAGGTCCAGGGCCGTGCCGACGCCCATCGACAGCAGTTTCGGGGCGCCCCGCCAGCCCACTCCCCACACGTCGTCTATCGGGGTGAGCGACAGCGCCTTCTCGCGCTTGGCGTCGGTGTCGATTATGCACACCCCCCGGTAGCCGGGATAGCGCTTTGCGAAGTGGTTCGCGATCTTGCCCAGGGTCTTGGACGAGGCTATGCCGATGCTCACGGGGATGCCCGTCCACCTGCGGATTTGCCGCACCAGGCCCGTGCACAGGGGACGGTACTGCGCGGGGTCCACTCCGTCCAGCAGGATGAACGCCTCGTCGATCGAATAGACGTGCACGGGCAGGCCGGTGGCGCGCAGCAGGTTCATCACCCGCGCCGACAGGTCGCCGTACAAAGTATAGTTGGACGAGCGTACCTCGACCCTGCCGCTCTCGACCATCCCCTTCATCTGGAAATAGGGGGTTCCCATCTTGATTCCGAGGGCCTTGGCCTCGTTCGAACGGGCCACCACGCAGCCGTCGTTGTTGCTCAGCACCACGACGGGACGGCCCTCCAGCGCGGGCTGGAAGGCGCGTTCGCAGGACACGAAGAAATTGTTGCAGTCGACGAGCGCGTACACTGCCTAGAGCGAGTCGTACGAGACCGAGAAGGTGTCGCCCTGACGCCAGTCGCCGCAGTTCAGACCCTTCTTGAGCCACCTCGAGCGCTGGGCGGAGGTGCCGTGGTTGAACGAGTCGGGCACGGTGTAGCCGTAGGCCTGCCTCTGGAGGTAGTCGGCGCCGATCTTGGAGGCGACCGCAAGTCCCTCGTCGACGTCGCCGGCCTCGAGCGAGCCGAACTTCTTGTTGTCGTTGTAGGCCCACACTCCCGCATAGAAGTCGGCCTGAAGTTCGAGCCGCACGCTGATCTTGTTGCTCTCTTTCTCGCTGAGCGAGTTCATCTTGTTGTGGGCGGCCTGCAGGTCGCCGAGCAGGTACTGGACGTGGTGCCCGACCTCGTGGGCGATGACGTAGGCGTAGGCGAAGTCGCCGTCGGCGCCGATCTCCTGCTTCATCGAGGTGAAGAATGACAGGTCGAGGTAGACGCACTGGTCGCCGCTGCAGTAGAACGGTCCCGACTGGGCAGTGGCGTAGCCGCAGCCGGAGTTGACGCTGCCGCTGAAGAGCACCAGGGTGGGCGGGATGTATTTCTTGCCCATCGACGAGAAGATGTCGCTCCACACGTCCTCGGTGCCTGCCAGGATCTGGCTGGCGAACACGGCGAGTTCCTGTTCCTCTTCGGTGAAACTCTGCGCGTCCACGGTCTGGACCTGGGCGCTGCCGGCGGCTTCCTGGATGGCCTGCAGGACATCCGAGGCGTCGCCGCCCGAGAGCATCGTGAACAGCGCGTAGATGATGATGCCGCCGATGCCTATGCCGCCGGCTGTCTTTGCCGTGGAGCCGCCGCGGCGGTCGGACACGTTGGTGCTTTGTCTTCTTCCTTCGAGTTTCATATCTTAAACCTTTTTGATTATGTACGTGACGACGCCCCAGACGGTGAAGTCGTTGCCTTCGCTGATGTGGATGGGGCGGTATTTGGGGTTGGCCGCGAGCAGCCAGAGTTCGCCGCAGCCGGTGATGCTGTAGGAGACCCCGGGCTTGGGCAGGGTGCGGGCGGGGGAGTCGGGGGCGTGGAACGAGATGCGCTTGAGGCAGAATTCGCCGTCCACGAAGCAAACGCACATCGAGCCCTCGACGGGCGTGAGCGCCTTGTCGATGACGACCACGTCGCCCTCGCTGACCCCGGCGTCGACCATCGAATCGCCGACCACGCGCCCGTAGTAGGTCGCCTCGGGATGGCGCACGAGTTCCTTGTTGAGGTCGATGACCCCTTGCATATAGTCCTGGGCCGGGGAAGGGAAGCCGGCGTGTATTTCGGTCAGGTCGGTCATATCTTTCGTATCCAGCGGGCGATCAGTTCGACGCGGCGCGCGAGCAGCGGGAAATTGAGCGTCGAGGGCAGGTCGGTGCGCTTGTTTGTGTTGAAGGTGATGCCGGAGGTGAACATCACGCAGGGGTAGCCGGCGGACAGGAGCGGCGCCTGGTCGCTGACCCTGCGGTAGAACATGTCGGTGAAGGACCGGCTGTCGTAGTAGTCGTAGTACAGGCGGAGCGAGAGGCCGTCGTTGCACGAGGCGATTGAGTCCTCCCAGCGCCCTCCTCCCAGCGCTATCAGATAACTCTTCCAGCCCCTGCTGGGCGGGGCCAGACTGGAGCCCAGGGTGTCCAGGTTTATGACCATAGCGACGTCGGAGGGACGGATGCCGCGAGCCGTGAGCGATGCGAGCAGGGCGGAGGCGCCCGCGAGCGAGCGGTGGTGGGCGTCGAGCACGACGAAAAGGACATTGCGCCGGAGCGCCTCCTGCGACAGCGTGCGGGACAGTTCGAGCAGCGCGGCGACGCCGGAGGCGTTGGAGTCCGCGCCGGGATACCACAGCCCGTCGCCGGTGTCGAGCCCGTCGGCGTAGGCGGTGACAATTATGTACTTGGAACCCTTGCCCGGCTTCAGGGCCTCCATGTTGTGGCAGACCTTGCCGTCAGGGGCCTTGAAGGCCGTCACACGCGTCTGCAGCCCGGCGTCCCTGAACCTGCATCCGGCATAGAAAAGAGTGCCCTGGCACCCGCCGCCCCTGCGCGAGAAATTAAGCGAATCCGAGAAGAAACACACGTCCTCGCGCAGCCAGTCTTCCCGCTCGCGGGCGTTGAGGCTGACGCCCAGGAACAGAAAAATAAGCGATATTTTGAACACGAGTTTCACTTCGGGCACGATAAATGATTATCTTTGCAAAATTAATGAAAAAGTTTCTGCTTACCATATTTATTGCGTTGTCCGCCGCGCTTTCTTTGCACGCGCAGTGGGACAAGGACGTGTTCATGTGGCGCGGCAGACAATCCCTGAGCGACGGCAAATACGCCGCCGCCATCGAGAATTTCAACATCCTCGCCCGGCTCGACACCTCCGACCACTGGTGCTTCTTCTTCCGCGGCATCGCCAAGTACAACCTGGGCGACATCCGGGGGTCCCTGTCCGACTTCGACCGCTCGGTACGCATCAACCCCATATTCACCAACGGCTACCACTACAGGGCCATCGCCGAGAGCCGCCTCGGCAACTACGAGGCCGCCCTCGAGGACCTTCAGCACGCCCTGGACCTCAGGCCCGGGGTGAGCGGAGTGTACTTCAGCCGCGGCGTGACCTACTTCCTCGCCCAGAAATTCCCCGAGGCTGTCGCCGACTTCGACTCCTACATCCGCAAGGAGCCCAGGGACCCTTCCGCCTGGCTCAACAGGGGCGCCTGCAACCTGTTCCTGGGCGACACGACCAAGGCCCTGAGCGACTACGACCGCGCCATCAAGCTCGACCGTTTCGAGCCCGAGGGCTATGTCCGCCGCGGGCGGGTGCTGGCCTCCAGGGGCCTCTACGAGGACGCCATCTCCGACATGGACAAGGCCATAAGCCTGGATTCCACAAGCACCTTCGCATACTTCAACCGCGCCCTGATGCTCTATGAGGTCAAGGACTACAACGGCGCGATGGCCGACCTGGACAGGGTCCTGCGCGACGAGCCCGGCAACGCCCTGACCCTTTACAACCGCGCACTCATCTACTCTCAGGTGGGCGCATACGAGGAGGCCCTCGCCGACATGGACCGCGTCATCGCCATCAACCCCGGCAACGTGCTGGCCTATTTCAACAGGGCGGGCATATTCGTCGGGATGGAGCGCTGGCAGGATGCCCTGAGCGACTACAGCAGCGCCATCGACCTGTATCCCGATTTCGCGAAGGCCTACCTCAACAGGGCTTATGTCGAGATGCAGATGGGCCGCCTGCGCGAGTCCAAGGCCGACTACCAGACGGCTGACCGCAAGGTGCGCGAATACCGCGCAAAGTCCTCCGACGGCAAGGTCGACTTTGCCGACACCACCCGCAAATACAGCTCCCTGCTGGCCCTGGACGCCGAATTCGCCAGGAAGGATTTCGACGACGAACTGCTGCAGCACCGCGACATAGACGTCAAGCTGCGCCCCCTGTACAGGTTTGCGCTCGCCGCGCAAAGCGAGGACCGCAGCGTCGCCTTGAGCAGCCGCTTCGAGAACGCCCTGCTGGACCGCTTCGTCGACATGGCCGGCGCGCCGCTCGTGCTGACTTCGGACACCGGCGAGCGCGGCGCCGCCGCCCCGACAGGCGAGCCCTCGCCGGCGGAGCAGTGCTTCGTGCACGCCCTGGACCTGCTGCAGGACAAGCAGTTCAACCTCGCGCTCGGCTGGCTGGACAAGGCGGTCGAGACCGCCGGCGACGACGCCTCGCGCGACAAATATTCCCGTTATTACAAGGCTTTCTACCTGATGAACAGGGGAGTGCTCAAGGCCGAGATGATCGAATTCATCGCCTCGCTCGAGAGCAATGTACAGACCCTGTCGATGGACGAGGGCGGGGCCGCTCGCGCACGCGTGTCCGACCGCGCGACGCGCACCTATGATTATTCCGAGGCCATCGAGGACATCACCGAGGCCATCAGGATACTTCCCGACATCCCCCACCTGTACTTCGACCTGGGCAACCTCCACTGCCTGTCCGAACAGCCTGTGCAGGCGATCGAGGACTACGACATGGCCCTGAAACTGTATCCGAGGATGGGCGATGCGTACCTCAACCGCGGCCTGGTGCTCATCTATCTGAAGGACAAGGAGAAAGGCTGCATCGACCTGTCGCGTGCGGGCGAACTCGGAGTCGCGGACGCGTACGGCATAATCGGCAAATACTGCAAGAGCGAGGAGTGATGATAAAGTTCAAGAGCCTGTCTTCCGGCAGTTGCGGAAACTGCTATTTCCTGGGGTCCTTCGACGAGCAGGACCGCTGCACCGCGGGGATACTCATCGACGCCGGAGTCAGCCCGCGCCGCCTGCGCAAGGAACTCGCCCTGCATTCGCTCGGATATTCCGACTTCAGCGCCATCCTCATCACCCACGACCACAACGACCACATCCGCTCGCTGGGCTCCTACTGCAAGCACGTGGGCGTGCCCGTCTGGACCACCCCCGAACTCGCGCGTGCGCTCACCCGCCACTGGGTTGTGGGCGAATACCTGCCCGGATGCAGCCGCACCCTCGACGAGGGTTGGAACGAAATCGTGCCCGGGCGCATCAGCGTGCGGTATTTCGTCGTTCCCCACGACGCCAGCCAGACGGTGGGCTACGCAATCCTCATCGACGGCCGGCGCTATGTCCACATAACCGACTGCGGCCGCATGACCCCCGAGGCCCTCTCCTGGTGCCGCCAGGCCGAAGTGCTCACGCTCGAGAGCAACTATGACCCCGAGATGCTCAGAAACGGCCCCTATCCGAAGGACCTCCAGGACCGCATCCGCGGCGGCCACGGGCACCTTTCCAACGGCGAATGCGCCGAGGCCATAGCCGCGAGCCTGCACGACGGCCTGCAGTGGATTTTCCTCTGCCACCTGAGCGAACACAACAACACTCCCGAACTCGCGCTCGCCTCGGCCCGGCAGGCCGCCGGGGACAGCGCCCGCGTCGTCGCCCTCCCGCGCGAGAGCGCCAGTCAGCTTTTTTCACTATATTTGTAGCGTATGAAAGAATTCTGGAAAGTCTTGAAGCGCTACGTCTCGCCGTATAAGGGCTACCTTGGCGGGAGCGTGGTGCTGAACATATTGTCCGCGGTGCTCAACATCTTCTCGTTCTCGCTGATCATCCCGATCCTGCAGATGCTCTTCAACATCAGCGAGATGCGTTACGAATTCATCCCCTGGGACAGCGCGGAGAGCCTCAAGGACGCCCTCATCAACAACATGTACTGGTACGTCAGCGGCGCCATCTCCGACTTCGGCCCCGGCACCGTGCTGCTCGCGCTCGTGCTCTTCCTGTCGGCGATGACCCTGCTGAAGACCGCCTGCTACTTCGGCGCCAGCGCCATCATGGTGCCCATCCGCACCGGCGTGGTCAAGGACCTGCGGATGCAGATATACGACAAGATCCTGTCGCTCCCCATCGGCTATTTCAGCCAGGAGCGCAAGGGCGACATAATCGCCCGCATGAGCGGCGATGTGCAGGAAGTCGAGACCTCGATCACCAGCACGCTCGACATGCTCATCAAGAACCCCATACTGATAATCTTCTATATGGGTTCGCTGTTCATCATCAGCTGGAAACTGACCCTGTTCGTCATAATCTTCGCGCCCCTTATGCTGCTGCTGATGAGCGCAATAGGACGCAAGCTCAAGGCCGAGTCGATGGAGGCCCAGGCCCTGTGGAGCGACACGATGAGCCAGGTCGAGGAGACCCTGGGCGGGCTGCGCATCATCAAGGCGTTCCTGGCCGAGCGCAAGATGTCCGGCCGCTTCGAGGGGGTCACCGGCGATATGAAGCGCAAGAACACCCGCGTGGCGGTGCGCCAGAGCCTCGCCCATCCCGTGAGCGAGTTCCTCGGCACCGTGATGATAGCCATAGTGATATGGTATGGGGGAACCCTCATCATCGGCGGCGGCGACATGATCGACGCCCCGACCTTCATCTTCTACGTCGCCATCCTCTACAGTGTCATCCAGCCCATCAAGGACCTCGCCAAGGCCGCCTACGGCATTCCCAAGGGACTCGCCTCGATGGAGCGCATCGACGTCATCCTGAACGCCGAGAACCGCATAACCGAGGCCGCCGAACCCCGGCGTCTGGAGTCTTTCGGCGGCTCGATCAGGTTCGACCACGTGTCGTTCAGCTATGACGGCAAGCGCAAGATCCTGGACGACGTCTGCCTGGAGATCCCCAAGGGCCGCACGGTCGCGATCGTGGGCGCTTCGGGCGCAGGCAAGTCGACCCTCGTGGACCTGATCCCCCGCTTCTACGACGCCGTGTCGGGCTCGGTCAGCATCGACGGAGTCGACGTGCGCGACGCCAGCCTGAAGGACCTGCGCAGCCTGATGGGTAACGTCAACCAGGAGTCGATCCTTTTCAACGACACCATATTCAACAACATAGCCTTCGGAGTCGAGGGAGCCACGCAAGAGCAGGTCGAGGCCGCGGCGCGCATCGCCAACGCCCACGAGTTCATAATGGAGAAGCCGGAGGGCTATCAGGCCAATATCGGCGACCGCGGCTGCAAGCTCAGCGGCGGCCAGCGCCAGCGCATAAGCATCGCCCGCGCCATCCTCAAGAACCCGCCGATCCTGATTCTGGACGAGGCCACGGCCTCGCTCGACACCGAATCCGAACGCACCGTCCAGGAGGCCTTGGACCGGCTGATGAGCAGCCGCACCACCATCGCCATCGCCCACCGCCTGTCGACCGTCAAGAACGCCGACGAGATCGTCGTGATGGACGAGGGCCGCATCGTGGAGAGGGGCCGCCACGAGGACCTCATCGCCCTGGACGGCTACTACAAGAAACTCAACGACATGCAGAGCCTCTGATCCAGATGAAGACCCTGAGGATCACTCTCGCCGCGCTTGCGCTCGCATTTTCGACGTTCCTGCACGCCCAGGGCATCCCCAAGGCGAAGGACCTGCTCGAGGCGCGCGACTCCGTCGAGGCCAGGCTCGAGCGCCGCACCGGCGTAAGGGGCGACCTCGTGATTTCCAAGGTGCTCAGCCGGCCGCCTTATGTCGACATTTATTTCAGGAGCGGACTCACGGATTACCCCTGGCGCTCCGCGCAGGACGCCGCCTGGCTGAAGGAGCAGTTCCAGCAGGCGCTGGACACCCTCGCTCCGGGCTGCCTGGTGGGGGTGATGTCCCAGAGCGGGCTGTCGGTCGCGGACCTTCTGACCCCCGTCCCCGGCACTTCCGGCAAGGCCCCCGAGTTCGCCTACAGGATGAACGATCCACGCTTGTCTTCGGGCTCCCGCTTCATCGAGGAAGTGGGAGCTAAGCGCTTCTCCAAAGGCTTGGCGGACAGATATATAGCCCTCTGGCAGAGCCACGGGCGCTACTACCACGAAAATTCCGACTGCTGGCTCTGGCAGAGGGCCCCCCTGCACCGCACGGTGGAGGATATGTTCACCCAGAGCTACGTGCTCGACCTGTTGATGCCGATGCTCGAGAACGCCGGGGCGTATGTGATGACTCCGCGCGAACGCGACACCCAAACCGCGGAATACGTCTGTGACAACGATCCTTGTTGGAAAGGCTCCCGGGAGGGGGGAGTGCGCCGGGCGGGAAAATACTCCGAGACCGGCTCCTGGACCGACGCGGGCGAAGGTTTCGCCGATTCGAAGGAGGTCTGGTCGATAACGGATTCTCCCTTCAGCTCGGGTACCGCGCGTCAGGCCGCCTGCTCCTCCAAACCCACCTGCAAGGCCGTCTGGAAACCTGAAATCGAGGCTCCCGGCCGCTATGCGGTCTATGTCAGCTACAAGTCCCTGCCCCAAAGCTGCACCAAGGCACGGTACACCGTCCGCCACCGCGCGGGGGTGACCGAGTTCAATGTCAACCAGAAGCGCGGGGGAGGCACCTGGATCTACCTGGGGATCTTCGACCTGGATTCCTCCAGCCGCGTCGAACTCGACAACCGTGGCTCGTCCGGCGAGGTCGTCACCGCCGACGCCGTCCGCTTCGGCGGCGGGATGGGAAAAGTCGAGCGCGGCGGCTCCCTGTCGGGCCTTCCCGCCTATATGGAAGGCGCCTTGTACTCCGAAGTCTGGTCCGGCATCGACACCACCGTCACCCGCGGCTGGTCGACCGACTATGTCTGCGACTACGCCTCGCGCGGCGCCTGGACCACGAAGCTCAAGGAAGAGAAACTGATTCCCTTCGACCTCTCGCTCGCATTCCACACCGACGCCGGCGCCACGCCCGACACCTCCACCGTCGGCACCCTGGTCATCTACACCCTCAAGAGCGAGGGCAGGCGGACCTACAAGGGCGGCGGCGACAGGCTGGCCGCCCGCACTCTGTGCGACTTCGTCCAGAGCCAGGTCGTGGGTGACGTCAGGGCTGATTTCAACTCCGGATGGCGCCGCAGGGCCGTCTGGGACAAGAATTACTCCGAGACCCGCACCACCGGCGTGCCCGCGATGATTCTGGAACTGCTCTCGCACCAGAATTTCGAGGATATGAAATACGGGCTCGATCCCGCGTTCCGCTTCACCGTCTGCCGCGCCGTCTACAAGGGTATCTTGAAATACATAAGCGCGATGTACGGCTGCTCCTACGCCGTGCAACCCCTGCCGCCGCGTGCGTTCGCCGTCTCGTTCGGCTCCGACGGCCGGGCGCACCTGAGCTGGGAGCCCTCCTCCGATCCGCACGAACCCACCGCCGCGCCCAAGGGCTACAAGGTCTTCACCCGCATCGACGACGGCGCCTTCGACGCCGGCCGTTTCGTCGACGGCACCACCCTGGACCTGCCCCTCGAACCCGGCCGCCTCTACAGCTTCAAGGTCGTCGCCTGGAACGACGGCGGCTACGGTTTCCCCTCCGAAATCCTTTCCATCGGCAAAGTTGGACAGTACGCGAGTCACTCGCGTACTGTCCAACTCGTCAACAATTTCACGCGCGTGTCGGGGCCGACCTGGTTCGACACGCCCTCGTATGCGGGGTTCCTGGGGAGCGTCGACTCGGGGGTGCCGTACGTAAGGGACATATCGTACATCGGCGAAAATTACGAACTCAGGCGCTCGATGCAGTGGGACTCCGACAGCAATCCCGGATTCGGGGCGTCCCACACCGACAGCGCGGGGCTCATCGTGGCCGGCAACACCTTCGACTATCCGGCGGTGCACGGCAGGTCGCTGATGGCGCTCGGATATTCCTTCTGCTCGAGCAGCGTCGAGGCATTCTGCGCGGACAGCACGTGCTGTGCGGGCGTTCTGGACCTCATCTGCGGCAAGCAGGTGACGGTCTGCGGCGGTCCGGGGGCCGGGGACCGGTTCTCCGTTTTCCCCTCGGGGCTGCAGCAGGCGCTCCGCCGGTGGACTTCCGCCGGAGGTGACGTGATCATCAGCGGGGCCGACATCGCCACCGACGTCTGGGACAGCGTGTATCCCACCGGAAAAAAGCCCTCAGGGGCCGATCAGGCGTTCGTGCGCAGCGTGCTGGGCTACAAGTTCGACAGCTCCAACGGCACCGGGAGCGGGAAGGTGGGTGGAATGCCCTTCTTCAACGAACCCTGCGGGGAATGCTACTGCGTCGAATGCCCCGACGGGCTCGCCCCGACCGAAGCGGGCGGCAAGGCGTGGATGCGCTACCCCGGCGGCATCCCCGCCGGCGTGCTCTTCACCGGCGGCGGCTACAAGGTCGCGTCGCTGGGAGTGCCGATCGAGTGCCTCAAGGACGAGGCCGACCGGTGCAAGGTTTTCTCCGAAGCTTTGCAGTTCTTTGAAAATGATTAAATTTGCAGTTTGTAACAAGTATTATCCATATGAACATTGCAGTAGCAGGAACAGGTTATGTGGGGCTTTCGATAGCCACGCTGCTCGCGCAGCACAACCACGTCACCGCCGTTGACGTGATCCCCGAGAAAGTGGACAAGATCAACAACGGAATATCGCCCATCCAGGACGAATACATCGAGAAATATCTCGGCGGCGTCGACGCCGGAGGCAATCCCATAAAACTCGACCTCACCGCCACCCTGGACGGCGCGGCGGCATATCGCGACGCCGATTTCGTCGTCATCGCCGCCCCCACCAACTACGATCCCCAGAAGAATTTCTTCGACACCTCGCACGTCGAGGAGGTCATCGACCTGGTGCTGAGCGTCAACCCCGACGCCGTGATGGTGATCAAGTCGACCATCCCAGTCGGCTACTGCCGCAGCCTGTATGTCAAGTACGCCCTGCAGTTCCTCTACAAGCCCGAACTCAAGGGCAAGCACTTCAACCTGCTCTTTTCGCCCGAATTCCTGCGCGAGAGCAAGGCCCTGTACGACAATCTCTTCCCTTCCCGCATCATCGTGGGTTATCCCAAGATCATCCATCGCGGCGAGTTCGACGAAGAGAACGCCGCCATCCAGGCCATCGGCAACCCTTCGGCCGAGGCGAACGCCCGCCGCTTCGCAGCCCTGCTGCAGGAAGGCGCCGTCAAGGAGGACGTTCCCACGCTCTTCATGGGGATGAAGGAGGCCGAGGCCGTAAAACTCTTCGCCAACACCTACCTGGCCCTGCGCGTGAGCTATTTCAATGAACTCGACACCTACGCCGAGGTCAAGGGTCTGGACACCAAGGCGATAATCGACGGCATCGGACTGGACCCCCGCATCGGCACCCACTACAACAACCCCTCCTTCGGCTACGGCGGCTACTGCCTCCCGAAGGACACCAAGCAGTTGCTCGCCAACTTCAAGGACGTGCCCGAGAACCTCATCAACGCCATTGTCGAGAGCAATCGCACCCGCAAGGACTTCA
>R15__coassemble_454_pt1 | contig 37968 bp, 34 predicted proteins | sample R15__metabat2_high_PE_004 | metagenome-assembled genome bin R15
CCGTCTCTCCCTCCAGCACCCATTCCTTCTTTGTGATATTGTACGGACGTATCTGCCCGGCGTATTTGAATATACTGTCGAACAGCCGCCGATGTATCTGAATCAGATAATTCGGAGAGAAATTGAAGGTTGGTTCGGTGAGGATTTCGGCGATTCTGGCCGACACCTTGTCGGCTTCTTCGGTCCTGTCCTCGACCTCGGCCCGGGATGTCTTGGCCTTATAATAGGTATCAAGGAGTTCTTTTACATCATCTATGGTGATGTCACCCTCGATGTTCTTTCTGGCCGCATCCAGCAAATACTCGGAGGGCTTCAGGCCATCGACATCCTGAAGCCCGATAGCCGTCTGCCACGCCTGACTTTTCTCCTTCTGCGACGGAGTGCCGGCTTTGATATATTCATCGAATACGCTCATATTTACAAAATTAGTTAAAAGCAAGCTTCCTTAACCGCAACAAGTCCGGTTGGTTTCTTCATATAATTGACGAATAGATTTCCTTTAACTTGAGCGCCACAACGTCCATCCCGTATCCTTTTGCAAGGAAAAGTGATCTCCTGTCATAAGATTCCGCGTCCGAGAGGACCCTGACGACGGCATCCGCAAGGCCTTCGGGAGAGAAGTCGTCCACAACGGCATTCCCGGGGATGTCCCCTATCATGTCTTTTACGTTCCCCACATTAGTGGACACTACAGGGACATTGCAGCACATACACTCCTTCACTGAATTCGGCGAGCCTTCAAAATCGCTGCTGACAAGGTGCAGGGATGAGGCATTGATATATGACGGCATCAGATTGCGCGGCGTATTGTATAGACACAGTTCTTCCACATTCGAAAGTCCGTGCCTTGTCCTAACTATGTCCAGCGCAGCATCGAAGCGGTCTTTCCTCTTCTGGGTCCTGCCCCATTTGTTGGAGTCCATAAACAGGACGTATTGCTTGTCCTTGTCAAGCCCAAGCGCCTTCTTGCTTTCTTCCCTGTCCATCGGAACGAAGAAATCCTGATTCACTCCGTTGGGAAGGTACACGCACTTCTTGTCACTGAGATACTCCGACTTGTTTTTGAGGATGATTTTGCCGAACAGAAGCCGGCACAGAGGGAACAGATTGATTTTCCATTCCGTCGTGGGATCATTCTGGAAAGATACCACGCATTTCTTGAACAGCGGCCAGAAAGTGCAGGTCAGTATAAGCGCGCTCAAGGCGTGATGGCAATGGATGATGTCGTATTTATGGGTCAATATCTTCCACCATATGACGGGAACATATGTCAGATACATCCAGGTCCCGCGCCCCTTTCTGTCGCAATACAGAACATCGCACTCGACCCCTTCCGCACGAAGCGACTCCACCTGCTCCTTGACGAATATCCCGAAGATGGGATATTCGGGTGTGGGGTAATTGGTTGTTATGTGAAGGACTCTCATATCGAAAATTTAAAGTTCAAGCCACTCGCCGACCTTGAAATCCCACTCGTCGGGGACGAAGGGAACGTTGCCGGAGTAATGGAAGAAGGTCAGTTCGCCAAAATATATCTTTCCGCCGACATTATACAGATCCACGCGCACGTGACGGAAATCCTTGCCGAGTTCTTCCGCCAAACGCACCATCTCGTCGAAATTTTCCGGCTTCTCCAAGGGCTCGTCAGAAAGCGGGTGCCCCTGGGTGAAGGGCAGCTGGTTGAAGTTCTCGTCAAAGAAATTGAACCTGGTATCGCCCTGCAGGCGTCCTGTCGCGACGAACAGCATCCTGCATTTCCCGTTGAAAATGAAGAACTTGTAGTCATCCAACCCAGAACCGTCACCGATGAATGCCTCCGCTATTATCCTTGGCTTGATTCCCTTATAGGGATACTCTCGATGCTCGAAATAGAAATTGTGACGAAGGCTTTTCTCAAGTTTCTTCCTCGCACCCTTGACATCGAAAGACGCCTTGTCGGCACAGACCGCGACTCCGCCGGAATCATGGGTTGTCTTGAGCACGAAACTCCGCGGGAGAGCGTCAAAATCAATGTCATCGAATCTGTCCCACACACCGAGAGTGGGAACAATATATGACTCCCCTATCTTTGACGCCACGTAATCCTTCGCGGTGGATTTGTCGACTATGGCCGCGTACTCCGGATGAATGTCGTTGAGTTTCAGCCACTGGATCTTTTCATTGTAACGCCGGGGATTGTCGAGGTCAGGGAATTTGCCCATCCCGGAGAAATACTCCAGGCGGATGAACGTCCTGTCGTCCTTTATGAATCGCGACAGGCAGTGGCGCAGGATGACGCCGAACGCCCAACACGGATCCTTAAAAGCTTTGAGTATCTTATTCATTCTCTGTTCTGTTACAGCCTTCGACGGTCAGGCTGATACGCCCCGCTCCGGCATTGTATTTCTTCTTGAACACTGTACGTTCAGTGGTGTTGATCGTGCACCCGCGCAACGTATAGTAACCCTTGCGGACTCCGTCCTTGTCGCCAAGGATGGTGCTTACGTTGCCGAGATTGAAACTGCAATTCTCGAACTCATATCCAACCTTGTTCTCATCGCAAAGGTTGGTGTTGCAGGCCTGGAGGTTGAGAAGTCCCGCCTCGCTGGACTGAGTGAACTGAAAATCGAAACTGCAGTTTCTATAGTATGACTCGAACGTGCCGTAGTCGCGGTATGGTTGCGCAGTACCGCACTGATAGCTGCATATCTTCCTGTGATTCGCTCCGTCGGAGCGGAAGGAGCAATTTTCATAAGTCCCGTCATAGTGCAGGACGGCCCTGTCGCCATTATTGTACACGATTATGAAACCGGAAGAAGGGCAGGCGCCGGCAGAATAGAATTCGCAATTCTTCACATTGACAGTTATCCTTGACTCGTCGAAATTCGTCTTGCCGCCGTTGGAGAAACACATGCACTCATCCATCGCGTCATGCTCGAAATAGCTGTCGGTCAACGATATCGTACAATTCTCGCGGTTGAGGTTCATCAGCCAGAAAAGGCCTCCCTGCGCGGAATGTGTGTTCAGACGGAAATCGCATTTGCAGACGCTTATGTTGCAACCATATGAAACGATGAACGACACGTTGTTGTATTCTCCGCCACAGCTGAAATTGACCTTTTCAAACCTGACGTCGTCGCAATACGGGACAGTGAAAATGTATGTGTCTCCCGTCTTGTCGTTCTTGTCGTATTTCTGCCCTAGGCGGCATATGAAATTCACGCCTTTCACATACAGAAGATTCTGCTTGACAATCTTGGATGAAAACCTGAACACTTGAGGACTTTGCACGGCTGGATAGTCCTTGTCGATGACGATTGTACCGCCTCTGCTCTTGATTCCGAATTCTGAGACAGGAATGTCGGGAAGGGCCGTGCGGATCACGTATGTCTTCCTTTTCTTGAGTTTCAAAGAATAGCCTGCGCGAATGCATTCGCTTATCGCCTGCGAGTCATCCGTCACCCCGTCTCCTTTCGCCCCGAACCTCTCGGGAGCAGCATACCTCGGACGCGCGAGGGCAGACAAAGGAAGGAGCGTCAGAATGAATATGGACAGAAACCTTTTCATCTACAAAGTGTCGAAAATACGTCTGAAATCGTCTTTGGAAGCCGTCTTGAAAGTCATCCGGCAGTCTCTCAGCGACAATGCCTTCAGCATTGCCTCCGCCATTCCGGACACGTCCTCCGGCTGCACGACATATCCGTTTTCTCCGTCGGAGATTATCCTTTCTATCACTGGTATGCATCGTACGGCAACTGCAGGAGTACCCAGATAAGACGCGTCGATCAGCACATTCGGGAGCCCCTCGTTTCTTGATGCGAGCACAAAGCAGTCTGCGAATTTCATCCAAGGATAAGGATTGGACTGCATTCCGGTGAAATGTACGCACTTTTCCAATCCGTTTTCGGAAATGTACCGGTTCAGAGACTGCCCGAATTCGGGTTCAAGCAAACCGCCAACAAAGTACAGATGCGAATCCTCTATCCTTTTGCAAACCTCGGAAAAAGCCTTGAGCAGAGTGTCCTGTCCTTTCCTGTACTGAATCGAGCCGACCGAGACATAGTTCACGGTGTCGCCGGCATATGGGGAAGCCGCACAAGCCAGTTTTTCATCTATAAGTTCGGTGTCAACCGGGTTATGCAGAGTGATGACCTTTTCAGGGTCCATATGCGGCAGGGAAAGTATTTCATCGCGCATCTCGTCCTGTTGGGCGATGACCACGTCTGCATACCTGTAAGTCAAACGGTAAAGCATCCGCAATATCTTCGAATGTCCTGCCATCGAAAAATTATTGCGGATCACGACCTTGGCCCTGCAAAGTTTCGCGGCAACAATCAGCGCGGGATGATAAGCCATCTGGGAACAGAAAACGATATCCGCAGACTCTTTCTTCAGCAATCGAGTCAGCCGGATGGTGAAGAAATCGGCAATACTGCGGACAGGGAGTGTTATGGTGCGACAAGTGTCGGGAATGAAGGCTGAGATTTTATGCTCCCCTCTGCCTACGATGCAGAATACCACCTCGTAACGCTCCCGGTCAAGCATCTTGGCGATATTGACCGTCATCCTTTCTGCTCCTCCCAGCGCAGGCGGGAGGAAAAAAATCACTTTCTTATGGGCAATCATATCTTTATCAGATGTCCTAGTTCTTCATCCATCCGCAAATTGGCAAAAGGCCGCAGACCGCCCCAGTCATAGAATGTAAATTCGCCGAAATACACGTGGCCGCCAGCCTCGAAAAAATCGATTCTGACAAAAGGAATTCCTTCCGACAGTTTCCTTGCCAGCATGAGCATCTCATCATATCCGCTTGGCTTCTGGAACTCTGGTACAGCACGACGGAATCCGTGGTCAATATCGACTGGATTGAATTCAATGTCATAGAAGTTCTCGAATATGTCGCTGTTCTTGACGGTGCAATATACATACTTCGGCTCACCGTCAAAGCACCAGAACTTGTAATCCAAGAGTTCATCCCTACCGGTATTTTCGATATACTTATCAGCAAGGACTCGAGGCTTGATATCTTTATATGCCCACTCACGGCCCAAAGGATAATAATTCCTCCTTACATTTGCCTGGAGAAATGCATTAGCTGCCGATATGTCAAACGTTGACTTGTCCTTACAAACTACAACACCACCGCTATTGTGTGTTGTCTTCAGCACAAATTTGTCGGGGAGGGCATAAAAATCAATTTCCTTCGGATTCTCCCACACTCCATAACAAGGAACAACATACTGTGCGCCAACTTTCTCCGACACATATCGCTTGACTTCGTACTTATCCGCAAGCATGTTGTAGAGCGGATTATGGTCATGCAACTTTAACCAGTTCAGTTTCTCGTTGAAAGTCCGCGGATTCCCCAGATTCATCCTGTAGCCACCTTCCTTCAAATTGAACAAAAGCGTAAGATAAACCTTGTCCGGGAAAATCGGTGAAAGACGCGACAAAGCACGCCGGAGAAAATCTCGCAAAGTCATAACGATTTATAAAAAGAAACGAACAAATCACTCCAAGCTCGAAAATCAAAAAACTTCCGACATTCGTATTTGGCATTCTCGGAAATCCTGATCCGCAGATCACTTTCATTGAACAAACGTACTACAGCCGCTGATAAGCAACTGGAATCACCTGGTTCGACAACAAGACAGTCCTTACCATCCTCAAGCCAATTCATAGCCTCGCCCACGGCGGTTATGATTATCGCTTTCCCAGCCGCCATATACTCGCCCAACTTGGTCGAAAAGCAATATCTGTTCTGCTCGGTCCTGTACTTGTTGATTATGACTATCGAGGCTTTGGAAAGATAATCCGTCAACTCGTCATTCGACAGAAAACCGGTAAATACAATTTTGTCTTCAAGGCCATATTTGTTTATCAATGCCCGAAGTTGCTCAGCCTCTCTGGCGTCCTCCATCCTTCCGGTACAGATCATCTTCACCGGTGATGAAAGTTCAGCCACCGCAAGTCCGAAAGCCTCGACCATCCCCAGGATACCGTCCTTCTGTTCGGTAAGGGTACCGCTGTGAAATATGTACGGAACATCAGCCTCGTGCGACCTTTCTTCGAGATCATATTTCTCGAAATCCACAAGAATCGGTATTTTTTGTATCCTGCAACGTTTAGACACATACTTGGAAGCATACACTGACAACTCCTCTGAGATAGGAATCAGCCCGTCTAATAACGGTAACAGGAAGCGAGTCTCTATGAAACGGCCCATTTTGTTACGCATGCTAGCGGTTGTCGTCCCGTATGGAATCTCGCAGAGATCACCGGTACACTTTATTTCTCTAATTCGGGACAAAAGACATAGAAGCGTGGCATAAAGCGGGTCAGAAAAAATGTAAAGCAACAAGGCGTCGCCGCGATGCAACTCTCTCCAGACATAACGCAAAAGCTGGGTCTTGTCCTTCAAGTCTCCGAGTTTGCGTTTTATAGCGTTCGATCCACGCAATGGCGTACCTGAAACATATCTGAAAGGAACATTCCCTGCAAGTCCACGCCCGGCCGTGTTCTTTGGCGTCACACCATAGCGTTCCGTCCTTCTGTACGCAATCACCTCGCATTCCGCCCCGCCGAGAAGCAGCGCCTCGGCATAGCAGCTTATGCGATTGGCCGCTGCCATACCGTTGGGGTAAGGGATATTTGTAACTATCGCGACTTTCACTTCTTTATCAAATTTCTGTCTCCTAAAAACAAGAGAGCCGTCACCTTGGTTTTACTGAGCAGGATGACTGACAGATGCGAGACGAAAAGTACCGCGGACGCAAGCAGGAACGGCGTTATGAAATTATACGTGATTTCAACGCCGGAAGCGGTAAAAAATTTTTGAATCAGCACAAAGCATACGGTCTGGATTCCGTATATTCCCATCGTTTCGCGTCCAAGGCAGGAAAGAATTCCTTTTCCGTTATTACCGGCAAATAGATATACCGCTGACTCCAGCCACGCGCAGCCTATGATACCTACTACAAATCTGATCATGTCGACTCCAGCCTGGGAAAGAGAAAAGAAACCACCGTTCACAAGCGCCACTCCCGTACTGTAAACCAGCCACTCGCTCCTGTAAAGCACCACACTCACAGCAAACAGCACGGTCAGACATAAGAAGACAGGAAGTTGAGAAAGCAGGCTGGTTATTTTCTCCCAATATGAATTGGCGTAATACCCAAGCACAAAGAAAGGGAAAACGAAGATATATGTTGATGGCACGACACCTCTGGGCAAAAAAAGCATAGCAATCGCCATGAAAGCAAGCACAATACACTGTAAAGTCTTATTTGTAAGAATCCTGGTCATGACTCCAACCACCAGCACATTGAAAAACAAGGCCGGAAGGAACCACATGAAATTGAGTGCCAGATGCACGGTTTTAGATATGCCTTCGACAAAGCCGGCTGATTTGAAAACTCCGGCAATAGTAGCGGAACTGAGCAAAATGAAGAACACCGCCCATGGGATAAGCAAAGACACGCATTTACTCCAAAGAACCTTTCCGAAAGGCCGGATGTTCGTATGACGGAAGAAATATCCGGAGATCAACATGAACAGGGGCATATGGAAGGAATAAATCCCTTGAAATAACTTGTCTTCCATAAACGCTCCGCTATCCATCCACGAGGAGCCGAAACCATACTGCAAGGCGTGTCCTAGCACGACCAGTATGATCAGAATCCCTTTGAGGATATCAAACCTGTTGTCCCGTACGTTCATATCTTGCTTCTTGATATCAGGTAAACAGAAAGTGAATTGAAAGCAAAGGCGATTATTATCGCAAGCACTGCTATAAGCACAGCGTTGATTTCATATGGCAACAATGCATATCTCAAGAATATATTGCATAAATACGCCTCCAGAGACATTTTCCCAAGCTTGTTCAACAGCGCATTCATTGGTACGCAACCTATAGCCTCAATAACTGCAACAAAGAGAAGGGCGAAGGCGATGCCCAACACAGGGAAAACAAGTGTCGGCGTACAGAACAATTTGACCGGTATAAAGGCGGCAGCAAGCAGTGCAAAAACAATCCACCCGACTTGCCCGCTACCAGATTTTATCGCCGGGCCAGCCAACATTCCCGCCACGAAAGCCGGAAAGCGGCCTGTAGTGAACTGGATATTAGCAAGCACGGCGGAACCCGGCGCGGATTTAAAATCCAACATACAGAATGCCGCGGACAGTACAATCAGAAGCGCAGCGCAGACATATCTGTGTCGTCCGGAAAGAAGTCTATACAATAGAGGTGTACCAAGATACAGTGGTAACAACATGGCCATATACCACGCCCCGACATGATTCGTCCAAAATGACAAAGTAGAGAAGTTGAACAGGAAGGATGCAACGGAGCCCCCGTCCCTTACAGTCGCAAATATCCAATAAGGAATCGCTATCAGAAAATATGGAATCAGGACTCTTGTAAACCTCCTGCGATACCACTGTCCGATCGTCGAGTTTCCGGCAGAAAGCGAGAAATACATCCCGTAACCGGAAGCAAACAGAAAAATGTCCACACCGGCATTCCCGTAATTGAGAATCTTACGAAGAATCGAGTTCATCCCAGGAACGTCGCAGGCTATATGGCAGAGAATCACCATTATCACAGCAACGCCCATCAGTTCAGTCCTGTATTTACTCAGCAGAGACAGATTCATTGCTTGTCACGAACTTTCTGTAATAGAAATACATCGTCGCGAAATACACCATATCGCCGGCAATCTTGGTTATTACCGCTCCTTTAATGTGCCAGAAATAAACAAGTACAAGGCTTCCGACCAGAATCACAGCGCCGCACAGAAAGGCGCCGTTACGAAGTTCCTTGCCGCGCCCGTGGGCACCCAGGAAACGGTTGAAGAGGTCTCCGAGCCCGTGAAGGCTCATACCCACCGACAGCCATGCCGCTATCGTTGCCACAACGGCATAACTTTCGTCATACAGTAAATCGACCACAAAACGTATGACAAGGATATATGCGACACAGGTCGCGGCGGTGAGAAGGAAAGACCACTTCATCACCTTGGGGTCCATCCTGTCCTCGTGGGCGAAACGCTTGAAAAAGGTCGTGCCTATTATCGACGGGAGCATCGTCAACGGCATCGAGATGGTCACCGCCAGGGCGTAAAATCCCACGTTGGAATTGTCGGGGCAGAACTGTCCGAGGGTGATTCCTGCAATATAGGCTGTCGAAACATTTGCGAGCGAGCCGAGATATACGTTGAAACCGTATTTCCTGTTCTCCTCGTTCAATGTGTGGAATGACCCGCGCATATTGCTGAATGACGGTCGGGTGGAGATGACCACTGCCGCCAGCACGACAAAGGGAATTCCGAAATTGAGGGTCAGCATCAGCTCGGGAGTCGCCCCGAACTTCTTGAAAACGATGAACGCGACAACGCAGTACAGCGCGGAAGGAATCAGCCGGGCCACGGAGATGCGCCCTATCTGGTTGTCGCCCTGCGCGACGTTGTTGATGTAATTCAGCATTATCACGTTGCCGCCGAGCAGCGCCGCTATCATATACAGCACCGGAAGATGGCTCCCTGCATCGCCTCTCGCGCAGAAATGCATCACGAGCATGACCGCGGACAGAATCAGCATTGTCATCACCATTATTACGCACAATATACCGCGGATCCGGCGACGGTCGGCATCTGTAGAGGAAATCGCCAGCAGGCGGCTGCCAGAGGTGAAATAACCGAAAATCAGCAGGCTCGAGACAAACTGGACCAGGTTGGTGACATAGCGGAAGTCACCGTACAGTTCGGGCGGGAGGGCCCTGGTGTTGATGACTGAATTCAACAGCCCAAGCAGCATCCCGCCGAAAGTCGCTCCGTAGAGCATGATGACCTGTTTTGTATTACGGTTCAACTGCATCTTTCTTTTTCTCAAAATAACCGTAGAACCACACCGCCGTATACACAGGCACAAGGAACACCTGATAAGAAATGGCGCACAGGAGTATGGTCAGCATCAACGTGAACTTCCCGGCATAGGGGAAAATCCGCGACATTGCAACCGACGACTTCCAAAGTATCCAGTAGAAGAACAACCCGAGCAGCAGTCCGAACTGGCCGAACACCTTTATCAGACCACCGCAAAGCACTATGTTGGTGGAAAACTCGTAGAAATACGAATGCTTGGAATTGGTGGTGTAACCAAGCAGGGGGGAATGGACGACGTTCATTCCCTCGAAATACATTGACGGCAGCCTATCCAGCGAGAATCCGTATTCGCTGTCATCTGTCGTGAGCGAAAACCAATCTGCCAACTTCTCGAGATCTTGCATCACGGTTTCCGAATCCATCTGCTTGACAATCTTTCCCATGACAAAGTTCCGGGTTCCTACAAACACCATTATCGGAATCAGAACCACCGCGAAAACAATCAACCGCTGACGGGTGAGATTCTTGAGCAGGAAAATCACCACCAGCACCAGCGCGACAATGACGCCGGTGGTGGAGATGGTACTGCAGATTGTCGCGAAAAAAAGGATAAGCCTGGGATTCGAAGTGAGAATGTTCCTGCCCTTGACAAATCTGAGACCATTGCGGGACAGATTCACCAGCAATGCCAGTATCACCATTATGGCGAACCTGCCGGGCTCCCAGGATATGCCGGCATTGCGCAGGAAGTACGATTCTCCGAGCATACCAACAGATTCGGGGTCCATCCAGTGGTAGATGAAGAGCACGTTCCTTCCGTTCGGGGTCTCGGGGAAGATGCTGAACAGGGTTTCCGCCACCGAGGGCAGCAATATGGAAAACAGCCAGAACGCAAGGGTGATAAGGCAGAACTTCGCCATTATGTCCTCGTACAGGACAAACAGGGACTTGCCGAAAATCCTGACCATCAGGTACGCCACGACCATGGCGTAGAAGATGAAGAACATGAACGAGATGTCCTCGGTTGCGACTCCCCCTATCTTGACAAGGGAAAGCACGCACCACAGGGCGAGCACGCCCAGCAGGATCAGCAGCCTGCGGTCCTTGAACGACACAGGGTGCCTGCTATAGAGTATGGCTATAAGGACTATCGGCAGAAGGAAAGGCAGGAACGGGCTGCCCAGGCTGCCCATCATACGGCTGGTGGCAGCAGTCATCTGGGCCATATACACCACCATCACGAGCATGAACACATACTCGAACAGCGGCACGAGCCCCAATCCCCGGACCTTTACCTTAAGTTTCGACATAAAATCTATTCGGCCCCTTCTTCAGTTTCGGCCTCGTTTTCATCCTCCTTCCTGAACTTCACGAGCACGACGCAGCAACCTATGCAGAAGCCGAGGAAGGCGAAGGCGAGGGCGACCTTCTTGCGGGAGTCGGCGCTCCTGAAGGGGACGGTGGGGGTGATGATCTCGGCGAAGACGGGGCGCTCCTGCTGGACCTTGGCCTGGGCGGCCTGGAGGCTCTGGGCGGCGGAGGTGTACAGCTGGAACTTCAGGGACGCGTCGTTCTTGAGGCGTTCCTTTTCGGCCATCTCGCGGTTGGTGGCTATGCCGAAATGGGAATCGGCATAGTTGGCATAACGGCTCTGGGCCTTCATGTACTCGGCCTCGGTCTGGTCGTTTATCTTCTGGCAGTACTCCAGATTCTGCTCGGCCTTGCCGGTGCGGTAACGGATTATGTACTCCTTGAGTTTCTCGACGACGTATTCACACAACCGGGTTCCGAGGTACCGGTCATCGAAGGTCACGGCGACGGTGATGGACAATGTCTTCTTCTCGACCTCCACCTCGATGCACTTCGAAAGAGCCTTCACGACTCCCGCCTGCTCTTTGGTGAAACACGAAGGGTCGACGTTCTCGCAGCCCTCGACCTCCTCCCACTCCTCGGCGGGGACAAACAAGCCCTTGACCCAGCCGACGAGCTTGCCCGGAGCGCCGATGATTTCGTGAATGATGGACTTCTGGCGGTAATTTACCATATAGTCATACAGGGTCGTGCGGGTGGTGTCGCCGTCCTCGTAGAGTTCCACCGGCATCTGGAAAAGCTCCGCCTGGAACTCGGGGGAGGCGACGATGTCCGGATAGACCATGGGATAGATGGCGTCGGTGGAGCCGAGCGCCGTGGACGAAAGGCCCATGAGCGAGGCTGCCGTCAGTTTGGTCGAGGTGGTGGAGCTCATCTCGTGGGCGAGCTTGGCGTAACTGACGAACTTGTGGGGAGTCATCAGGGCTATGGCGCAGCCCAGTACAAATGCGGAAAGGGTCCACACCAGGATCCTCTTCCAGTGGCGTTTCAGGCGCCGCCAGTATTTTCCGAAATCGATGGAGACCTCTTCCTTGTCGTCGAAAATATCGTTGATGTTGTCTTCTTTCATCGCCGTTTACTTGATGAGGTTTATAATCGTTATGACCATCGTGGTGAGCGACGCGGATGTGGTGCCGATGCTGAGCCATTCGCTGACCGTCATCTTCTGGCGCTCCTCCTTCCGGGGCACTATTATTTCGCATCCCGGCTCGACTGCGGCGCACATTCCGGTCGACACCGTGCCGTTCATGTGGACGACATACACGCCGCGACGGCGGGCGCGGGTGGTGAACCCGCCGGCCTGCTTGACATAATAGCGGACAGTCTTGCCGCTCACGTACTGGACCGCGTTGGGATAGAGGACCTCGCCCTGGATGTGCACGGTGGAGCTCATCTGGGGGATTATGATCTCGTCGCCGTCGCGCAGCACGATGTCGTAGTCGCTGCCGGGCCTGGCGACGGCGTTTTCCATCTCGACACCCACGTTGAACTCGTCGTCCTCGAGTATCATCCGGACATCGGTCGTGTCCACTTTGTCGTCCGTCCTCAGTATGTCGGCTATATTGTTGCGCATGTTCGCTTCGTAAGAGTTTGTCTTGCGCACCAGCATTCCGCCCTTGAGATTGCCGCTGGGGGTCACGCCGCCGGCACGCGCGATGATGTCGGACAAACGCTCAGTGTTGCTGACCAGCACATACTCGCCGGGGAAGTTCACCTCGCCGGAGACCAGGACGGTCTTCTGGGCCTCGTATGTCGGACTCTTGCGGACTGCCACGACATCGTAGGGCTGGAGCGTGAAGCCTCCGGAGCCGTCAATCACCAGTCCTTCGCCCAGCGAGAAGGAATAGACCTCCGACAGGGTCTCGGTCTTGGCGGTGCTGGCGGGGTCGATTATCCTGCGCGAGACCTCGACTCTGGCGGCCGAAGCGCCCTCCAGCAGACCGCCCGCAAGGAGGATGAGGTCCTCGACGGTTGTGTTTTCGGCAAAGGGATAGTCGCCGGGGTTGACCACGTAGCCGGTGATGGTGTAGTCGCCCTTGCGGTCAAGTTCGGCAGCGTCCGCTATCGAAAGGATGTCGTGGTTCTGCAGAGCCATGTCGGGAAGGGTCCCGTCCATTATGCCCTTGAGGGGGACGGCCACTATCTCGAGCGACTTGTCCGCCTTCTCGCGGACAATCTGGGCCCTGCCGGCAAAGGCGTGGTCCAGCAGCCCGCCGGCGTGCTCCACCAGCTGCCTTACAGTGGCGATGTCGCCGCCCAGCTGGTAACTGCCCGGACGATACACGGCACCGCGGACATCCACCCTGTTGGTGTACTCGAGGACAGCGTTCACGTTGACGGCCAGGCTGTCGCCGTCCGCAAGCCTGAAAGTGGAAAAATTGTCAGAGACCACGTTGTAGATGGACTTCCTGACGCCCTCGCGCCTGCTCACGGCGACCTCGTCACGATAGGCGTCGTCCGTGAATCCGCCGGCATACGCGATCAGGTCGGAAACCGTCTCGGTCGGGGTGACCTCGTAATGCATGGGCCTGCGGATGCCCCCGCCTATGTAGGCGAGGCCGGTGTAGGTGGGCACAATCAGCACGTCGCCGTCCTGCAGGTTCACATTGTCATTGAAACTGCCGTTGAATATGAAGGGATAGACATCCACGATGGCGAAGGTCTCGCCCCCGCGCACGAGCTTGATGGCGCGCAGCGACCCGTCGGGGGTCACTCCGCCCGCGGCATACAGGGCGTTGAACACGCTCGAGAACGAGGACAGGCGGTAAGTGCCGGGGGTGCGGACCTCGCCCAGCACATTGATCTTGATGGTCCTGATGTTCGCCAGGGTGACACTCATACTGGTGGCGCCGCCCGACACACCGGCGTAATACTTGCCAAGCACGGACTTGAGTTTGCCCCTGGCTTCCTTGACGGTGAGTCCGGACAGGGCGACGGAACCCACGCGGCTGATTTTTATGTTGCCTTCCGGACTTATCGTGCAGGTGACGTCGAGTTCACTCTGGCCCCACAGGGTTATGTTGACCTCATCGCCCGGGCCGAGGACATAATTGTCGGGGGTGGCGGCGTTCTCGTTGGGTTCGAATACGGGCCGGCTGCCGGCGAACATGTCGTGGCCGTACACGATTCTGTCGGCTCGGGATGAATCCACCGCCGCATTCGGCGCCTCGAGCTCGTCTTTGGCAGGCGTTCTGGGCTTTGCGGGGGACTTCTGCGTGGCGGCATCCTCAGTCGCGGCAGCATCGGAATTCTGTTTGTAGGTCTCGAAGACCCGCTTCGCCTGAGTGGAGGAGACTCCGCGCGCAGAAAGCTCCGCGGCGACCTGGGTCTTGGATTTTCCTGAAGAGGCGGCCTGCACGACATAATCGAGCACCGCGTCATCTGTCATCTGGGCTCGCGCGCTGAAACTGCCGAGCATCAGCAGGGCCGCGAGCAGGACGGTGATTTTGTTCCGCATATGGTTGATTGTTTTGTTATTTTCACTGCTTCGCCGCCGCCTGTCCCACTTGGAGAGGCGTTTGGCTGTTTCTTATCAAGACTACAAATATACGTTTTTTATCGCTCACATGCAAGCACGCGCACAAAGGAGGCAAAAAGTGGAAAAATTTGTAAGCAAGTGGAACAAAGTGGAAAAATTTTTTATACCTTTGTCCCCTGCGTATAAGAATTTATGGTCACTTTTATCGGAACATACTCCTCGAAACTGGACGACAAGGGCAGAGTTGTCTTCCCCGCGCCGTTCAAGGGGGCCGTCCCGCCCGGAGGCGACCTGAGGTTTGTCATAAAGAAGAGCATCTACTCGGCCTGCCTTGACATGTACTCCTACCAGGAGTGGGAGCAGGAGTCGGAAAAGGTCAGGCAGGGGCTCGATTTCTTCAATCCCGACCACGTCCTGTTCTGGGATGAATACATGAGGGACTGCGTGGTCGTGGAGCCCGACGCCAAGCTCGGGCGCATCACAATACCCAAATATCTTCTTGACGCTATTGGTGTTAACCGGGAAATCTCTTTCTTTGGCGTCAACTTCAAGATAGAACTCTGGGCAAAGGAGAAGTTCGAATCCTCCAGAATCTCGACCGAAAACTATCTCGCCATCGCAAAGAGCCTCTCCCGCAAATAGGGGGCGGGCGATGTCGGAGTATCACAATCCAGTACTTCTTTCCGAAAGCGTCGGAGCCCTCGTGCAGGACCCCGCGGGACGCTACGCGGATGCCACCTTCGGCGGAGGCGGCCACAGCCGCGAGATACTCTCGCGCCTGGCCCCGGAAGGCCGCCTGATGGCCTTCGACCGCGACGAGGACGCCCTGGCGAACGCCCTGGACGACCCCCGTTTCACCCTGATCCACAACAACTTCAGATTCATACACAACTACACCCTTCTGAACTTCCCCGAAGGACTGGACGGAGTGCTCGCCGACCTGGGCGTGAGCTCCCACCAGTTCGACACCGCCGAACGCGGATTCTCCTTCCGCTTCGACGCTCCGCTCGATATGCGAATGAATGTGCAGGGCGACAGAACCGCAGCCGACATTGTCAATTCTTATACGCAAGAGGAATTGGAAAAGGTTCTTTGGCTCTACGGTGAAGTCGAGAACGCCCGCAAGGTCGCGCAGCTCGTCTGCGAGGCCCGCACGGCGTCCCCCATCCTCACCACCGGCGACCTCGACAGGTCGATTGCGGCCGCCCTGCCTTCTTTCGCATCACACAAGGCCCTCTCGCGCATCTACCAGGCCCTGAGAATCGAGGTGAACCAGGAGATGCGCTCGCTCGAGAAGTTCCTGCAGGGAGCGGTCGAGGCCCTGCGCCCCGGCGGAAGGCTGGTCGTGATAACATACCATTCGCTCGAGGACAGGATGGTCAAGAACTTCATCAAGGCGGGCAACGTGGAGGGACGCGAGGAAAAGGACGTCTTCGGGCGTAGCCTGAGCCCGCTGAAGGCGGTCAACCGCAAGCCGATACTGCCCGCGGAAGAAGAGATACAGGAAAACACGCGCGCACGCAGCGCCAAACTGCGCATAGCCGAGAAGATATGAGCAAGGACACGACAAAACGCAAATGGCAGGTCTCGGACCTCGCCAGAGCCCTGAAGAACAGCCTGCTGGCCATCCTGAAGGGCGAGTTCCTGCTGCGTCTCAACGTGGGCAGGTACTTCCCGCACATCGTGTACATATTCTTCGTGATGAGCATGGTGATCTGGTGCTCGCTGATGATAGACAAGTCGATGACCGGGATCGAGACCAACAAGAAGGTCATCGAGGAACTTCAGACCCGCAGGCTCCAGAAGACCTGCGACCTGGCCGTCGTGAGCGGGCGCGGCGCAGTGAAGGAAAGGCTCAAGGAACTGGGATCGGAACTCGGGGAGCCCGAGGGGAACGTCACATTGATAGAGAAATGAAAAAGAGGGACCGCATAGGAATCGTTCTGTACGTCGCGTATCTGCTTCTGCTGTGCGCGTCGGTCCTCCTTATCGTCAAGATCGCCGTGATCCAGCTGACCTTCAAGCCCGACTCCAGGATCGAGAGCGCCCTGAGCAACCGCCTCAAGACGGTGTCGGTCGCCCCCGTGCCCGGCAACATCCTCGACTGCAAGGGCAGGCTCATAGTCACCTCCCGCGCGATGTACGAGGTCACGATGGACTGCACCGTGCTCAAGAGCGACATTCAAAAGCGCAGAAGCGATCGCCTCGACAGGGCGAAGACCCAGGCCCAGAGGGACTCGGCGAACGCCAAGGCGGCAAGGGAGGAGAAGGCCTGGCGCGACAAGGCGAAGGCCCTGTGCGATTCCCTGCCCCTGATATTCCCCGAGCATGACGCCGACTACTGGTACAACGCCATAATCAGCGCGCGGGAGAGAGGCAACAGGAGCCTCAGGCTCGGCCATCCGATAGACATCTACGACTACACCCGCCTGAAGTCGTTCCCCCTGGCCTGCGAAGGCCGTTACAAGAGCGGACTGGTCGTCTCGTGGGACTACGAGAGGCTGCATCCGTACGGCAACCTGGCGGGCAGGACGCTCGGGTTCGTGCGCAAGGGTGATTTCGCCGACAAGAGCCTGGTGAACAACAACATAGGCCTGGAAGGCAAATTCGACTACGTGCTGCACGGCAAGCCCGGCAGGGAGTTCCTGCGCGAGACCGACCACGGCCTGATGAGGGACACCGACAGCACGGCCGTGAAGGCCGAGGACGGCAAGGACCTGCGCACCACCCTGGACATCGACATCCAGGCCATCGCCGACGCCGCCCTGCGCGAGCAGATCGAGGGCGAGGAGGACGTCGAGGGAGCGACCCTCGTGCTTATGGAAGTGGGCACAGGGGCCATCCGCGCGATGGTCAACCTCAAGAAAGCCCAGGGGCTGCACCCCCTCTCCGAGAGCTACAACTACGCCACGATGCAGGCCATCGAGCCCGGCTCAGTGTTCAAGACCGTCACCCTGATGTCCGTGCTCAGCGACGGCCACATCGACTCCCTGGGAACCACTCTCCCCACCAACCACGGCCGGGTCGTCGACGGCAGGGGGATGAAGATTGACCAGCACATTATAGATTACGAGCACCAGACCGGCAGGAACACTATCACCATCCTGCACGGATTCGAGATCTCGTCGAACTACGTGTTCGGATCGCTGGCCGTCAAATATTACAAGGACAACCCCGAGAAGTTCATCCAGAACGTCCACTCGTACCATCTGGCCGAGAAATTCGACTTCGACCTGGACGGGCTGGCCTCGCCCGTAATCCCCTCCGCGAAAGGGCTCCACGTGGCAAGCCTGGGCAACATGGGATTCGGATACGCCACGCAGGAGACCCCGATACATATGCTCGCCTTCTACAACGCGATCGCGAACAAGGGCAGGATGATGAAGCCCTACCTGGTCGAGGACATCGAGAAGGACGGGGTGGTGACCGAGCGCCGCGGGCCGGGCATCCTGAGCGCGAGCATCTGCACCGCCGCCGTGGCCGACACCCTGAACAGGGCGCTCAAGAGCGTGACCTCCGACGGCACCGCCAAATGGAGCCTGATGGGTTCGAAACTGAAGGTCGCCGGCAAGACCGGCACCTCTTTCGGGACCTTCCCCAAGGACCAGTGGTGGGAGGGCAAGGACCCCTATACCAACCTCGAGGGCAAGAAACTCTACCAGGGCACCTTCGTCGGGTACTTCCCGGCTGACGACCCGCAGTACAGCATAATCAGCGTGGTGTACTCGTACCCCACCAAGAAACAATACCAGGGAGGAGGAATCCCCGCCAGAGCCGTCAAGAGCGTGGTCAACACCCTCTGGAGGACAGATCCCAAATTCCGCAGGACACTGAACGAAAATGACTGACATACGCAAATATCCAGCGATAACCTCCGATTCGCGCAAAGTCACCCCCGGCTGCCTCTTCATAGCGGTCAAGGGCGCCTCTGACGACGGAAACAAGTACGCCGAAGCGGCCCTGAAGGCGGGCGCCGCGGCAGTCGTGTCCACCGACAGGCACGGCCTGGCGATGATGGCGGACGAGTACTACGGCCACCCTTCGGGAAAACTGAACCTCGTGGGCATCACCGGCACCAACGGCAAGACCACCACCGTGACCCTGCTGTACGACCTGTTCCGCGGCCTGGGCTACGAGTGCGGACTGCTCTCGACCATCGCGAACTACGTGGGTTCCCGCCGCTTCGAGACCACGAACACCACCTCCGACCCAATCACGATCAACTCCCTGCTCGCCGAGATGGTCGACGCCGGATGCGAGTATTGCTTCATGGAAGTCAGTTCGATAGGGCTCGAGCAGGAGAGGGTCGCGGGGCTCGAATTCAAGGCCGGCATCTTCTCCAACCTCACCCACGACCACCTCGACTACCACGGCACCTTCGCCGAATACCTGAGGTGCAAGAAACTCTTCTTCGACTCACTGCCCGCAGGCAGCGCCGCCATCGTCAACGCCGACGACCGCAACTCAGGCGTGATGGTCCAGAACACCGCCGCGCGCGTGGTCACCTACTCCTGCCGCGCCGCCGCCGACCACAGCTGCCGCATCCTCGAGCAGAGTTTCGACGGGATGCTGCTGCGCATCGACGGCACCGAGGTCTGGACCAGGCTCATCGGAGCCCACAACGCCAGCAACCTGCTCGCCATCTACTGCGCGGCCCTCTGCCTCGGCGCGTCGAAGGAAGAGATCCTCGTGGCGCTCTCAAGGCTCGAAGGCGCCCGCGGCAGGCTCGAAGTGATGCGCGGACCCCGGGACCTGAGCGTCGTCATCGACTACGCCCACACTCCGGACGCGCTGCAGAACGTTCTGAAGACCCTTCGCGACGTGTGCCCCGAGCGCGAACTGGACTGCCTGTTCGGCTGCGGCGGGGACCGCGACCGCACCAAGCGCCCCGAGATGGCCGCCATCGCCGAGAAGTTCGCCGACAAGGTGTTCGTCACCTCCGACAACTCCCGCACTGAGGACACCGCGGACATAATGAACGACATCAAGGCGGGCTTCAGCCCCGCCGGAGCCGCCCGCGCGCTGTACATCGCCGACCGCCGCGAGGCCATCCGCACCGCCATAATGCTCGCCCCCGAGGGCGCCACCATACTGCTTGCCGGCAAAGGCCACGAGGACTACCAGATAATCGGGACCGAAAAGCGGCATTTCGACGAACGTGAAATAGTTACTGAAATCTTCAACACACTCCGATAGCATGCTGTACCATCTCATAAACCGGCTGACCGACCTCGGCCTCGACTTCCCGGGAGCGGGCCTGATGCACTTCCTGTCGTTCAGGGCGATGCTCGCCGCCGTTATCGGAATGCTGATCTCGCTGATCGCGGGCAAGAAGATAATCCGCGCCCTCCGGCGCAAGCAGATAGGCGAGGACATCCGCAACCTCGGCCTCGAGGGCCAGATGCAGAAGAAAGGCACCCCCACGATGGGAGGCGTCATCATAATCCTTTCCGTGGTGGTCTCCGCCCTGATGGTGTGCGGCCTCACGAGCATCTACACCATCCTGCTGCTCGTGACCACGCTCTGGGCCGGCGGCATAGGCTTCGCCGACGACTACATCAAGGTGTTCAAGCACAACAAGGAAGGGATGAGCGAGAAAGGCAAGCTGATCCTGCAGTTCGGCCTCGGCCTGTTCATCGCCGTGATGATGTGCGTCAGTTCCGACATCCGCACCGACAGCATCGTGACCACCATACCGTTCGTCAAGGCGCACGAATTCGACTATTCCTGGCTCTCGCCCTTCAGGGGCCAGCTGGGGGTCTACTGCACCTGGGGCATCTATATGCTCCTTATAATCTTCGTGATCCTGGCCTGCACCAACGGCGCCAACCTCACCGACGGGCTTGACGGCCTGTCCGCGGGCGTGACGGCGATCGTCGGGTCGGTGATCGGCATAATGGCGTGGCTGAGCGGCGACGCGCTGGACGCAAGTTACCTGAACATAATGCACATCCCCGGCAGCGGCGAGGTGGCAATATACATGGCCGCGTTCGTGGGGTCCCTGCTGGGATTCCTGTGGTACAACAGTTTCCCCGCCCAGGTGTTCATGGGCGACACGGGGAGCCTGACCATCGGCGGCGTGATCGGCGTGAGCGCGATCCTGATCCGCAAGGAGTTGCTGCTTCCCCTGCTGTGCGGCATCTTCCTGGCCGAGAGCGTGTCGGTGCTCGTCCAGAGGAACTGGTTCAAGTACACGCGCAAGAAATACGGGGAGGGACGCAGGGTGTTCCTGATGGCCCCCCTGCACCATCATTATCAGAAAAAGGGACTTCCGGAGCCCCGCATCGTGAGCAGGTTCTGGATAGTCGGAATCATACTGGGAGTGGCGACATTGGCAATTTTAAAGATCAGATAAAGTGGCAAGACTGGTTGTATTGGGCGGAGCCGAGAGCGGCGTGGGAGCCGCAGTGCTCGCAAAAGTGAAAGGGTTCGACGTGTTTCTGTCGGACAACGGAAAGATCAAGGAGGAGTATCTGGAGATGCTCCGCAAATGGGACATACCCTTCGAGGAGGGCGGGCACACCGAGAGCCTGGTGCTCAGCGCCGACGAGGTGGTCAAGAGCCCCGGCATACCCTCGACGGCGCCCATGGTGAGGCGTCTGCGCGCGCAGGGCACGCACATAATATCGGAGATAGAGTTCGCGGCGCGCTACGACAGCGCCAAGAAGATCTGCATCACCGGTTCCAACGGCAAGACCACCACGACCTCGCTGATTCACTACCTGCTGAAGGACGCCGGCCTCAACGTCGGCCTGGGAGGCAACATCGGCAAGAGCTACGCCCTGCAGGTGGCGACCGAGCAGCACGACTATTACGTGCTGGAAATCAGCAGTTTCCAGCTCGACGACGCGTATGATTTCAGGCCCGACATAGCGATCATCACCAACATCACGCCCGACCACCTCGACCGCTACGACCACAACATGGACAACTACGTCAAGGCCAAGTTCCGCATCACCCGCAACCTCCGCCCCGAAGACTGCTTCATCTTCGACTCCGACGACAAGATAACCATCAACCACCTGAGCAAGATCGTGCTCCAGGCAAAGATGCTGCCATTCACCCAGGAGAAGGAGGTCGAACAGGGCGCCTGGCTCGACGACGACCAGATCGTGCTGCGCTACGAGCAGGACGAGACCCGCATATACCTCGAGGACCTCGCCCTGGGCGGAAAGCACAACGTCTACAACTCGATGGCGGCCGCGCTGGCGGCGAAGGCCACCGGCATCAGCAACGAAGTCATCCGCCACTCCCTGAAGACCTTCCAGGCGGTCGAGCACAGGCTCGAGCCCGTCCTCGAAGTGGGCGGAGTGAAATACATAAACGACTCCAAGGCGACCAACATCGACGCCGCCTGGTACGCTCTCGAGAGCCAGACCGCGCCCGTGGTGTGGATCGTCGGCGGCACCGACAAGGGCAACGACTACGGCGTGCTCGAGGACCTGGTGCGCTCGAAGGTAAAGGCCATCGTGTGCATGGGCGTGGACAACGCCAAGATCCACGCGGCGTTCGAGGGCATAGTCGGATCGGACCGCATCACCGACACGCTGTCGGCGCAGGCCGCGGTCGAGGCGGCGGCGGCATTCGCGCAGGACGGCGACGTCGTGCTGCTGAGCCCCTGCTGCGCCAGTTTCGACCTTTTCAAGAATTACGAAGACAGGGGCCGCCAGTTCAAGGAGGCGGTCCGCAAACTCTAAGGGATGGCAACGAAAAAGCGCTCGCTCTGGAACATAGCCGACAGGATAGAAGGCGACAAGGTGGTATGGATCATCGTCCTGATGCTGATCCTGCTGTCGATCGTCTGCATATTCAGTTCGACGTCCAGGCTGCTGGAAGCCGGCCAGACCCGCATGGATATGGTGAAGGATCAGCTGGGGATTGTGGCCGGAGGGCTTGCGCTGATAATCGTCTGCTACAATATAAAGAACATCTTGATATTCCGCTGGTTCTCGAAATGGGGATTCGCGGTGTCGTTCGTGCTCCTGGCGCTGCTTGACCTGCACCTGGACCTGGGTTTCGTCAAGGCCGTCGAGATCAACAAAGCCTGGAGGATACTGTCGGTGGCAGGGATCCAGATACACGTGTTCGAGGTCGTCAAGGTCGCGATGGTGATGTACCTGGCCTGGGCCCTGGACGCTCTCAAGAAAGAGGAATTGAAGAAACCGGCCGGGAAAAACCTGCAGAAGGCCCTGTACATCTACCTCCCCTTCCTCGTCACCTTCGTGATGATAATCCCCGGAAGCAACTCCAGCGCCCTGTTCATCGGCGCGATAATGTTCGCCGTGATCCTGATCGGAGGAGGCGGGTTCAAGGACCTGGCCCTCATCGCGGTCGCCGGCGCCCTGCTGGTAGGGGTATGCTTCGGGATCTACAAGGTCTCGGACGGGAAGGCGATGGGGCGCATCGGAACGGCGGTGAGCAGGATATTCGAAGACACCGACTACGAGCAGATGTACATCGACGCCACCGACAGCTACACCAGGGGCAAGGCGCTGGACGCGATGCGCCAGCCCTACAGCGCCAAGATAGCGGTCAAGCAGGGCGGGTTCCTGGGCAAGGGCCCGGGCCAGAGCACCCAGAGATACGCCGTCCCCGACATCTCGGAGGACTACATGTACAGTTTCATCATCGAGGAATACGGGCTGCTGGGCGGCATAATAGTGATTTTCCTGTATGTGTCGCTGCTGGCCAGAGGATCGATAATAGTGCGCAACTGCGGAAGCGACCTGTACCCGAAAGTGGCGGTCGCGGGGCTCTGCCTGCTGATAACGGGCCAGGCCTTCCTGCATATGTTCGTCAACGCCGACATAGGCCCGATGACGGGCCAGACGCTGCCCCTTATCAGCCACGGCAACTCGGCGTTCCTCTGTTTCAGCCTGGCATTCGGCATCATCCTGTCGTTCAGCAGGATAGCCGGGCGCAGGATAGACAGGGAGACGCGTCAGGCCCAGCCGCTGGCGGAGGCCACGGGGACGGTGAAGAGCGACCTGGACGTCCTGGACGACTTCGAGAGCGGCAAGACGAGCGAAGAAATGGAACTTGAACAAGAATTCGACGATTATGGAATATAGGAAGTTAAGGGTGATAATAAGCGGCGGAGGCACCGGAGGGCACATCTTCCCCGCAGTGTCGATCGCGGGCGAGCTCAAGAAAGCCAACCCGGAGACCGAGATTCTCTTCGTGGGAGCCGAGGGCAAGATGGAGATGGAGAAGGTTCCTGCGGCGGGTTACAAGATTGTGGGCCTGCCCATCGTGGGCCTGCAGCGCCAGCTCACCCTCAAGAACATCGTCAACGACCTGAAAGTGCCCTTCAAAATCGTCGCGAGCGTGCGCAGGGCGCGAAAGATCATAAAGGAATTCAAGCCCGACGTCGCGGTGGGTGTGGGCGGTTATGCCAGCGCCCCGCTGCTCTGGGCGGCCACCAGGATGAAACTGCCCTGCCTGATACAGGAGCAGAACGGGTTCGCCGGCCTGACCAACAAACTGCTCGCAAAAAAAGCCGGCAGCATCTGCGTCGCATACGAGGGTATGGAGAAATTCTTCCCCGCCGAAAAGATAGTTCTGAGCGGCAACCCCATCCGCCCGGAAATGCACCCCTACTCCGATGAAGAGAAGGCGGAAGGCATTGAATACTACGGACTCGACCCTGCGCGGAAGCACCTGCTGATCGTGGGCGGAAGCCTTGGCAGCGGCACCCTCAACAAGTCGATGAAGGCCTGGATCGAGGCCGGATGCCCCGGCGGCGAAGGCGTCGAGATAATCTGGCAGTGCGGCCGCTACTACAAGGCGGGCGTCGACGCCTTTATGCAGGGTCGCGACCTTCCCTTCGTGCACCATACCGACTTCATCGGCAGGATGGACCTGGCATACGCCTGCGCGGACGCCATAATCAGCCGCTCGGGCGCCTCTTCCGTGTCCGAGATCTGCGCCACCGGCAAGGCCGCCGTGTTCGTGCCCTCGCCCAACGTCGCCGAAGACCACCAGACACACAACGCGATGGCGCTGGTGAGCAGGGACGCCGCCCTGATGGTCAGGGACGCCGACGCGGTGAACGACCTGATGCCCGCCGCCCTCGCCCTCCTGGACGACCCTGAGCGGACCGCTCGGATAAGCGCGAACGCCCTGGCGATGGCAAAGCCCGACGCCGGACGCACTATACTTGACGAAATCTACAAGCTTGTCTAGGATGGAGAACGTATATTTCATAGGCATAGGCGGCATCGGGATGAGCGCGATAGCCCGCTATTTCAAGTTCAAGGGCCTCGAAGTGTCCGGCTATGACCGCACGCCCTCGGAACTGACCGCCGAACTCCGGAAGGAGGGCATCGACGTCCACTATGACGACGACCCCTCACGCATCCCCGCGGACGTGGAGCAGACGCTCGTCATCTACACTCCCGCCATCCCCGAGGACCTGGGCGAACTGCAGTTCGTGCGCACGCACGGCTACAGACTGGTCAAGCGCTCCCGCGCCCTGGGCGAGATCACCTCAGGCCAGACCTGCCTGGCAGTCGCCGGAACCCACGGCAAGACGACCACCTCCACCCTGGTCGCCCACATCCTCACCGAAGGAGGGGACGGCTGCTCGGCCTTCCTCGGAGGCATCTCCAAGAACTACGGCACCAACCTGCTGATGAGCCACACCCCCACGGTGGTGGCCGAAGCCGACGAGTTCGACCGCTCGTTCCTGCAGCTGCACCCCGCCATCGCCGCCATCACGGCGATGGACGCCGACCACCTGGACATCTACGGCACGCTCGAGAACTATCAGCAGGCCTTCCGCGAATTCGCCTCGCAGGTGAGCGGGACGCTGATCCTCAAATACGGCTGCCCGATAAGCGGAGGCGACACTCCCGCCCGCATCCTCACATACCACTTCGACGACCCCCGCGCCGATTACCGCGCCACGAACCTGAGGCTCTCGGCCGACGGCCACTACACCTACGACCTGGTCCATCCGGACGGAGTCCTGAAGGACGTCAGGGTGGGCACGCTCGGCTGGGTCAACGTCGAAAACAGCATCGCGGCGGCGGCCGTCTGCCTGAACTACGGAGCCGACCCCCTGAAAGTGCGCGACGCCATCGGCACCTACCGCGGATCCAGGCGCAGGCTGGACGAGCACATAAACCGCCCCGGACTGACCTACATCGACGATTATGCCCACCATCCCGAGGAACTCGCGAGCGCGATCTCCTCGATCCGCGGGATCTTCCCCGGACGCAGGATCACGGGCATCTTCCAGCCCCACCTCTACACCCGCACCCGCGACTTCGCGCCCGGATTCGCCGCGGCGCTCTCGGGCCTGGACAAGGTGATACTGCTGGATATCTACCCCGCCCGCGAGGAGCCCATCCCCGGCGTGACCTCCGAAATCATCTTCAAGGACGTCACCGCGCCCGAAAAGGCGCTGCTGAAAAAGGAGGAACTGATGGAGTATCTGCAGGGCGAGGCCGTGGACGTGCTCGTGACCTTCGGGGCGGGCAACATTGACCGTTACATCGAACCCATAACCCGACTTCTGGAAAGCAGATGACAGGCAAAGTCAAATACATTCTCGCCGCGGCCTTCATCGCCGTGTTCTGCCTCGGGGCGGCCCTGCTGAGCCGCTCGGACAAGGCGGGACGGGATCTGCTGTGCTGCTCCGGGGTCAGCGTCTCGCTCTCGGACACGCTCGGGGCGGCGACCGCCGAAGACCTTCTGGACGCGCTCGAAAGAGGCTACGGCATCGCGGTCGGTCAGCGGCTGGACAGCGTCCTGCTCTACAGGGTCGAGGAGGTGATGCTCGCGGAACCCGCCGTGCGCGGCTGCCAGGCCTGGACCTCCGGCGACGGAGTCCTGCACCTGGACATCGAGAACCGCGTCCCGGTGGTGAAGTTCACCAAGGGCGGCAGGGCCGTATACGCCGATTGCGAAGGATTCCTGATCCACCCGTACAGCGCGAAGCCGGAGGTCATCGAGATCAAGGGAATTCTGCCCTTCGATGCCGACGGGGCCTGGGTCAGAGGGGCCGTCGGCCTGGTGGATTACATACAAGAGAAAGGCCTGTGGGGCGACCTGGTGACCGGAATCAGCGCCTCGGCTGACGGGGACCTCGAATTCTCGTCGGCCAGGGGCCGCGAGAGGATAATCTTCGGGCAGCCCGAAAACCACGCTTCAAAATTCTCAAGGATTGAAAAATACTGGTCCCGGATCGTTCCGGCGAAGGGGAACCACAGAAGCGTCAACGTGAAATTCAACAACCAAATAATATGCAGGAAAGATATATAGCGGCGGCCGACCTCGGATCGGGCAAAATAGCGGTTTGCGTGGCAAAGGTGTGCGGGGACGACACCCAGGTCATCTACTACGGGGAGTCGCCTTCGGACGGCATCTCCCATAGCTGCGTGTTCAATCCCAAGAAGGCGTCCGAAGCCCTGAAGAAGGCGCTCGCGGAGGCCGAGGAGGAACTTCACATCAAGATTCTGCAGGTCGTGGTGGGACTCCCCCGCTGGGGCGTGAGCCAGCAGACCAGTTCGGCAGGAGCAGACAGGACCAATCCGGAAGAATGCATCTCCGACGAAGAAATCAGCATCCTGAAAGACGATGCCATAGACTCCTACCCGCTGGAGGATCCCAAGCGAGAAGAGATCTACGGCGCCGTCGCCCAGTCCTTCACCGCCGACGAGCTGTTCCAGCAGAGCCGGCAGGACATAATCGGAGCCACCGCGAGCCATATCGAAGGCAACTTCAAGATATTCACGGGAGCACGCAAAGCGTCTAACAACATCGACATGATGCTGAACATGATAGGAGTCGCACCTGCCGAGAAGGTCTTCGTACCCCACGCCGTGGCCAAAGCCGTGCTGAGCGAGGACGAGCGCGAGAACGGAGTCGCGCTGGTGGAGCTGGGCGCCGGAGTGACCTCGGTGACTATCTATCAGGACAAGATCCTTCGCCACTACAGCGCCGTCCCCTTCGGAGGGGCCAGCATAACGACAGACATAAAGTACGAATGCGGATTCCGCCAGAGCCTGGCCGAAAACATAAAGCTTGCATACGGGGCCTGCATGCCCGAGAAACTCCAGTCGATGGAGGACAAGATCCTTCAGATCAACGACGAAGAGAACGGCACATACGAACATCTGCCCGTCAAGTACCTCTCAGAGATCATCACCTGCAGGGTCAGGGAGATACTGGACGCAATCCTGTTCCAGATCCAGGAGAGCGGCTTCGCCGACAAGCTCCGCGGAGGCATCGTGCTGACGGGAGGAGGTGCCGGACTCGTCAATCTGGCCACGCTGCTCAAGGACATGTCGGGCTACAACGTGCGCCTCGGATTCCCGCAGAAAAGGCTCTTCAGCGCCGACGGCTGTCCCGAAGTGCTCAGCACAGGGGCCGTGGCCTGCGTGGGAATGGTGCTCGACGCCGGCCGCAACGCCGGGCTCAACTGCACGACCGAACCGGTTGTCGAAGAGCCGGAGGAAGATCCTGAGACTTCGGAAGGAGAGACCGCACCCGCGCCTGAGCAGACCTATGTCGGCACCGTGTTCGAGGCCGACAGCGACGACGAGATCATCAGGCCCGTGAAGAGGCCCAAGAGACCGAAGAACCCCCGCAAGCCGCCCTTCGGGATCACCTGGGGAGAAAAGATCAAGACCTCCGGCATCTTCGGGAGCGTGGACAAGTTCCTGGACGACACCATCGGCGGACTGTTCGACGCGATGGAGGAAGGAGGGCAGACTCAGAATTCAGACAATTAAACGCTTACTGATATGAATGACGAAATCGACATAATCAGTCCTCCCGACTGGGTGACCTCGGACGAGATAATCAAGGTCCTGGGCGTCGGCGGAGGCGGCTGCAACGCGGTCAGCAACATGTTCCGCCAGGGCATAACGGGATGCAGTTTCGTGGTATGCAACACCGATTCGATGGCGCTCCGCAACAGCCCCGTGCCGGTCAAGATCCAAATGGGACACGGCCTGGGCGCCGGCACCGACCCCATAAAGGGAAGGAATGCCGCGCTCGAGACCCAGGACGAGATCGCCCGGACAGTGCTTGACGGCAAGACCCAGATGCTGTTCATCACCGCCGGAATGGGCGGAGGCACCGGCACCGGAGCCACTCCCGTGATAGCCAAGATGAGCAAGGAGAAGGGGATCCTGACCGTCGGCGTGGTGACCCTGCCGTTCCGCAACGAGGGCGACAAGGCGATGTCGCGCGCCGTCGAGGGCATCCAGGAACTCGAGAAGAACGTGGACTCGCTGCTGATAATAGACAACGAGAAACTGTACGAGTACTACGGCGACCAACTCATCCACGACGCCTTCCCCAAGGCTGACGAAGTGCTCAGCACAGCCGTGCGTGGCATAATCGAGATAATCAAGAAGCCCGGCTACATAAACGTCGACTTCGAGGACGTCAAGACCATGATGAAGGACAGCGGCCTGGCCCTGATGGGCTACGGTTCGGGCAAGGGCAAGAACAGGATCAAGGATGCCGTGAGCCAGGCTTTCAAGTCGCCTCTGCTCAACGACTACGACCTGACAACCGCCAAGAACGTTCTGGTCAACATCACCGGAGGCCGCAATGCCGAAGGCCTGACGATGAGCGACATGAACGAGATCAACCGCCAGATCGACGCGTTCACCGGCGGAGCCAACAACTTCAAGCGCGGCCTCATCTGGGACGACGACCCCGCAGTGGGCGACGAAATCCACATCACCTCGATAGTGACGGGCCTGAGTTTCACCGAGGTCATCGGCGACAACCGCAACATGGGTGACTACATAATGATCACCCGCGACTTCGTCTACGACAGGGAGGGGGCGTCACGCACCGAAGGTGTCAGCGTGGCATCCGGAGCGACTGCCTACAAAGGATTCAGTTCCAAGGACAATGTGCGGAAATTCCGCTATGACCCCGACTGCCCGCCCGTGCTGCTGACGGGATCACAATCCGAACTCGAGAGCGAACCTGCAATAAGAAGAAAGAAATGAAAAGGACAAGAGTGAGATTCGCGCCGTCACCGACCGGCCCCCTGCATATGGGAGGCGTCCGCACGGCCCTGTACAACTATCTGTACGCCAAGCAGAAGGGAGGCGACTTCCTGCTGCGCATCGAAGACACCGATTCGCACCGCTTCGTGCCAGGGGCGGAGCAGTACATAATGGACGCCCTGCAATGGTGCGGCATCATCCCCGACGAGGGAGTAGGTGTGGGAGGCCCCCACGCCCCCTACCGCCAGAGCGAACGCAAGCCCATCTACAAAGCCTACGCCGACCAATTGGTGGAGGCGGGTTGGGCTTACTACGCCTTCGATTCCGCCGAATCGCTGGAGGCTGCGCGCGCCGAGGCCGAAGCATCGGGCAAGACCTTCATCTACAATTACGAGAGCCGCAAGGGGCTGAAGAATTCTCTTTCCCTTCCCGCCGATGAGGTCTCGCGCCTGCTTGCGGAGACCACCGACTGGACCGTGCGCTTCAAGATGCCCGAGGACCGCGTCGTCGTGATGGACGACATGATCCGCGGCCACATCGAGGTGAACACCGCCACCCTGGACGACAAGGTGCTGTGGAAGAGGGCGGACGAACTGCCCACCTACCACCTCGCGAACATCGTGGACGACCATCTGATGGAGATCACCGAGGTCATCCGCGGCGAGGAGTGGCTGCCCTCGCTCCCCCTGCATTTCCTGCTCTACGAAGCATTCGGATGGGAGCGGCCCGAGTTCGCTCACCTGCCCCTGCTGCTCAAGCCCGTCGGCAACGGCAAGCTCAGCAAGCGCGACGGCGACAAGATGGGCTTCCCCGTGTTCCCGCTGAACTGGCTCAATTCCGAGGGCGAAACCTACCACGGATACCGCGAGGACGGCTATTTCCCCGAGGCCTTCGTCAACCTGCTGGCGATGCTGGGCTGGAACCCCGGCACCGAGCAGGAGCTGTTCTCTATGGAAGAGCTCATCGAAGCCTTCAGCATCGACAAGGTGAGCAAGAGCGGAGCGAAGTTCAACCCCGACAAGGCGAAGTGGTTCAACCGCGAGTACCTCAGGATGAAGTCCGACTCCGAACTTGCCGCGCTGTGGATTCCCCAGCTCGAGGCGAAGGGGATTTCAGCAGACCCCGATTACGTGCAGCGTGTGGTCACCCTGATCAAGGAGAGGGCCACCTTCGTGTCCGATTTCTGGACCATCGCGCCCTACCTTTTCATAGCACCCTCTGAATACGAAAAATACGGCGTCAAGGCCGGCGCACCCGCTTCCAAGCCCGCCGACGGCCGCCCCGTCGACCCCAGGGCCAAGGTCTATGACGATTCGCTGACCGCCCCGTTCCTGGCGAAGGACAGCGAGAAGTTCTTCAGCCCCGAGTGGATCGCGAAGGCCCGCGAGGCCGTGGCGTCGGGCGAAGAGATCGAGGAATACATCCGTGCGAAGGAGTGGCCTATGGGCAAGGTGATGAACTGCACCCGCCTGGCGCTCACCGGCGCCGCCAGCGGCCTGGGCATCGCCGACATCGTCGGCTTCATCGGCCGCGACGAGGCCCTCGCGCGAATTGATTTCTGCGCCGCCTCTCTAGGCTAGCAATTCCAACGCTTCCTCCAGCGTGACGGCTTCTTCGATCGGGAAGCCGCCGTTGCGCGTGCGGCGGAGCGAGCTCAGGAAGGCGCCGGAGCCCAGGGATTCGCCCAGGTCGCGGGCGAGGGCGCGGATGTAGGTACCCTTGCTGCAGTCAACGCGTATCATCGCGGTGGCGAGGTCGTGGCCGCTTGCGTCGGCAACGTTTATGCGCTGCGAACGGGAAGTGTCGGGAGCGGTCTCGGGCTGCTTCCAATCGGGCTCGAAACTCTCCAATTGGAGGTCGTAAATATTGATCAGCGACGACTGCAGGATGCCTTCGACGGCGCCGTAGTCGAAGGGCCGGCCCTCGGCTCGGGCCTGCTTGAGGAGTTTGCGCGCAGTCTCGTAGACCCTCACGCCGTCCACGCTCTTGGCGCTGAAAAGTGGCGCGACCTGCTCCTGTTCGCCTATGAACGAGGGCAGCAGGGCCCGGACGGAGTCCTCGGTCACGCCCTGCAGCGGGCAGACGCAGTCGATTTCCTTCTCGAGGTCATAGGAAGGGGTGGTGGCGCCGAAGGTGACGCCCGCGAGGTACTGCTTTGGCGAGCGCTGCAGTTCCTCGGCCCTGCGGGTCGCGGGGCCTATGCAGACCAGCAGGATGCCGGTTGCGAGCGGGTCGAGCGTGCCTGCGTGACCCACCTTGAGGTTCTTCTTGCCGAAATGGCGGATGGCCGCCCACTTGATCTTGCGGATGACGTCGGCCGAGGTCCAGCGCCACGGCTTGTCGACCGGCAGCACTATGCCGTCGGGATAATCTTCTATATTGCGGCTCAGAGGCTGCATTTTCAGAGGGGAATCTTGTCTATGCGGCGCTGGTGGCGGCCGCCGGCGAATGATGTCGCGAGCCAGGCGCGGACCATCGAATTGCACATGTTGTAGGAGACGAATCGCGCGGGCATCACGAGGACGTTGGCGTCGTTGTGCTCCTTGACCAGGGTGGCGACGGCGGTGTTCCAAGCCAGGCCGGCGCGGATGCCGCGGTGGTGGTTCAGCGTGATGGCCATGCCGTTGCCGGTACCGCAGATCGCGATGCCTTTGTCGCACTCGCCCGACTCGACGGCATACGCCAGAGGATGGGCGAAATCGGCATAGTCGCAACTGTCGGCAGAATCGGTGCCGAAATTGACGACTTCGTATCCCTTCCCCAGAAGGTAACTGATCAGGCGGGTCTTGTACTCAAGGCCGGCGTGGTCGCTGCAGATTCCGATTTTCATATTGACAAATATAGAGATTTTTCTTGTTAAACCGAGATGTTGTTCCTGCAAAAAGACTAACTTTGTGCAGTATGTTTATCGTTCAGCTTCTCATTATGCTGGCGGCGCTGTATATGGGTGCGCGCCGCGGTTCGCTGGCCCTGGGCGCGGTGTCCGGGATCGGCCTTGCGATTCTGGTGTTCGGATTCGGCCTGAAGCCGGGCACACCCCCGACAGATGTCATTTACATCATAATTGCGGCCATCACCTGCGCCTCGTGCCTTCAGGCCGCGGGCGGAATGGACTGGCTGATCCAGATTGCAGAGCGGCTGCTCCGCAAGCATCCCGCCAGGATAACCCTCTTCGCTCCTTTCTGCACCTTCTTCCTTACCGTCCTTGTGGGCACCGGGCACGTCGTCTACACCTTGATGCCGATCATAGTGGACGTCGCGCTCAAGAAGGGCATCCGCCCCGAGCGTCCCTGCGCCGTGGCCTCGATCGCCTCGCAGGTCGGAATAATATGCTCGCCGATCGCCGCCGCCGTCGTCGCGTTCACAACTATATCGGCCGAGAACGGATTCGACGTGACCATCCCCCAGGTGCTTGCAGTCACAATCCCTTCCTCGATCATCGGACTTCTGGCCGCAGTGGCCGTCAGCTGGCGTCGCGGCAAGGACCTGGACAAGGACCCCGACTTCCAGAAGAAGCTCGCGGACCCGGCGGCCAGGGATTATATGTACGGCGGTTCAGCCTCGTCTCTTGACAAGACAGTGACCCCGAAAGCCAAGGCCAGCGTGTTCGTGTTCCTCGCCGCGCTGCTCGTGATCGTGCTGATGGCGGCCTTCCGTTACCAGGCGGTCAAGATGAACCTGGTGATCCAGATCCTGATGCTCGCGACCGCCGCCGTGATGATATTCTTCTGTGGCGCAAAGCCCTCCGTGGCCACCTCAGGGTCTGTTTTCCGCAACGGAATGGTCGCAGTCATCGCCATTTTCGGAATAGCCTGGATGTCCGACACGTTCTTCGGGGCCTACATCGACCAGATGAAGGACCTCCTGGGCGGAATCGTGGAACAGGCCCCCTGGACGATAGCCGTCGTGTTCTTCGCCGTTTCCGTGCTGATAAGTTCCCAGGGCGCGGTTGTCGTGGCGATGCTTCCCCTGGCATATTCCCTCGGCATCCCGGGCCCCGTCCTTCTCGGCGTCCTCCCCTGCGTGTACGGGTATTTCTTCATCCCCATCTACCCTTCCGACATCGCGACCGTCAACTTCGACCGTTCCGGCACGACGCGCATAGGCAAATACCTGCTCAACCACAGTTTCATGCTCCCCGGCCTGGTCTGCGTCGTCGTCTCGACCCTTGCCGGTCTGGGCATCACCTCCCTGTTCTATTAGAATACTGACACAGCATTTTAGCGCAAATGAGTGCCGGTTCTTTTGGAATTGCGGTGTAATTACTGCGAAAAATATTATATTTGCGTTATGGCAAAAGTATTCTTCACCGACTTCCGCACGCCGATGTACGGCGAGTCGCTACCCGACAAATTCAAGAGGCTCGTTCTCAAGGCGGGCATAGCGGACCTTGACCTGGACGGCAAATTCGTCGTCATCAAGATGCATTTCGGCGAACACGGCAACATCAGTTACCTGCGCCCCAATTACGTGCGCGCCCTGGTGGACGTGATCAAATCGCTGGGCGGCAAGCCATATCTGACCGACTGCAACACCCTGTACCCGGGCTACCGCAAGAACGCCCTGGAGCACCTCGAATGCGCCTGGCTCAACGGCTTCACCCCCTACGTGGTCGGCTGCCCGATAATCATCGGCGACGGCCTCAAGGGCACGGACGACGTCGCGGTGCCGGTGGCGGGCGGCAAGTACGTGAAGGAGGCCCGCATCGGGCGCGCGGTGATGGACGCCGACGTCTTCATCAGCCTCAGCCATTTCAAGGGCCACGAAGAGACCGGATTCGGAGGCGCGCTCAAGAACATCGGAATGGGCTGCGGCTCCCGCGCCGGCAAGAAGGACCAGCACAGCGGAGGCAAGGCCACCATCAATCCCGACCTCTGCCACGGCTGCCGCAAATGCCAACGCGAGTGTGCCAACGGAGGGCTCGTGTACGACAGTGACGCCCGCAAGATGACGGTTTCCGCTGATTGCGTCGGCTGCGGCCGATGCCTGGGCGCCTGCAACTGGGACGCCATCAGCTTCGCCGACAACTTCGCCAATTCGATGCTGGGCTGCCGCATCGCCGAATACTCCAAGGCCGTCGTGGACGGCAGGCCCCAGTTCCACATCTCGCTCATCGTCGACGTGTCGCCCAACTGCGACTGCCACGGCGAGAACGACGCCCCCATCCTTCCCAACATCGGAATGTTCGCATCCACCGACCCCGTCGCCCTGGACCAGGCCTGCGCCGACGCCTGCAACGCCGCCGAACCCCTGCCCGGCAGCCAGCTGTGGGACAACCTCCACTCCGAAGGCTGGCACGACTGCGGCGACCATTTCCACAACAACCGTCCCACCATCGACTGGGAAGCCTGTCTTGAACACGCCCAAAACATAGGTCTCGGTATCCGGGCCTATGATTTAATTCCATTATAATCAGCTCCTTGCTGAAAACGTAATCATTGGCCCGCCGAAGCGATTCGCCGGGCCATTTTAAAAGGAAAATCATATGAAACTCGTTATATTTGACCTTGACGGGACATTGCTCAATACCATCGCGGACCTCGGCGGCGCGGTGAATCATACCCTGGAGGCATACAGCCTGCCACGGCACGATTTACTGGAGTACAAGATGATGGTGGGACGGGGGATGAGGAATCTTGTAAAGGCCGCTCTGCCGCAGGCAAAGCGGGAGGACGATGCCTTCGTGGATGCGTTCCTGAAGGATTTTCTTGACTACTATATGGCGCATATCGACATCGCGACAGTCCCGTATCCGGGAATTCCCGAGCTGGTTTCGCAGCTCAACGAGGGCGGATGCAGACTCGCCGTCGCTTCCAACAAGCTGCAGGCAGGAACGGAAGCCCTGATCCGCAAGTTCTTCCCCGGGATTCCCTTCGTCGCCATCTGCGGCAACGGCCCTGCTTACCCTTTGAAGCCCGATGCAGCCCTCGTGAAATTCATTATGGACCAGGCCGGCGCAGGCCCTGCAGACACGATCATGGTCGGAGATTCCGGGATTGACATCCTCACTGCCCGGAACGCCGGCATACCGGTCGTTGCCGTCACCTGGGGCTTCCGCCCGATTGAAGACCTGACAGAGGCCGACCATATCGCGGGAAGCGCCGATGAGCTGATGGAAAAATTGACTAACTTTGCGACCATATGAAACATTCAGCAAAAGAATGGCTGGCGGTGACCAGGTACTGGTCTTTCCCGGTCTCGACGATGCCTGTGGTGGCGACGTTCGCTTATCTTCTGAGCCTCGGGATGGTGCCCGGGAGTCCGATTCCCGTCATCTGCTTCGTGCTCGCGCTGCTCGGCGTGGTGATCCTGCACTCCGCGGGCAACGTGATGAGCGATTATTTCGACTACAAGACGGGGGTGGACAACCCTGAGGCCTTCGCCGTGCCGAATCTGGTTTTCGGGAAGTTTCAGCCGCGGGAATATCTGATTTTCAGCATTATACTGTTTGTGGTGGGATGCGGCATCGGGCTTGTGCTGACGCTGCTCACGGGCTGGAAACTGCTTGTCATCGGAGGCGTCGGCGTGGCGCTGACGGCAGGGTATTCCTTTCTGAAATACCACGCGCTGGGCGACCTTGACATTTTCATAATCTTCTCGGTGCTGATTATGCTGGGCACCGGGTTCGTGGTGACAGGGACGGTTCTGCCGCAGGTGCTTGTGCTGGCGCTGCCGGTGGGCATCATCACCGTTTCGGTGCTCCACGCCAACAACACCGTCGACATCGTCACCGACGGCAAGGCGGGAATGAAATCGTTCGCTATGCTGCTGGGCGGCAAGGTGTCGTCGAAACTCTATATGGCATATATGTGCGTGCCTTTTGTCAGCGTTGTCGTGGCAGTCGCGGCGGGGTGGATGTCGCCTTTCGCGCTGGTTTCTCTGCTCGCCGCCGTACCCGCCTGGAAGAACCTCAAGGCGGCCTCGCACTTCGACGAGAAGGGCATCGGGACGATGGCCGGTCTGGACCAGGCCTCCGCGAAACTACAGCTTATTTTCTCGCTCCTGCTCTCCGCCGGGCTCATTGTCAGCGCGATATTCTAAGCCCGGCCGGATACCATGCCCCGCACAAGCCCTTTGCCCTTCCGACGCCTCGTCGCCTCCATCGCCACGGCCGCAGCCCTGTGGTTTCTGATGTTCAGCCCCTGGACCTCGGGGGCCCTGAATTTCTGGCTGGAGATGAGCCTGGCGGCCTGCGTGCTGACGGCGCTGGCGGTCGGGTTGACGAAAGGCGCTGTGCTTCAAGACCTTAAGTGCCGGCGGCCGCTGCTGCAGATTCTGCTGGGAGTGGTGATCGCCTTTGCACTGTGGGGCATTTTTTGGGTCGGGGACTTCCTTTCGTCGCGCCTGTTCGATTTCGCCCGCGGCCAGGTGGACAATGTCTATGCAATGAAGCAGGGGCTGCCTTCCTGGGCCATCGCCCTGCTCCTGCTGCTGGTGATCGGCCCCGCCGAGGAACTCTTCTGGCGCGGCTTCGTCCAGAAGCAGCTGTCGCTGAAAATCGCGCACTGGCGCTTCCCCGCCGACCACGCCTTCCTCCTGACGGTGCTCATCTACGGCCTTGTGCACATCTGGTCCTTCAATTTCATGCTGGTGATGGCCGCGCTCGTGGCCGGGGCCGTCTGGGGCTTCCTCTACCGCCTGCAGCCGCGCCTGCTCCCCGCCCTCGTCGTCAGCCACGCCCTCTGGGACGCGCTGGTCTTCGTCATTCTGCCGATATAACTTTGATCCGGCCCGCGCGGTGAAAGCCGGCGCCGAACGGTTTGGACACTACGCGAGTCAGTCGCGTAGTGTCCAAAAAAGAGAGCCGTCATCGCTCTCGGTGACGGCTCTCTTGAGAGAGTTGCGGTCGTAGACCTTCTTGGATCTGTGCTTCACGGAGCGGAAAGTGATCTGCTTGCCGTGGGCTTCGATTTCCTCCAGCCTTGCGGCTCTGCGGTTTGCGAGGAGGAAATCCTTCTGGGTGATTCGGAGTTTCTTTGGCTTCATATCATTCTATTACATTGAAGTATTTCCGCTGGTTTGCCCTGAATTCTCTGCTGCTTACTACCGACATATTTTCTTGTCGCTACAAATTTAGTGAATATTTTCATAGCGCAATGTGGTGATTATGTGTTCTTTGCACACTACGCGACTGAGTCGCGTAGTGTGCAACTTTTCTATGCAACGGAAAGACCGATTGCCAATAATTGTGTGATGAATTTTGCATCTCGCTGATTATCAGCGCGATAAAATTCCACCTCTACTCTATTTATTGCCAATAATCGTTCGGAACTTTGCA
>R15__coassemble_462_pt1 | contig 37200 bp, 42 predicted proteins | sample R15__metabat2_high_PE_004 | metagenome-assembled genome bin R15
TCCCAGCACTGTGCGGAAGTGTAGGTCTTGCCTCCGATGGTGACGTTGAACTTGTTGGGATAGAGAGTGTCGTCATACTGGTTGCCCTTGGTGGTGTAGCCCTTGTTGGGATTGGCGATGGGAATCAGGTGCACGTTCTCGAACTGGGTGCCCTTGTCCACGCAGTGGGTTCCGTCAGCCTCGACCATACCGACAGTGTTCTGCCAGACATCCAGGCACTTGACGTACTCCGCGGCCCACTCCTTGAGGGTGGTCTGGGCGGGAGCCACATACTCATCCTGGGCGACTGCGATGTCGATGCTCATGGTGGCGGTGGAGACGGTCACCTTGCCGGTGCGGGCGGCGCCTTCATTGGCGGCTACCTTGATGGAGATGGTGACGGGAGAAGCGGCCGCGCCGGAAGCGGGATCGACGCTGATCCAGCTGTCGGAAGCGGTGGCGGTCCAGGATGTACGGGCGATGAACTTGGCATCAAGAATATCTTCGCCACATCCGGCCTTCACATCGGTGGTCTGCTGCACAAGGTCGGGCATTGCCACACCGTAGAGGTCATAGTCGAACTTCACGTCCTTGATGGCGTCATAGACGTTCTCGGAGATGTTGTTGTCGGCGATGTACTTGTAGATGCGGGCCAGGATCAAGAACTCGCGCATAGGGGAGATGTATCCGCTGTAGCCGTCAAGCTGAAGCTGGGAGCTGGAGGTGCCGAACTCCTGGAAATTGCCGATCTTGCCGAGAGCGGTGTTGCCGGCGTTGGTCACGAAGCTTCTCACAACGTGCCAGCTGCCGCACTTGAGGATGAAGTCGACGCCGACTTCGCTGACGGCCTCGCCATTGCAGGTCACGATATTGTCATACTCGTACCAGGGATTTGCGCCCCACTGGTTGCTGGAAGAATAGTTGGGGATGGTGGAGCCGGTGCTCTTGCCGTTGGCCAGGGTGTAGGCCTTGTTGCGGTCTGTCATTCCCTCGAGGAAGTCGCTGCCCTCGCTGGTGCACATATCCATCAGGCCGCGGATAGCGATCTCCCAGCACTGGTTGGAGGAATATTCGTCCTCTCCGAGTTTGGCGCTCCAGAAGGGAGCCCACTTGGAGTCGTACTGGTTGCCCTCGTTGGTGTAGCCGGCGTTGGGGTTGATGATGGGAACGAAGTGGACGTCGGTCCAGGCGGTGGAGCCGTTGTGGGTGCCGTCGGCGTCGACGGTGCCGACGGTGGCCTCCCAGACGTCAAGAACGGTGGCGAACTCCTTCGCGAAGTCCATCAGAGTGGCCTCTGCGGGCTTGACATATGCGCTCTGGTTCACAGTCACGCTCTTGGTGTAGTCGCTGGTTGAGAACTTGATGCTGCCGGCGCGGGGAGTCTCCTCCATGTGATTGTCAACGGTGACGGTGACGACAGTCTCGCCGGAATCGCCGGAAACCTTGTCGATGTGGATCCACTCTTCGACGGGCTCGGCGCTCCAGGCCTCGGTGGCGGTGACGGTGAGTTCCTTTCCTGCCTCGGGAATGGCGTCGAAGCTAAGGCTCGCGGAAGACACCTTGAGGCTGAGTTCCTGGGCATAGAGATCGAAGTCGACCTTGACGTCCTTGAGGGCGGTGTAAACGTTGCTGGTGATGTTGTTGTCCAGAATGTACTTGTAGAAGCGGGCCAGGATCAGGAACTCGCGCATAGGGCAGATAAGTCCCTCGTAACCTTCAAGGTTGAGGGTGCTCTCGGAAGTGCCGAACTGCTGGAAGTTGCCGATCATTCCCAGAGGGTTGTTGTTGGAGTTATTGATGAAGCTGCGGACAACGTGCCAGCTGCCGCACTTGAGGATGAAGTCGATGCCGACCTCGGTAAGTTCCTCGCCGTTGTACTTGACGGGGCCGCCGTCGTTGGTGGACTCGTACCAGGGATACTTGCCCCATACGCAGGCGTCGGAAGGCTTGCTGATGGGAGCGTTGTTGATCGACAGACCGTCGCCGAAAGGAATTTCGGTGTTGCGGGCCATACCGTCAAGGAATGCCTGGCCGGTGGTGGTGCACATGTCCATCAGACCGCGGATGGCGATCTCCCAGCACTGTGCGGCGGTGTAGGTCGTGCCCTCGATTTCGATGGTGCGGTAAGGCTGGTACTTGTCATCGTACTGGCTGCCCTGCTTCGACCAGTCGTTGGGGGTGTCCTGAGGGATGGGAACGAAGTGGACCTTCTCCCAGGCGGTGTTGTTGTCCTCGCAGTGGGAACCGTCGGAAGACAGGATGTCGGCGACGGTGTTCTCCCAGACGTCGAGGTAACCCACGAACTCCTTGGCGAACGCCTTCAGGGTGGTGGAGCCGCTCAGATAGTCAGTGGAAACGGTCTTGGACAGTGCGCCGCTTGCGGCATACTCCGAGATCGCACGGGCCATCGTGACGGTTGCACGGTCGGTCGAGAAAGCGAGAGCTTCGCTGCCGCGATAAACCAGGGTCTGGTTGGGAATCTGGTTCTTTTCCTTGGCGGTCGCGAGCAGGCGCTCGGCGATGGTGCAGAGGTCCTCCGCGACACCCTGGCCGTCGGCTGCGCCGCCGGTCACGGCGATTTCGGACTTGTCATAACTGTCGCGGTCGGGGTTGGAAGCGCCCTTGTAGGTGACCAGGGCGATGGGATCGGTCTTGCCGTCGCGCAGGGCGACGAGCGTCGAAGCCTCGGCATAGATGAACTCGGGGAGAGTCACGGCCTGGCCGTCAACTGTGTAGCTTTCAGGGATTTCCCTTGCATCCTCCCAAGTCGCATAAGCCGTGGAGATAGCGTCCACGAGCTTGGTGAGAGCGATACCGTCTCCGGCGGGAGTGGGATCGGGATTGTCCTGAATCTCTTCGGTCTTACATCCTGTCACGGCCATTGCGACCGAAAGGAATGCAATCAGAGAATAACGGAATTTTTTCATACTGATAGTTTTATGAATTAATTGATGATAATGGTTTATTTCAGTTCGTCAAGGTGCTCTTCGGCCTCCTTGAGTCCGCCGTACTTCTTGACGGCAGCCTCGCAAAGGGCGTAGTCGGTGAGGTTGTTGCGCTCCATAAGAGTGCGGGTCAGACGGTCGACGACCTTGTTGTTGATGAGGTGGGCGTGCACCATGCGGTTGCCTTCGACGCGGCCCAGGCGCACCATCAGGGTTGTGCTGATCATATCGCACATGAGCTTCTGGGAGGTGCCGGACTTCATACGGGTGCTGCCGGTGATGTACTCGGGACCCATCACGATCTCGACGGGGTAGTCGGCATAATCGGAGATGGGGGAACCGGGGTTGTTGCAGATGGAACCGGTGGGGATGCCGTTCTCGCGGCAGGCCTTCAGGGCGGCGAGCACATAGGGCGTGTTGCCGCTGGCGGAGATGCCGACAACGATATCCTTCGAGGTGACGTGATGCTTGTCGCGCAGGGTCTCCCAGCCTTCGTCAAGCCAGTCCTCGGCCTCTTCGAGGTCAAGCACCAGATTTTCGACGCCGCCTGCGAGCACGCACTGGACCATTTCGGAGGGGACTCCGTAAGTGTTGGGGATTTCAAGGGTGTCCAGCACTGCGAGCTTGCCGCCCGTGCCGGCGCCCAGGTAGAACAGGCGTCCGCCTTCGCGGACCTGGTTCTCGATCGCCGTGATGAGTTTCTCGATCTCAGGGAGGACCTTCTCCATCGCCAGAGCTACCTTCTTGTCTTCCTGATTGATTTCACTGATGAGTTGCGCCACGCTTTTGGTCTCAAGGTGGTCATACAGCGAGGGCTGTTCTGTAAGTCTTAAAGCCATTTTAATTGAAATGTTTTGTTTTGGTTTCGCCTATCTTGCGGCCGTCTCTGACCGCAATGGCAGTTACTATTTGTTGTTTGTTGATAACGAAAGGACCTGAGTACAGCCGCGAGTCCACATCGGGTTCGCTGCCGTCCAGGGTATAGCGGATTTCGGCGCCGGGGGCGTCCACGCTGATGGTGACGACCTTGTCATATGCTGTGTCGTCGTGGAATTCGATGAAGGGGTTCCAGAATGCTCCGCAGTATGCGACTCCTATCCTGTCCAGGCGTCCCAGATGCTTCTCGAGGCGGGTCGTAAAGCCTTCCCAGTCCTTGGCGGCGGAAGTCCATCCGGCCTCTGCGATCGCGCACATCCTGGGCCAGGCCATATACTCCGCATGCTCTTCGCTCGACACGTATTCTGTCCAGAGACAACCCTCGACACCTATGATGTACTTCGCCTCCTCGGGAGTAAGCACGGAGGGCACGGGGTCATAGTCGTACATGGTCCTCAGGGTCGTCACGCGGTCCATCGCCAGCGGCTCGCTGTCGGGATCCGCCTGCCAGTAGTCGAGGTAATACTTGGGATACGGGGCCATCACGACCTCGTGATGCTGCTGGGCGGCCTTGATGCCTCCTTCCTCGCCGAGCCAGCTCATGACCTTGGCGTTGGGAGCGAGCCCTCCCTGGAGTATCTCGTCCCAACCGATTATCTCGTGGTCTTTGGAGTTGATGTACTTCTCCATCCTGGTGATGAACCAGCTCTGGAGCTCGAATTCGTCCTTGAGGCCGAGTTCCCTTATGAGCGCCTGGCAGTGGGGGCAGGCCTTCCAACTTGCCTTGGGGCACTCGTCTCCGCCCACGTGCACAAGCTTGGAGGGGAAGAGTTCGAAGACCTCGTCGAAAACGTCCTCGAGGAACTTGAAGGTCTCTTCCTTGGGGCAGTAGACCTGCTTGAAGACACCCCACTTGGTGGCGGTCTCGTAATGATCCTCAAGGCCGCAGGAAAGTTCGGGGTAGCAGGCTATGGCGGCCAGCGCGTGGCCGGGCATCTCGATCTCGGGGATGATGGTCACGTAGCGCTCGGCGGCGTACTGCACGAGTTCGCGGACCTCATCCTGGGTGTAATAACCTCCGTAAGGGATGCCGTCATACACTCCCGACTTGAGGGAGCCGACGACGGTCTCCTTGCGCCACTGGCCCTTCTCTGTCAGCAAGGGATACTTCTTGATCTCAAGCCGCCATCCCTGGTCCTCGGTGAGATGCCAGTGGAAGCGGTTGACCTTGTGCAGGGCCATCAGGTCGACGTACTTCTTGAGGAAGTCCAGGTCGAAGAAGTGCAGGCACACGTCCAGGTGCATTCCGCGGTAAGCGAAACGGGGCGCGTCCTCTATCGAGCAGCAGGGAACGGTCCATTCGGCGCCCTTGCACACGCTGTCTGAGAAAATCCCTGTGGGCAGCAGCTGAAGAAGGGTCTGGAGACCGTAGAATGCGCCCGCGCCGTCACCGTAGTCGATGACGATGCGGTCCTGCAGCACGTGGAGGTTGTAAGCCTCGGTCGCGAGCCCGGCGTTCATGAAGTAGATGCCGCGCTCACCGCCGCGCAGGTCGGCCGCGCCGACCGTCAGGGTGAAGCCGGCGGCCTTGCCGAGCCTTTCGTTCAGGAACCCGGCTATGCGCCGCATCTCGGCGGTGGGCTCGTCCAGGAAGATTCCGCAGCCGGAATCAATTGTGAAGCAGCCCTCCCCGACGTCCATATGCGCGGGTTGGGGAATCACGCTGACCGTTCCCGGGAATTCTTCCTCGGGGACGGTGGCGCAGGCAAAAGCCATAAGGGCGGCTGCAAGTATGGTGGCTGTCTTCTTCATTCTAGAAAATTCTTGTCATAAGGTCTCCGACCGTCCTGCCGTCGGCGGTGTATCCCCGGGCCTTCACGACATCGCCCTTGTCGACCATGATTGAAGCGGGAGCGATTGGTGACGACGCGTCGGGGTCGGTGCCGTCGGTAGTGTAGCGGATGAACGCATAAGGATTGTCAAGTTCGAGCTCGACGGCCCTGGGATAGGGTTCCAGCAGGCTCATGTTGACAATCACGTTGTCAAACGCACGGGAACTGTTCACTCCGCACTCGTCGAGCCTTTCGAACTCCTTTGACATCCTCATCTTGAAATGGTTCCAGTTGCGCTTTTCCGCAGGGGTCCAGGAAGATTCGGCTATGGAAGCCTCACGGGGGAAGGTCTGGAGTTCAAGCTTCTCCACGTCGGGGATATTCTCGCCCCAGACGCAGGCCTGAAGGCCCAGAAGGCCGTCTCCGCCCTTTGCGAAGGCATCCTCGTCCAGCATGCTCTCCCAGTCCCAGTTGTAACTCTTGCGCAGGGTGATGAACAGATGATGGTTGAATGGAATGTCCTCGACTTCCTGCTGCTCGTAGTCGAAGTAGCACCAGCGGTTGGGGCAGAGGATGGTCTTCATCCCGCGGTCCATGGCCCTGGATGCGGGCCTGTGGCCGCGATAGGACATCACCACTGCGGTCTCGGCAGGTTTGCCGTCCAGGATCTCGTCCCAGCCGATGACGGTCTTGCCGTGCTCGCGAAGGAATGCGTCGAAATGCGACACGAAGTAGTCCTGGATGTCATCCACACTCTCCAGACCCAGTTCTTTCGCCCTGGTCTTGCAGTAGTCGCTGCAGCGCCAGGCGGTCTTCGGACACTCGTCCCCGCCGAAATGGTAGTAGGGACTCGGGAAGATGTCGAAAAGTTCGGTGAAGACGTCCTCGAGGAATCCTATTGTCTCGGGGCTGGGGCAATATACGTCCTCCTTGACACCCCAGGAAGTCACGACCTCCTTGGGTTCGTCGGGGGTGCAGGACAGCCGGGGGTAGGCCGCGATTGCGGCTCCGGAATGGCCGGGAAGTTCGATTTCGGGGATGATGGTGATGTTTCTGCGGCGGGCGTACTCGACGATCTCGCGGGCGTCGTCCTGGGTATAGAAGCCGCCGTGGGGGGTGCCGTCGGGCACTCCGCCCTTGTCGAGGTAGCCGCAGGTCTCGGCTCGCCAGGCTCCGACTTCGGTGAGCCGGGGATATTTCTTGATCTCGATGCGCCAGCCCTGGTCCTCGGTCAGATGCCACTGCAGGTAATTCTGCTTATGCATCGCCATGAGGTCGATGAACTTCAGGATTTCCTCCTTGGGATAGAAATAGCGGCCGCAGTCGAGCAGCATTCCGCGGTATGCGAAGCAGGGAGCGTCGTCGACGGTGCAGCAAGGGACCTTCCAATCCTCGCCGGGAGCCTCGGCGTTGCCGTAAATGGCGGCCGGAAGCAGCTGGCAAAGGGTCTGGATGCCATAGAACGCTCCGCCGAAGCCGGATGCGCTGACCGTGACTTTTTCGGGAGTGACCTCGAGCCTGTAGGCTTCGGGGGCCATTCCTTCGACCTTCACGATCTCGATTCCCCTGGGGGCGGACTCCGCGGCCTTGAGGCTTATGCCGGAGACCGTGGCGACACGCGCCGTGAAATCTTCGGCGATGTCGACGAATTCGGGAGCGGCGGCTATGCCCCGGGCGGACTTCAGGTTGAAGAATCCGGCCGCGGGAACTATGCTCGCCGGTTCGGGGATTATGCCGTAGACGGGCTGCTCTGAAACGTTCGCCAGAGTCTTGAATATGCCTTCCAGATAAACCCGGGGCAGATTGGAAGACATTGGATAGGGAGCCTTGGTATAGACGAAGTCCTGCTCCAGCTCGTATTCGTAGCCCTTGCGGACCTCGAATGCGCGGCTTGAAGGCAGGTATGCGCTCTGTCCGTTGGTGTAGGCGGCGAATATCACCGTCTTCTCCGGGAATGAGGCGCGGGTCTGGATCTGGAACTCGCAGAAAGGCTCTCCCTGGGTGAAGATCATCAGCAGACCACCCACGTTGACGCCCGTCAGATTGATGTCCAGCGAACGGATGACTTCGTCTTCGCCCATTCCTTCGGTCATCTGAGCCTCCCAGCCGGTGACGTCAGAGGCAAAGCGGGGGAAAGAGGTGACTGCGTCGGCCCTGAGCGAATCGGCGAGCGCGTGAATGTCGGCGGCTCGCACCTCGGGCTTGCGGTAAGGCAGGCTCACGGTGTTGCTGAAGAGCTTGAGTTCGCCGTTCATTTCGAAAGGCTCGAACTCGATGCCCGAGAGGGAAGCGGCCAGCGAATTGCCGCACTCCTCGCAGTACTCGACCTTCCGAGGGCCGCGCGCAGGATCGACGTTGCCCTGGGCACCGCTCAGCTGGAACACCTCGCAACCCCACTTCTCGGAAATGACACCACGGGCCACTCCGGAATAGTCGGCTCCGACGAGATAACTCTTGGGTCCCATGCAGACCGGGTGGCAGGATATGTTGAAGAATGCGCAGATGGGCTTGCCGGACTTGTCCAGCAGGCGGAACGCGTAGACATCGTGGTCGCAGGGACCGTCCTTCTCGCATCTGTTGCCGTTGATGTCGGTTGTGCACTTTCCGGCTTCGATTGTGAAGGGACGGAATGCCTTGTCGTCCGTTATCGTGCTGACGGCCAGGTCCTCGACGGTGGCGAAGGTCCTCTGCTTGAAAGTGTAGTTGGACCCGCCGGGCTGTGCGGTGACGCCTCCGGTGCGGGGGGCGCTGTGGGTATGGATGCAGTGCAGCAGTATATTGTCCCTGTCCAGACCCGAACGCAGCGATATGCTGTCGCGGATCTCGTCGGTGAGCGCGGGCGAGATCTCCATCATGTCGAGCGACACGACACAGACCTTCTCGCCTCCCTTGGCGAACACCAGGCAACTGGCGCGCAGAGGAGTGTGGACTTCGGTGGACAACTCGCTACGCGCGGCAAAGCCGGCGAGCATGCAATGCTCGTCCGGCGTTGTCGTGATGTCAGCGGATGCGTAGTTGCACAGCAACTCGTCCTGTTTTGAGCAAGCCAGCACAGACAGAGCGGTGAGCAGTGTCAGCGCGGCCTTGAATCTACTACTCATATCCGGGGTTCTGTTCTATCTGGCCGTTGGACTTGTTGATTTCGGTACGGGGGATAGGCATCAGGTAGTTGGGGTACACGCCGGAACGCTTGGGGAAGTACTTGGCGCTGGGCGAAATGTTCAGGCAACAGTCGCCGTAGTCGATCTTGTACTCCTTGCCGAGCCACTTGTAGGTGATGATGTAGTCGATGGGCTGGCCGTCGCGATCACCGTTTGCAGTGGAATAGGTATAGGTGGCGGAAGCGTCGGTGTTGGCCCAATAGTAGTTCGTGTGGTTCTTGGACTCGTCGTAAAGACGTGCCACACGGTACAGGGTGTCGGTCTTGCTGCCGCCGGTGAGGAGCAGGGTCTGCATACCGCAGATGGGAACGTTCTCATAGAACTCCGCGGTCTTCCAGCGACGCAGGTCGAAGTAGCGGATGAACTCGAACGAGAGCTCGACGCGGCGCTCGTTGACGAGCCTGTCCCAGAGGTCTTCACCGGATTCGGTGACCTCGGGCATCATGACGTCCGGACGCTGGCGAATCTTGTTGATATAGGTGCGGCACTCTTCCTCCTTGCCTGTCATATATGCGCACTCGGCAAGGTTCAGGTACATTTCACCCAGACGGAACCAGGGATACAGCAGGGTGCCGACCTCGGACTCGGTGACGGGGGAAGTGGGCAGATACCACTTGTTAAGTTCCACGCCGGTCAGAGTGGTCGCGTCCCACATGTGGGCGGCCTTCTTGGTGAAGTCGGGGAAAGGCTTGCCTTCCTCGAAGTCGGCGCGGGTCTTGCCTTCGTGCAGCAGGTAAAGCTGGAGCTGGTTGGTGGGATAGCCGTTCTTGGAAACGCCGTTCAGGTCGGCATAGGCGGGATAGCCCTTCTTCGAGTCACCCTTGTAGTTGTTGTCGAACAGGAAGCCCTGGGGCAACTCCTGGTTGGTGGTGCCGTCGGAAGTGTTGCCGAAATAGCTGAAAGGCACTGCGCAGATCTTGTACAGGCGAGGGTCGCGGTTGCGGTAAGGATGCTCGGGATCGTAGCCGGAGCCTTCCTCGAAGAACTTCTTGCCGTTCGCCATCTCGACGTCCACGAGGAAAGCCTGGGTGGGATTCAAGGCAGTCCATCCGTTGAAGTAGACGGGAGAGTACAGCAGCTGGGCCTTCTTGGCATAGTTGGAGGTAGCGTCCGCGTTGGTGATGAAGAACTTGCCCCAGATGAGCTCCTTGGAATAGATGTCATCCCAGATGCCTTCGTAGGTGTCTGCAAGAGCGTATGCACCGTCCACGTCAGCGCGGTTCACTATGGCCTTGGCGGCCTCGTATGCACGCTGCCACTTGCCTTCATAGTCATATGCGCCGTGGGTGAGGTCCTGGACGGGATAATCGGGATCGTTGAACAGGGGCGAAGCCGCAAGCATCGTGACACGGCAGCGCAGAGCCAGGCAGATGTCTTTGTTGATGCGGCCCAGAGCGCAGTCGTTCTTGGTGGGGACCAGGGCCTCGGCCTTCTCGAGGTCAGAGAGGATAAAGTCCACGCAGTCGTCGAACTTGTCACGAGTGACGTCGAAAGTGTCGTCAAGGCCATAGACCTTGGTGATGATGGGCACGCCGCCGTAACGCTGGATCAGATTGTAATAGGACCACGCGCGCAGGAAGTAAACCTCGCCGAGGAGCCTGTCCTTTGCGGAGTCGGACATCTCGGTACCCTCGGTCACCTTGTTGATGAAGGTGTTCATCATATATATCCACTCGTAGGTGCGGTTCCATATGTTGAGGGTAGTCGTGCGGGTGTCGTGGGCATAACCGCCTTCCGCGATGGGCAGGATGTTGTCGGCAGTCATCGTGCCGGACATTATGTAGCGGGTGGAAGTGCCTCCGTAGCGGAAGAATCCTTCATCGGTGATGGCGCTTATGTTGCCCTCCTGGAAGGGATCGGGCAGCACGGTATAGAGCGAGTTGACATAGTTTTCAGCCAATGCGTCGCTGTTGAACACTGCGCTCTCGGACAGCCTGTCCAGAGGAGTCTTGTCCAGGAAATCGTCATTGCAGGCGCTCAGCAGAGCGGCGGCGGCAAGTATTGCGAATATTGTCTTTTTCATAATGCTTTCCTCCCTTGATTAGAACATGAGTTTCACACCGGCGTTGAAAATGCGCATCTGAGGGTATGTCTGGTACGAAGAGTCGCTCGACTCGGGGTCGATAGTCTTGAGGTCAGACCAGGTGTAGAGGTTGTAACCGCCTATATAAGCGCGGATACCCTTGATGGCGGAGAACATTCCGCTGCCGAAGGCCTTCTGGGGGATGGTGTAGCCCAGTTCGACGTTCTTCAGGCGCAGGAAGCCGGCCTTGCGGTAGTAGAACGAGGAAGCGGTCACGCCTCCGTTCGAAACGGTGGAGCCCAGACGGGGATAGTCGGAAGTGTTGTTGGTGAGGGTCCAGGCATTCTCCGCGGCGTTCTTCTCGACGTTGTAGGAGACGGGGTCCATCTGGGGCGCATAGTAGAAGCGGGCGAGAGCCTGGCCCTGGAACAGGATGGAGAAGTCGAAGTTCTTCCATTGCAGGGTGCCGTTCAGACCGTAGACGATCTGGGGGACGGTGGTGTAGTCGCAACGCAGACGGTCATAGGTGGTGATCTTGCCGTCACCGTCCAGGTCCTCGAAGTAGAAGTCGCCGAGGGTGGCTCCGCTCATCTGCGGATGGGTGTCGAGGTCTTCCTGGGTCTTGTTGATGCCGGCGACCTGATAGTACAGGCCCGCACCCATGGGATGGCCGGTCTGGTTCATATATTCGTGACCTTCGCCCCAAGGAGTCTCGTCCATGTATTCGACGGTGTTCTTGGCCCAGAGGAAGTTTCCGGTGATGTGGTACATCAGCTCGCCGTTGGCGACGCGGTTCTCGTGGTTGAGCTGGAGCTCGATACCCTTGTTGGACACGATGCCGATGTTCTCGTCAGGCAGATTGTTGGTGAGTCCTGTATAATAAGGTATGGAGGCGTTGCGGGTGCAGAGGATGTTGGAACGGCGGGTGTGGAAGAGTTCGAGTTCCCAACCGAACAGACCGTGGGCGATGTTTCCGTCCAGACCGATGTTCCAGGTACGGGCGACCTCCCAGGTGACGTTCTCGTTGGGGATGGTGCCGGGGATGATGCAGGACACGTCCTTGTCGTCGATACGCATGCGATAGGAAACGGCGGACGCATACTCGTAGGTTGTCATATACTGGAAGGCGTCGATCTGGTCGTTACCCTGCTCGCCGTAGGAGGCGCGCAGCTTGAGGTTGGTGATCTTCGGGAAGTTGTCCTTGATGAAGTCTTCCTCGCTCAGACGCCAGCCGGCTGACACTCCGGGGAAGAAGCCCCAGCGGTGACCGGGGGCGAAGTTCTCGGAACCGTCATAACGGGCGATGACCTGGACCAGATACCTGGAATTCCAGTCATAGCCCAGACGGCCGAAGAAGGAACGGCGCGCGGTCTCCTTGGCATAACCGCCGATGGAGTACCAGCTCTTGTCGGCGGAACCGGCAAAGAACTCGTCGAGGATGTCGGAGTCGTAGGAATTGATGCCGGCATTGAAGTAGTCCATACGGTACGAAGTCTGTTCGAAGCCGAGCAGGGCGGTCACGTGATGGCCGCCGAAGTTGCGGTCATAGTTGATGTTGCCGTTCAGGGTCAGGTTGGTCGAGGCGGTCTCGTACTCGTGCAGCACGGGGGAAGACCAATAGGACATCGTGTGCTCGGTATAGAGCTCGGTGATTTCGTCGTAGGAGTAGTACTGCCAGTTCTGCTGCCAGTTCTTGCGGAACTTGTTGACCACGTCGTATGCCAGGCTGCCGTTCAGGCTCAGGCCCTCGGTGACCTTGCTCAGATCCCAGGCGGCGGTGAAGGTGGTGTTGATGGTGTTGATGGTGGTGCGGTCGTAACCGGTCAGGTCCTGGACCATGACGGCGGGGTTGGTGCCGCCGCGGATGAGTCCGTTGGGATAGTAGGCCGCTCCGGTGGGCTTCAGACGGGTCGCGATGTAGAAGATACCGTATGAATCCGAGGGGAATGCGGAGTAGTTCTTGTGCTGCTGGCGGACGTTCAGGTCAACTCCGATCTTGAGGTCTTTGGTGACCTTGACGTCGATGTTGGAGCGGACGTTGTACTGGCTGTAGTTGGTTGCCGACTTGACGTAGATACCGTCCTGGTACTGTCCGTTGAACTGGACGAAGTAAGCAGCCCTCTCGCTGCCGCCGTTGACGCTCACGCCGTACTTGTGCTGGGCGGAAACGGGCTTGATGATCTCGTCGAACCAGTTTGTGTTGGGGTAGCTGATGAGGTCGTCGCCGTCACGATAGTGCGCGAGCTGGGTCTCGTTGTATTTGGGAGCCGCGCCGGTGATTGCGAGTTCGTCGTTGTAGGCCTGGGTGTACAGCACGGCGTCGGCCATCTCGACCAGACGGGTGGGCTGCTGCAGACCGAGATCATAGGTGAAGGTCACGTTGGGAGCCTCCTCGAACTTGCCGCGCTTGGTGGTCACAAGGATGACACCGTTCGCGGAGCGGGCGCCGTAAATGGCAGCCGAGGCATCCTTCAGCACGTTCACGGACTCGATCTCCTCACCGGTCAGGCGCGAAAATTCCTCGCTGCGGCCGGGGATGCCGTCGATGATGATCAGAGGACTGTTGTCGCCAAGGGTGCTGCGGCCGCGGATGAACATCGTGGCGTCATCCTTTCCGGGCTCGCCGGAACGGTTGTTCACGATGACGCCGGACAGACGTCCTGCAAGACCCTGGGAGAGGTTGACCGAAGAGTTCTTGACGAGTTCGGTGCCGAGGGTTGATGTCACGGAACCCGTGAGCGTGAGCTTGCTCTGGGAGCCGTAACCGATGGCGACGGCCTCTTCGAGCAGATTTGCGTCATCCTTGAGGATAAAGTCCTGGACCTTGGCGGCGGTGGCCTTGACGGTCAGGGTTTCATATCCGATGCAGGAAATCTCGAGGGTTGTACCCTCCTTGACGTTGATGGAGTAATGACCGTCGATGTCGGTGACGGTACCGGTGGTGGTGCCCTTCACGAGCACCGCAGCACCGATCAGACTCTCGCCGGACGTGCTGGACACCGTGCCGGTGATTGTTTGCGTCTGGGCCGACATTCCGATTGCGGAAAGCAGGCAGACGGCTGCAAGAATCAATTTTTTGATGGTTCCCATATGGAGTTTGTGAATGTATTCAGTGTTATTTTGCAAAAATAGAGAAAGATTTCGTTTTCGCAATGGAAAAATTCACTTTTCATCACTTTTTTTGTTTCGTTTTGTTTCGTTTTGTTTCGTTTCAAGGCTTGTTGCGAGTGTGGATTTTTTCACTTAACTTTGCGTTGTAACAAGCTTAAACAACCACAAAATGTCGAACATTGCCGAAAGACGCAAATATATTCTGGAGAGCATAACGGAAAAGGGATTCGTCAAGGTGGCGGACCTCGCAACCGCTCTCGGCGTGACCCAGACCACGATCCGCAAGGACCTGAGCGCCCTCGAGGAAAAGGGCGTCCTGTACCGCGCATACGGCAGCGCGATGACTTCGACCGCGCCCGTGCTGGACGTCAACCTCAACACAAAGAGGCTCTTCCACTTCAACGAAAAACAGAGAATCGGAGCAAAGGCCGCGGAACTTATTGCCGAGAACGACTCCATCATCGTTTCGGCCGGTTCCACCATGGGGGTGTTCGCCGAGAACATCAAGCCCAAGGGCCGCCTGAGCGTGGTGACCCCTGCCGTCAACGTGTCGATGCTCCTCGGCGACATGACGGGGGTCAACGTGATGCAGCTGGGAGGCATCCTGTACGGCAATTCGATGTGCGTCACCGGAGGCGAGGCGATTTCGCAGCTCCAGCATCTGCGCTGCACCAAGGTATTCTTCGGCGTGGACGGCGTGGACCCCAAACTTGGAGCATCCTGCGCCACTCCCGAAGAGGCGGCAATGACCCACAAGATGATTGAAGTCTGCTCAAAGGTGATCGTCCTCGCAGACTCCTCAAAAATCGGTTTCTCCGGGTTCGGCCATATCTGCGAAGCCGGCGAGATTGACATCCTGGTCACCGACGGCGGCATCACGCCCGAGCTGAAAAAGGCCTTCGAAGCCCAGGGCGTCCAGGTGATTGTCTGCTGATCCGCCCTAGCATCATCGAGGCATGGAAATAAAAAAAAAGAGACAGCTTGCGGCTGTCTCTTTTTCATTGTATGTCGCTCTTTTATTCGGCGGCGGGAGCCTCTGCGGGGGCCTCGACGGGAGCCTCGGCGGGAGCTTCGGCTTCGGCCTTCTTGGCCTTGCTGCGGCGGGTGCTCTTCTTGGCGGCCTTGGGGGCGGAAGCGAGAGCTGCCTCGTTGAAGTCGACGAGCTCGATCAGAGCCATGTCGGCGGCGTCTCCCTGACGGAAGCCGAGGTGCAGGACGCGGGTGTATCCGCCGGGACGGTCAGCGATCTTGGGGGCCACGACGCTGAAGAGTTCCTTGACGGCCTCTTTGTCCTTGAGGTAGCTGAACACGACACGGCGTGAGTGGGTCGTATCCTCCTTGCTCTTGGTGATGACGGGCTCCACGAAGGTCTTGAGGGCCTTTGCCTTCGCGACGGTGGTCGTGATGCGCTTGTGGAGGATCAGCGAAGAAGCCATGTTGGAAAGGAGGGCCTTGCGGTGACCGCTCTGACGACCAAGATGATTTACAGCTTTATTGTGTCTCATTGTAAGTTGATCTTTTTCTTAGGTTCAATATTGTACTTGGTGACATCCATTCCGAACGAAAGCTTCATCTTTTCCACAAGGAGGTCGATCTCGCTGAGAGACTTGCGGCCGAAGTTGCGGAATTTCATGAGCTCGGAGCGGGAATACGAGACGAGGTCGGCGAAGGTGTCGATGTCAGCCGCCTTGAGGCAGTTGAAGGCACGCACGCTGAGTCCCATGTCGGAGAGCTTGGTCAGAAGCAGATGCCTCATCCTCAGGGATTCCTCGTCAAGCTCCTTGCTGTCGGTCTGAGTCGTGCTCTCGACGGCCATCTTCTTGTCGTCGGTGAACAGCTTGAAGTGATAGATAAGGATGCCTGCGGCCTCCTGGAGGGCGTTGTTGGGGCTGATCGAGCCGTCGGTGACGATTTCGAGATTGAGTTTCTCGTAGTCGGTCTTCTGTTCGACTCGCCAGTTCTCGACGCTCCAGTTCACCTTGCGGATGGGAGTGTAGATCGCATCGACGGGAATGGTTCCGATGGGAGTGTTCTCGTCCCTGAGTTCGTCGGCGGGAACGAAACCGCGGCCCTTGGTGATGGTGATGGCGATTTCGATCTTGACTGAAGGCTCGAGGGAGCAGATGTGCTGTTCAGGATTCAACACCTTGAAAGAAGACAATCCTTTAGAGATATCCTCTGCAGTAAACTCCTGCTTGCCGCTGATGACGATGTTCGCCGTCTCGCTGTCGATGGTCTCGACCATACGGCGGAACCTGACCTGCTTGAGATTGAGGATGATGTCCTGCATACCCTCGATCACGCCGGGAATGGTCTGGAATTCGTCGTTGACGCCCGAGATCTTGATCTGGCTGATGGCGAAACCTTCCAACGAGGCCAACAGGATGCGGCGAAGGGCGTTACCGATGGTCTGTCCGTATCCGGGCTCGAGGGGCCTGAATTCGAAGCAGCCGCGGGTATCGGTGCTTTCGAGCATTATAACCTTGTCGGGTTTCTGAAATGCTAAGATTGCCATGTTTTTCTGGTGTTAAATATTACTTGGAATAGAGGTCGACGATGAGCTGCTCGTTGATGTTCTCGGGGATCTCGGCCCTGGTGGGGGCGTTGAGGAACTTGCCGCTCAGGGTCTTGACGTCGAAGTCGAGCCAGGAATACTTGGTCACGGAAGCGACGCTGTTCTGGATGACCTCGAGGCTCTTGGACCTTTCACGCACCGCGACGGTGTCGCCGGCCTTCACGAAAGTGGAGGGGATGTTGCAGACGGTGCCGTTCAGGGTGATGTGCTGGTGGGACACGAGCTGACGGGCAGCTGCGCGGGTGGGAGCTATGCCGAGACGATAGACGACGTTGTCGAGGCGGGACTCGAGGAGGATGATGAGGTTCTCACCCTTCTGGCCGGCCATGCGGGAAGCCTTGTCGTAGGTGTTGTGGAACTGGCGCTCCAGAACTCCGTACATGTACTTGACTTTCTGCTTCTCCTTGAGCTGGGTGCCGTACTCCTTGGTCTTCTTGCGCTTGGAGGCGAGTCCGTGCTGTCCCGGAGGATAGTTTCTCTTCTCGAAATAGTTGTCTGAACCGAAGATGGGTTCGCCGAACTTACGGGCGATCTTGGTGCTGGGACCTGTGTATCTTGCCATAGTAACTTGCTTTTAGAGATTAAACTTTACGACGGCCTTTGGGACGACAACCATTGTGGGGCATGGGGGTGACGTCGATGATCTCGGTCACGATGATGCCTGCGTTGTTGATGGTGCGGACGGCGGACTCACGGCCCTGTCCGGGACCCTTGACGTAGCACTTCACCCTGCGCAGACCTGCATCGAATGCAGTCTTGGCTGCATCCTCGGCTGCCATCTGGGCGGCATAGGGAGTGTTCTTCTTAGAACCGCGGAAACCGCACTTGCCGGCAGAGCCCCAGCTGATAACCTGGCCCTGGGCGTTGGTGAGGGACACGATCACGTTGTTGAAGGTTGATGAAATATGGGCTTCGCCATAAGCTTCAACCTTGACAACCCTCTTGGATGTTGTAGTTTTCTTTGCCATAATTCATCAATTTTTACTTGGTCGCCTTCTTCTTGTTGGCAACTGTCTTCTTCTTACCCTTGCGGGTACGAGCGTTGTTCTTGGTGCTCTGGCCGCGGACGGGGAGTCCTGCGCGATGGCGGATTCCGCGATAGCAACCGATATCCATGAGGCGCTTGATGTCCATCTGGACAGAGGAGCGGAGCTCACCCTCGATCTTGTAGTTGTCGTTGATCTCGGTACGGATTTTCGCGATCTGGTCGTCGTTCCAGTCACCAACCTTGATTGTGGGATCGATGCCGCACTTCTCGAGAATCTTCTTCGCGGAAGAGCGTCCGATTCCGAAGATATAGGTCAGACCTATCTCTCCGTGTTTGTTGTTGGGTAAATCAACACCGGCTATTCTTGCCATAATTATACTTGATTATTGTTAGACAATTGAATATTATCCCTGGCGCATCTTGAACTTGGGGTTCTTCTTGCAGATCACGTACAGACGGCCTTTACGGCGTACGATCTTGCAATCTTCGCTGCGCTTCTTGATGGATGTCTTGACTTTCATATCTGTGAGTTTTTATTTGTATCTGAAAGATATTCTGCCTTTGGTCAAATCGTAAGGTGAAATCTCAACCCTCACCTTGTCGCCCAGAAGAATATGGATAAAGTTCATGCGCATCTTGCCGGAAATGTTGCACAGCAGGACGTGACCGTTCTCAAGCTCTACTTTGAACATGGCGTTGGGAAGGGTCTCGATCACCTTACCATCTTGTTCTATTGCTACTTGTTTGGACATTAAAATTACAACTTAAAAATTGATCTTGCCATCTTTCTCGATAAAATCGAAGGTCGAGAGCTGCTCGGCACGGCCTTTACGGACAACAACCGTAAGTTCGAAATGCGCCGAATTGCTGTGGTCAGCGGTGTGGACCGCCCAGCCGTTGCGCGCAAGGTACACATTCTTGCCGCCGGCGTTGACCATAGGTTCGATGCATATAGTCATCCCGTCCACCAGATGGGTGCCCTTGCCGCGGCGTCCGAAATTGGGGACTCCGGGGTTTTCGTGCATATCCCTTCCGATGCCGTGACCCTCGAGTTCGCGAACGACCGAGAATCCGAATGACTCGACATACGTTTGCACCGCGTATCCGATATCGCCCGTCCTTGCACCTGCCACAGCCGCCTCGATGCCCTTGTAGAGCGAGGCCTTCGTCACGTCGAGCAGCCGGCGCGTCTTCGCATCCACTTCCCCGACGGGGAAAGTGTATGCGGAGTCGCCGTTCCACCCTTTGTACAAAGTGCCTATGTCAGCGGTGAAGATGTCGCCCTCCTTGAGGACGTAGTCGGACGGAAAACCGTGCACGACAACATCGTTCACCGATGCACAGATGGCTGCGGGGAAGCCTTCGTAACCGTAGAAGCTCGGGACTGCGCCGTGGTCGCGTATGAAGGTGTCCGCTATCCGGTTCAACTCTTTCGTAGTCACGCCGGGAACGACCGCCTTGCCGACCTCCGCCAGGGTCTTGGAGACCAGGATGGCGTTTTCGCGCAGAAGCTCGATCTCTTCTTCAGTCTTGGGCTTGATCATCAACCTTGAGTTTATTCAAAGAACTTACATACCTGAACGTCCGCTCAGACGGCCGGTCTTCATCAGACCGTCGTAGTGACGCATCAGCAAATAACTTTCAACCTGCTGGAGAGTGTCGAGCACCACACCCACAAGGATCAGCAGCGAGGTGCCGCCGAAGAAGCTTGCGAACTGGTTGTTGACGCCCGCGAGGATCGCGAATGCAGGCAGAATCGAGATGATGCCGAGGAAGATGGAACCGGGCAGAGTGACCCTTGACATCACAGCGTCAAGGTACTCGACGGTCTTCTTGCCGGGCTTCACGCCGGGGATGAACCCTCCGTTGCGCTTCATGTCTTCGGCCATCATTGTCGGGTTGACGGTGACGGCGGTGTAGAAGTAGGTGAAGATCACAACCAGAAGGAAGAACACCAGGTTATACCAGAATCCGGTATAGTTGCTGAACGTTGCGGCAAGGCCCTGGGTGGACTCGAAGCGTGAGAAAATCATCGGGAAGAGCATCAAAGCCTGGGCGAAGATGATGGGCATCACGCCGGCAGCGTTGATCTTGAGGGGGATGTACTGGCGCACTCCGCCGTACTGGCGGTTGCCGACAACCCTCTTGGCATACTGGACGGGAACCTTGCGGACAGCCTGCACGAGCATGATGGCCGCGAGGATCACGAAGAACCAGACGAGGAATTCGACAATCAGGAGAAGGGGACCGCCGTTGGTGGCCTGGAGCTTCTCGCCGACCTCGGCGACCACCGCGAAGGGCAGGCGCGCGACGATACCGATCATGATGATGATGGAGATTCCGTTGCCGATGCCGCGGTCGGTGATGCGCTCACCGAGCCACATCACGAACATGGAGCCGGCCATCAGGATGATGGTGCTGACGAAATTGAACCAGAACTTGCTCCAGCCGAGGGTGTTCGTGGCGACGAACGCGCCGGCCGTGTTGACGTCTCCCATCTGATAAGGCAACGAAGCCATATAGGCGGGACCCTGGATGCAGATGATCGCAATGGTGAGGATGCGGGTCATCTGGTTCATCTTCTTGCGTCCGCTTTCGCCCTCCATCTGGAGTTTGCGGAAGTAGGGCACGAAGACACCCAGCAGCTGGATGACGATGGATGCCGAGATGTAGGGCATCACACCCAGCGCGAAGATCGAAGCGTTGCCGAACGCGCCGCCGGAAAACATGTTCAGCAGACCGACGAGGCCTGTGTTGGTGTTGGCGGCGAGACTCGACTTCGCAAGAGCGGCGGCGTCGATGCCGGGGAGCACTATAAAGCAGCCGAGCCTGTAGACCAGGAGCAGCACGCAAGTATAGATGATCCTCTTGCGGAGTTCTTCGATCTTGAAGATGTTCTTGATAGTCTCGATAAACTTCATAACCGGGAACTACTCGTTAACGACCGCCTTTCCACCGGCGGCTTCGATTTTTGCGATTGCGGACTTGGAGAAAGCGTCTGCGGTCACGGTGACGGCAGTCTTGATCTCTCCGTTGCCGAGGATCTTGATGAGGTCGGTCTTGGCGCAGAGTCCGGCGGCCTTGAAGTCGGCGGGGCCGAGTTCAGTCACAGCGTACTTGGCGGCAAGAGCCTCGATTGTGGAAACATTGATCGCAAGATACTCCACGCGGGTGGGGTTCTTGAAACCGAACTTGGGAAGGCGACGCTGGATAGGCATCTGACCGCCTTCGAAACCGATCTTGTGCTCGTAACCTGCGCGTGCCTGAGCACCCTTGGTACCGCGGGTGGCAGTGCCGCCCTTTCCGGAACCCTGGCCACGGCCTAATCTTTTGCTGGTGTGGGTGGAACCCACTGCAGGAGTCAAATTGTTGAGTTTCATAAAGCGTTCCTCCTTAGTCAATGACTTCAACTTTGCAGAGGTGGGCGATCTTCTCGACCTGGCCCTTGGTGATGGGGCTGACCTCGACCTCTACTGTCTGATGCATGCGACGGATGCCGAGGCAACGAAGGTTGTCCTTCTGGCGCTGGGTCTCACCGTTGCTGCTGATGGTTTTGGTAATTCTGTACTTTGCCATAATCGTGTCCTCCTAGCCGTTGAAAACTTTGTTCATGGGGATGCCGCGGAGTCCTGCGACGGTATAGGCGTCACGCATTTCGGTCAGGGCGGTGATGGTGGCCTTCACGAGGTTGTGAGGGTTGCTGGAGCCCTTGGACTTTGCGAGGACGTTCTGGATGCCTGCGCTCTCGAAGACGGCACGCATTGCACCGCCGGCCTTGACACCGGTACCGGGAGCTGCGGGCTTCATGAAAACGCGGGAACCGCCGAACTTGGATTCCTGCTCATGGGGGATGGTGGTGTTGATGACGGGGATCTTGACGAGATTCTTCTTCGCATCCTCGACACCCTTCGCGATGGCGGCGGTGACTTCGTTAGCCTTGCCCAGACCATAGCCTACAACACCGTTTTCGTCACCTACGACTACAATTGCGGCGAAGCGGAAGTGGCGACCGCCCTTGGTCACCTTGGTGACCCTCTGGATCGCGACCAGTCTGTCCTTCAACTCGAGTTCAGACGTCTTTACTCTTTTAACATTTGTATTTGCCATAGTCTTTCCTGTTAGAATACGAGGCCGCCTTCACGGGCAGCGTCTGCCAAACTTTTAACTCTTCCGTGGAAAAGGTAACCGCCACGATCGAAGCAGATGGTGGTGATGCCCTTTGCGAGAGCACGCTCGGCGATAGCCTTGCCGACTATTGCAGCAGCCTCGATGCCGGATTTGCCTTTGCACTGTGCCGCAAGCTCCTTGTCGTTGGAAGCGGCGGCGACCAGGGTCTTGCCCTGCTGATCGTCAACAACCTGAACGTAAATCTGCTTGTTGCTGCGGAAGACGACCATACGGGGACGCTCTGCAGTTCCGTTGACGTGCTTACGTATACGGTAGTGGATCCTCTTTCTTCTTTCAATTCTGTTGAGTGCCATAATTCTTTCCTCCTATTATTTGGCTGATGCGGTCTTGCCGGCCTTGCGGCGGAGAGTCTCGCCTGCGAACTTGATACCCTTGCCCTTGTAAGGTTCAGGCTTGCGGAATGAACGGATCTTGGCGGCTACCTGGCCGACAAGCTGCTTGTCGCAGCTCTTGAGCACGAGGCGGGGATTCTCACCCTTCTTGACATCGGGAACCTCGGCCTTGACCTCGGCGGGAAGAAGGAGCTGGATCTCGTGGGAGTAACCAAGCGAGAGATGCAGGAGCTGTCCCTGGGCGGCTACACGGTAACCGACACCGACAAATTCCTGGGTGGTGGTGAAACCTTCGGAGACGCCGACGACCATGTTGTGCACCAGTGCGCGGTACAGACCGTGCATTGAACGGTGACGGGGCTGGTCGGTGGGGCGCTCGAATTTGATCTGATTGTCCTCAATGGTGACCTTGATGTCGGCGTCTACTTTCTGCGACATTTCACCCAGAGGTCCTTTAACCTTCACAACGTTGCCGTCGAGGAGCTCTGCGCTCACGCCGGCCGGAAGGTTTACAGGCAATTTACCAATTCGTGACATTTGTTATTAAGGTATTATAGATTAATATACGTAGCATACTACTTCGCCGCCAACGCCAAGTTCCTTGGCTTCCTTGTCGGTGATGATGCCCTTGGACGAGGAGATGATGGCGATGCCGAGTCCGTTCAGGACGCGGGGCATGTTCTCGACGTCGGTGTACTGACGCAGACCGGGGGTGCTGACGCGCTCGATCTTCTTGATGGCGGGAGTCTTGGTCTGGGGATGGTACTTCAGAGCGATCTTGATGGTATTGTAGGGAGTGCCCTCAACCACCTTGTAGCTGAGGATGTAGCCCTTCTCGCAGAGGATCTGGGTGATGGCGACCTTCATCTTGGACGAAGGGATCTCCACGACCTTCTTGCCGGCCATGTAGCCGTTGCGTATCCTGGTGAGATAATCTGCAATGGGATCAGTCATATCTTTACTTTTTTAATTTTTACCAACTTGCCTTCTTAACGCCGGGGATCAGGCCGTTGCTGGCCATCTCACGGAACTGGATGCGGCTCAGACCGAATGCCCTCATGTAGCCCTTGGGACGGCCGGTCAGAGAGCAGCGGTTGTGCAGACGGACGGGGGAAGCGTTCTTGGGGAGCTTGTCGAGAGCAGCCCAGTCGCCGGCTTCCTTGAGAGCCTGCCTCTTTTCTGCGTACTTAGCAACGAGTTTCGCGCGCTTGACTTCGCGGGCTTTCATTGATTCTTTTGCCATAGTATCTTATTTGTTATGTTTCTTGAAAGGCAGACCGAATGCGGCGAGCAGGGCGTGGCACTCCTCGTCGGACTTGGCGGTCGTTACGAAAGTGATCTCAAGACCGTGGATACGGGGGTTCTTGTCGATGTCGATCTCAGGGAAGATGATCTGCTCCTTGAGTCCGAGGGTGTAGTTGCCGCGGCCGTCCATGTTCTCGGCGATACCGTTGAAGTCACGGATACGGGGGAGGGCGACACGGATGAGCTTCTCGAGGAACTCGTACATCTTGACGTCACGGAGGGTGACCTTGGTGCCGATGGGCATTCCCTTACGGAGCTTGAAGTTGGAGACGTCCTTCTTGGAGGAAGTGATCAGGGCCTTCTGGCCGGTGATGAGGGAGAGTTCCGCTGCGGACTCCTCGACGATCTTCTTGTCCTGGGTGCCGGAGCCGACGCCTTCGTTCAGGGTGATCTTCACGAGGCGGGGAACCTGCATGACGGTGGTGTAGCCGAACTGCTTGGTGAGCTTCTCGACGATTTCTTCCTTATAGACTTTCTTCAGGGAAGGAACATATCCCTTGGGCAGAGCCTGAACCTCTGCGGGTGCGTTTTTCTTTGCCATAATTACTTGATCTCCTCCCCAGACTTTTTAGCATAACGGACCTTCTTCTCGCCTTCCATCTTGTAACCGACGCGAGTGGGCTTGCCGCTCTTGGGGTCGATGAGGTTGACGTTGGAGACGTGGATGGGGGCCTCCTGCTTGATTATGCCTCCCTGAGGCTGCTTGGAATTGGGCTTGGTGTGCTTGCTGACCATATTGACGCCCTCGACGATGACGCGGTCTTCGCCGGGATTGACGCTGAGGATCTTACCGGTCTTGCCCTTGTCGTTACCGGCATTCACATACACGGTGTCACCTTTCTTAATATGCAACTTTTTCATACTTCTTATTAATTAAAGGACCTCGGGTGCCAGTGAAACGATTTTCATGTAGTTCTCGCGGAGTTCGCGGGCGACGGGACCGAAGATACGGGTGCCGCGGAGTTCTCCTGCATTGTTGAGCAGAACGCAAGCGTTGTCATCAAAACGGATATAGGAGCCGTCTGCGCGACGGATCTCTTTCTTGGTGCGGACGACAACAGCCCTGGACACCGTGCCCTTCTTGGCGTCGGAGCCGGGGATAGCGCTCTTGACGGCTACGACGATCTGGTCGCCGACAGTCGCATAACGGTGGTTGGTTCCGCCAAGCACACGGATGCAGAGGACTTCCTTTGCACCGCTGTTGTCGGCCACCTGTAAACGTGATTCCTGCTGTATCATATACTATTTGGCTTTTTCAACGATTTCTACTAATCTCCAGTTCTTGGTCTTGCTCAGGGGGCGGGTTTCCATGATGCGGACGGTGTCACCGACTCCGCACTCGTTCTTGTCGTCCTGTGCAACGAACTTTGTGGTCTTCTTGACAAACTTGCCATAGAGGGGATGCTTCTCCTTTCTCTCGACGGCTACGACGATGGTCTTGTCCATCTTGTCGCTGACCACGATGCCTATTCTTTCCTTACGAAGATTTCTTTCCATAAGACTTCTGATTTAGTTCTGTTTTTCTTTCTGGGCAAGAATGGTGATCATCAGGGCGATGTCCCTTCTGGTCTTCTTGATCTTGGAAGTGTCCTCCAGAGGAGAAATGGCGTGATTGATCTTCATGGTGTCGAGATTGTTCTTCTCGACCTCGATACGGTCGCGGAGGTCTGCTACAGACATCTCGCGTGCTTCAGCTGCTTTCATTGCTCTTTCTCCGTTAAATTATTCAACATAGTCTCTGCGCACCACGAACTTGGTGGCGATGGGGAGCTTGTTGGCGCCGAGGCGCATGGCCTCCTTGGCAACCTCAAGCGACACTCCTTCAGCCTCGAAGATTATGCGGCCGGGGGTGATGGGCGCAACGTATGCGTACGGATCACCCTTACCTTTACCCATACGGGTATCCAGAGGCTTCTTGGTGATGGGCTTGACAGGGAAGACCCTGATCCAGATCTGGCCCTCACGGTTCATGTGACGTGAGATGGCCTGACGGGCTGCTTCAATCTGCTGAGCAGTAAGCCAACAATTTTCAAGGGTCTTGATGCCGAATGAACCGAAGGCGAGCTGGTTTCCCCTCTGGGAATTGCCCTTCATGCGGTTCTTCTGTTCCCTTCTGAATTTGGTTCTCTTAGGTTGTAACATCTCTGTATTACTTTAAAATAAAATTTCTGTTAACTCTCTCAAAATCAAGCTCTTACGCGGAAAGAGGCCAGATTTTGGGACTGCAAATTTACGAAAAATATTTGAATTAGCATCATTTATCCGAAAAATTTTCAAATATTTTCGACACGAAATCCGCGCACTTAACTCGTTGATAATTCTGCAAGTTACGCATCCGGACAAAAAATTTTTCCGCTCATTTTCGACACGGGCTCCGAAGCCTTTCCGGCGTGGCCCGACACTTGCTTTCCCTATTGCGGATTTTTCCTAAATTTGCACCGTCATATGAAACGCCTTGTCATCATAGCCGCCGCGGCCCTCGCGCTCGCCTGCCCTTCCCTGAAGGCCCAGAACACCCCGACCCCGATGGGTTTCCCGATGTTCTACGAGGTCCTCGCCCCGGGCGACACCACCTTCGTCGACGAACTCGACCCCGCCTGGTGCATCGGGCGCGGCAAGAAGATGGGCAGGAACGACTGGCGCAAGTACTACAAGATGGTCTACAACTTCAACAAGGTGTACCCGTACGCGCTTGTAGGCAGGAAGATGATGGCCCAGGTGGACGAGGCGCTCGAAAACGACGTCACCAAGCGCTCGCAGCGCAACGCCTACGTGCACGACGTCGAGAAGGAACTCTTCCGCCTGTTCGAAAAGGATCTCAAGAGCATGACCGTCAACCAGGGGATGGTGCTGATGCGCCTCGTCGACAGGGAGTGCGGCATGAGCCCATACGAGATCATCAAGACCTACAAGAGCGGATTCGCGGCCAACTTCTGGCAGCTGGTGGCCAAACTCTTCTCAAACGACCTCAAGGTCCGCTACGACCCCAAGGGCAAGGACGCCAGGCTGGAGGAACTGGTCGGCATCTGGGACAGCGGGGAGTGGGAGAATTTCTATTTCTCGATTTTCTTCGACTACCCCAAGAAGACGGTGATCAAGCAGGACCACCTGGACAGCGTCGTCAAAAAGAAGTGACGAGGCGCTCGCCGTCGAAGCAGGCGTAGGGCGAACCTCCGTCGAGCCAGTCCTTGACCACGACGAGGCGCTGCCCGCCGGGCAGTTGCATGTCGACTCCCACGTGGTAGTGCCCGAACACAAAAAAGTCCACCTCTTTTTCGTCAAGAACGCTTTGGGCGTACTTGTACAGAGGCTCTTCCTCCCCCTTGAATATGTAAGGCTCGTGGGTGCGGCGGTTGGAGTGCGACCAGCCCAGTCCGAAACGGTAGGCTATCCAGGGATGCAGAGCGCTGAAACAACGCTGCAGGAAGCGGCAGCGGAAGATTCCGAGCATGAATTTGTAGCTCCATCTGGCCCCGCCCAGAAGGTCGCCGTGCCCCAGGCAGAAGCGTTTGCCGCCGATGGTCTCGAAAACCGGCTGGGAGACCTTGCGGATGCCTATGCTCTCAAAAAAATTGTAGCACCAGATATCGTGATTGCCGGGGACGTAGCAGACCTCGACTCCGGAGTCCATCAGATCGATGAGCTGAGCCACCACACGGATGCCCTCGCGGGGTATCACGTCGCGGTACTCGTACCAGAAGTCCCAGATGTCGCCGAGAAGCCAGAGAGCGGCCGTGGTGTCGCGCGGAATCCCCTTCAGGAACTGCAGGAAGCGCTCCTCGCGCGCGGCCGGATCGCCCGACCTCAGCCCAAGGTGCGCATCAGCGACAAAGTACACCAGATTCCGCTCCGCCATAGCCTAAAGGACATTGAACAGGATGACGGCCAGGCCGACGAGCGCGCAGTACAGCGCGAACCACCTGAGTTTCGCCTTCTTCACCAGCGCGATCATCACCTTGCAGGCGAAGAGTCCGCTCACGAACGCGGCCGCGAAGCCGACAGCCAGGGGCAGCAGCCCCGTCCCGGAGGCGACCATGTCGCCGCCCACGATGTCCAGGAACGCCTCGCCCAGGATAGGCACGAGCACCATCAGGAACGAGAACTGGGCCACGTTTTCACGCTTGACCCCGCACAGTAGGCCGGTGCTGATCGTCGTGCCGGAGCGCGACAGACCGGGCAGCACGGCGAACGCCTGCCCCAGGCCGATCGTGAACGCCTGCCAATAGGAAATGCCGTTGCGGTAGCCCCTGGAGGCCATCTTTTCCGCGGTCCTGCCCGCCCTTGCGCTGTCCGAGAAGAACAGCAGCAGCGCGGTGACCAGCAGGCAGACGCCCACCACAAGCAGCGAACTGAAGGCGCCTTCGACCATATCCTTGAGGGGCGACACCCCGACTACGAACACGGGGATCATCGACACGCAGATCTTGAGTATGTAGTCTGTCTCGTCATTGTACTTGAACTTGAAAAGGCCGCAGAGCAGCCGCCATATCTGTTTGCGGAAAACTATGATCGTGGCCAGCACGGTTGCCGTGTGGACGACGACCTCGAACACCAGGTCCTCGGCCACTTCGACGCCGAGTATCCACTTGCCTATGGCCAGATGGCCGGAACTGCTGACCGGAAGAAACTCCGTAAGCCCCTGTACGAGCCCCAGGATGAGGGCCTGCAACCAATCCATACTCTACTCCTTTTCCTTGAAATTGCCCATTATGGCGATTATCTCCACCACGACGCCCGCGAGGATGACCACCGGGGCGGCCACTGTCCTGCGGAAATCGAACATGTCGTAATTGAAAACCTCCCGCACGGGCGTGGGGCCCATCATCAGGAGGAAGCCTGACGCCATCACCACCAGCCCCGCGAGCATCAGCAGGAGCCCCTTGCGGGTGACGGCCATCGATTCGTTCTTATCTTTTTTCTGCATAATCAATAGTAAAGTTTGTCCTTGTGCATCGAAATCAGCCTGCCCACCACGAAATAGGTGCTCACGACGCAGATGAGGACGCCGCCCAGCAGCACGACTCCGGCGGTGACGAGCAGTTCACGGCGGCCCAGCAGGGCGATGAGGGGAGCGAGCGAGCGGGAGGCGAAATACAGCAGCAGCGCCATCAGCGCGATGGCGAGCAGCGCGGACGCGAGCCCCTGCCAGACGGCGGCGCCGACGAAGGGACGCCGGATCATCGAGCGCTCGGCCCCGACGAGTTTCATCGTATGGATGGTGAAGCGGCGCGCAAACACGTTGAGCCGCACGGTGTTGCCTATCAGCACGAACGATATGAACAGCAGCAGCGCTATCAGTACGCAGAGCACGGCTGTGATGCGCCCGAGGTTGGCGGTGAAGGCCTCGATGAGCGAGGTCTGGACGTCAACTTCGGCCACGTACGGCGACCGCTCGAGCACGGGAGAGACCACGGCGATGCTGTCGGCGCACACGTAATCGGGCCGCAGCGTGAGCGAGATGCTGACGGGGACGGGAGGGTTGTCCATGAACGAGAGGAACTCCTCGCCGTACATGTCCTCCAGTTCGCGCTCGCCTTGCTCGCGGGTGACGACGTCGGCCGCGGCGACCCAAGGCAGGGTGCGCAGTTCGGACGCGTAACTGCAGGCAAGGGAGTCGGAGACCTCCATTTCCAGGATCACCGACAACTGCATCTTCTCCTTGAAATAATCGGACACTTTGCGCGCGTTGAGCACCAGCAGGGTGGCGGCGCCGATGAGCAGCAGCACCAGGCTGATGCTGACTACGCTCGACAGATAGGCGCCGGCCAGACGCCTGCGCATCATCTTGTTGTCGGATTTGGTCTTCACACTGCAAATTTATCAAAAAAATTCCTTATCTTTGTCATATATGGGTAATAACGCTAACAGAATACTTTTCATCAATTCCGAGATTCTCCCCTATCTGCCGGAATCCCACGAGGCGTCCATAGGCCGCTACCTGCCCCAGGGAATCCAGGAGAGGAAGAAGGAGATCAGGTCGTTCATGCCGCGCTACGGCTGCATCAACGAGAGGAAAAATCAGCTGCACGAGGTTATCCGCCTGTCCGGGATGAACATAATCATCAGCGACGTCGACCAGCCCCTCGTGATCAAGGTGGCCTCGATCTCGTCGGCCCGCATCCAGGTATACTTCATCGACAACGAGGACTATTTCCGCCGCAAGCAACTCTACTGCAGCGATACCGGCGAATTCTTCCAGGACAACGACGAACGCGCGATCTTCTTCGCCCGCGGAGTGCTCGAGACCGTCAAGAAACTCCGCTGGGCCCCCGACGTCATCCACTGCCACGGATGGATCTCGCAGCTCGTGCCCGCCTACCTCAAGAAGGCCTACAAGGACGACCCCATCTTCTCCGGCAGCAAGATCGTCCTTTCACTGTACGACGACACCCCTTCGGACACTTTCAACCCCGAATTCGCCGCGAAGGCGCAGTTCGGCGGCCTGCACCCCTCCGACCTTCCCTTCCTCGAGGACCCCACTGGCATCAATCTTGCTAAGACTGCAGCCCAGTACTCGGACGGTATAATCCTCGGAAGCGAAGAAGTCGACGGCTCTGTCCTGGAATATTGCAAGGCCCGGAACCTGCCCATACTGCCCTTCGACAAGGCTTCTTTCGAAAACGGAACGTACATCGACGCGTACAACGCCTTTTACGAACAGATTTAAAATGAAATTCAGACTCCCCGCACTCGCAGCGCCCGCAATCTGCTGCCTGGGATGCGTAAGTATCAACAGCGAACTCGGCGGCAGCCTCGTTCCGATAGACCAGCAATACACGATCCACCTCTCGTCGCTCGACTTCAGCGACTCCCATCCCATCGAGATGCAGATGACCGACAGCCTGTCCGGCTATTCCTCGACCCGCATCACGATAGGCGCCATCCGCGACGACGACTACGGCCTGACCACCCGCTCCTGCGCCCTCACCCTGGTCCCGATGTACGACACCCTCGACTTCGGCACCAACCCCTCGGTGACGAGATTCCATCTGTCGGTGGCCGCCGACACCGTTTCGGTGCTGTATGACCGCCACAGGCACATCCTCCAGAACGTGGGCGTGTACGAGCTCTCCTCGGCCCTGGATCCGGCCAAGAACTTCGACTGCAACGCCACCGTGGAGCACGGGAGCAAGAGAATCTCCAAGGGAACTCCCGTCATCAACGGCAGCGACTCCCTTTCGTTCGACTTCACGCAGGAGTTCGCCGACAGGTTCCTGGGCATCACCCAGGAGGACCTGGAAGACATGGACACCTATCTCGAGAAGTTCCCCGGCATCTATCTGGACACCGACGAACCGGTCGGGAACGGCGGACGCATCAGCATGTTCGACCTCCAGCTGGACTACGACTCCGACTATTACGTCCTGATGGGCAACTACGCCACCCTGAACGTCAACAGCACCTGGGAAGGCACGCGCAAGGACTCCTCGTTCTTCTTCTACCTCAGCGCGCTGGACTTCTACCAGATCGACTCGCTGCTGACCAATTCGAGCACCGGCTCCTTCCCCCAGTACTGCCTCAATCTCACCGGGCACGAGACCCGCTCCCGCGCGGGCAAGGCGACCGACAGGGTGAACTTCGAGGGCGGCGGCGGACTCAAGCCCATGGTCAGGGCCAGGACCCTGTACGACATGGCGGCCGAGATGATCAGCGCCCAGGGCGCCGACCCGCGCAACGTGATCATCAACAAGGCCAGCATCGTGATGCCCTTCGACTTCCCCGACGACTACACGGCGATGGAGAAGTTCCCCATAATGCTCTCGCCCACCTGCAGGATCAAGAACGACACCCTGGCCACGTTCATGGGCCTCACGGACTCTAGCAGCAGCAGCGAGGACCAGGGCGACATCAACCGCTCCCTGCTCCAGTACGCGCCCGACATCACCTACCATCTGCAGGAGATCCTCAAGATGGACGACGAGAAGATCGATTCGGGCAACTACGACGTCTGGATGCTCCTGATGGCCGAAGAGACCACCACGACCTCCAGTTCCAGTTCGAGCAGCGACCTCAGCGAATACTACCAGTACCTGGCCTACCAGTCCTACTACAACAGCATGTACGGCGGTTACGGTTACGGCAGCTACAGCGGCTACGGATACGGCAGCAGCTCGTCATATTACTCCAACTACTACAGCTACATGATGATGATGATGTATGCCAACTCCTCGAGTTCGACCACCACGACCTCGACCCAGCTGGACAAGGACAGGTACTACTACGGCTGGCTCAACGGGCCCGAAGCGGCTTCCGGCAGGGTGCCCAGGCTCGAGATCACCTTCTCTGTCCCCAACGACTAGAAACGGACGGACATAAAAAATAAAGGCTGCCTTTACGGGCAGCCTTATTGTTTTGGAAAACCTGACTAGTTCTGTGCGAGTTTCTCGGCGACCTTGTCGACGGCGTCCTTGACAGTTGCGATGGAGCTGGTCTCCTCATCGGGAATCTTGATGCCGAAAACCCTTTCGAATTCCATAAGGAGCTCGACGGTGTCGAGAGAGTCTGCGCCCAGGTCATTGGTAAAGTTTGCGGCCTCGGTGACTTCCGATGCCTCCACGCCAAGTTTGTCGACGATTATGTCCTTTACCTTGCTTGCAATTTCTGCGTATTCCATAACTTGAATTATTGAGTTTATTATTAGTACAATCTATACAATAGTCTTACAAAGTAACGAAATATTTTCAACATATCCAAACTTTCGCCTTAACGGCTGAGCCTCAGCCATATGCGCAGGCCGTTGAGGGAATTTATAAGGTAGAATGCGTACTTGATTATGTAAATCACCGCAAATTCGTTCTGTGCATCGACGAGAAGGGTGTTGGTCCACATCGCGATTGTGAAGACGTTGACTCCTATCCAGAATATCCACTGCTCCATATAGGCCCAGCTCATCAGCAGCTGGCCGATGAGGTTGCACACCAGGGGAAGCACGTCCAGCACCACGGCGGTGCGGATGAACGTGTCCGCGGCCGACTTGTCGAATTTCGCCAGGATCAGGTAGGCGACGACAGACACGGCGAGGAAAGCGGCGGCGCAGAGCGCCCACTGCTTCGGGGTGAAGCGGCGGGCCTTGACTTCGCCACCTCCCGAAGCGCCCCTTCGCCTCCATTGGGCGAATCCGACGAACTGCATCGGCACGAAGTACACGAAATGCAGCACGGCGTTGCCCAGGCCCGACGACCCGTTCTTCCAGTTGATCAGGCACATCACTCCGTATATCGACACGTCCAGAAGGCCGAAGAGGAAGGTGATTATCTTTCCGTTGGCGGACGCGACGGTGGCGCACACGCCCATCAGCGAGCCGAAAGCCGCCACGAGAAGCAGGGTGGGGTCGGCGCCGGGGCGCGAGAGTTTGATGACGGTGGTGAGTACCAGCGCGACGCTCATCCCCACGAGGACGAAGGCGCTGAACCACTTGTTAAACGTTGCTTCCTTCATTGAGTTCGGTTTTTATGCGGGCGGCCAGGGCCGGGCCCACGAGTTCTGACAATTGCTCCACAGGGGCCGCGGCGATGCGGGCGACGCTCCCGAAATGCAGCAGCAGGCGCTGCTCGGTGCGCTCGCCGACTCCTTTTATGTCGCGCAGCGCGGAATGTATCTGGGCCTTGCTGCGAAGGCTGCGGTGGAAGGTGATGCCGAAGCGGTGGGCTTCGTCGCGGATGTGGGTCACGACCCTGAACGCCTGGGAATTGCGGTCCAGGAACAGCGGATAGGGGTCGCCCACGCGGATTATCTCCTCCATCCTCTCGGCCAGTCCCACGACGGTCAGGCGGTCCTGGATGCCGAGTTCGCACAGGGCCTGCCAGGCGAAGTTCAGCTGGCCCTTGCCGCCGTCGATGACGACCAGCTGGGGAAGGTCGTCGGGATCCTCTTCGAGCAGGCGCGAGTAGCGGCGGTTGACGACCTCCTTCATCGAGGCGTAGTCGTTGGCCCCGACCACGGTCTTTATCTTGAATTTGCGATAGTCCTTCTTGCTGGGTTCGCCGCCCCTGAACACGACGCAGGCGGCCACCGGGTTGGTGCCCTGGATGTTGGAGTTGTCGAAGCACTCGATATGCTCGGGCAGGACCTTCATCCCCAGTGCGGCGCGGAGTTCCTCGAGCGTGGCGGCGCGGAATTCGTCGGGGTTGGTATGCTCGCGCTGCTTCAGGGAATTGAAGCGGAATTCCTTGGCGTTCTTGGCGCTGAGTTCGAGCAGGGCCAGCTTGTCGCCGCGCACGGGCTGATGGAACTCGACGCCCGGGATCTCGACATCGGGAAGAAACGGCACGATGACCTCGCGCGAGAGTTCGCCGAACTTGGACTCTATCTCGGCTATGAAGGTGCTGAGCACCGCCTCCTGAGGCTCCTCGATGTTCATCTTGAAGCCGAGGTTGAGCGACTGGATCACGGCTCCGCCGCGTATGCGCAGGAAGTTTCCGAAGGCTTCCGTGCCGTCGACGATGAGCGAAAAGACGTCGGACTCGCGGTCTCCGGCCGCAGTTATGATCGACTTTGAATAGTGCTGCTGCAGGGCTTCGATGCGCTGCTTGTACTGCTGGGCGTCCTCGAAGCGCAGTTCGTCCGCCGCCTGCTGCATTTCCGTCTTGCAGCGCCTTATGATGTCGTTCACCCCGCCGGTGAGCAGGTGGACTATCTCGTCTATCCAGCCCTGGTATTCCTCCTTCGAGACCCCGCCCGTGCAGCAGCCCCGGCAGCGGCCCAGATGCAGGTCAAGGCAGGGGCGGAACTTGCCCCTCAGCACGGCGTCGGAAGTGATCTTGAGGTTGCAGGTGCGCAGCGGATAGGTGCGCGATATGAAGTCCAGCAGGGCGCGGGCGTGGATGACGCTGCTGTAGGGACCGAAATAGCGCGAGCCGTTCCTGACGAGCCTGCGGGTGAGAAGGACCTTGGGGAACTCGTCGGCGGTCACGCATATCCAGGGATAGGTCTTGGAGTCCTTCAGGAGGATGTTGTAGCGCGGCTTGTACTGCTTGATCAGGTTGTTCTCGAGCAGCAGGGCGTCAGCCTCGGTGTCCACCACGGAATACTGCAGGTCGGCGATCTTTGAGACCAGGATGCGCGTCTTGACGTTCAGCCGCTCGGGCTCCACGAAATACTGGTGCACCCTCTTGAACAGGTCCTTGGCCTTGCCCACGTAGATGACTGTGCCCCCGGCATCCAGATACCGGTACACGCCTGGCTGGTGCGGCAGCAGTTCTATTTTCTCCCTGACTTCCATCCGTGGACAAATATACAAAAAAAGAGCGACCTGATGAGAGGTCGCTCCTTTCATATGGATTCTCGCGAATTACTTGTTGTCACGACGGGGACGACGGTCGCCACGGTCGCCATCGCGACGGGGGCGGCGGTCACCGCGGCGGTCACCGCCACGGCCCTGACCTGCGGCCTGTGCGTTGGATGCTGCGAGAGCGGCGGGAGTGAGGTCCTGACGACCGTACTTCTCTCCGTTGCAGATCCACACCTTGACACCCATGCAACCGACCTTGGTGGCAGCGACTGCCAGAGCGTAGTCGATGTCTGCACGGAAAGTGTGCAGAGGGGTGCGGCCTTCCTTGAACATCTCGCTGCGGGCGATTTCGGCTCCGCCGACGCGGCCGCTGAGCTGCACCTTGATGCCCTCGGCGCCTGCGCGCATGGTGTTCATGATGGCCATCTTGATGGCCCTGCGGTAGCTGACGCGGCCCTCGATCTGGCGGGCGATGCTGTCGGCCACGATGTTGGCGTCAACCTCGGGGCGCTTGACCTCGTAGATGTTGATCTGGACATCCTTGCCGGTGACCTTCTTGAGCTCTTCCTTGAGCTTGTCGACCTCGGCGCCGTTCTTGCCGATGATGAAACCGGGACGGGCGGCATAGATGGTGACAGTGATGAGCTTGAGGGTTCTCTCGATGATGATCCTGCTCAGGCTGGCCTTTGCAAGACGGTTGCCGAGATACTTGCGGATCTCATAGTCCTCCGCGATCTTCTCTGCATAGTTTCCACCACACCAGTTGGAGTCCCAGCCGCGGGTGATACCGATTCTGTTGCTGATAGGATTAGTCTTCTGTCCCATATTACTTGTTCTCTACCGGTTTAACATCGAGGATGACAGTCACGTGGTTGGAACGCTTGCGGATGCGGCCGGCCCTGCCCTGAGGACAAGGACGGATGCGCTTCAGCGTACGGCCCTCGTCGACCATGATGGTCTTGACGATGACGTTGCCGTTTTCGAGATCCTTCGCATTGTCGGGGTTCTTGGCTTCCCAGTTGGCGACGGCGCTGCGGAGCAGCTTCTCCAGACGGATGGACGCCTCTCTCTTCGAGAAATGCAGGAGGTCGATGGCGCGGTTGACTTCTACTCCACGGACGGTGTCTGCAACCAGACGCATCTTGCGGGGGGATGTGGGGACATCGTTCAGCTTTGCAATCGCTGTGGTCTTCTTGGCCTCCTTGAGGCCTTCAGCCATAAGTCTTTTACGCTTTCCCATAATTACTTCTTGTTATTGCCTGCGTGACCGCGGAATATACGTGTGGGGGCGAACTCGCCGAGTTTGTGACCCACCATCTGCTCTGTTACATAAACGGGGATAAACTTGTTTCCGTTATGAACTGCGATAGTGTGGCCGATGAAGTCAGGAGAGATCATACTGGCACGGGACCAGGTCTTGACCACTTCCTTCTTCTTGCTACCTTCATTCATAGCAAGAATTCTTTTCTCCAGGGCTTCCTGGATGTACGGTCCTTTTCTTAATGAACGACTCATAATCTCTTAAGTTTATTTCCGATTATTTCTTTCTTCTCTCAATGATGAACTTGTTGGAAGAAGCCTTCGGGTTACGTGTCTTGTATCCCTTTGCAGGCAGACCCTTGCGTGAACGAGGATGTCCGCCGGATGCACGGCCTTCACCACCACCCATAGGGTGATCGACAGGGTTCATGACGACACCACGGTTGTGGGGGCGCTTGCCGAGCCAGCGGCGGCGTCCGGCCTTACCGTGAGATTCAAGATTGTGGTCAGCGTTCGAAACCTCACCGACGGTGGCGCGGCAGCTGACAAGCACCATGCGGGTCTCGCCGGAGGGGAGACGGAGGATGGCCTGGTTGCCTTCGCGGGCGGCGAGCTGGGCGAAAGTGCCGGCGGAACGTGCCATTGCGGCACCCTGACCGGGACGGAGCTCGATGTTGTGAACGTTGGTACCGACGGGAATTTCACTCAGAGGGAGTGCGTTTCCGATTTCGGGAGCGACACCGGAGCCGGAGGCGATGACCTGACCGACCTTGATGCCCTTGGGAGCGATGATATACCTCTTCTCGCCGTCCTCATACTGGACCAGGGCGATGCGGGCGCTGCGGTTGGGATCGTACTCGATGGTCTGCACGGTGGCGGTGCAATTGTCCTTGTCGCGACGGAAGTCGACGATACGGTACATCTTCTTGTGGCCGCCGCCGAGATAGCGGACGGTCATCTGGCCGGTGTTGTTGCGTCCACCGGTGCTCTTGAGGGGCTCCAACAGAGATTTCTGGGGTTTGTTGGTGGTGATCTCCTCAAAGGTGCTGATCACCTTGTTCCTTTGACCGGGAGTTACCGGTTTGAATTTTCTTACTGCCATAGTTTGTCCCTCCCTTAGATGTTAGCGTAGAAATCGATCTTGTCGTCACCGGCAAGAGTGATGTATGCTTTCTTGAAGTGGTTTGCACGGCCGCGGAGGATGCCCGCCTTGGTGTAGCGGCTCTTCTTCTTGCCGTGATAGTTGACTGTATTGACCTCGGCGACGGAGACGTTGAACATCTTCTCGACGGCGTCCTTGATCTGAAGCTTGTTGGCTGCACGGTCTACGATAAAGCCATAACGGTTCAACTTTTCGCCCTGAGCCGTCAGCTTCTCTGTTACGATTGGCTTAAT
>R15__coassemble_470_pt1 | contig 36367 bp, 24 predicted proteins | sample R15__metabat2_high_PE_004 | metagenome-assembled genome bin R15
TCGATTCCCGCGGACGCCTCTGGGTGGGCACCTGGGGCGGGGGAGTCGACGTGGACGAGATAGAATCCGGTTTCAGGATTGTAAAACAGTTTGTACCTCAAGAGGTAACGAGTGGCCCCCTGAATTATGTGGGTCTGCTTGCCTATGACGCTCTGAACGATATAATGTGGATAGGGACAAACGCCGGAATGTTCTGTTATGATTTCCGCACCGACTTTCTTTTCCCCGCCCTTGACAGCCAAAGTTCGGGTTGCGTCGGCGCCTGCATCGATTCCGAAGGAAGGCTGTGGACCGGCGGCCAGTCGGGCCTGTATGTCTTCGACCTGAATTCCCGCGACCGAAGCAGGAGGACGGAGCAATTCCCGTATGTCAACTACCGTTACAAGTTGGACAACCCCGATTCCCGCACCGTCGAAAAGATCAGCTGCGCGATGCAGTCCCGCGACGGCACGGTCTGGCTCGGAGGCATCGGGAGCGGCCTTTACAAGGCTGTGGAGACCTCCCCGGGCGAATTTGAATTCAAGAATTTCGGAGTGTCCGACGGACTGGGCAACGACAGGGTCAAGGAAATCGAAGAGGATGCGGACGGCTTCCTCTGGATAAGCACCGACCGCGGGCTCTACAAATTCGATCCCGAGGCCTCGGCTTTCACTTCCTATGGCGAAGATGACGGAATCCTGTCGGGCCGCTTCTACTGGAATTCCTCCGCGAGGACTTCGGACGGAAAACTCTGCTTCGGACAGGTCGGAGGCCTTACGATAATCGATCCGTCGAAGGCCGCCGAACCCGGTCTGGAGCCGAATCTCAGATTTACCGGGATCACGGTGGGGGACGAGGTGGACCGGAACCCTTCGCCGGCCCTTTTGCGCCTGCACGAGCGCGACCGCTTCATCGGCATCGAATTCGCCTCCCTGGTGTTCGAGCCGGGCCCGACCATAAATTACAGATACCGTCTAGTCGGCTTCGACGATTCCTGGGTCGCAGTCCCCGCCGGACGCAACTTCATCAGCCTGTCTTCGCTCAGGCACGGCAGTTACAGGCTTGAGGTCCAGTCCTTTGACGAGGGCGGCGCCACCGTCGGGGAGGCATCGCTGCCCATAGTGGTCAAGCCCTATTTTTACAACACCTGGCTTTTCTACACCATCCTTGCCGTCCTCGCCGTCGTTACCTTATACCTTTATACAAGACACAGGGAACGCAATCTGAGGCGCCGCCAGGACCTGCTGCAGGCCACGGTCGAAGAAAGGACAAAGGAATTGTCGGCCCAGAAGAAGCTGCTGGAGCAGAAGGCGGAGGAACTCGCCGGCCAGAACCGTCTGCTGGCCCTCCAGAACGAGGAACTGGCCAGCCGCAAGATCCTGTACGGCCCCGACATCAAGACCGATGTCCCGGACGCCGAGAAGTTCATTGCGAAACTTATGGAAGTGATACGCGCCTCGTACAAGGACTCCGCGCTGGACGTCCCCACCCTCTGTTCGCTCATGGGAATGAGCAAGACCCTGCTGAACACCAGGATGCAGGAAGTGGTAGGGCAGTCCGCGGGACAGTTCATACGGACTTACCGCCTCACGGTGGCGAAGGAGATGCTCTCCTACAACAATTCGATGAACATTTCGGAGATCGCCTACGAAGTGGGATTCAATGATCCGAAGTATTTCACGCGCTGCTTCACGAAAGAGTTCGGAGTGGCGCCCAGCGCCCTTCTGAAATAGCGGTGGTCAAAAATCCACCCATTGAGTTTTTTCGTGCACCTGCGCCTCTGACATTGTTTTTATATTTGCTTCGGTCAACCATACGAACGAATGACACTGAAGCAAATCTCTGCGATCGCGGCCGCACTCCTGATTTCCGCCGCGGCCTGCTCCCAGCCTCCGGTCCACGACCCGGCGCTCGCTTTCTGCGACGGCACCTGGTATATGTACACCACGGGCTACTGTGTCGACGTCCTCACTTCCACCGACCTCAAATCCTGGAAACCGGCCGGTCACGTTTTCGACTCCGCTCCTCAGTGGGCGGTTGACCTTGTGCCCGGCTATTCGGGCCACACCTGGGCCCCTGACATATTCTTCCACGACGGCACCTATTATTTATATTATTCCTGCTCTTCCTTCGGCAAGAACACTTCCGCCATCGGAGTCGCCACCAACAGGACGCTCGACCCGTCAAGTCCCGACTACCGCTGGGAGGACCGCGGCTGCGTGGTCAGTTCCGTGGCCGGCCGCGACCTGTGGAACGCCATCGACCCCAACGCAGCCGTCGACGAGAACGGTGACGTCTGGCTCTCGTTCGGGTCGTTCTGGGGCGGCATCAAGCTCGTGAAGCTTGACTCCACCCTCACCCGTCCCGCCGAGCCGCAGGAGTGGTATCCGATATGCCGCAGGCCCGAGGGAACCGCCGAGGACACTTCCGAGACCGACGACGCCATCAAGGCCGACCCGCGCGGCGCCGACTTCGACCCCGGCAACGGCGCTGTCGAGGCCCCTTACATCATCCGCCGGGGTGATTACTACTATCTCTTCGTATCCTTCGACCTGTGCTGCCGCGGCCCCAAGAGCACCTACAAGGTGGTCGTAGGGCGCAGCGAAAAGATCACCGGTCCCTATCTGGACGCCGCCGGCACTCCTCTGATGCAGGGCGGCGGCACCGTCGTCGTCTCCGGCAACGAGCGCTATCCCGGAGTGGGCCATTGCGCCGTCATTTCCGCCCTCGGCACCGACAAGATCGTGATGCACGGCTACGACAAGCGCCGTCACTACAATTCCTCGCTCCTTGTCCGCGACCTCGAGTGGGACGCTGACGGCTGGCCGACCGCAAAACTGTAACTTATATTTATTTTATATTCACTATTGTTTAACCAAATCACAAAAGCATGAAAATTCAGAAATTGATGCTTGAACTGCTCTCGGGACTGGCGTTTGTCGCGGCAGTCTCGATAGGTTGCTCGGAAGTGGGCAACTTCTATGTGGACGCCCCCGCGGATCTGCAGAGCAAAATCGATTCGATCGCAGCCGCCAAGCAGGCTGTCGACACCGGTGACACCACCTACGTCGACATCACCACCGCAGTGGTCGGCGCAACCGACTGCACCACCGCATGGTGGGGTGACTTCTCACAGAGTTTCGAGGTCCCTGCAGGCCAGCTCCTGCACTTCGAATTCGTCAACCACAGTTCGATGAACAACAACTGGTCCAACTGGAACGTCGTGTGCACCACCAACGGCGACCGTGACGCTTCGGACTATTCGGAGTATTTCGTCATCCGCTCCGACGCCTACGGCTGGGGCAACGGAGACTATGCTTCCGCCCTTATCGCCACCGACTATTTCGAGGAAGGCAAGCTCGCCGACTGGGACGAGTTCAGGACCAACTTCATGGACGGCGCATACTGCACCATCGAGATCGACCACGCCGCGGCCGGTGTTGCTTACATGACCGCCTACTCCTACAACGCCACTTACGGCTTCGGCATCACCGAGACCTACAGCCAGGCCGTGTCTGCGACCTCCCCCGTCTATGTGTTCATCACCACTGACGAGAGTTCGTTCAACATGCAGAGCGCCTACTGCGTTCCTTCCAAGATCCAGGAGATCCCCGACGAGAACGCCGTCTCGATTTCCGCCGCCGGTTATCCCGTTTCCCTCGAGATCGGCAGCGAGGACTACTGGGGCAGCGCCGTCGCGACCGTCACCTTCGCGGACGGCACCACCGCTGAGGCCGCTGTCGAGGACATCACCTTCAACGTCCCCGACCTCGGCACGCTCGGCACCAAGACCATCCTTTATTCCTACAGCAAGACCAAGCAGGGCAACTACGGTCCTTCCGTCTGCGGCAGCTACACCATCGACGTAGTCAACCCGATAGTCGCCATCGAAGCCACCGCCAAGGCATACCTGATCGGCGGAGCCAAGTACGTGACCCTCTCAAATGGAGCGCTCCATGTCGAAGCCACCTACAGCGACGACAGCAAGGCACTCCTCTCTCCTTCCCAGTACGATGTCGAATTCGCGGGCGGAAAGATTGTCTATGAGGGCGTTGCGGGCTCTTATCCCGATGCCTTCACCGTCTCCGTGACCACCGCTTCCGGCAACCTCATCCAGGATTCCGGCACCCTTGAAATCATCGCCGGCGAACTTCCCGCACAGACCGAGCCCGTCGGCGCCGCCGACTTCAGCAACGCCTGGTGGACCACCTTCACCCAGGACTGGGTGGTCGCCCCCTACACCTCCGCAAGCCTCTCGATGCACGTCACGTCCCTTTGCGGCTTCAACTATCAGAGCCCCTGCACGATCCTCCGCGCGGCAAGCCTTGCCGAATATGCAGTCGTCCGTATGGACAACTACGGATGGGGCGGCTCCGGCTACGACACCGCAGTGCTCAGCTCCGACTGGAATTGGGACACCTTCCTTTCCGGACTCAACGACTCCGACGTCGCAATCACCGTTTCCAACAACGGCGACGGCACCGCAAATGTCCGCTACTATGTGATCTATGCAGGCGGCGAGACCCACTTCCAGTACTACGACGGCGTCACTGTCGACCCCTCCGACCTGCAGTTCGCCCTCGTCACCGAGGAGTCTTATCTCGTATTCGACTAATCTAAAAAGGAACAGAATATGAAACATATACTTTCATCAATACTTGTTTGCGGTTTCCTCGCAGCGGCCCAGCTTGCCGGTGCAGCCACCGTATCCTCTCCCGCCGCAGCGCAGGACAACAAGGTCACCGTCAAGGGCGTCGTGGTCGACGAGACCGGCGAGCCCGCAATCGGCGTGGGCGTCATCGTCAAGGGTACCACCACCGGCACCACGACCGACATCGACGGCCGCTTCCAGCTCTCCGTTCCCGCAGACGCCACCCTCCTGCTGACCGGCATCGGTTTCGAAGACCAGGAGGTCCAGGTCTCCGGACGCGGCGACCTCGGCACCATCACCCTCAAGACCGAGAACACCCTTCTCGACCAGATCGTCGTCATCGGCTACGGTTCCCAGCGCAAGGTCGACCTCACCGGCTCCGTCGCCATCGTCGACGCCGAAGAGATGAAGAAGGTCTCCAACAGCAACATCTCCACGATGCTCGAGGGTAAGGTCGCGGGTGTGCAGATCACCACCGACGGCCAGCCCGGCGCCGATCCTTCGGTCCGCATCCGCGGTCTGGGCAGCTTCGGCGACACCAGCCCCCTGTACGTCATCGACGGCGTCCCCATGGGCACCTCCATCCGTGACTTCTCGCCCAACGACATCGAGACCATCCAGGTCCTCAAGGACGCTTCCGCGGCCGCCATCTACGGTTCCCGCGCCGCTAACGGCGTCGTCATCATCACCACCAAGAGCGGCAAGAAGAACGAGCAGATGAAGATCGACTACTCCGGCTACATGGGTGTCGACAACATCCGCAAGGGCGTCTACGAGGTTATGGACGCGACCCAGTTCGGCGAGTATATGAGGATGGCGTACGGCAACAACGGCGTCTCCGTCCCCTCCGGCTACGACCCCACCAGCGAGAACTATCTCGATCCCGCCAAGTACAACACCGACTGGTTCGACGAGATGTTCAAGACCGGCCTTCGCCAGAACCACAACGTCAACATCTCCGGCGGCGGCGCCAACAGCACCTACAACGTCGGTCTGGACTACTTCAGCCAGAAGGGCACCATCCAGGGCGCAGGTCCTGACTACGACCGCTTCACCGCCCGCGTGAACAACACGATGGACATCAAGTTCATAAAGCTCCGCACCGGCATCGTCTACAGCCACAGCGTCCAGAACAACATGAGCTTGAGCAACGCCAACGAGTACGTGCAGGGCCTCTACGGCCAGCAGTATCCCGTGATGGCGTCGGCCCTGATAATGCCCCCCAGCTATCTTGCATACGACGAGAACAGCTGGTGCCTTGACGATTACCTCGCCGCGGCTTCCAACTATTCCTACGACTCCTACGGCTACGGCACCTACCGCGAGGACATCTACGGCGACATCCGTATGACCAACCCTCTGCTGACCAACAACCTGCTCGAGCGCAAGACCACCGTCGACCGCGTCGTCGCCACCGGCTCCGCCAACGTCGACCTCTTCGGGATGTTCGGCTTCCACAGCGAGAACCACAGCCTTTCCTACAACCTCAACCTCTCCTACAGCAGGACCTACTGCAAGGACTTCACCTTCGCGTCCGCGTTCATCCAGAGCACGACCAACTATCTTGCAAAGAACAACGAGTATCTCACCGAAGGCTACCGCTCCTACACCGACGGCCTGATCGAGAACTATCTCACCTACGACGGCACCATCGGCAAGCACCACATCAACGCCGTGCTCGGCCAGACCTTCGAGCGTGAGTACTACCACACCCTCACCGGCACCGGCCACAACTTCCCCGAGCCTTACTATCTGCAGGTAGGCAACGCCGAGACCCGCGACGCCTCCAGCTACGAGTCCGAGCACGTCCTGGCATCCTACATCGGCCGTATCAACTACGACTACGACGGCAAGTACCTCCTGCAGGCCACCGTCCGCCGTGACGGTTCGAGCCGCCTGTCCTCGGGCAACCACTGGGACTGGTTCCCTTCATTCTCCGCCGGCTGGCGCATCGACAAGGAAGACTTCTTCAAGGTCGACCGCTCCCTGGTGAGCCTGCTGAAACTCCGCGCAAGCTACGGTGTGCTCGGTAACGAGAACATCGGCGAATACCAGTACATGGACACGATGGCCCGCGGCAACTACACCTACAGCTTCGGCGGCAACAAGGTCACCGGCTCCGCCATCTCCAACTACGTCAACACCGCAATCCACTGGGAGAAGAAGAAGACCTTCGACGTCGGTGTCGACTACGCGATGTTCGGCGGCAAGTTCGAGTTCACCGCAGACTGGTACAACGCCATCTCCGAAGACCTTCTGTACAGCGTCGCCGTCCCTGCCGAGGCAGTCGCCACCAACGAGAGCGTCACGATGAACGCCGCCACGATGCAGAACACCGGCCTCGAGCTCGCGGCTTCCTACCACAACTACGACCACGAACTCAAGTGGGACGTCTCCGCCAACCTCACACTGCCCCACAACAAGGTCACCTCCCTGGGCCTGACCGACGAGGGCCGCACCGACGGCTACTGCCGCACCGAGGTGGGTTACGAAGTGGGCCGCTTCTACGGCTATGTCAACGACGGCATCTTCCAGAGCCAGGAAGAGATCGACAACAATGTCAATGACCTGGGCAACCACGTGAACCAGAACGGCGCACAGCCCGGTGACATCCGCTACGTCGACATCGACGGCGACGGCGAGATCACCAGCTCCGACCAGACCTTCATCGGCAGCGGCATGCCCAAGGTCCAGTTCGGACTGAGCTTCAGGCTGGAGTACAAGGGCTTCGACCTCAACGTCTCCACCTACGGCGCCGCCGGATTCAAGGTCCTCGACTATGTCGACATGGTCCTGCACTCCTCGTACGGCGTGACCAACAAGAGCGTCGACCTGCTGAACGCCTGGACTCCCGACAACACCAACACCAACGTCCCCCGCGTCTACTACAGCAACGCCGGTTCCATCACCAACGACATGTTCTGCGAGCGTTATCTGCAGAACGGCACCTACTGGAAGATCGCGAACGTGGAGCTGGGCTACAACATCCCCTGCCCCGAAGGCCGCTTCTTCAATTCCGCCAGAGTCTATCTGTCCGGCCAGAATCTCGCCACCCTGAGCCAGTACACCGGCTACAACATCGACTTCGCCGGCGGCACCTTCACCCCGGGCTACAACTACTGCTCTTACCCGACTCCCGTGACGTTCATGCTCGGAGTCCAGCTGTCTTTCTAATCTGTCAAAAATTAAAACGAATCATCTTATGAAAAGAATAGTTATAGTTCTGGCAGCAATCGCAATGGTATTCGGCGCGGCATCCTGCTCCAAGGAGCTTGATGTCACCAACCCCAACAACCAGACGACCTACGACTTCGGCAAGACCGAATCCGACCTCCAGGAGGCTGTCGTGGCCTGCTACAACCGCATCCGCCTCGAGGGAACCTTCGCCCGTGTCGGATACACCATGGACGCCGTCCGCGGTGACGAGGTCTGGAACGCTTCCCAGGTATGGTATCTCCCTTACGACAATCTCAACGTGGTCGCCACCGACGAGATCGGCTGCCAGTGGATCTGGCGCGACTGCTTCCACGTGGTGAACCGCTGCAACTACGTGCTCCAGCAGGTAGAGCAGGTCACCCTGAGCGAAGACGCCTACAACCAGATCAAGGGCCAGGCCCTGTTCCTGCGCGCCCTTGCCTACTATGAGCTGGCGACCTACTACCAGACCGTCCCCCTGTTCATCGACTACAGCCAGTATTCCGACCTCGAGACCATCTACGCCGAACTCTCCAGCCAGGACGACGTTTTCGACCAGATCGACACCGACCTCAAGCTCGCGATGGAGATGCTTCCCAGCCGCGACAAGGGAGGCGAGTGGGCGACAGGCCGCGCGACCTGCGGCGCCGCCGCCGGTTACCTGGCCCGTTCGCTTATGTTCCGCCACAAGTACGAGGAGGCCTATGACGTCCTCAAGGACATCATCGCCGGCAAGTACGGCACCTACAAGCTGATGGCCGACTACGGCGACAACTGCCGCGAGGGAACAGCGTTCGAGAACAACGCCGAGAGCCTGTTCGAGGTCCAGTTCCTCGACTACGGCATGGGCGGCTCCGACGAGGAGTGGACCCCCGTGAACATCAGCTCCAACGCCACCCAGGGCCACGCTGTCGAGAGCAACTACGGCTCCGGTCCCCTCGGAAGCTGGGGTGACCTCGCCGCCTCTCCCTGGCTGTACAACCTCTTCAAGGCCGAGACCTGCACCGACGGAACCCTCGATCCCCGTCTGTACTGGACCATCGTCACATACGAGCCCGAGTACAGCACCTACACCGGTCTGCACACCGCCGCATACCCCAACGGCGACCCCCGCAGCAACGTCGTCTATATGAGCGAGATCACCGAGACCCCCCTGTCCAACACGGCCAACGGAGGAATGTCCATCGCCAAGTGCACCAACGCCCGCAACAACATCTACAGCACCATCGTCACCGGTCTGCACTGCGGCCTGAACCTCAGGCTGATGCGCTACTCCGACGTGCTGCTGCGCGCCGCCGAATGCGAGAACGAGATCAACGGCCCCACCCAGACCGCCCTGGACTACATCAACCAGGTGCGCGCCCGCGTCGCCCTCGCTCCTCTGCAGAAGGTGGACTTCCCGACCGCCGACGCCCTCTTCGAGCAGATCGCCAACGTCGAGCGCCCGAAGGAGTTCGGTTGCGAGAACGGCCGCGGCATAGACCTCATCCGCTGGGGCTTCTTCTACGACAGCGACCGTCTGGCCCAGATCTCCCAGCACAGCGCCTATATGCGTGACGCAAGCTATGTGCACACCGAGGAACTCACCATCGACACCGCCGACGACTACTCCTACAAGTACTACTCAAAGGGTCACGAGTACTTCCCCATCGCACAGGGCACCCTCGACGACAACCCGAAGCTCGGCAACGGCAACTCCGCCAATATGAACACCGACAACGGAGACTGGTTCCGCGCCCAAGGCTGGACCGTCCATCCCGTGGTGAAGTAATCCAAGTCGACAGAAATTGATATCTTTGCGGGGGCAAGGTTTTTCCCTGCCCCCGCTTTTTTCCCGAGTTATGACCGTCTTCAAGAAACTTTCCCTGCCGCTCTGCCTTGCCTTCGTGCTCGCCGCGGCGTCCTGTACCCAGAAAGAAGAACCCGATCCCGCCCCCGTGCAGGACGGTATAACGCTGTCCGCGCCTTCGGTGACAGACGTCACCGCCTCCGGCGCCGCCTTTTCGGCGACTATCGACGCCGGATCCCTGACCGTCCTCCAGAAGGGCTTCTGCTACGCCACCGCTTCCGGGCCCACGATGTCCGACAAGACCGTCTCCTGCCCCGACGCCCTCGGCGCCGTCGTGGACGGCCTGAAGCAGAAGACGACCTATTACGTGAGAGCGTATGCGGTCTCGTCCGACAAGACCGTGACCTATTCGAAGGAAAGCAGTTTCACGACGCTCTCGTCGTCGAGCATCGACGATTACGTCGCCCCCGCGTATGCCGACAACTACGTCAGCCTCGGCGGTTGGGACCAGCGTTCGCAGTGGAACCTGGCCAACGTGCACGACCCCACCGTGTGCCTGGCCGAAGACGGATACTATTATATGTACCAGACCGACGCGTCCTACGGCAACGCCCATTCGGGCCACGGCCATTTCCACGGCCGCAGGTCAAAGGACCTCGTGAACTGGGAATATCTGGGCGGCACGATGCCCTCGCTCCCTTCCTGGGTCAAGACCAAGCTGAACGAGATACGCACCGGGATGGGCCTTCCCGAGTCTAATCCTTCCGATTCCGACTTCGGCTATTGGGCCCCGTGCGTGCGCAAGGTCCGCGCCGGCCTGTACAGGATGTATTATTCCATCGTCGTCCCGGGCTACCTCGACGCGTCCAAGACCAGCTGGGGCGAGAGGGCCTTCATAGGCCTTATGGAGACCTCCGACCCTTCCGACAACGACAGTTGGGTGGACAAGGGCTACGTGGTCACCAACGCCTCCGACAAGGGTCTGAACTTCTACGTGAGCCCCACCGCGTGGCAGAGTTGCTACTACAGGTGGAACGCCATCGACCCTTCATACATCATCACTCCCGAAGGTGAGCACTGGCTCATCTACGGCAGCTGGCACAGCGGCATCGTGGCCGTGCAGCTCAATGCCGAAACGGGCAAGATCGACAATCTGCCCAACCCTTGGGGAACCGAGTCAGACATCGCCCCCTACGGCAAGCGCATCTACACCCGCAAGAACGGCGACCGCTGGCAGGCCTCCGAGGGCCCTGAGATAGTGTACCGCGACGGCTGGTACTACCTCTTCCTCGCCTACGACGCCCTCGACATCCCCTACAACACGCGCGTCGTCAGGTCCGACAAGATCGACGGCCCCTACTACGACATGTACGGCACCGAGGTCAGCCAGGGCGGTGGAGACGCCTATCCCATCCTGACCCACCCCTACAAGTTCAGCAAAGGCTACGGCTGGGTGGGCATAAGCCACTGCGCGGTCTTCGATGACGGCAACGGCAACTGGTTCTACGCCTCGCAGGGCCGCTTCCCCGCAAACGTCGGCGGCAACGCCTACAGCAACGCCATAATGATGGGTCACGTGCGCCGCATCCTCTGGACTTCGGACGGATGGCCCCTTGTGATGCCCGAGCGTTTCGGCGACGTCCCCCAGACCCCGATAACCGAAGACGAGATTGCCGGCACCTGGGAACACATAGACCTGGGCTACAAGTACGGCGTCCAGAAGGAAGCCGAGACCATGGAATTCGGCGCAGACCACAAAATAACCTCAGGTCCGTGGAAAAATGCGACCTGGGAGTTCAATTCTTCGACAAATATCCTTACAGCAAACGGAGTTTCTTTGTATATTTGCAGAGAATGCGACTGGGAAGCCTCGCCCAGGAGCCATACATTAGTGTATGCCGGACTTGGAAACAAGAAGACATACTGGGGCAAGAAAGTTAACTGACATTGAAAATGAAATCGAACCGCATAATCTTCTGTGCTCTCGCACTGCTCCTTTCGGCCGGACTTCAGGCCCGCCCCGTCAACGTTACCGTCAAGGACGCCGGCAATTCCGGCCGGATCATCCCCAAGGAAATCTACGGCCAGTTCTCCGAACATCTCGGAGCCTGCATATACGGAGGCCTCTGGGTGGGTCCCGAATCTGAAATCCCCAACGTGGACGGCTACCGTCTGGACGTGCTGAACGCCCTGAAGGAACTCAGCGTGCCCGTGATGCGCTGGCCCGGCGGCTGCTTCGCCGACGACTACCACTGGATGGACGGCATCGGCCCCCAGGAGCAGCGCACCAAGATCAGCAACAACAACTGGGGCGGCACCCTCGAGGACAACAGCTTCGGCACCCACGAGTTCCTGAACCTCTGCGAGCTGCTCGGCTGCCAGCCCTACATCAGCGGCAACGTGGGCAGCGGCAGCGCCAAGGAACTCGCCCAGTGGGTCGAGTACATGACCTCCGACAGCAACAGCACGATGGCCGACCTGCGCCGCTCCAACGGCCGCGAGAAAGCCTGGGACGTCAAGTTCCTGGGCATAGGCAACGAGGCCTGGGGCTGCGGCGGCAACATGGTGCCCGAGTACTACTCCAACGTCTTCCGCCAGTTCGGCACATACACACGCAACTACAACCCCGAACATCCCCTGTACAAGATAGCCAGCGGCGCCTCCGACTTCGACTTCAACTGGACCGAGGTCTGCATGCAGAACATAGGCTCCCAGATGGACGCAATCGCCGTCCATTACTACACCACCTTCGGCTGGGGTCCCGGCGAGAAGGGCTACGCCTCCAAGTTCGACAAGGAAAGTTATTACAGGATCCTCGGCCGCGCGGTCAGCATCGAGCCCTGCCTGCAGAAGCACATCGCCATAATGGACAAGTACGATCCCGAAGGCAAGGTCGACCTGCTCGTGGACGAGTGGGGCACCTGGTGGGAGGTCGAGCCCGGCACCAACCCGGGGCACCTGTTCCAGCAGTGCACGATGCGCGACGCCGTCGTGGCGGCACTGTCGCTCAATATCTTCCACAAGTACACCGGCCGCGTCAAGATGGCCAACATCGCCCAGGTGGTGAACGTGCTCCAGTCGATGGTGCTCACCAAGGGCGACCAGATGGTCCTCACGCCCACATATTACGTGTTCAAGATGTACAAGCCCCATCAGGACGCGGAATTCATCCCCGTCGAGTACGAGGCTTCGGTCCTGGATTCCAACGACAAGGGCGAAGTGCCGTCGCTCAGCGTCACGGCTTCGCGCAAGGACGGCGCAGTGACCGTCTCGCTGGTCAATCCGTCATATGACAAGGCGGAGTCCGTCAGGCTCGACTTCGAGGCCCTGGGCATAAAGAAGGGGAGCGTCGTGAGCGCGGAGGTCCTCGCCGCCAAGGGCGACATCCACGACATCAACGACTTCGGCAGCGAACCCAAGGTGGTGACCCGCGCCTTTGACCGCGTCAAGGTCAAGGACGGCGGCCTCGAATTCGAGATGCCCGCCGCCAGCATCGTCACCATAACCGTGAAATAATCAATCACTTCCGCATATGAAAAAATCACTTATGCTCCTTTGCGCCATCGCGTGCGTGTGCGCCTGCGCGCCCAAGTCCGGGCTTACCAAGTCCGGCATCGACCCCAAGGATTTCGAATCCGAGTATGAGGGCCGGCCCACCGCCCTCTACACCCTGACCAATGCGTCGGGGATGGAGGTCTGCATCACCAACTTCGGCGGACGCATCGTTTCCGTGATGGTCCCCGACCGCGAGGGCGAGTTCAAGGACGTGGTCCTGGGCTTCGACAAGGTGAGCGACTATTTCCCCGAGAACAACGCCACCGACTTCGGCGCCGCCATCGGACGCTATGCCAACCGCATCGCCCAGGGTCAGATCACGATCGACGGCGTGCAGTACCAGCTGCCTCAGAACAATTTCGGCCACTGCCTGCACGGCGGTCCCACCGGATGGCAGTACAAGGTCTATGAGGCAGTCGAGGCCGACGAGAGCCACCTCAAGCTCAAGATGGTCTCGCCCGACGGCGACAACAACTTCCCCGGCGAGGTCACTGCATTCGTCACCTACACCCTGACCGACTGCAACGCCATCGACATCCGCTACGAGGCCACCACCACCGCTCCCACGGTCATCAACATGACCAACCACAGCTACTTCAACCTCGGCGGCGACCCGACCGCGACCATCCTCGGCCACAGGCTCAAGATCAACGCCGACAACTTCACCCCCGTCGACTCCACCTACATGACCACCGGCGTGATCGCCCCCGTCGCGGGCACTCCGATGGACTTCACCGCCTGCAAACTTGTCGGCGAAGAGATCGACAACTACGATTTCGACCAGCTCCGCAACGGCAACGGCTACGACCACAACTGGTGCCTGAACACCGCCGGCGACGACTCCGCCCCCGCCCTGGTGCTCTTCTGTCCCGAGACAGGCATCGTCCTCACCGAGTACACCGACGAGCCCGGCGTGCAGGTCTACAGCGGCAATTTCCTCGACGGCACCGTGACCGGCAAGAAGGGCATCGTCTACAATCAGCGCACCGGCATCTGCATCGAGACCCAGAAATATCCCGACACCCCCAACAAGTCCGAGTGGCCCTCAGCCCTGCTCCGTCCCGGGCAGACTTACACCAGCCACTGCGTATTCGCATTCGGCGTCAAGGACGGCGAGTGCTGCTGCTGTGAGAAATAAATGCTAAAATCTAAAAATAAATGACACCACTCTCAATCTTCAGCCAGATAGCGGCTTCGGGTTTCAAGACGGTCGACCTCGTCATCGTCCTGATCTACCTGTGCCTGCTCATCTTCCTCGGCCTGTTCCTGGGCCGCACCAAAAAAGGTGAACAGAAAAGCGCCAACGACTATTTCCTCGCGGGCAACACCCTGACCTGGTGGGCCGTCGGCGCATCCCTGATCGCGGCCAACATCTCGGCCGAGCAGTTCATCGGAATGTCCGGCACCAGCTATGCCGACGGCATCGCCACCGCGGCCTACGAACTGATGGCCGCCGTGACCCTGATCGTCATCGGCAAGTTCCTGCTTCCGATAATGCTCAAGCGCAAGATCTTCACCATCCCCCAGTTCCTGCGCGAGCGCTACAACGACGGCGTCGGCCTGGCGTTCTCGATCCTGTGGCTCTTCCTCTACGTGTTCGTCAACCTGACCAGCGTCGCCTGGCTCGGAGCCCTGGCCATCGAGCAGATCCTCGGCCTGCAGGGAGCCACCCTGGTGATAGGCAGCTTCTCGATCTCGATGAGAATGGTCATAATCCTCGCCCTGTTCATCATCGCGGGCATCTATTCGATCTACGGCGGACTCGCCTCCGTGGCGTGGACTGACGTCCTGCAGGTCACCTTCCTGGTGGGCGGCGGCCTCGTGACCGCCATCTGCGCCCTCAAGGCCGTCGGCGCCGGAGAGGGCGTGCTCGCCGGCCTGAACAACGTCTTCACCGACCTCACCACGGGCGACCACCTCAACGACAGCCACCTGCACCTGGTCATCCAGGAGAGCCACGGCGCGAGCGCATTCGCCAACGTGCCCGGCATCGCCGCCGTCGTGGGCGGCGTGTGGCTGACCAACCTCGGCTACTGGGGCTTCAACCAGTACATCATCCAGAAGGGCCTGGCCGCAAAGAGCACCCAGGAAGCCCAGAAGGGTCTGGTCTTCGCAGGTTTCCTCAAGATCCTCATCCCCTTCATCGTCGTCCTTCCCGGCGTCTGCGCCTACTATATTTCGCTCCATCCCGAGGCCTTTCCCGGCCTGCAGGGCAGCATCAACGTGGCCGACGACGCCTATCCCTGGCTGGTCCGCAACTTCACTCCCGTGGGCGTGAAGGGCCTGACCTTCGCGGCCCTCGCCGCCGCCATCATCTCGAGCCTCGCGTCGATGTTCAACTCCACCTCGACCCTCTTCACGATGGACATCTACAAGAAGTACATCAAGAAGGACGCTGACGACAAGAAGCTCGTGACCGTGGGCCGCATCACCTCGCTCTGCGCGCTGGTCATCGCCGCCGTCGCCGTCAAGCCCCTGCTCGGCGGACTCGACCAGGCCTTCCAGTACATCCAGGAATACTCCGGCTTCATCTATCCCGGCATCATCACCGTGTTCGGCCTCGGCCTGCTGTGGAAGCGCGCTTCCGGCAAGGCCGCCGTCTGGACCGCCATCGCCACCATCCCTCTGGGAGTCCTGTTCAAGGTCTTCCTCGGCGACGTCCCGTTCCAGTTCCGCGCCGGCTACATCTTCATGATCCTGCTCACGATGTTCGTCATCATTTCGCTCATCGACTCCAAGAAGAGCGAGGCTTGCGAACTTCCCTCGGAGGCTGACCGCAAGGCCATGCTGAAGTGGGCGAAGATCCTGGGCGGCACCGGTCTGTTCTTCATCCTCGCCGCGGCTGTCGTCGTGATCATGGGCAAGAGCACCCCCGCCACCGCCTACCTCAACGACATCGGCTTCCAGGCGTTCTTCTTCTTCGGCGCCCTGGTGGGCTGCTCGGCCATCTGGCTCGTTTCCAACTCCAAGGATACAAAGCGTGACGTCAAGGCCCTGCCCGTCGACCTGAGCCTGTTCCATACCAGCAAGGGTTACGGCTGGGGTGCCCTCGGCATCTGCGTCATCGTCGCCGTCCTGTACATAATCCTCTGGTAATATGCTCGAAGCTCTGAAAGAGAAAGTGTGCAAGGCCAATCTTGACCTTGTCAGGCACTCACTTGTGATATTCACCTGGGGCAACGTGTCGGCCATCGACCGCGAGACGGGTCTTGTAGTAATCAAGCCCAGCGGCGTGAGCTACGACAACATGAAGCCCTCCGACATGGTTGTGGTCTCCCTCGACGGAAAGGTCGTCGAGGGGGACCTCAATCCTTCTTCCGACACGCCCACCCACCTGGTGCTCTACAAGGCTTTCCCCGAGATCGGGGGAGTGGTCCACACCCACTCTACATTCGCCACCGCGTGGGCCCAGGCAGGCCGTGACATCCCCAATATCGGCACCACCCACGCCGATTATTTCCACGACGCGATCCCCTGCACGGCCGACATGACCGAGGCCGAGGTGAAGGGCGAGTACGAACTCGAGACCGGAAACGTCATCGTGAAGCGTTTCGAGGGCCTCAATCCCGTCCACACTCCCGGAGTCCTGGTCAAGAACCACGGCCCCTTCAGCTGGGGAAAGAACGCCGACGAGGCCGTCCACAACGCCGTCGTGATGGAACAGGTGGCCAAGATGGCCTTCGTCGCCTACAGCGTCAACCCCGACCTCACGATGAACCCCCTTCTGGTGGAAAAGCATTTCAGCCGCAAGCACGGCCCCAACGCATATTACGGACAGAAAAAGAAATAACCAATCAAAATCATGAAAGCATTTGACAATATCGAATTATGGTGGGTGACCGGCGCCCAGCTCCTCTACGGAGGAGACGCCGTCGTCGCCGTGGACGGACATTCCAAGGAAATGGTCGAGGGCCTGAACGCCTCCGGCAACATCCCCGTCAAGATAGTATACAAGGGCACCGCCAACAGCAGCGCCGAGGTCGAGGCCGTGATGAAGGCCGCCAACAACGACCCCAAGTGCGCCGGCATCATCACCTGGATGCACACCTTCAGCCCCGCCAAGATGTGGATCAAGGGCCTGCAGGCACTCGAGAAGCCCCTTCTGCACTTCCACACCCAGTACAACGCCGAGATCCCATGGGACGGCATCGACATGGACTTCATGAACCTGAACCAGAGCGCCCACGGCGACATCGAGTTCGGCCACATCTGCACCCGCATGCGCGTGCCCAGAAAGGTCGTCGTCGGTTACTGGAAGAGCGAGGAAGCCCAGAAGAAGATAGCCGTCTGGGCCCGTGCCGCCGCAGCGGTCTCCGACGCCCACGACGTCAGGTGCCTCATGTTCGGCATGAACATGAACAACGTCGCCGTGACCGACGGTGACCGCGTCGAGTTCGAGCAGAGGCTCGGCTACCACGTGGACTACTATCCCGTCTCTTCGCTGATGGAGTACTACAAGAAGGTCACCGACGCCGAGGCCGACGCCCTGGTCGAGGAGTACAAGAAACTCTACACCATCAAGATCGACGAGTCCGGCGAGCAGGTCTACTGGGAGAAGGTTCACAACAGCGCAAAGGCCGAGATAGCCCTGCGCCGCGTCCTCAAGGACGAGGGCGCCACCGCCTTCACCACCAACTTCGACGACCTGGGCGACGCCGACGCGGACGCCGCCGACTTCTGCGGATTCGACCAGATCCCCGGCCTCGCCTCGCAGCGTCTGATGGCCGAGGGTTACGGCTTCGGAGCCGAGGGCGACTGGAAGACCGCCTGCCTGTACCGCTCCTGCTGGGTGATGAACCAGGGCCTGGAGAAGGGTTGCTCCTTCCTCGAGGACTACACCCTCAACTTCGCCGCCGACTGCACTTCGAGCCTGCAGAGCCATATGCTCGAGGTCTGCCCTCTGATTGCCACCGACAAACCCAAGCTCGAGGTCCACTTCCTCGGCATCGGCATCCGCAAGCAGCAGACCGCCCGCCTGGTGTTCACCTCCAAGACCGGCCACGGCATCAAGGCCACCGTCGTGGACCTTGGCAACCGTTTCCGCCTGATCACCAGCGAGGTCGAGTGCATCGAGCCCAAGCCGATGCCCAAGCTCCCCGTCGCCTCCGCCCTCTGGGTTCCCCAGCCCAGCTTCGAGGTCGGCGCAGGCGCCTGGATCCTCGCCGGCGGCACCCACCACAGCGCGTTCTCCTACGACCTCACGGCCGAATACTGGGAGGACTTCGCCGAGATCGCGGGCATCGAGTACGTCAACATCGACAAGGACACCACGACCATAGGCTTCAAGCAGCAGCTCCGCAACAACGAGGTCTATTATATGCTCAACAAAGCCCTCAAGTAATGACAGCGAAACAGACTATCGCCTCCGGGAAGGCCGTGCTCGGCATCGAGCTCGGTTCGACCCGCATCAAGGGCGTGCTCATCGACGAGCAGTTCAAGCCCATAGCCCAGGGCTCCCACCAGTGGGAGAACCGCCTCGAGGACGGCCTGTGGACCTACAGCATCGAAGATATCTGGTCCGGGATGCAGGCCTGCTACGCCGACCTGCGCGCAAACGTGCTCGCCGAGTACGGCGTCGAGATCGAGAGCCTTGCGTCCATCGGCATCAGCGCGATGATGCACGGCTATATGGCCTTCGACAAGGATCAGAACATCCTCGTGCCTTTCCGCACCTGGCGCAACACCAACACCGGCAAGGCGGCCGCCGAACTCTCCGAGCTCTTCGGCTACAACATCCCCCTTCGCTGGAGCATCTCGCACCTTTACGAGTGCATACTCGAGGACTGCCCCCACGTGCATCAGATCGACTTCCTGACGACCCTCGCCGGCTACATCCACTGGCAGCTGACGGGCCGCAGGGTGCTGGGCGTGGGCGACGCTTCGGGAATGATCCCGGTCGATCCCGCCACCTGCACTTACGACGCACAGATGGTCTCCAAGTTCGACGCCCTCGTGGCCCCCAAGGGCTATCCCTGGCATCTGCTTGATATCCTGCCCGAGTCCCTGCCCGCAGGGGCCGACGCCGGTATCTTGACCCCCGAAGGCGCCGCAAGGCTCGACGTCTCCGGCCACCTCAAGGCTGGCATCCCCCTGTGTCCTCCCGAAGGCGACGCCGGCACCGGAATGGTCGCGACCAACTCCGTGCGCCAGCGCACCGGCAACGTGTCCGCCGGCACCTCTTCCTTCTCGATGATAGTGCTCGAGAAGCCCCTGAGCCGTCCCTACGAGCCCATCGACCTGGTCACCACCCCCGACGGCAGCCTGGTCGCAATGGTCCACTGCAACAACTGCACTTCCGACATGAACGGCTGGGTGGGCATCTTCAAGACCATCCTCCAGAAGGCAGGAGCCCCCGAGGACGCCAACATCTTCAAGATACTCTTCGATGCCGCCGACAAGGGCGACCCCGACTGCGGAGGTCTGCTGAGCTTCAACTACATCTCCGGCGAGCCCGTCATGGGATTCGCCGACGGACGCCCCCTGTTCGTGCGCGGAGCCACCGACTCCTTCACCTTCGAGAACTTCGCCCGTTCGATAATCTATGCGACCGTGGCCGTCCTGAAGGTGGGCAACGACCTGCTCTTCAAGAACGAGAACATCCGCGTGGACCGCATCACCGGCCACGGCGGACTCTTCAAGATTCCCGGAGTGGGCCAGAGGATACTCGCCGCCGCCTTGAACTCGCCCATCTCCGTGATGGAGACCGCGGGTGAAGGCGGAGCCTGGGGCATCGCCCTGCTCGGCGCCTACTGCGTGGCCAATCCCGGCGGCCTCAAGCTCGCCGACTGGCTCGACGAGGTCGTCTTTGCGGGCAACACGGGCACAAGCGAGGATCCCCGTCCGGAGGATGTTGCGGGCTTCGAGAAGTACATCCTGAACTACAAGGCCGCACTCCCCGTCGAGGAAGCCGCGGTCCGCTGCAAGAACTGATGAAGAAATACCTCATCGTTTTCCTGATATCGATGGTGCCCCTCATAGAACTGAGGGGCGCCGTCCCTTATGCCGTGGCCATCGGTCTGCCGATCCTGCCTTCGTACCTGCTCGCCGTGATCGGCAATATGGTGCCCGTCCCCTTCATCTATCTGTTTGCCAGAAAGATACTCGATTGGGGCAAGGACCGCAAGGTCATAGGCGGGTTCTGCCGCTGGTGTCTGGAGAAAGGCCGCAAGGGCGGCGAGAAACTTCAGGCCAAGGCGGGCCGCGGCCTGTACTGGGCGCTGCTGCTCTTCGTGGGCATCCCGCTTCCCGGCACGGGCGCCTGGACCGGCACGCTGGCCGCCAGCATCCTGGACCTGGATTTCAAAAAGAGCATCATCGCCGCGATGGCAGGAGTGCTCCTGGCCGGGCTGATAATGCTCATTGCATCATATGGAGTGGTCGGAGCGGTCGCCCTTTTCAGCTGACCGCCCCGAACGTTCCTAGTCGAGTTTGATGGGCTTGTACTTCGGTACGAGCCCTTTCATTATGCTCCAGGCGATCAGATAAGCGATGCCGCAGAAGCAGAACATGATGAAGTAGCCCGCGGGCTTGCCCTCGAAGCCGAGGAAGGTGAACGCGCTGCCGGCGTTCTCGGCGAAGGTGAACAGGTTGCCAGCCACCTTCTGGATGATCATCGAGCCGATGCCGCCCGCCATGGCGCCTATGCCGGTGATGGTGGCGATGGTGCTCTTGGGGAACATGTCGCCGATGGTCGAGAAGAGGTTGGCGCTCCAGGCCTGGTGCCCGGCGCCGGCGAGTCCGATCAGGATTGCGGGCCACCAGGGGGTGTTGAAACTCATTCCGAGGGGCTGCGCGAACAGGGCGGCGATGGGGAAGAAGGCGAATATGAGCATGGCGAGCATCCTGCCGTTGTAGGGGTGCATGCCCTTCTTCTCGACAAACAGCTTGGGGAGGTAGCCGCCGAAGATCGACACGACGGTGACTATGAGGTAGAGCACGAAGATCAGGCTCTGGCCCAGACCGCTGGTCGCGGGGGCGTCGAACTGGTTCTTGAAGTATGAAGGCGCCCAGAAGAGGAAGAACCACCACACTCCGTCGGTGAAGAATTTGCCCACGATGAAGGCCCAGGTCTGGCGATAGCCGAAGCACTTGATGAAGGGGATGGCCTTCTGGGCGGCGATGGCGGCCTTTTCGGCGGCCTCGGCCTCGTCGTCCTGGTGGATGTACTCGAGTTCGGCCTCGTTCACCCTCTTGCTCTTTTCGGGCTTGTCGTACATGAAGGCCCAGAAGAACATCCAGATGAAGCCCAGGGCGCCGATGATGATGAACGCCATCTCCCAGCCGAATTTCTGGGCCAGGGGCGGGATGCACAGGGGGGCGGCGAGGGCTCCCACGCTGGCGCCGGCGTTGAATATCGAGGTCGCGAACGCGCGGTCCTTCTTGGGGAAGTATTCGGCGGTCACCTTGATGGCGGCGGGGAAGTTGCCCGATTCGCCGAGCGCGAGGATGCCGCGGCACAGCAGGAACAGGTAGACCGAGACGGTCGAGACGGCGAGCGCGGCGTTGCTGGCAACGATGAGCCCTGTGGCCTTGCCGCAGAATGCGTGCAGGCAGGCGCCGGCCGACCATACGCCGATCGAGATAAGGTAACCCTTCTTGGTGCCCATCCAGTCGACGAACTTGCCCGCGAACAGGCAGGCGATCGCGTAGAAGATGCTGAAGAAGCTTGTGATGGTGCCGTAGTCGGCGTCAGTCCAGCCGAAGGCAGGCTTGATGAAGTCCTCGTAGGTGAGCGAGAGGACCTGGCGGTCGAGGTAGTTGACGGTCGTGGCCACAAAGAGCAGCGAGCACAGCCACCAGCGCCAGTTGGACATTAGTTTCTGTTGTGTTGACATATCTTGGTGTTATTTGATTTCCTTTACAATCGCGAGCGCGCCCGCGCAGAGTTCGGTGATTTTCCCCCATTCTCCGGCCGCCACGACCTCCTTGGGGAAGAGGTTGCTGCCCATGCCGACGCAGACGACGCCGGCTTTGAACCAGCCTTCGAGGTTGGCGCGCTCGGGCTTGACTCCGCCGGTGACCATAATCTTGCTCCAGGGCATCGGGGCGCGCAGGCCCTTGACGAACGCGGGTCCGAGCACGTCGCCGGGGAATACCTTGCAGATGTCGCAGCCGGCCCTTTGGGCGCGTCCGACTTCCGACACGGTGCCGCAGCCGGGCATATAGGCGATGCGGCGCCACTTGCACACGCGCATCACTCCCGGTACGTATTGCGGACCGACCACGAAGTTGGCGCCCAGACGGATGAACTTGCGGGCGTCGCGCGCGAACGAGATGCTGCCCACGCCCAGGATCATCCCGGGAAACTGCGCCGCGTAGGGCACCAGGGCCTCGAAGACTTCGGCCGCCTTGGGGCCGCGGTTGGTGAATTCAAAGAGGCGGATACCGCCTTCGTAGCAGGCTTTGAGGACGTTTTTCGCGATCTCGATGTCGCCGTTGTAGAACACGGGAACGATCCCGGTCTCTTCTGCTTTCGCGCAGACCTGTGATTTGCTGAATTTTGCCATAACAGTACTTGTAGTTTGCTGCTTCCCGCGCAGCGGTTCAAGGGGTTCGGGGAGAACGCTCCCCGATAATGACTGTCCAGCGTCAACGCTGGACTCTGCCGTTGGCGTTTCCGCCTGCCAGGGAAAGGACTTCGGCCTCGCTGACGAGGTTGAAGTCGCCGTTGATCGTGTGTTTGAGGGCCGATGCCGCCACGGCGAACTCCAGGGCGGAAGCCTGGTCGCCGGGGTACTTGAGCATCCCGTGGATGAGGCCGCCGGAGAAGGAGTCCCCGCCGCCCACGCGGTCCACGATGGGCTCGATGTCGTAGCGCTTGCTCTGATAGAAGGACTTGCCGTCGTAGATGAGCGCCTTCCAGCCGTTGTGGCTGGCCGAGAAGGATTCGCGCAGGGTCGAGACCACGTACTTGAATCCGAATTCCGCGGCCATCTGGCGGAAGATGCCCTCGTAGCCGGCGGCGTCGGTGTTGCCGGCTTCGACGTCGGCCTCGGGCTTGAAGCCCAGGCACAGCTCGGCATCCTCCTCGTTGCCTATGCACACGTCCACGTACTTCATCAGCGGGCGCATCACGGAGATCGCCTTCTCGCTGGTCCAGAGCTTCTTGCGGAAGTTCAGGTCGCAGCTGACGGTCACGCCGTGCCTCTTGGCGGCCTCGCACGCGAGGCGCGTGAGTTCGGCGGCCTTGTCGGAGATGGCGGGCGTGATGCCGGACCAGTGGAACCAGTCGGCGCCCTGCATTATCGCGTCGAAGTCGAAGTCTTCGGGGGAGGCCTCGGCGATGGCGGAATGCGCGCGGTCATAGATGACCTTCGAGGGGCGCATCGAGGCGCCGGTCTCGGCGTAGTAGAGGCCGATGCGGTCGCCTCCGCGGGCGATGTACCCGGTGCGCACGCCGTAGCGGCGCAGGGCGTTCAGGGCTATCTGACCGATCTCGTGGGAGGGGAGTTTGGTCACGTAGTAAGAGTCGTGCCCGTAGTTCGCGAGGCTGACCGCCACGTTGGCTTCGCCTCCTCCCGGTATGATGCGGAAACTGTCTGTCTGGATGAATCTGTCGGTCCCCTCGGGACTGAGGCGGAGCATTATCTCGCCGAAAGTTACAATCTTTGCCATTTTCAAGTGCAATTAGACAAATATACGAATAAATTTTCGGATAAAATAGCGTATCTTTGTGTTCGTTGGAATCCCCTATGGAAGAGAAGGTAACCATATTTGACGTCGCGCGGCGCGCGGGCGTGTCGAAAGGCACGGTCGACCGTGTGTTGCACAACCGCGGTGAAGTGTCCGAGAAGACCGTGCGCAAGGTGCGCAAGGCGATCGAGGAGACCGGCTACGAGCCCAATCTGTACGCCTCTCTGCTTGCGACCCGCACCCCCTTCGTAATCGCCTGTCTGCTGCCTGAAATCCAGCAGGGGACCTACTGGGAGAAGATCAACCGCGGACTCGTCCAGGGCGGCGACCAGGTGTCGGCGCTCAATGTCAGGGTGCGGATGTTCTACTACGACCAGTACGACAGCGAATCCTTCAGCGCCGCGGCCTCCGACGTTCTGGAGAGCAATCCTTCCGGCGTCATCCTGCCCCCTCTGTTCCCCGAAGCCGCCGCCGGCCTCGCCGCCTCGCTCCGCTCCAGGGGCATCCCCTACGCCTTTGTCGACAGCAGGATCGAGGACCCCGGATATCTTGCCTACTTCGGGATGCCGATGTACGGGAGCGGGGTGCTGTGCGCCGCCCTGCTGACCGAAAGGATGGCCGCCGAAGATGTCCGCGAGGCCCTGATGGTGCGCATCAGCCGCGGCGACAGGTCCGACCCCACGGTGGAACGCCGCGCAGGCTTCAATGACTATATGACGGAACATTTTCCCGCCTGCCGACTGGACTCGCTGACGGTCTCGCCGGACGACCCGGACGGCATCGACGCCGCCCTCGACGCGTATTTCGAGGCTCATCCCGACGTCAAACTCGTCGTGATGTGCAACTCCCGCGTCCATCTGCTCGGCCGCTGGCTCGCCGCCCACAAGGATCCGGCTCGCCGTGTCATCGGCTTCGACGACCTCGACGCCAACGTCGCGATGCTCAGGAACTCCGACGTCAGCATCCTGATCACCCGGCGCACCGAAAAGCAGTCGGCCGACGCCGTCTCCACCCTTTCCGACTACATCCTCATGCGCCGCAGGCCCGATTCCCGCGACAATTACGCGCATATGGACATCCTTACAAGATTCAACATCGAGAACTACGGATGAAACGACTGATCCTGTCAATGCTCCTGGCGACCCTGTGGCTCCTGCCCCTGAGCGCCCAGGAGTCGCCTTATGAGGACTTCATGCAGAACGCCGAAGGCAAGGCCGTGCTCTACCGCGGCCGCAAGGCCCTCTCCTACCGCAACCTCCGCTTCAACGGCACCTACTACGCCTACACCAAGGATTACGCCGAGGGCAGCGTGATGTTCAACGGAAAACTCTACGAGGGCATCCTTCTGAATATCGACGCCTGCCAGCAGCAGCTGCTCTCGCGCTGGGCCGACGCGATGCCCGAGGTCATCATCGATTCCCGCAAGGTCCGGTATTTCACGATAGGTCAGGACAAGTACCTGAATCTGTCGGAGGACGGCTACGACGCCGCTCCCGGATTCTACAAGGTCCTGCGGCAGGACGACAGCCACTTCGTGGTCGTGCTGCGCACGAAGACCCTGCACAACAGCGCCGACAACGTCAACGGCGCCAAGATAGGCTATGACGACCCGGACTACAATCCCGAGGTCTTCAATTATTTTTCAGTAACGGACAAATATTACGTCATCCGCGACGGCGTGCTCAAGAAAATCCGCCGGCGCAAGGCGCTCAAGATGGTAAATGAATAGAAAGAAAGCACTGCTTGCGCTGGGAGCGCTGCTGTTCCCGATATTGCTCGGGGCCCAGGGGGTTCTCGAGGTGAAGCGCGTCCCTTCGGACTCGCTCGTCCGCTTCATGCGCGGCACTCTGGGCAGCAGGATATATTTCCTGAAGGATGCGGAGGACGTGGCATTCTATACGATTGCCGCTTCCCCTGACGAATTCGAGGTCAAGGCCCTGGGGGAACTGAAGTCCAAGGGCTACGCCGTGACCCTCTATGACGGCGCCTGGTTCGTCACCTCCGGCCGCGGGCTCGAGGTCGGGGACCTCCCGTCCGGATTCTTCGAAGTCGCCCCGGAGCAGCCGGACCCGGATGAACTCGCCCGCCTGAACGAAGAGGAGAGCGTGGTGGCGACGTTCAAAAACAAGGTCTACGAGATAGGCGAGAACACCGGGAGGACCTCGGGCCGCGCCTATGTGAGGGGGTATGTCAGGGACGTCGCGACCGGCGAGCCTCTGATCGGAGTTTCCGTGCTCAACAGCGCCACCGGCGGCTACACCGTCACCGACACCTACGGCTTCTACCGCATCGGCGTGCCGCTCGGAGACCAGACCCTGCAGTTCAGCGGTTATTCGCTCGAGGACATGATGCTCAACCTGCACGTTTACGGCGACGGCGGACTGGACGTCGTGATGAAGGAGAAGGTGATCTCGCTGAAGGGCGCGGTCGTCTCGGCCGAGGGCCGCTCGGCCCACAGGGACGCCAGGATGGGACTCGAGAAGATACGCATCGCCACGATCAGGAAGGTCCCTTCTGCATTCGGCGAACCCGACGTGCTGAAGGTGGTGATGACCCTGCCCGGCGTCAAGTCGGTGGGCGAGGCCTCGACCGGCATCAACGTGCGCGGCGGCTCCACCGACCAGAACCTGATACTTTTCAACGACGGCACCATCTACAATCCCAGCCATATGTTCGGCGTGCTGTCGGCCTTCAACGCCGACGTGATCTCCGACGTCGAACTCTACAAGAGCTCGATCCCCTCCGAATACGGCGGCCGCATCTCGTCGGTGCTCGACATCCGCGGCAAGGAGGGCAACTCCAACAAAGTGGCGGGGTCGGTGGGCCTCGGCATCCTGACCAGCAATTTCTGCCTGGAAGGACCTCTGAGCAAGGGCCGCACGACCTTCGTTCTGGGCGGCCGCACGACCTATTCGGACTGGCTGCTCGGCCTTCTGCCCGAAGACAGCAACTACGCGGGCGGGTCTGCGTCGTTCAGCGACCTCAACCTGGGCATAACCCACAAGGTGAACGCCAACAACAGCCTGCACGCCTACGGCTACTGGTCGCGCGACCGCTTCGGCTTCTCGGACGACAACATCTACCACTACAACAACCTGAACGCCTCGCTCAAGTGGCGCCATCAGATTTCGGAGCGCAACATAATGACGCTCACCGCCGGCTACGACCGCTTCGGGAACGTCCTGGACGACACCGCCTACGAGTACGGTGCCTACACCTATTCCTCGACGATCAACCAGGGCTACGCCAAACTCGGATTCAAGACCACGTCAGGTTCCCATACGCTCTCTTACGGAGCCCAGGGCATATACTACGGCGTCGACCCGGGCTCGGCGCTCCCGTACGGCGACGGCTCGACCTATGTCGAGAAGCATCTGGACGGCCAGAGCGCGGTCGAGGCGTCCCTCTATGCCGGCGACGCCTGGCAGGTCGGCGAGAAACTCTCGCTCGACTACGGCGTCCGCCTGGCCACCTTCACCGCCCTGAGCCCCTCCAAATTCTACTGGTACCCCGAGGTCAGGCTGTCCGGAAAATACTCCTTCACCCCGAACCTCTCGGTCAAGGCCGGCTTCAATTCGATGAGCCAGGCCATCCATATGATCTCCAACAACACCTCCGCCTCGCCTATGGACGCCTGGCGCCTGAGCAGCGCGCGCCTGCGGCCCCAGACGGGCTGGCAGCTCGCCTCGGGAGTGTACTGGACAGTCGCCGACGGCAATGTCGACCTCTCGCTCGAAGGCTACTGGAAGCGCACGCAGCACGGGATCGATTATATGTCCGGGGCCGTGCTGACGATGAACCAGGCGCTCGAGGACTTCCTGGTCGAGACCCGCGGCAAGGCCTACGGCATCGAACTGATGGTCAAGAAGACCCTGGGCAAACTCAACGGCTGGATATCCTACACCTATTCCCGCACCCTGCTGCAGGAGACCCAGGACCGCGGGGCCGAGACCATCAACGGAGGAGCCTGGTACAACGCTCCACACGACAAGCCGCACGACTTCAAGGCCGTGCTGAACTACAAGTTCACCCACCGCTACAGCCTCTCCGTCAACATCGACTACTCGACGGGACGCCCCGTCACCATCCCCATCGGAAAATACCAGTACGCAAATTCCACCTACCTCGCGTATTCGGACCGCAACGTCTACCGCATCCCCGACTATTTCAGGATGGACGTCGCGATGAACGTCGAGCCGGGCCACTATCTGAAGCAGCTGGCGCACATGTCGGTCACCTTCGGCGTCTACAATGTCACCGGCCGCCGCAACGCCTACTCCGTGTATTATTCCGCAAACAGCAAAGGTTCGGTGGAGGGCCATATGCTCTCAGTGTTCGCCGTCCCCATCCCTTATCTGACCCTTAACCTGAAATTCTGATGAGAAAGACTGCGATATTGATCCTTGCCGCCTGTGCGACGGCCGCCGTCTCCTGCGTGTATCCTTACGAGGCGGACCTCAACGCCGAGGCGCGGGAGTATCTGGTGGTTGAGGGCGAGATAGTCCCCGGCGAAGTCTCCGACATCAGCGTCAGCTATATGCTGCCCCTGAGCACCGTCGAGGTGGTGAGCGTGTCGTACCCCGAGGCCGAAATCAGCGTCGAGTCCGGGTCCGGAGCCGTCTACAAGGGTGTCCACGAGTCGAAAATGAACTACACCGTGGACCTTTCCGACGCTCCGATGGACGACACCTACAGGCTCAGGATAAAGAACGTCGACAATTCCAAGACCTACAGTTCCGAATGGATGCAGGCCCTGAACCCCTGCCGGATCGACAGCGTGTTCTGGCACATAGACGAAGATGCGGCAACCCTTTCCGTACGCGCCAGCGTGACCGGCCGCGATTCGAGGTATTTCCGCTACAAGTACGTCGAGGACTGGGAGTTCCATTCGACCCTTCGGGCCTCGCTCTATTACGACGTCGAGAAGGACACCCTGATGAGGTTCGAGGGCAACGAGAACACTTATTTCTGCTGGAGGCACGACGAGTCCCGGGGCCTGCTGCCCGTGTCGACCGCCGAGGTGGCCGAAAACAAGGTCGTGGGTTACGAACTGACCAGTTTCGGCAGCCAGGACGACCGCGCCCAGATGCTCTACCGCATCGACCTGACGGTCTATCCGATTTCGGAAGACAGCTACAGGTACTATGACCACCTGAATTCGGTGTCGCAGTACAGCGGAAGCCTGTTCGAGCCCAATCCCAGCGAGATGAGGGGCAACCTGCGCTGCGACGACGATCCCGACGAGATGGTGATCGGCTACGTGGGCGTGTGCAGGGGCTCGACCCTCAGAACATACATCGACAACGGCGACACCGGATTCTACGACCAGCCTTACGTCTATTACGCGACCGAGGTGGTCGACCGCGAGGAATGGAGCAATTACTACACCTTCAAGAACTGGCGTCCTGTCTACGGCGACATCCATATGGGCTACACCTGGGCCGGGAGGGCCTGCGTCGACTGCCGCTACAGCGGCGGGAGCAAGACGGTGCCCGACGGATGGCCCAACGGTCACATTTAGCATCAGGAAGTATGAAGAAGACAGCGGTTATATTATTTGCGCTTTTCGCTCTCGGGCTGAGCCTGAGGGCTGCTTCCGGCGTCAGCGAGCGCACCATCCTGTCGACCGACCGCGCGGTCTACGTGGCCGGCGACCGGGTATGGATGTCGGCGTTCTGCATGGATGCCGGGACCTGCCGCCTGAGCGCCTTCAGCGGCATCGCCTACGTGGAACTGCATTCCGCCGAGGGCCTCGCCCAGACGGCCAAGATAGCCCTTTCGGGCGGGCGCGGGGCAGGCGAACTGACTCTCCCCGGGAACCTTCCCACGGGAAATTACAGGCTCATAGCCTACACTGCCCTGAACAAGAATGAAGACGGCTTCGACTGGGGCTGCTGCGCCCGTACGATATCGGTGCTGAACCCCGCCACCTCCGCCAAGGTCGGCGATGTTGAAATCTTGGACGAGTCCGCGGCCGTACAGAGCGGGACCGCCCCCGCCGCCGGGAATCTGACGGTCAGCATAGACGGCAAGCCGTCCAGAAGCGGAGTCCTGCCCCTCACACTTGACTACGCGGGCTCGAGCCCGGCTTCGGTCAGCGTATCGGTCTGGCACGACGACGGCATCCCTGCCCCCTGCAGTTTCGACATAGCCGCCCAGATATCGTCCCTGAAGCCCGGCAAGTCGTTCACGGACAACGTGATCCCCGAATACGAAGGCGAGATCGTCTACGGCAGGGTCGTTGGCGCTGATTCGACCACTGTCGAGGGCAGTTACGGGATCATCGCCGCCCCCGGCGACAAGTCTGACGTCTATTCCGCCTCGGTCGAGTCCGACGGCTCCGTGGTCTTCTTCACCAACAACATCTACGGCGACAAGGACATCGTCTGCCAGATCGAGAAGCGTCTGGGACTGCCCGGATACCTTGAGATAATCTCTCCCTTCGTGAACGCCCCCGTGGGCGAAGGAATCCCCGCCCTGCGGCTATGCAAGGCCCATTCGGAGCAGATTCAGCGCCGCGCCGCAGCCTCCCGGATCGAGCGTCTGTTCGACGCCGACACGCTCTACAGCGCGCTCCCTGTGCGCGAGAACCCCCTCTTCGGCCCCGAAGTGATACGATATGCCCTGGACGACTACACCCGCTTCCCCACGATGGAAGAGGTCTTCGTCGAGATCGTCCCCGAACTCCGCAGCCGCCGCGACGAAAACGGCGCCACCGACATACGCGTGCGCCTGAACGACATCTACCGCACGGCGCGCTTCGTCTCCGGGATGTCGCTGATGATGCTGGACGGAGTGCCCGTCTTCGACCAGAAGCGCATCCTCGAGTACGACCCCGCGATGGTGGAATCGGTGAACGTCTATCCCTTCGAGTATTTTATCGGCGTGCGCGCCTACTCCGGAGTCGCCAATTTCGTGACCTACAAGCGGAACGCCCCCTCGCTGGAGTTCGACCGCAACGTGCGCATAGTCGACTTCAAGGGATGCTCGATGCCCGTGGCTTTCACCGCGCGCGGGCTCGGCTCCGACTATCCCGACTACCGCCAGACCGTGCTGTGGCAGCCTCTGGTGGACCTGCGGGCAAACGCAAAGGCAGAGCTCGAAGCGGCCCTGCCTGCGTATGGAGGTGAATTCAGGGTGGTCGTCGACGGCGTCGCCGAGGACGGAACCCCGCTGCACGCCGAGACCTCCTTCACTCTCGACTAGAATCCGAAATAGCGGTCGGCGTTGTTGTAGGAGATGTCTTCGACCATACGGCCGATGGCCTCCATCTCTGACGCGGGCAGCTTGCCCTTCTCGACGTCCGTGCCGATCACGTCGCACAGGATCCTGCGGAAATATTCGTGTCTGGGGTAGCTGATGAAGCTGCGCGAGTCGGTGAGCATGCCAACGAACCTGCTCAGCAGGCCCAGGGCGCTCAGGGCGTCGATCTGCTTGCGCATTCCGTTCTCCTGGTCCAGGAACCACCAGCCCGAGCCGAACTGCATCTTGCCGGGCACGGTGCCGTCGTTGAAAGTGTAGGCCATCACCGTCATGACCTCGTTGTCCTTGGGGTTGAGGCAGTAGAGGATGGTCTTGGCGAGCTTGCCGATCGATGCCAGGCCGTTGAGGAACTTGTGGCCGGCCGCGGCAGTGGGCAGGTCATGGATGCCGTCGAAGCCGGTGTCGGGGCCGACGAGGTCGAACATGCGGGTGTTGTTGTTGCGGATCGCGCCGATGTGGAACTGCTGGGTCCATCCCGCCTCGGCGTCCATCACCGCCTGGTCGTGCAGGAAGGCGCTGCGGAATTTCTCGAGCTCGACGGCGTCGGGAGTCTTGCCTCCCATTACCTTTGCGAAGATGGCTTCGATCTCCGAGGCGGTGTAGTCGGCGGCATAGAAGGCCTCCAGCCCGTGGTCTGAGAGCTTGCAGCCCATCGAGGCGAAGAAGTCGTGCCTCTTCTGAAGGGCCTCGCACAGGTCGGCATAGGTGCGGATTTCCATCCCTGCGGCTTCTGCAAGTTTCTCGACGTAAGCCTTGTAGGCGGCTGGATTCTCGATCGCCATCGCCTTGTCGGGCCGCCAGGCGGGGAGAACCTTGGTCCCGAAGGGATTTTCAAGTATCATCTTGTGCCAGCGCAGGTCGTCGGCAGGGTCGTCGGTCGTGCATACGACCTTGACGTTGAATTTGCGTATGAGGGCCTGGCCGCGGAATTCGGGCGTGGCGAGCTTGGCGTTGCACTCCTCATAAATCTCGCGCGCTGTCTTGGGGCTCAGGATCTTGTCGATGCCGAACACGCGGCTGAGCTCCAGGTGCGACCAGTGGTAGAGGGGGTTGCGCATCAGGTAGGGCATCGTCTCGGCCCATTTCTCGAAGGTCTCCCACGAGCCGTAAACTCCTCCGGTGAGGTAGTCTTCGCTGACGCCGTTGCCCCTCATCGCGCGCCATTTGTAGTGGTCGCCGTAGTGGCCGTCGACCAGCCAGAGCTGGGTGATGTCGCGGAACTGGATGTTTTCGGCTATCTGCTGAGGCACGAGGTGGCAGTGATAGTCGATGATGGGCATTTTCTCGGCATGGGAGTGGTAGAGTTGCCGGGCTGCGTCGCAGCTGAGCATGAAGTCGTCGTTTATGAAGCTCATTGAGGTGTGGTTTTACTGGTTTTCAAGACAAATATAACAATAGTTATCCAAATTTCCGTGCACGGGCACGGAAATTCTGAAATTATTGCTAATTTTGTGTCATAAACAGCTGTCAAATCTATTGCAATATGAACATTTCCCTCAAACAGGGCTGCCGCTACAGCCTGCTCGTCCCCACCAGCATGGGGCTCCGCATCACCCCCGAGAGCGGCCAGCCGGTCCACAGCAGCGACCTCTTCCATCTCCAGGCCACCAGCGCCGAGACCAACGTCGCCAGCATCTCGTCCTATCTCGGACTCCCCGTCAAGGTCCTGACCTCCTTCGTCGAGGGCAGCCCCTTCGCCGCCTTCATCAAGAGCAACCTGCGCGCCCGCGGAATGGACTTCGAGGGGCCTGACGTCCCTCAGGGAGGTCCCTGGGGCTACCGTCACCAGATCAACATAGCCGACAGCGGCTACGGCTCCCGCGGCCCCCGCGTGTGGAACGACCGCGCCGGCGAGGTGGGCCGCACCCTGAACGTGAAGGACTTCGATCTCGAGCGCATATTCGGCGTCGAGGGAGTGCAGATTGTGCACCTGAGCGGCCTGATCGCCGCCCTGAGCCCCGACACCACGCAGTTCTGTCTGGACATCGCCCGCGCCGCCAAGAAATACGGCACCCGCATCAGCTTCGACCTCAACTACCGCGCTTCGTTCTGGAAGGGCCGCGAGCAGGAGCTCCACGACGCCTTCAGCGAGATCTGCTCGCTCGCCGACATCCTGATCGGCAACGAAGAGGACTTCCAGCTCTGCCTGGACATCGAGGGTCCCGAGGCCGGCGGCAAGGACATCGCCTCCAAGATCGGCGCCTTCAAGGAAATGATAGGCCGCGTCAAGGCGCAGTATCCCGGCGCCCAGGTCTATGCCACCACCCTGCGTCAGGTCAACAACACCAACTCCCACAACTGGGGCGCAATAATGCTCGCAGGCGACGACTGGCAGGTCGTCGAACCCCGCGAGATCCACGTCCTTGACCGCATCGGCGGCGGCGACGGCTTCGTCGGCGGCATGCTCTACGCCATCCTCAAGGGCTGGGAGAGCGAGAAATGGATCCAGTTCGGCTGGGCCTCCGGCGCCCTCGCCACCACCTTCCTCACCGACTACGCCCAGCCCGCGGACGAGGACCAGATCTGGAGCATCTGGGCGGGCAATGCAAGAGTAAAGAGATAAAAATACAGATATGAAAGAATTGTCAGACATCGGCCTCATAGGACTGGCCGTGATGGGCGAGAACCTCGTCCTGAATATGGAAAGCAAGGGCTTCCGCGTCAGCGTGTTCAACCGCACCGTCGAGAAGGTGGACAAATTCATCGAAGGCCGCGGCGCCGGCAAGAATTTCTACGGCGCGCACTCCCTCGAGGACTTCGTCGCTTCGCTCAAATCCCCCCGCAAGGTCTTCCTGATGGTCAAGGCGGGCGCGGCGGTCGACGCGTTCATCGACAAGCTCATCCCCCTGCTCGAGCCCGGCGATGTCATCATCGACGGCGGCAATACCCATTTCCCCGACACCGCGCGCCGCACCGAGTACGTCGAGAGCAAGGGCCTGCTGTATATCGGCACCGGAGTCTCCGGCGGCGAGGAAGGCGCCCTCAAGGGCCCTTCGATGATGCCCGGCGGATCGCCCGCGGCCTGGCCTTACGTCAAGCCCATCTTCCAGGGCATCTGCGCAAAGGTCGAGGACGGCTCTCCCTGCTGCGACTGGGTGGGCGAAGGCGGCGCAGGCCACTTCGTCAAGATGGTCCACAACGGCATCGAGTACGGCGACATCCAGCTCATCTGCGAGTGCTACCACATCATGAAGGACATCCTCGGAATGAGCAACGAGGAAATGCACGAGACCTTCGCCGAATGGAACAAGGGCGACCTCGACTCCTACCTTGTCGAAATCACCCGCGACATCCTCGCCAAGAAGGACGAGGACGGCAATTACGTGCTTGACTATATTCTCGACACCGCCGGCCAGAAGGGCACCGGCAAGTGGACCGCCATCAGCGCCCTGGACCAGGGAGTCCCCCTGACCCTGATCGGCGAGAGCGTGTTCGCCCGCTGCCTTTCCGCCCAGAAGGAGGAGAGGGTCGCGGCTTCCAAGATTCTCGAGGGTCCCGCGCCCGTCAAGTTTGAAGGCGATCGCGCCGCATTCCTCGAGGACCTGCGCAAGGCTCTGTTCGCCGCAAAGGTCGTTTCGTATGCCCAGGGTTACGCCCTTATGAGGGCCGCCGCGAAGGAATACGGCTGGAACCTCAATTACGGCGGCATCGCCCTCATGTGGAGGGGCGGCTGCATCATCCGCAGCGTGTTCCTCGGCAAGATCAAGGCCGCCTTCGACGCCAACCCCGACATCGCCAACATCCTGCTCGACCCTTATTTCACCGGCAAGCTCGCCGAAGCCCAGCAGGGCTGGCGCAACGTCCTCTGCACCGCCATGCAGGCCGGCATCCCCGCCCCCTGCCTGAGCGCCGCGCTCGAGTACTATGACGGCTACCGCTGCGACCGCCTGCCCGCAAACCTGCTCCAGGCCCAGCGCGACTTCTTCGGCGCCCACACCTATGAGCGCACCGACCGCCCCCGCGGCGAGTTCTTCCACACCAACTGGACCGGCCACGGCGGAGACACCGTCGCAGGAACGTATCTGGCATAATATAACACTAAAGATATGAAAATAGGAAAATATTCATTCGGAGTCGGTGACCGCTTCGCGCACGAAGGAGTCAACCAGCTCAAGGCCCTGATCAAGGCCGAACAGGACTTCGGAGTCCATTTCGTTCCCGTGTGGAACAAGTCCAACCGCGAGCACCAGATCGTGGGCACCGAACCCATGGAAACCCGCCGCGAGGCCGACGAGGCCGTGAAAGCCCTCGGCTACACCGGCCAGTACTTCGTCGACGCCGACCACATCAACCTGAACAATGTCGACCGCTTCATCGAGGCGTCCGACTTCTTCACCATCGACGTCGCCGACTACATCGGCAAGAGCGGTTCGGTCGAGGAACGCTTCCTTCCCGCCATCAAGGAGGCCGGCAAAATCTACCGCCACATCGCCGCCGTCAAGGGTGAGGACAACTTCGTCACCGAGGTCTCGATGGACGAGGTGGACGTCGCCCAGACTCCCGAGGAACTCCGCTATATCCTCAAGGAACTCGCGGCCGAGAAAGTGCCCCTGCAGACCATCGCCCCCAAGTTCACCGGCCGTTTCAACAAGGGCGTGGACTACCAGGGTGACCTCGAGCAGTTCGAGAAGGAGTTCGAGCAGGACCTCCAGGTCATCGCCGAGTGCGTGAAGGAATACGGCCTGCCCGAGAACCTCAAGCTCAGCATCCACTCAGGTTCCGACAAGTTCAGCATCTATCCCATAATGGGCCGCCTGATCCGCAAGTGGGACGCCGGCATCCACATCAAGACCGCCGGCACCACCTGGCTCGAGGAAATCATCGGCCTGAGCGTCGCCGACGCCGACGCCCTCGCGCTCGCAAAGAAGATCTACCGCCAGTCACTGGGCCGCATGGAGGAACTCACCGTCCCTTACGCCACCGTCATCGACGTTCACGTGGACGAACTTCCCGACCCCGACGAGGTGGACGGTTGGGATGCCGACCGCTTCGCCCGCGCCCTGCGCCACAACCAGGCGGATCCCCTCTACAACCCTTCGATGCGCCAGCTGCTCCACGTGAGCTACAAGATCGCCGCCGAACTCGCCGACGAGTACCTGCCCGCCCTCGAGAAGCACACCGACGTCATCGGCGCCCAGATCACCGAGAACCTCGGCGCACGTCACATCAACCGTCTTTTCCCCACGAAATAATCCACGGGATATAAAAGTTTGACAGACGCGAGTCAGTCGCGTCTGTCCAACTTTTTATTTGTTCACAACTATCGGGGTGAGGTCACGCATCGCGGAACTGCTGCCGTAGTA
>R15__coassemble_498_pt1 | contig 33776 bp, 20 predicted proteins | sample R15__metabat2_high_PE_004 | metagenome-assembled genome bin R15
AATGCTTTAAGCAATCCGCCTGCTCGATTTTCGAGCAGGCGGATTGTCTAATGCGTTGATATTTAGAGATTTGGGTGATGCGCTATTCGTCCAGGTCGGAATCCCTGGTGATGGTCACGGCGCCGGTGTCGCTGTCGCGGAAGATGCGGAAGGTGTCGGCCTCGTCCGAGCCGTCGAACCTGCTGACCATGGAGGCGTTGATGCCGGTCACGGCAAAGCCGGAAGTTCTGGACTGGGCGGCCAGGACGTTGCCGTCGGTGTCGAGGGCTTTCACCTCGATCTTATAGTCAAGAGTGAGGCTGTACTTGTCTTTGGTCAGATTATCCTTTGTCTTGAATTCGAATCCGTAGGTGAAAGTGGAGGGAAGAGTTTTGCCGGTGAACTTGATGTTCTGCTGGTCTGTGAACACTTCGCTGCTGCACTTTGTGCCGTCGAGTTTGTTGTAGTTGAGGGTGACGTCATAGACTTCGGCCATTCCTTCGTCGCACTTGAATGTCATTTCAACCTGAATCTTGTCAAAGGAAGCGGCTTCGGCGCCGGAGTCTTCTTTGCTGCATCCTGCGAGGAGCAGGAGGGCGGCGGCGGCCGCCATTGCGATGATCTTTTTCATTTTATGCTCAATTAATTAATTTCCAATCCGCAAAGGTAACAATTTTACAAAATATTCATAGACTGCTCGCGGATTTTTTCGAGCTCGTCCTTCATGCGCACGACGCACTTCTGGATGCCGGCGTGGTTGGCCTTACTGCCGGTTGTGTTGATCTCGCGGCCCATCTCCTGGATTATGAATCCGAGCTTCTTGCCGGGATAAGGCTCGCCGTCGATGGTGTCCATGAAATATTTGCAATGCTGCCTCAGGCGCACCTTCTCTTCGTTGATGTCGAGTTTCTCGAGCCAGAATATCATCTCCTGCTCGAAACGCTCGGAGTCGAGCTTGACCTGCAGCTCCTCGGCCGCTTTGAGGATGCGCTCGCGCACGGAGGCGACGCGCTCCGGCGCCAACGCCTCGACCTCGTCATAAAGATTGAGGATGTTCTGCACGCGGGAAGTGACGTCCTTGTAGAGGGAGATTCCTTCGTCGGCGCGGTACTTGTCGATCGCGTCCAACGCTTCGTCTATGGCCTTTTCGACCAGTGGCCAATTGTCGGAAGTGACGACGTCCTGCCTGCGGGAATCCACGACATCGGGCATACGCAGCACGGTTGCGAGCACGTAGCCCGGGTCCTGGAGTTGTGCGTTCGCGGCGCCGATGCGGCTTCCGAGTTCGCTTATCTGCTTCCAATATTCGACCGCCAGGTCCTGGTTGATGGCCTTGGCGTCGTCGCCGGCGTTGGGCTCCCAGGTGAGGAAGAGGTCGATCGAGCCCCTCTGCAGGCGGTCCGCTATCTTCTTGCGCACGCCCATCTCCTTGTCCTTGGGCAGCAGGGAACTCTTGATGCTGATGTCGGCGGCCTTGCCGTTGACCGAACGGATTTCGACGGTCAGGCAGCCGTTCCCGAGGTCCGCCACGGCCTTGCCGTAGCCTGTCATTGACTTAATCATAACAAATTGTGATGTCTTGAGGGTGCAAAAATAGTCAAAAACTCCGTAAATTTGCGCCGCAATGTTCAATAAAGTTCGCGCATACGCGTGTGCGGCCCTCGCCGCCCTGCTGATGTCCTCCGTCTGCTCAGCCCAGATGCCCGACACCACCGGGTTCTACGGCGATCGCCAGGACACCCTGCAGGCAACGGTCTTCACCGCGCGCCAGGCAGGGAATTATCTGTCGAAAGGCAAGGACATCCGCACCGAGGTCATCAGCGCGGCGGGCCTGTGCAAGATGGCGTGCTGCAACCTGGCCGAGAGTTTCGAGAATTCCGCCAGCGTCACGGTCGGCTACAGCGACGCGGTCACCGGCGCCCGCCAGATCCGCCTGCTGGGCCAGAGCGGCATCTACACCCAGATGCTGGACGAGAACCGCCCCGTGATGCGCGGCCTGAGCGCCCCCTGGGGCCTGAATTTCGTGCCCAGCCAGTGGCTCGAAAGCATCCAGATCGCCAAGGGCGTCACTTCCGTGATCAACGGCGTCGAGTCGATGACAGGCCAGATCAACATGGAGCACCGCAAGCCCACCGACGAGAAGCCGCTCTACGTCACCGCCTCCTATATGAACGACACCAAGGCCGACCTGAACGTGGTGAGCTCGCTCCAGCTCGATCCCCTGAGCACCTGGAGCACCGTGATCCTGGCCCACGTGGACGGCAACTTCAAGTCTATGGACATGAACGGCGACGGATTTATGGATGACCCCCGCTCGCTTAACTTCGCGCTGAGCAACCGCTGGCTCTACTTCGGCCAGGACGGCACCCAGGTGCGCTTCGGCGTGCGCGCCATCCGCGACACCCGTACCGGCGGCGAGATGAACGACTCCGGCTGGCGTTCGGATATCCTCAACCAGTCCCTCGGCGCTTATGTCAAGGCAGGCTTTCCGCTCAACGAGGACAATTCCCGCAATATCGCAGGCATCGCGGACTATACCTTCCAGAGCCTTGGCTCCAACTTCGGCTACAAGGGATACGACGCCACCCAGCACTCGGCCTTCCTGAACCTGCTGTACCAGGACCAGGCCGTGGAGCAGCACCATTTCACGCTGGGCCTGAGCGAGATGCTGGACGTTTATGACGAGACTCTGACCCTGGCCTTCCCGGGCCTGACCACGGTCACTCCTTCCGCCACCACCCTGAGCGACCTGGGGGTCTTCGGCGAATACACCTTCCACTCCGAGGACGAAACGACGCTGAGCGCCATCGTGGGCCTTCGCGCCGACTGGTACAACCTTGCGGGCGTGCGGGTGAGCCCGCGCCTGACCTTGAAATGGCAGCCCGCCGACTGGTTAGTGCTGCGCGCCAACGGGGGCAGGGGGCAGCGGTTCAGCCACCCGGGCGTGGCCACCAACGGCGTGAGGGGCCCCGGCCCCGCCCGGTCGGGCTCGTATATGGAGCATCCCCTCGAGGATTCCTGGACCTTCGGCGGCAATGCCACCTGGTACATAGGCGAGGGCTCGTCCACCTTCCTGAGCCTGGACTATTTCGGCACCCGCTTTGCCGAGCAGATGCTCGTCGAATACGGCCCCGTGCCTTCCGATATCGAATTCAAGACATTGAGTTCCATTCCCGGCGCATACTCGCGCACCGACAATATCCAGGTCGACTTCAGCACCGAGCCCGTGCGCGGTCTCACCCTCACCCTGACCGGCCGCTGGACCGACGCGCGCCAGACCCTGGAGTGCCAGAGCGACGACATCAAGCCGATGACCAGCCGCTACAAGGCTGTCTTCAACGCCCAGTACGCCACGCGGCTGAACAAATGGATTTTCGACTTCACCGCATCGCTCAACGGCCCCTGCCGCGTGTGGGATTTCATGCGCGAACTGGATGTCGACGGCTCCAGGCTGTACGCCGACGGCTACACTCCCGCGTACCCGCTGCTTTACGCCCAGGTCACCCGCCGCTTCAAGGGATTTGACATCTACTTCGGAGGCGAGAACCTGACCGGCTACACCCAGCCCTGCCCGATCATAGCAGCAGACTCTCCATTCAGCGCGGAATTTGATGCAAGCTGCATCTGGGGCCCGCTGATGGGCGTCAAGATTTACGGTGGCATCCGCATAACAATTTGGAAAACAGAATGAAAAGAACAATAACAATCCTTCTGGCCGTGGCGGCGATTCTGCTGCTCACTTCGGCCGCCAAGCCCGCCCAGAAGCGCGAGGCTCTCTACCAGACCAACCTGCACTGCGAGAAGTGCGCCGAGAAGATCCAGAACAACGTCGCCTTCGAAAAGGGCGTCGTCAACCTCGAAGTCAGCGTCCCCGACAAGACCGTGCGCATCGTCTACAAAGCCGGCAAGACCGACCCCGAAAAGCTGGCCAAGGCCATCGCGAGCCTCGGCTACAAGGTGGAACTCATCTCCGACAAGGAGGTGAAATGAGCGGCGCGAGGCAAAACAACTGAGCGAGTGAATCACTTAAGTTGTTGACATTCAACAAGAAAGATACTTCCACTCGCTCGATTTTCAAGCGAGTGGATTATATTAACGCATTGATATACAATAACTTAAGTGATTCACTCGCTGTAACTTTGTGAGGGTCGGGGTGCCCCGAAAAAATTGGACATAAACAAGAGTATAAGGAAGCCCGTGGCACCGCACAGTGCGGTATATTGCAGCGCAGCACTCAAGTTACTGAATATCAATACATTAGATAATCCGCCTGCTCGATTCTCGAGCAGGCGGATTGCTTAAAGCATTGATTACTAGTCACTTAGGTGCTGCGCTAAATTCCCTAGCCATGTGCCATCTGGCGTACATTCGGGGCGCTTCGGCCACGGGAATGGCCTACGGCGTGGCCGATTGGGCCCGCCATCGCGTTTCGGCCACGGGAAGGGCCTCCGGCGTGGCCGATTGGGGCCCGCTACGCGGTTTGGCCACGGGAAGGGCCTCCGGCGTGGCCGATTGGGCCCGCCATCGCGTTTTGGCCACGGGAAGGGCCTCCGGCGTGGCCGATTGGGGCCGGGCGAGGCGTTTTGGCCACGGGAAGGGCCTCCGGCGTGGCCGATTGGGCCCGCCATCGCGCTTTGGCCACGGAAACGGCCTCCGGCGTGGCCGATTGGGGCCCGCGACGCGCTTCGGCCACAGGAAGGGCCTCCGGCGTGGCCGATTGGGCGCTCAGGAGCGGCCGCGGGGCGGGACTACAGGCTGAGGATCTTCGCGACAAGCTCCATGAGGAGTTCGCCTGAGGTGGCGGCGCCGCCGTCGCCGCCTTTGCCGAGGTAGTCGTACTCGCAGAGGAGCGAGATGACCCGCATCGCGGCGGGGACGGGGAAGTTGCGCACGGCGGCGTCGTACTCCTTATAGAAATAAGGATTGACGCCGGCCAGGGCGCGGGCCTTGTCTTCGGGTGAAGGATAGCCGCCGCGGCCGAGCAGCGCGCCGTAGCGCAGGATGCGGTTGAAATGGGTATAGAGCGCGCTCACGGCCATGGGCATCTCGAAGCGCGCGCCGTCGCCCAGATGGGCGGCTATCTTGAAAGCCTCGGCGGCGTTGCGGTACGACAGAGCCTTGGTCAGCTCGAAGACACTGAACTCGCGCGAAATCCCCACATTCTTCTCGATGTCGGCGACGCCGACCTGCGAAGTCCCCTCGGGCAGATTCTTGAGCAACTTGTCGGTCTCGACGACGATGCGCGAGAGCTCGGTGCCGGCGGACTCGGCGAGCAGGCGGGCGGCGTCGGGCGCGATGCGCAGGCCGCGCGACGAGTAGTAACTCTCGATCCAGCGGGGCACCTCGTAGTCGCGCAGCGCGGGCGAATCCAGCACGACGCCGGTCTTCTGGACGGCCTTGTAGAGGGCCTTGCGCTTGTCCGGCGCGGCTTTGTGGAAGAGCAGCACCAGCACGGTGGAGTCCAGCGGCGCGGAGCAATACACCGCGAGTTCCTCGACGCCCTTCATCAGCTGGGCCTCCTTGACGACGATGAGCCGGCGCTCGGCCATCATCGGGAACTCGCGCGCCTCGGTGATGATGCGCTCGGCGGTCACGTCGGGGCCGTAGCAGACGGTCTCGTTGAAGTCCTTGCCGAACTCGTCGATGCAGTTGTCGACTATGGCCTGGCAGACCATCTCGGGGTAATAGGGTTCATCGCCCATCAGCAGATAGACGGGGCTGAACACGCCGCCGCGGGCGTCAGAAACCAGTTTCGAGGCCAGCGCGGCCACGTCCACACCTTGTTTTGCCATTTATAAAGAAGTAACCGTTATGTCGAAATCGAAGCGCACCGCGGCGCCGGTCTTGGAATTCGCGATGACGAAATTGACCTTGTAGGAGCCGGGGACGCAATTCGTGGGATGCTTGCCCAGGGTGAAGAGGGCCGAACCGGTCCAGGCGGAGAATTCGACGAACACGCTGCCGGCGCCGTAGCTGCACACGGCCCCGTCGGCGGCGTACCAGAAGCCTTCGCCGCTGCTGTCGGAAGCGGTCGTGTCGTAAGTGAACTTGCCGTCGTCCTCCTGGTGGCAGAACACGACGTCCTCGGACCAGGCCATTTCCTCCAGACTCACGCCCAAAGTGCCGGTGAGGGTATTGACGTCGGCCGCGCCCAGAGTTATCGTCGTCCCCGCGTGATGCCCGTCCTGGGCGTAGGAGGCGCTCAGAGACACGGTCTTCTCGACCTTGACCTCGGCCGTCTTGCCGCCGGAGCCCGTGCCGGAGCCCGATCCGCCGGGATAATCGTTGAACACGTCGTCGAGGTAGTCGAAGCGTTTCTCGAGCCATTTCACGAGTTTGGCGTACTCATCGGCGTGGTCGTAATTGCGTATCTTCCAGAGCGAAAGGTCATCTTCGGCGGCATCGAGGATCGCGTCCTCGGTCGCTTCCAGATTGTCCAGAAGGACCTCCAGCATCTCGTCCTTGCTGGAATTCCACTTGTCCTTGAATGCGGTCACGAACTCGTCTATGCCGAAAAGGTTGGCGAAATAGCGGGGAAAGCCGCCGTAGGCTCCCCTCTCGTTGTAGGGGTCGGTGCCGAAGATCAGGCGGCGGTAGTCCTCGAAATAGGTGTGGCCCCAGCCGGAGGCGTCGTACATGTCGCCCCAATTGTAGCAGAACCCGCCGTCGCAGTCCCACATCGGGCCCATGAACCACTTGGAAGTATCGGAATAGCGGTTGATGTAGCCGCTGCGCACGCTGCTGCCGTTGTTCATCTCGACGTTGCAGATGATCTCCTGCACCATGATGTACGAGACCATCGAATCGATGTCGAGCAGTTCCTGAATCCGCTCCCAGTCCATGTCGTCGATGGCCTGCTCGAGTTCGGCGAACGCCTTGCGGGCGACCGCGACCTCGGCCGAACCGGCGTCGCGGGGGTACTTGACACACACGTCGGTGCGGAAGACGTCGGAATAGAAATTGTCGGTGGCGCCGGGCACGTCACCCGGGCCGTCGTTGACGTCAAGGGCGAGCAGCAGGCCGGTCTCGGGGTCGAGCTGCACCCTGTGGCCGCCCTCCTCCACCTGCTCGGTGACGGCATAAAGGCCTATGTCCTTGCCGTTCAGTGTCACGGACGCATAGCGGATGTGGTTCGAATAAGGGATGCCCAGGAACTTGCTCAGCGTGAATCCGACGTTGTTCATCATATGGGTGACGTCGCGGTAGTCGGCCAGCAGCACCCAGTCGCGGTTGGACGGCAGACCGAGAAACTCAGCGCTCTCGTCCAGCTTGATGCGGTAGGGCTTCTTTGCGTACCACGACCAGGTGGAATTGCCCCTGCCGCGGATCTGGCCGCGCGCCTCAAAATCGTCGCACAGGCCGCAGCCCGCGACCTTGACGGTACAGGGGACATAATTCTCTTTCGAATCCACCGCCGCCTTGCCGTCGGTCGTCACCGTGATCTCGGCGACTCCGTAGGCGAAGTAGCCGTCCATCGAATCATCGATCACAGGTCCGGAGGGGTTCGAAGGGTCATCGTCGTCCCCGCCGGGAACGAACGGATCCACCTCCACCTTCGCACAGGCAGCCAGGACAAGCGCGGCCGCGCACGCACACAAAAATCTCTTCACTTCTATTTGAATTTATACACGGCGAACGTGCGTCCGCCTATCTTGGTCTTGAACCTCGGGGTGCCGTCCCCGGCCTTGTACCAGCCGTAGAGCCAGTAGTTGGACGGATCGGGGCACTCGGTCATGTCGACGGGAACCGTCACAGGCACGACCGCGCAAGGGTCGTCCAGCGTGTTCTCGGCCACGGCGTTGTCGCTGTGCAGGGTCGTCAGGGTGCCCGAGGACACTTCCTGCATCCCGGCGAACTCGAATTCGACGGTCTGGGAATAGTCGCTCAAGTTGGTGATCTTGACGACCAGGGAGTCGCCCTGCCAGACGGCCGAGGCGCAGAGTTCGCGCTGGTCGCGGGCTCCGACCACGGGCCTGCCGTTCATCGTCAGAGGGACGACGCGGTCGCCCCTGTTCAGCGAATAAAGCTGCTGGACATAATAATTGGTGGTCTTGAGCACGCGCAGATTGTCGAACCAGACGAGGTCGGGACGCCACTGCCAGCCCTTCACGTGGGCAAGCAGAGGGGCGTAGGTGGCCATATACACGACGTCGGCGTTGCGCTCGAGGCCGGTCATGAAGGCGGACTCGACCAGGGCGGCGTTGAAGTGGTTGAACTTCTTGCCGTCGGAGCCGTGGCAGGCGTATTCGCCCGCAAAGACCTTGCTGCCCTCGCGGGGGTAATTGTCGTAACGGGTGGCGTTGCGCTCGTAGAATCCTTCCCAGCTGTAGTAGTGCTCGTCCACGAGGTCGCAGCCGATCTCGCGCATCTGCGGCCAGAGTTCGTCGAACCACTCGCCGCCCGAATAGGGGCCGGCTGAGCCTATGAGCTTGATCTCGGGATACCTGCCCCGTATCTGCTCCACGAACTTGCGCAGCCTCACGACGAACTCGTCGCTCCACTGCTCGTTGCCGACGGCCAGGTACTCCAGGCCGAAGGGCTCGGGATGCCCCATCTGCGCGCGCACGCTCCCCCACTGAGAAGTGGCGGGGCCGTTGGCGAATTCGATGAGGTCGAGGGCGTCGTCGATATAGGGCTGAAGGTCCTCCAGGGCGGCGTGGGGATGGTCCTCGGGGTCGTTCTGGAACTGGCAGGCCATTCCGCAGCTGATGACGGGCAGGGCCTTGGCGCCGATCTCCTCGGCGAACTGGAAGAATTCGTAGAATCCCAGGCCGTAGCTCTGGTAGTAGTCGGGGAACTGGCGCTCGGCGAAGGTGTAGTTCCAGCGGTTCATGTTGACGGGACGGTTCTCGACCGGACCGACGCTGTTCTTCCACTGGTAGCGCTGCTCGAGGGTGGTGCCTTCGACTATGCAGCCGCCGGGGAAGCGCAGCACGCCCGGATGCAGGGCCTCGAGGGTCTCGGCGATATCCTTGCGCAGGCCGTTGTCGTGCCCGTTGTAGGTATCGACGGGGAACAGGGATATGTGCTCGAGGTCGACGCAGCAGTCCTTGCGGTAGGGCACCGACCCGTCTTCGCTCCAGGTCTCGAGGAAAATGCGCAGGGTGGCGTCGGGCACGGTGCAGGGGGCGGTGAATACGGTCTCGTATTTCTTCCATTCGCTCCCCACGACCTCGATCACCTCGTCCGCGAACATCTGGCTCTCCTCCATCGTGTCGTCGTCGCACAGGTGGAAGGTGACGAATTCCTTGGCGGCGGGCTTGCTGCTCTTGCGGCCCTTGACGGTGAATGGGGCGGTGCGGGCCCAGACGCTCAGGCGGTACTGCTTCCCCTGCTCGATGCCCATACCGAAGTAGCCCTCGTTCTCGAGGCCGGTGAACATCACGGGGTGGCCGGCGTAGCGCAGGCGGACATAATGGGGACAGCGCTCGAAGGGGCCGTCGTCGCGCACCTCGACGTTGCCGAAGGTCTTCCAGCCCATCAGGGGGTTGTCGAACTCGAACGAGCGGTTCTTGACCAGTTCGGCGTACAGACCGCCGTCGGCGGCGAAATTGATGTCTTCGAAGAAGAGTCCGTACATCGTCGGCTGCACGGGGATGCCCTCGGCGCCGGTGTCGATGCGCAGGGTCTGGGCGGCGGCGCACAGCGGCAGCAGCGCGGCCAGGGTGACAAGCAGCCTCTTCATCACTTCACCTCGAATTCGTAGATACCGGCGGACAGGCCCTCCTGCATCTCGACCTCCAACTTGACGGCGGCGGTCAGCACGGGCTCGAAGTTGACGGTGCACATCACTCCGCGCTCGCAAGGATAGGAGTCAAGCACGTCCACGGGGACCCAGTTGCCCATCGAGTTGACGTAGTAGATGCGCCAGGCCTTGGGCACTGCGCATCCGCCCCAGGGCTGGTCGTCGAACCAGAACACGGAGGCGCTGCTCACGCTCGTCTGCTGGGGGAAGTTGTAGGCGATCCACTCGGTGCTGCCCTCCTTGGGCCACCAGTGGTAGTAAGGGGCGGTCCTGTCGGCCTCGGAGGGGACCATGCGATCGTTGATGGCGCTGATCGAGGGGGCCATCATCGAGGCGCTGATGCGGCTCTGAGAAGCGAGGGTCTCGGGCTTGGAGGCGCGGCTCGCGCGCAGTTCCTGGGCCAGCCAGACCGACATCTCGCCGCTTCCGCGGTGGCACCAGGCGTAATAAGGGATGAGGGTGAGGTTGACGTCGGTCGCGACCACGCGGCCGCTTTCGTCGAACGAAAGGGTCTGGGCGGCGGTCGAGATCTTGGTCACGCCGTAGAGTTCGTCGGAGGGGGCGCAGGTGAACTGAGGGTTCTGGTTCATCAGGACGCTGCGGACGCTGAAGTCGTTGTCGGGCCATTCGGCGCAGTACACGACGGGACCGCGCTCGACGCTGATGCGGCCGGAGTCGTCACGCACGCGGGCGTTCGCCTTGACGGTGCGGGGTTCCATGTCGAAGTGGACGCTCACCACGTCGCCCTTGCTCCACTTGCGCTCAACGGTGAAGTAGCCGTCCTCGGTGAGGGTGCCCTCGGCGGGCGCGCCGTTGACGAGGATGCTGTAGCCCAGGCGCTTGCCGTCGGTGTAGGTGTAGAGGTCGCTGGGGACCACCTGGCCGCGGACCCAGCCGGGGATGCGGATCTTGAGGGCGAAGGGCTTCTTCTGGGCGCTCTTGTCGACGGTGATGTCGATGTCGCCGTTCCAGGGATAGGAGGTCTTCTGGCTCAGGGTGACGGCCTTGCCGCCGATCTTCCGGGTCAGGGTGTTGCTCATGAACAGGTTGACATACAGGTTGTTGTCCTTGACGGCGTACACGTAGCCGGGCACGGAGGGGATGAAGCGGCAGATGTTGGAGGGGCAGCAGGCGCAGCCGAACCAGGGCTGGCGGTGGTGCTGGCCTATGCTCTCGAGCGGGTTGGGATAGAAGAATCCGTCACCCTCGAGGCTCACGCCGCTGATGAGGCCGTTGTACAGGGAGCGCTCGAGCACGTCGAAATACTTGCTTTCGCCGTGCAGCAGGAACATCCTGTAGTTGAAGTAGACGTTGCCGATGGCGGCGCAGGTCTCGCAGTACGCGCTCATGTTGGGGAGTTCGTAATTGCGTCCGAAGGCCTCGCCGTTGTTGGTGCTGCCGATGCCGCCGGTGATGTACATCTTCTTGCCGACGATGTTCTCCCAGATGCGGTCGATGGCGGCGATGTAGTCGGCGTCGCCGGTCAGGGCCGCGACGTCGGCGATGCCGGAATACATATAGGCGGCGCGGACGGCGTGGCCGACGGCCTCGTCCTGCTCCATAATGGGCTTGTGGGCCTGGTTGTACTCGTGGTCCTCGCCGCTGATCGTGTAGCCGCGCTTGTCGAGGAAGAACTTGGCCTGGTCGAGGTACTTGCGGTCACCGGTGACCGTGTAGAGCTTTGCGAGGGCCATTTCGGCGATCTGGTGGCCGGGCACGCGGACGACCTGGTCGGGGCCGTCACCGATCTCGCGGCACACGCAGTCGGCGTAGCGGATCGCGATGTCGAGGAAATTGCGCTTGCCGGTGGCCTGGTAGTGGGCGATTGCGCCCTCTACCATATGGCCGAGGTTGTAGAACTCGTGGCTGAGGTCCTCCACACACTCCCAGCGGTGCTCTCCGGCCCAGTCGTGAGGGTGCTCGGGGTTCATCGTGCGGGCGGTGTAGAGGTAGCCGTCGGGCTCCTGCGCGGTGGCGACGATGGCCAGCACGCTGTCGATATAGTGCTCGAGCTTGGCGTCGGGATAGGTCTGGAGGATGTAGCTCGCGCCCTCGATGGTCTTGTAGACGTCGGTGTCGTCGAACGAATAGCCGCGCACCTCGAAGCCGAGGTTGTGGTCGGCGTGCATCTGCTCGGCGGCCATCACGAAGTTGTCGTAGCGGCCGGTCTCCTCGCATTTGCTGAACGCAAGGGGGATGGTGACCTCGCGGGAGGCCTTGAGCCTCTGGCCCCAGAAGGTGCCGGGTTCTACTTTGACGCTCGTGAAGGGGACGGGGTCGATGGGATACTGGGCCGAAGCCAGGACGCAGGCGCACAGGGCGGCCGCGATTGTGATGATCTTTTTCATATGGTTATCGTGTTATCTTCATTGCAAATCCACCGGCGGAGGCCATCTCGACGGTGCGGGAATCGGCGGAAGTCGCCGTGAACGTGTCGATTATATACTCGGGGGCCGAGGCGCCGTCGCGGTAGAGGCTGACGTTCCACTCGCCTTCGGGAAGGAAGCCGAAGCTGACCTCGACGCTCTCGGCGTCGTGGCCGGTCAGCCCGCCGACGTACCAGGCGTCGCCGGCCCTGCGCGCGACGACTATGTCGCGGCCCATCTTTCCGCTCAGGACAAGTTTCTCGTCATAGATTCTGGGCAGGGACGCGATCCAGGCGGTGGTCTCGGCCTCCCTCTCGTACTTGGTCGGGGAGTCGCAGAGCATCGTCAGGGGCGAGTCGAGAACGACATAGAGCGCGACCTGGTGGGCCTTGGTGCCCATCGAGCAGGGGTTGCTGTAGTCGGGCACGAAATCCTCGTAGGAGGCGTTGTCCATCGCGCCCTGGGTGTAGTCGGCATAGCCGAGCATGTTGCGCAGATACGGTATCATGACGTCGTAGGCGGGCTTGTCGACCACGGGGGCCCACTTGCAGTTCTCGAGTCCGTGCACGCCCTCGAAGTTGACGACGTTGGGGAAGGTCACGGCAAGTCCGGAAGGCGGGAAGATGCCGTGGTAGTCGAGGATGAGGTGCCGTTTCGCGGCGGCCTCGGCTATGCGCCAGGCCATCTCGACGGCGGTCTGGTCGTTGCGGTCGAGGAAGTCGATCTTGAATCCGGCGACGCCCATCCCCGCGTAGTGCTCCATCACCTCGTCCAACTGCTCGTCGACGGTGTTGAAGATGGCCCAGAGGATAACCCTGACGTCACGCTCGGCGGCGTAGCGCACGAGCTCGGGGATGTCGAGAGCGGGCACGGGCTCCATTATCCGGCCCTCGCCGGTAGGATACCAGCCCTCGTCCAGGATCACGTATTCGAGTCCGTTGGCGGAAGCGAAGTCGATATAATATTTGTAAGTGTCCATGTTGATGCCGGGCTCGAACGGGACGTTCCGCAGGCCCCAGTCGTTCCACCACTCCCAGGCGCTGAAGCCGGACTTGATCCAGCCGGTTCCGTCGGGGAAGCACTCCTGCCGCACGGGCTCGGCCAGGGCGCAGACCATGTTGTCGACGGGCAGCTGCGTGTCGTCGGTCGTGATCTTGAGAATGCGCCAGGGATAGGTGCGGGCGCCTTCCGTGTCGGCGATGTAATCATTGACCGAAGTCACGTGGAGCATGTCGCGGTAGGGATATTTGGCGTAGGAAGCGGGGTAATGGGCGAATTCAGCCTTGACGGTCGAAGTGCCCTCGACGGGACGCACGAACATTCCGGGATATGCCTGAAGGTCGGTCTCGCAAAGGGTCACCCGGACGCCGTCGCAGTCGACGCTGACAGGCAGGAAGGCGGGAATGCCGGAACCCTCGGAGATCCTGGCGACGGTGTATATGTTCTCGAAAGAAGTCTTGTAGGGGTCGGCGGGGTTGTTGGAGACGGCGTACGTGATCTCGTAATCCTCGGGGAAATTCAACTCCAGGGTCTCGTCAGAGACAACCGTGCGGCCGGGATTTTCGTCGACGAACCTGTAGGCGACGCCTTCGTCACAAAGCAGCCACTCGATAGCGTAGCCGCCCTCGAACTCCTGGCGGAGGGTCGTGGCGGTGAAATCGAAAGCGGCCTGGCGGTACAGCGGGGCCTCGACGTGCGAGGTGGCGGTTTCAGGTTTGGTCAGGCGGACAAATGACGCGGGGTCGCCGACAACCGGGCCGTCGGCAAGGGCGAGCGAAGCCCGGGCGGAATCGACCAGGACGACACCGTCGTACAGCACGCTGTAGGTGCCGGCGTCGGAGTGGAGCCTTAGCTCGACCCTTCCGTCAGGAGAGGTGAGAGCGCCCGAACAGCCTGCGAAAGCCAGGCAGAGAGCCAAAAGGGGGAGGATTTTCTTCATATGGTTTCGTTTAATGTTTTCAAATCATACAAATATAGTCAATCAGCGGGTTTAAAGCCAACCAAAAAAATCCAATAATAACAGATAAAAATCCATTATTTGGACGATTTTTCATTTTGAGACATTTTGGATATATTTGCAGAATGAAGAAAATTCTCGCAACCGTCATCGCCGCGTTCTGCGCCGTAGGCCTGCAGGCGGCGGAGCCCGACTTCCAGTTCAGGCAGTACACCACGCGCGACGGACTCTCGTCCAACACCGTCAGGACCGTCGTCCAGGGGCACGAAGGGATAATCTGGATCGGCACCGAGGAAGGTCTGAACAGTTTCGACGGCCGGGAATTCATATTCCAGGGCTTCGCTCCGCAGGGGCGCAACGTATGCGTGAACGCGCTTGCGGTCAGCCGCGGGGGCGACATCTGGATAGGCACGGACGACGCCGTGTACAAATTCGACTACGATGAAAGTTTCGAGACCGGAGCCGCGGTCACGGGCATACTCGAAGACAGCGACGGCGTCATTTGGGCATGCACGCGCGGGCGCGGGATCATTAAATACAACGGAGCCTCAAAAATCGTCTACGAGCCCGGCTCCGACGTGGAATTCATCTGCGAACTCTCCGACCGCACGGTGGCGGCCTGCCGCGAGGACGGCGCGATTCTCGCCTGGTCCGCCCTGGCCGACAAGATGCTGGAAGTGGAATTCGACTGGCCCGGAGGCCGCCGCGAGCGCGTCCACCGCATTCTCGAAGGCAGCGGCTCGGTCGTCTTTCTGGCGACCGAAGACCACGGGCTGTTCAGGACCGACCTGAACTTCAGCACCCCCGTACCCGTCCCCTCAGGCACGGGCGAAGGTTTCACACACGTCAACTCGATGATGGAATACCGTCCGGGAGAGTTGCTGATCGCATCGGACGACGGGCTCCTGTGGATCAACACAGTGAACGGAAGCAAGGTCCTGGACCGCGGCCGGCATTTTGTCTACAGCGTCATGCGCGACATGGAAGGGGGCATCTGGACGGGAGCGTACTTCGGAGGTCTGGGATACTCGAGGCCCGGCGGGCGCCGGTTCAGGCAGATCAATCCCGAAGGCGACGGCGAATGCTTTGTCAGCGCCATTGCACAGGGCCCTTCGGGGACGGTCTGGATCGGTTCCAACAACTGCGGAGTCACGCAGATGGACCCCGACGAAGGCGCTGTCCTTCGCAGGTTTCTTCCCCGCAACAACATACTGACCCTCCTGAACGAACCCGGCGCGCTCTGGGCGGGATCGCACAGCGGAGGAATGGACCATATCGACACAAGGACCGCCCGCACGAAGCATTTCCTCGACCGCCGGAGCGTGTACAACATATTGAAGGCTCCCGACGGCTCGATCTGGGCGTCGACCGCAGACAGGACGTACCGGTCGGAATCCGGGGACGGACCGTTCACGGAAGGCATCCCCCAGGAGGCGGTGGTGGTATGCAGCGCCTCGACTCCGGACTCGAGGCTCTGGTTCGGCACACTCGGGCGAGGCGTCAAGGTCTACACCCCCGCCGACGGGACTTCGCGCACATACATGGTTCAGGACGGACTGCCCGACGCGCAGGTCAACAGCCTGACCGTGACGCCGGAAGGGGCCGTATGGGCGGGCACAAAATCAGGGTTGTGCCGCTATGACGATGCAACCGACCGCTTCGTCGCAGTCCCGGAGTGCGGCACTGCCAACATCCTGTTTGTGACGGCCGGCGCCGACGGCATCTGGTACGACACCGCCGATGACCTGTTCCGCTACAGTCCGGCGGACGGCTCGGTCAAGGACTTGAGCGGCGACGACGGCTCACTGATCCTGCAGCATATGGCGGGAGCCGGGCTGTACGCCCTCGACGGGCATCTTTACCTGGGCACCGAGCGCGGGGCCGTCGCGTACCCTGCCAGAAGCATCTACACCAACGGCTATGTCCCGCCCGTGCTCATAACCCGCTTCCACGTCCACGAGAGGACGAGGCAGGCGTCGGAAGGCTCGGCGGAATACATACATATGACCGGATCCGGCCCCAAAGTCCTGAAACACAAGCAGAACAATATCCTCATAACCTTCGCCGCTCTCAGCTACAGCAGGCCGTCGCGCAACCGCTTCGCCTATATGCTCGAAGGCTTCGACAAGGAATGGCGGGTCACTTCGGGCAGCAGGGCCGAATACACGAACCTCCCCGGCGGAAACTACACCTTCAGGGTCAAGGCCTGCAACGACGACGGAGTCTGGATCGAACAGGGGGCGAGCGTGTCGTTCACCGTCAGGCCCCATCCGCTGCTCAGCACCCCGGCGATGATTCTCTACCTGCTCGCTCTCGGGGGCATCATCGTCTGGATCGGCTCCTGGCTGAGAAAACGCGTCAACAAGCTCTCGGAAGAAAAATACGAATCCTTCAAGAAAGAGTATGCGGAGGAGGAGAAGGCAAGGCTGGAAGGCGATTTCGTCGCCAAGTTGAAGGCATACATCGCCGAGAACCTGTCGGATCCGGAGCTGACGGCCGAAGCGCTGGCGAGCGAGATGTGCGTGTCGCGCTCGGGACTCTTCGCCAAAGTCAAGGAAGCCCTCGGCACCACCCCGCACCAGATGATCCTCGAAGAGAGGCTCAAAGAGGGCGACAGGCTGCTCAGGGAAGAGGGGATGAGCATAAGCGAGGTAAGCACGGCAGTGGGCTTCAGCACCCCTTCCTACTTCAGCAAATGCTACGCTAAGAGATTCGGCACGAGCCCGAAAAATGTCAAAGATGTCTGACTTTTGGACTTTTTTGCGTTACAAATGTACATTTTTCCTCACGCGTACACGCGATAATCCATATATTTGTCCCGTTTGAAACCAAATTCAACCTTATAAAACTTTTATGATCCAACATTCACTGACAAAAGGACTCCGGGCGGCGGCTCTCGCGGCGGCCTTCCTGGCATCCTTCCTGTTCTCTGCCGGCGCATACGCCCAGAAGAACGTCAACGTGAGCGGCACCGTCTATGACAAGTCCGGCGAGCCCGTCATCGGGGCCGGCGTCCTGGTCAAGGGCGGCACCCTCGGCACGATCACCGACGTCGACGGCTCTTGGAGCCTCAGCGTCCCTTCAGGCTCGACCCTCACCTTCGAGGCCATAGGCTACAAGCTCGCCGAAGAGCAGGTGGCCGGCCGCACCCGCATCGACGTCGTGCTCGAAGACGACCGCCTCGCCCTCGACGAGGCCGTGGTCATCGGTTACGGCACCATGCGCAAGGGCGACCTGACCTCGGCTGTCGCATCGGTCAAGCCCGAAGACTTCAACACCGGAAACATCCGCGACGCCGCCGAGCTCGTGAAGGGAAAGGTGGCCGGTCTGACCATCACCCGCGGCTCCGGCGACCCCAACTCCGGTTCTGTCATCCGCCTGCGCGGCGTCACCACCCTGCAGGGTGACCTCACTCCCCTGATCCTCATCGACGGCATCCCCGGCGACATGAGCACCGTGGCTCCCGAGAACATCGCCGACATCTCCGTGCTGAAGGACGCTTCCGCGGCCGCCATCTACGGCACCCGCGGCGCAAACGGCGTCATCATCATCACCACCAAGGGCGGCCAGTTCAACGAGAGGCTCCACGCCAGCTATTCCGGCTACGTCTCCCTCTCGAGGTTCGTCAACAACATGGACTTCATCACCGCCGACGACATGAGGGGCGACTACAAGGGCGCCACCACCTTCGCCGACGAAGGCGCGACCACCGACTGGCTCGGCGCGATCACCCAGACCGGCATCTCCCAGAACCACGCCCTCACCCTCGAGGGCGGCACCAAGAACACCGCCTACGCCGCCGGCATCTCCTTCCGCAAGGAAGAGGGCACCATCATCAACACCGGCAACGAGAACCTCAGGATGAACATCGACGTCACCCACCAGGCGATGAACGGAATGCTGAAGTTCAACCTCAGCACCATCCTGGGCTACAACACCTACCAGCAGAACAACCCCTCGTACGCATACCGCCAGGCCGTGATCCACAACCCGACCTCCCCCATCTACAACGAGGACGGCACCTACAACGAGAAGTTCAGCCTCTACCAGTACTACAACCCCGTCGAGATCCTGAACGAGCAGATCGGCGACTACAAGGGTCTGGAAGGCCGTATGACCGGCAACATCACCTTCGAGCCCATCAAGGGATGGAAGACCAACCTGATGCTCTCGCGCGCCCTGTACATGGGCACCGGCGAGAACTTCTACACCTCGCAGTACTACAGCTACGCCCCCGCCCATCTGGCCGGCAGTTCCGACGCCATCAACGGCTCGGCCTCCAAGAGCCAGTCCGACAGCCGTGAGGACAACCTCGAACTCACGACCTCCTACGAGCACAACTGGGACAAGCACCGCCTGAGCGCCATCGCCGGCTACAGCTACAACTACAACGTCTACTCCGGATTCGGCGCCAGCAACAGCAACTTCCCCACCGAGACCTATCTGTACAACAGCCTCCAGAGCGGAGCGTACTCCGAACTCAAGAAGACCCTCAACGACGACGGAAGCATCGCCACCGCCACCCTCAAGAACTACGGCGGCGTGTCGTCCTACAAGAACGACAACAAGCTCATCGGCTTCTTCGGCCGAATCAGCTACGGCTACGACAACCGCTACAACGTGCTGGTGTCCCTGCGCCGCGAGGGTTCCTCCAAGTTCGGCTCCGGCCGCAAGTGGGGCAACTTCCCCTCCGCGTCCCTGGGCTGGACGATCAGCAACGAGGACTTCATGGAAGGCACCCGCGGCTGGCTCGACAACCTCAAGCTGCGCGCCGGCTACGGAAAGACCGGCATCATCGCCGGCAGTTCCTACTTGTCGCTGACGATGTACGACTATGACACCTCCTACGGCCGCTACGTCAACACCGACGGCGACTGGGTCGCAGGTCTGGTGACCACCCAGAACCCCAACCCCTATCTGCAGTGGGAGACCACCAACGAAATCAACGTTGGTGTGGACGCCAGTTTCTTCGGCGAGCGCCTGAGCGTCAGCGCCGACGTCTACCGCAAGGTGACCGACGACCTGATCTACTACTACACCGTCCCCGTCCCTCCCAACATCTACACCAGCACCACCGCCAACGCCGCTCAGTTCAAGAACGTCGGCGTCGAGCTGATGATCAACGCCATCCCCGTCCAGACCCGCGACTTCACCTGGAGCACGACGCTCACCGCCTCGCACAACAAGAGCAAGCTGATGAGCCTGTCGAACGAACTCTACGAGACCGAGAGCTACATGAACTGGGGCGGAGTCGGAGACCCCATCTCCGTCAGCACCCACCGCATCGAGGAAGGCTATGAGTTCGGCAACTTCTGGATGCTCAAGAGCGTGGGCGTCAACGAGAAGGGCAAGTTCGTCATCGAGAATCCCAACGCCGTCACCTACGACAGCGCCGCCGGAGTGTGGTACAACGAGGCAGGCGAAGAGGTTGACCGCTACGTCGTCTACGGCACCGACTACAACAGCGACGAGTACCGCCAGTACGTCGGCAACGGCATGCCGAAGGTCTACCTCAACTGGACCAACAACCTCCAGTACAAGAACTGGGACTTCAGCATGCAGATCAGCAGCCAGCTCGGCTTCCAGATCTTCAACTCCCAGCGCGCCTTCTACGAGAACCGCTCGATCGCCTACAACCGCCTGCGCAGCAGCCAGTACGGCAAGCAGGTCGTCGACCTCAAGACCGGCCAGCCCACCGGCGAATACGCCCTGCTGAGCACCTCGCAGCAGCAGTGCGTGGTCACCGAATACCTCGAGCAGGGCGACTTCCTGAAAATAGACAACGTCAGCATCGGCTACACCTACGAATGCAAGGGTGCCGTCAAGGACTACCTGAAGAGCGTGCGCGCATACCTGACCGCCAACAACCTGCTGATACTCACCGGCTACTCGGGCATCGACCCCGAGTTGAGCAACAGCGACCCCTTCAGCGCAGGTCTGGACGAGCGTGACAAGTATCCCACCATCCGCTCCATCACCTTCGGTGTCAACCTGAACTTCTAATACGGCACGATCATGAGAAATATCAAGAATACACTTTCCGTCGTCCTCGCCGCCGCCGTCCTTGTGTGCGGCGCGGCCTGCACCAACCTCGACGAGACCGTCTACGACAGCCTCACCGAAGAGAACGTCGACTTCACCGACCCCGCCACCCTCGAGGCGATGAGCGCGTCCGTGTACGCCAACATCCGCTTCATGTACTGGGGCTACTACGGCCTTATGGACCTCACCGAAGAGGCCTCCGACTGCTATGTGATGCCCTCCAAGATAGGTATCGGCTGGGGTGACTACTACATCAGCTACCACAAGCACGAGGTCGGCGCCGAGAACGCCAACATGCACTCGACCGACTGGTACTACAACTATGTCGCGATCACCTATGCCAACCAGTTCGTCAAGACGATGAAGGACGTGGAGGCAAAGAACGGCGGCCTGACCGACGACCAGACCTTCATGCTCGCAAAGATCAGGTGCCTGAGGGCCCTGTCGTACTACATCCTCTTCGACAACTTCCGCTGGATACCCCTGCTGACCGGCGCCGACGAGGAATGGGAGCCCGGCTTCCTGCCCGAGCAGGCCAACCCCGACGAGGTCTTCGACTGGATCGTTGCCGAACTCGAGGAGATCAAGGACGACCTGGGCACAGCCCACGTCTACGGACACCCCAACAGGTTCGTGGCCGACATGATCCTCGCCAAGATGTACCTCAACCACAACGCCTGGTTCGAGAAGATAATCTCGTCCGACGAACTGCGCGAGGGCAAGGAGACCGGCGACGCCTACGCCTCACGCATCAGCGACGACTGGTACAAGAAGGCCGAACTGGCCGTGAAGGACGTCATCGACAACGGCGGCTACCAGCTCGAAGAGAACTTCAAGGACAACTTCAAGGCCGACCTGTCGACCTGCAAGGAGGCCATCTTCGTGATTCCCCTGAGCGTCGCCTACGCGGCCCACAACTACACCGTCGCCGAGAGCCTGATCACCGCCGGCGCGATGGCCTACGGATACACCAACGCCTGCTGGAACGGCGGCGCCGGCATCCCCCAGTTCATCGACACCTACGATCCTCACGACACCCGCTTCGACGACACCTGGGCCCACGACCAGCAGTACGAGTACACCTCCGAGGGCGGTCCCCAGTCCGGCGACAAGCTCACCACGAGCGAGGCCGACCTCAAGGGCACCGTGGACGTGTTCTACACCAAGAAGATCCACAGCGTGGACGACCCCGGCGTGTATATGCTCGAGGGCTACCGCAACGTAAAGCTCGAGATTGTGCCCGGCACCGACGGCACCTGGGGTGACGACGTCAACTTCTTCCGTCTGGCCGACGCCTACATGATCGCCGCGGAATGCGCCCTGCGCCTCGGCGGCAGCGGCACCTACAGCGAGGCCCAGGCAGTCGACTTCGTCAACATGGTCCGCGCACGCGCCTTCAAGGGCCGCAGCACCAAGACCTTCGACGTCCCCGCGGATCCCGCGGCCGCGACCCGCACCCTCGCCGACCTCAAGGGCGGCAGCTGCTACAAGTACGGCCACGACGAGTACCACGTCCCCGACGGCTACGAGCCTTCGACAGCCACCTCCTACACCTGGAGCGAGAGCCTGCACGAGACCACCTACGAGGGCGGCGACGACATCGAGTTTGGCGGCCTGCTGGACGACCTGGCCTGGGAGTTCGTGTTCGAACACCACCGCCGCCAGGACCTCATCCGCTTCAAGTGCTCCAACGGCCAGAACGTGTGGAACGGCAAGTCCTGGTTCTGCAAGGACAGGGTCGAGGACGTCAACGACAACCACTACAACGCCGGCCCCATCTACATCGAGTACATGAACGGCAACAAGAACCTGATCCAGGCTCCCGGATACAGCGAATAATCCAACAATCATCATAAACCAACCATTATCAAAAAACAATGAAAAAAGTTTTCAAATTTCTCACAGTTGCGCTTGCCGCCGCAATGGCTCTGAGCGCCTGCAAAAAGGAAACTCCCGTCATCATCGTCCCCCAGGGAGATGAGGAGGCTTACGACTACATCCTGACCCAGGACATCGAGTACTGCTACCAGCTCGGCTACACCGGCACCACGCTCGACTACGCCACCTTCACCACCGCGGAGGGCGATCACATCTGGGAATGCTTCGGCCTCAACAGCATGGCTGACTTCATCGCCGCTCTCGGCACCGCCGACATCAGCAACGGCACCACCCAGACCGACGCCACCATCTTCGAGGGCGCCATCGACGGCAGCACCGGCTACCTCAACGAGACCGCTTCCACCACCAACGGCTGGGGCCACTGGTTCAGCGCAGAGGGCGACGTCGTCACCTGGGGCGAGACCTCCGCAGTCTTCACCGAGGGTTACTTCGTCTCCGCCGGCTCCCTCGAGTTCACCTTCGGCTCCAAGACCGATGTCCTGACCGAGGACTACGTGGGCAAGACCGTCACCGTGATGGACGCCTTCTACGATGACGAGGTCACCGTGGCCCTGTGCATCAACGCCAAAATCACCGCAGACCTTCCCGCAATCGAGTTCACCAAGGTCGGCTCCGGCACCGTCACCGTCGAGGTTCCCTTCGACGCTGAGTACACCTCCTACGAACTCAACGCCGACGTCGACGCCATCTGCGGCGCCCTCGGTGTGAGCTCCCTCGCCGAGGTCACAGGCTACGGCGTCAATCCCGACGGCAGCATCGCAGCCCTGTACAGCGGCGGCGACATCTGGTACAACAAGGACGGCACCCCCGCATCCTGGGGCTCCACGGACGAAAATGACAACAACCTCAGCGCCATCCACTTCGGCATCGACACCGAGGCCAACTGCCTGACAATGTGCATGTTCCCTGACGAGACCCTCGCAGGAAACACCTACAAGGCCACCATCGCCCTCTCTGCCGGCACCAACGCCTACTACGTCACCGAGGAAGTCACCATCAAAGGCATAGACTACACCCAGATCAGCGTGCTCGTGTCATACGAAGCCGGCGAGTCTCTCTATGAGCTGAACGAGAATAACATCGCGGCCATCTGCAGCGCCCTCGGAGTCGAAGATCTCAACATCGACGAATGCACCCTGGTCGGCATCAACGCAGACGACAGCGTATACAGCGAAGGTTTCACAGCCAACAACGGCTACTGGTACAGCAGCACGGGCAACGTGACCAGCTGGGGCAGCGAAGACTTCAACACCTATATCGAATACCGCGGCGAAAACACCTTCGGATGCGGCCTCTGGGGAGAAGCAGGTGATACCAACACCGTCAAGTTCGGCCTCCAGCTGGGCGACAAGACCTGCATTCTGACCTTCAACCTCACCGTCGCAGAGCCTGATCTTTACAACACCACCGAGATCGGCAGCGCCAACCTCACCGCCAGCCAGACTCTCGCAGACGGTTACGGTGGACAGGTCGTTGACATCACCGCCGTCCTGAATACCCTCGGCACTAACGATTTCACCATCCTCGACAACGAAGGCGGCGCCTCATACACCTCCAACGGAGGCTTCTGGTACACCGCAAACGGTGAGATCACTTCCTGGGGTGAAGACGCAATGTTCTTCTTCGAGCCCAGTTATGACGAAAGCGACAACTTCCTCGGACTCGGCACCGGAGTCTATCCTGAGCACGCGACTGCCGGAAGCAGCTACAGCGCCGTCTTCCGCATTGCCGACATCGCCGAAATGAAGCATGTCACCGTGAATTTAACGCTCACCGTGACCGAATAATCACTTTTCTTGAATACGCCGGGGGCGGGGGCGACCCCTCCCCCGGTATTTTTTAAAACCCGGACTTACAACTATAAAATTCAATCACCGACATGAAGAAACTCCTTTCCCTTCTGCTGGCCCTCGCGCCCGCCCTGTTCTTCTCCTGCACGCAGGAGGAAGACCCTTGGACCACGTTCCTCTCCGACTATGACTCGACCTACAAGTCCACCCTCAAGCTCAGCCGCGACAGCGTCAGCGCCGACTGCGACGAGACCCGCGTCGCCGTCAAGGTGACCTCGGACTACAAGTGGTACATCGAGATCCCCGAGGAAGCCCAGACCTGGCTCAGCGCGGACGTGATGTACGGCCTGGGCGGCGGCACCACCAAAGTTTATTTCTACTTCACCAAGCACGAGGACGCTCAGGACCGCGAGGCCACGGTGACCTTCCGCTCCGGCAAGTCCAAGAAGAAGATGATCTTCTCGCAGGCCCTCCCCACTCTGGTGCTCGACGAGGCTGACGTGCAGGACATCGACCGCTACTACCAGCCCAAGGAGTTCTCTTTCGACATGCTGCGTTCCGACAGCAAATGGAGCTGGTGCCGCAGCAAGCAGAGCGAGCACGTGGTAGTGTTCTGGGACAAGCAGTACGGCGAATACGGCCTGTACGGCGAGCGTATGGGGGTCGAGAACACCTCCCCCTCGACCTGCAGCACGAGCGCGATGGTAGTCGACATCGACGACCTGCTCAAGAAGGCTGAGATATATTATAAGGTCAACACCGAGACGCTGAAATTCAGCGAGCCGGGCACCGGCAAGAGTTCCGTGCTCGACGACTACAAATTTGAAATCTACATCCTCTACCAGAGCGAGTGGCTCGCCACCGGCAGCGGATACGACAACCATATAGGCGCCCTGTGGGTCAATCCCAGCACCTGCAAGCCCGTGGGCAGCACCATCGCACACGAAATCGGCCACGCATTCCAGTATATGACCTTCTGCGACTGGCTCAAGGGCCAGGGCATCACCGGCGACGACGCTCTCTACGCCAGCGGCAACCAGGGTCCCGGCTGGCGCTACGGATTCGGCGCTTCCGGCGCGGGCGGCAACGCTTTCTGGGAGCAGACCGCCCAGTGGCAGAGCTACCAGACCTACAAGAGCGAAGCCTTCGAATCCTACAACGCCCAGGGCTTCTTCGACAGCATCCACCTGCACGTGCTCCACGAGAGCCCGCGCTACTCCAACTACATTATCCACTGGTGGTGGGTCGAGAACACGCAGGACATCACCTTCATCGGCAGGATGTGGCGCGAGGCCGAATATCCCGAGGACCCCTGCGAAACCTACATGCGCCTGATGGGCTACGACAACGCCGAATTCAACGACGACATCTGGCGCTACGCCGCCCACTGCTGCACCTTCGACATGGACGAGATCCGCTCGGAAGCAAAGGCCTCGATAGGCAAGACCGCCACGACCAAATTCAAGGCCGACGGCGACGCCTGGCGCATCAACGACCAGTACGCCCCCGAGAGCACCGGCTCCAACGCCATCCTGCTCAGTTCCGCAGCGGGCAAGACCGTCTCGGCCGCCTTCGAGGGACTCTACGAGATGACCGGCAGCACCTACAAATGCGGCCCGAAGTCCAACGCCGGCTGGCGCTACGGATTCGTGAGCTACAACAAGGACGGCAGCACCACCTACAGCGACATCTTCAGCGACCCTGAGGGCACCGCGACCTTCGAGGTCCCCTCCAATTCGAGCAAGCTCTGGTTCGTCGTCAGCGGCGCTCCCGTCAAGTACGAGCGTCACCCCTGGCCCACCGACGACAAGGCCGATACCGACAAATACGACAACAAATGGCCCTGGAGGGCGACCTTCACGGGCACCAAACCCAACGGCAAATAGAAATGAAAAAGTTCGCTTCCGCATTGCTCGGGGCCCTGCTGATGCTGGTCTCCTGCACAAGCGAGGAGGTCCAGGGAGAGATCTCCTTCAAGCGCGAGCCCTCGATCGAATTCGACGGCGAGGGCGGCACCAAGACCATCAAGTTCCAGTGCGGCGGCCAGTGGCACGTCGACATCCCCTCCGACGCGTCCTGGCTCAGCGCGAATCCCTCGTCCATACCCGGCTCGATAACAGCCGAATACCAGGAGGTCGAACTGACGGCCGAGCCCAATGACGGGAAATCCTCCCGTAGCACGACCGTCGCCGTTGTGAGCGGCGACAACCGCCACGAATTCAGCGTCAGCCAGAAGCCCGCCACGATCGTGCTGACCGAAGAGGAAGTGAAGGCCCTCGGCATCGACCCCGCAAGGGTGTCCACGGACGTGATGGGGTCCCTGAAGAACCTCTACCGTTCCGACAGCGAATTCTGGTTCGGCCGCGCGCAGGTCTCCCCCGCCGGCAACATAATCCTGTTCTGGGACAAGGGCTACGACGAGGCCGGCGAGATCAAGCCCGGCGACGAGGCCACCGACGAATCCATCCGCGTCGACGTCGACAACGTCCTGATGAAGTGCGACAAGTACTGGGACTACTACAAGGACACCATGGACATGATGGTGGACTACGAGGAGTCCTACCTGAGCAAATACTATATGGTCATCTGCCTGTACGGCACCACCTCCTGGCGTGCCGAAGGCGGCGGCGCCGGCAAGATGGGCGCCATCTGGGAGAGCGCGACCACCTGCCAGCCCTGCGGCAGCACCATCGCCCACGAACTCGCCCACGCGTTCCAGTACCAGGTCTATGCCGACACCAAGAACGTGGGCGGCTTCATGCAGTGCGGCTACGGCTGGGACACCTACGCCAACCATATGAGCTACAACCTGTACGCCGCCCAGGCCTACAATTCCGCCAACTTCACCGTGTTCGTCCAGAACCATATGAAGCACGTGATCTCGTACGACATGCTCTACGCCACCTACTGGTGGCCGTTCACGATGCAGGACAAGCACGGCGTGGACGCCATCGGACGGCTCTGGAAGGAATCCAAGTCCAGCGAGGACTTCTGCAAAGCCTATATCCGCATCTTCTGCGGCGGAGACGTGGCCACCTTCAACCGCGACATCTACGACTACGCCGCCAAGTGCACCACCTGGGACTTCGACACCCACGTCTACAACTTCAGCGAGGCGATGGCCGACGTCGAGAAGGAAGGCGCCCTGCGCGAATTCGGCACCGACTACATAGGCAAGATCGGCTGGACCTGCGAGCACGGCGCTGACGGATTCAACACCGTCGGTGACGACGAAGCCCCCGAGGCCACCGGATTCAACCACATCCGCCTCAACGTGCCCGCTGAAGGCGGTTCGGTCAGCGCAGAATTCGTCGGGCTGGCGACCAAGAACGCCGGCGACGCTGCCTGGACCTGCGGCTACGTGGCCCTGACCGCGGACGGCGTCCGCCACTACAGCGAGCCCCTGCTCGTCAAGTCGAGCGGCACCGTGAGCTGGAGCGTGCCCGCCGGCACCGAGAAACTCTGGATGGTGGTGTCGGCAACTCCTGACAAATACTACAGCAACGACAGCGGAGCGCGCTACCCCTTCAAGGTCCGCTTCTCGGGCACCGACATCTTCGGCACCATCGACTTCACGGGCGACGAGACCCCGCACGACACCGAGATCACCAAGACCGCGACCTGCAGCCCCGACGCCGGCTACTCCGGTCCCGTCGTGACCCTGGACGAGGACGACCTCGAACAGATCGGCCGCGCCTTCGTGATGCAGCCCTACGACATCGCCGGCAAGATCGCCGCCGACCGCGACGACTACAAGAAGGGCGAGGTGAAGTTCGCCGCCGTCCAGTCCGACGGCTCGCTGAGCTACAACTACACCGCCAACGGCTACGGCTTCTGGTACAACCAGCAGGGCGACGTGGTCAGCTGGGGCAACAGCCAGCACCACTACTGCGAGTACACCGTCGGCAGCTGGACCTACCAGCTCGGCTTCTACCCCGGCATCGCCGCCTCCGGCGAAGAAATCCTCTACCGCACCGCCTTCGTCTACGGCGACCACAAGGCCGTCGTGAACATCAAGATGAAGGTGGAATAATTGGCGGGGCCTCACCTTAGCCTCCCCCACCTCTAAATTGCAGCAAAAAGTGCGATTTTGCTGCAATTCGAGGGTTCGGGAGACCGTTTTGCAGCAAAAATCGAGATTTTGCTGCAATTCGAGGGTCCGGGAAGTGGTTTTGCAGCAAAAAACGAGATTTTGCTGCAATTCGAGGGTTCGGGAAGTGGTTTTGCAGCAAATAGTGCGATTTTGCTGCAATATGCCGCCGTGCTTCGGGAGTTGCCCGAAGCAGATGCCACTTTTCGCGGAAAACCCCGCAATACCTCAGGCTACCGCTGAATCCTTGCGTTGAAGTACTCCTTGAGATCACTCCATTTGTAGTAAGGACCTTCGACGGCATCGAGGGCCTTGAAGGTGCGCTCCTTCTCGTTGTAGAGCACCTTGACGAGGATCTCGGGGTTGCGCTTGCTGCTGTAGAAGATGATCTGAAGGTTCGAGCCCATCATTATCACGTCGCCGGTGCACACCTGTTCGTGGGTGCGGGTCTGCTCGACGCAGATGTCCACGCCGCTGAAGTCCATCAGCGTGCATAGCGGAAGTATCGCGGTGTCGTGGGTGAAACGCAGGTCGGCGGCGCGGCCGCTGTCCTGCGCCAGCGCGGCGTCGGCCTTGGTTATGATGTCCTGCAGCAGGCGGCGGCCCTGCGCGGCGGTCTTTTCTCCGTACAGGGGCGAGTTGCCGTTCTCGGCATAGAAGACGTCGCTGTCATTGGCGGCAAGGACGAAGAATTCCTCGGGAGTGAAGAAAGCCGCTATGTCCACCTTGTCCTCCAGTTCCATACATTCGGTGTAGGCAGAGCAGACGAACAGGTTGCGGCAGAAGTCGTACGGATCGACCTTGACCGAATCCGGCTGCGAGAAAAGAACTCCGAACAGGCGCGAAGGGTCAAGATTGGCCTCCAGATAGGCGCGGCTTTCGGATCGCACGCTGCGCATCGAGGAGCGGTGGCGTCCGTCCCAGACCATCAGGTAGCGCATATACTTGCTTCCGGTGTCCATCGTGATGTCAAGTTTCGGGTTGCCGCTGCCCAGCGCCAGCAGGAAATTTGACATCGAGAGTATGCATCTCTGGACTTCGCTCGACACGGCGTCCACTTCGGTGCGGGTCTTCGAGGAGAATACCTGAGGGAAGCGCTTCATCATACGCTCGGCTATGCCGCGGTGCTCGCGGCAGCCGCGCTGGGTGAGCATCTCGTGCATCCCCTTCTGGGTGTCCATCATCGTGCGGACCTCGCCGAGGAGCTTCTGCCCCTCCGGGGTGAGGATGCCGATGCTGTCGGCCCGGACGAGCGCCTCGGAAACCCTGCCGTAAGCGCCCCCGTCGCCAAGGTCATAGCGGCTGCCGTGGCGTCCTACATGGCTGATATAGAAGGGCTTGTAGCCCTTCGGGGCGGGAGTTTCCACAATCGTGCCCGGATCGTAGCTGTGCCTCACTCCGTATGCGATGCCCTTGTCCCGTGCGATTCTTTCCGGTGTCAGTTGCGCGTGCAGCGGAGCGGACGACAGAACAATTGCCGTCAGCGCGGTAAAGAAGAAGGATGCTTTTCTCATAATGGTTATTTATTCTGTCTGGCAGAAGGTAATCTCGACTTTTACCTGTAGATCCTCAATTTCTGCCCGATCTGGAGGCGGTCGGAGCGGAGGTTGTTCCACTTCTTGATCTGCGCCACCTTGACGTGGTACTTGTTCGCGATCAGGCCGAGGTACTCGCCGGACTTGACCTTGTGGACGATCACGGCCGTTTCGGTGCGGTCGGTGGCGCCGACGGTCTCCTTCAGCACGGCGTCGCCAAGGAGCTCTTCGTAGCGATGGGTGTAGAGGGTGTCCTGCTGCGCCTCGATGAAGGCGGTGGTCCACTTGTAGGGGAGGTTGAGCGTGCAGGGCACGTCCGCAGTGCCGGGCACGATGTCGTGCAGGTACTGCGGATTGAGATTGCGCAGGTCCTCCATCGGCACGCCGACGAGTTCGTTTATCTGGGTGAAATGCAGCCTGCGGGCCACGCTGAACGTGTCGACGGCCGCAGGCATCCCGACCTCGGCGGGCTCGATGCCGTAATCGCTGTGGTAGGCAAGGGCGTAGATGGTGCCCACCAGGTGCGGCACGTATCCGCGGGTCTCCCTGGGCAGATAGTCATAGATGCTCCAATAGTCGGTCTTGCCTCCTGCGCGGGCTATCGCCTTGCGCACGTTGCCCCTGCCGCAGTTGTAGGACGAAATCGCCAGCGGCCAGTCCCCGTAGACCTTGTAGGCGTCGCGCAGGAACCTTGCCGCCGCGTCGGCCGCCTTCTCCACGTCCAGGCGCTCGTCCACGAACGAGTCGATCGTCAGCCCGTATTCGCGGGCGGCGCTGTACATGAACTGCCAGATGCCGCGCGCTCCCGCCCTGGAGGTCGCGGTGGGATTGAGCCTGGACTCCACGACCGCGAGGTACTTGAGTTCGAGCGGCAGGCCGTAGCGGGCAAGCGCCTCCTCGAAGATGGGGAAATAGTACTCCCCCAGCCCGAGCACGCAGGACATAGCGGACTTGGAGCGGGTCGTATAGCGGATTATGCAGTCCTTGACCGTCTGGTTGAAAGGGAGGGTGATGAAGCAGTTGAGATCTTCCAAGCGCTTGATTATCACCGAATCCGGCACGTCCGAATCGAGGTGCTCCGACTCCATCGCGGCGAAGTCCGGCTGCTCGAAGTCATCGTCCAGGGCGGAGGTGTACCACAGATGCAGCAGGCTGTCGGTCTGGGCCTCGGTGAAGGTGCGGGAGGCGGCGGCCTCGCGGGTGATGACGGTGTCCGGGGCGACGGCGGACTGCGCGGCGGACTTCAGGCTGTCGACCAGGCGGGCGAGCGAATCGACGCGGTCGCGAAGCTGCTCGTTTTCCTGCACGAGCACGGCCTTGCGGGGGGTCTTGAAATATTGCCTCACTCCCAGCTGCTGGGCGGATGCAGGCAAGGCAAGCGCCAGCGAGAGTGCCAGATACAGAAGTCTCTTCATATCAGAACGAAAGTCCCAGCCTGAAGCCCACGGCCGCGGACTGGGGGACGGAGGACGCGAACTGCAGTCCCGGGGTTATGACGGTGGGGCTGACGTCGAGGGCGATGTCGTCGGTCACCTCGAAGTCGTGCATATAGGCGAAAACGTTGGCGTCGATAACCTGGATCAGGTAGACGAGCGCGATCGCCACGATCGAATAGTCCCTGTAGGTACGGTAGGTGTTGCGGTAATAGATGGCCGTCTCGGACGAGATCGGGCCGGAGTAGCCGTCCTCGGTGGACTCGATGTAGATGTTGCGGAAGCGTTGGAAATTGGTGTTGTTGACGTCGTAGAAGTGGACCGCGGCGGCAAGTCCGCCCACATAAAGGGGTATCTTCCAGTATTCGCCGTTGTAGGCCTGGCCCAGGCCGGGCAGCAGGATCGAATAGATGGTGGCCTTGCCCGGATGGGGGTAAGGCGCCGGCTTGTAGTTGATTATGCCGTCCATCAGGGTGCCCCAGTACGCCGCGCCGGCGCCGATGAAGCACCATTTGGCGACGTCCGCCTTGTCGGTGGCGTTGAAATAGATTCCCGCCCCGAGCGCGCCCAGGGTGGTGCCGTAGACGATGGGGAGTTTCCAGTACTGCCTGTTGTGGATCTGCTGGCCGCCGACGAGCACGCAGGAACCGGCGAACATCGTGCCGGCGCGGGCGTCCTCGCGGGTATGGTTAAGGCCTCCGAAGAATTCCTTGAAGTCGAACAGGTGGTCGGTGGTGTCCTTCTGGGCGGGGTCGTCGTCGTTGTAGGACTGGCTGAAGGCATTGCTCTTGAACTGGGCGGAGGCGCCGGGGCTCAGGACCGCGGCGGCGACTGCCAGGACAAGAATCGATATGAGGGCCTTCCTTGACATCCCCTACTCCCTCTCCAGGGCCTTGAGAAACTCCTCCACCTCTCCGTCGGAAGAGAAGCGGATCGTCACCGAGCCTTTGCCGGAGGCGGAGCGGCGCAGCGACACGTCGTTCTTGAACCACTGCCCCAGGCGCTCCTGCAGACGGACGTACGAGTCGGGCAGGGAGGAAGTGGCGGCGGCGGGAGTGCCGGGAAGGACGCTCGGAGTGAGCTGGACCTTGCGGACAAGGGCCTCGAGCTGGCGCACGGACAGGCCGTCCTGGATTGCCAGGTCGCACAGGCGCACCTGCATCTCGGGATCCTCCAGGCCGAGGATGGCCTTGGCGTGGCCGGTGCTTATCAGGCCCACCTTGATGTCGTGCTGGACCTTGGCGGGGAGCTTGAGCAGACGCAGGGTGTTGGTGACGGTGGAGCGGTTCTTGCCGATGCGCTCGCCCATCTGCTCCTGGGTCAGCGAGCACTCATCGATCAGGCGCTGGTAGCTCATCGCAAGTTCGATGGGGTCGAGGTCCTCGCGCTGGACGTTCTCCACTATCGCCATCTCCAGCATCCCCTGGTCGCCGGTCTCGCGCACATACGCGGGAATGGTGCTCATGCCCGCCATGCGGCAGGCCCTGAAGCGGCGCTCGCCGCTGATTATCTGGTAGCGGCCGTCGGGCATCCGGCGCACGGTGATGGGCTGGATCAGGCCGAGAGCGCGGATCGAAGCCGCCAGGTCCTCGAGGGCGGCGGTGTCGAACGACATCCTGGGCTGGAAGGGATTGGGATCGACCATGTCGACCGGGACACGGTTCACGTCCGCGCCGGCGGTGCGGGGGGCGGGGGTCGAGACGACCGGATTGACGTATCCTACGGGCTTGCGCAGCGCGTCCGCGCCGGGCACTTCGCCGAGCAGGGCGCTCAGTCCCTTGCCCAGGCCTCTGGGTTCTTTGCTCATATCTTCTGTCCGTTACGCTCCAGGACTTCCTTCGCGAGGTTCAGATAATTGGTCGAACCGTTGCTCATTATGTCGTAGAGGATTATGGGTTTGCCGTGCGAGGGGGCCTCGCTGAGGCGGATGTTGCGCTGGATGATGGTCTTGAAGACCAGGTCGCGGAAATGCTCGCGGAGTTCGCCCACCACCTGGGTGTGGACGCGGGTGCGGCCGTCGAACATCGTGACCACGAAGCCCTCGATCGTGAGGGACGGATTGACGCCGCCCTGGACCAGGCGTATGGTCTGCAGGAGTTTGCCGAGGCCCTCGAGGGCGAAGAACTCGGGCTGGACCGGGATCATCACCGAATCGGCCGCCGCCAGGGTGTTGACCGTGATAAGGCCCAGCGAAGGCGAGCAGTCGATGATAATGAAGTCATAATTGTCGCGTATGGGGGCGAGGGCGTCCTTTAGTACGGACTCGCGGTCGGGCTCGTCGAGCATCTCGATCTCGGCGCCCACGAGGTTGATGTGGGAGGGGATCATGTGCAGGCCCGCTATCTCCGTCTGGATCAGCGCGTCCTGGATGCCTATCCGGCCTATCATCACCTCGTACAGCGTGCGCTGCTCGTCATTGTCGGGGCTGAAGTTCAGGCCCGAAGTCGTGTTGGCCTGAGGGTCCGCGTCGATGATGAGGACCTTCTTCTCCAGCACGCTGAGCGACGCCGCGAGATTGATCGCGGTCGTGGTCTTCCCCACTCCGCCCTTCTGGTTTGCAATTGCTATTACCTTTCCCATATGGTCATAATCTCACTAAGAAATGCAAAAATACTAATTTTTTAGCGAAATCTTAACCCTTCCGCCGCTTTTCCCCTCTTTTCCCCTCCGCCCGCTCTCCAATCGGCCACGGCTAAGGCACTTCCCGTAGCCGTTTGGCATCCGGCGGGCCCCGATCGGCCACGCCGAAGCCCGTTTCCGTGGCCAAAACGCCTCGCGGGCCCCGATCGGCCACGGGAAAGCCCAATCTCGTGGCCAAAACGCGCTGCGAACTTCAATTGGCCACGCGAAAGCCCGTTTCCGTGGCCAAAACGCCTCGCGGACCCCGATCGGCCACGCGAAAGCCCGATCCCGTGGCCAAAATGCGCTGCGAACTTCAAT